>Ga0265295_1001219_pt1 | contig 46446 bp, 43 predicted proteins | sample Munlansysbiofilm_FD_192503 | JGI IMG/M metagenome (GOLD analysis project Ga0265295, IMG submission 192503) | Leachate microbial communities from a municipal landfill in Southern Ontario, Canada - Methane capture system biofilm | ecosystem: Engineered > Solid waste > Landfill > Unclassified ...
TTGTTGCCACGGCCGTAGCGGGGATCGCCCATGACGGGGTGTCCCAGGCCGTGGAGATGGCGACGAATCTGATGTTTGCGTCCCGTTTCGATGCGGGCGAGCAGGAGGGTCATGTCGGAGGCGGGGTCGCTCTGGATGACGTGAAAGCGTGACCGGGCCTCTTTGCCGTCCAGGGGGTCGTCGGCCTCAAGGTCCGTCCAGTCCGGAATGCCGCGCACGATGGCCGCATACTCCTTGGCCACCGCGCCCTGGCGAAAGAGTTCCCCAAGCTTCGCGGCGGCCTTGCCGTCGTGGGCCAGGAGCATGATCCCCCGTGCTTCGCGATCCAGGCGATGAACCGGGTGCAGCTCGTTTCTGGACCCAAGCTTGGCCTGGGCCAGGCGGGGCAGGGTGCAGTGATCCGCGAAACGGGTGCCCTGGGACAGGACGGCCGCCGGTTTGTTCCAGATCGAATAGTGTTTGGCCTTGGCGATGAGTTCCGGCTGGGCCGGGACCAGGGCCAGGAGCGCTGGATCGTAGTTGATCTCCAGGCGTTCACCGGGTTTCACTTCAGTGGAAGCGCGGCGCAGTCGCGTGGTCGAGCGCCCCGGGCGGGACCACCACACGCCGCCTTTAACCATGCAATCCTTGATGCGGGCCTTGGGCAGTCCGGTCAGGCCGGCCAGTGTGTCGCAGGCGGAGGCTGCTTCTTCCACGGTGAAGGTGCGGGAAAATGTGTCGGCGTGCATCAATATGTTTTTCCCTTCGGCAGATAGGGCATATAGTCCTCGCGCACGGGGGAGAAGACTTCGATGGCCAGACAGGTTTCGTGGATGACCGCGCCGTGCTCGACTCCCGGGGCGATGCACCAGCTGTCGCCGGGGCCGAAGTGGTGTTCCACTCCGTCGATGGTCATGGTCATATGCCCCGAGACCAGATATCCGGTCTGTTCGTGCATGTGCGAGTGGATGGGGAGATACGAGTGTTCCTTGAGTTCAAAGCGGGCCATGAGGGTCTTGTCTCCATGAACCAGTGTACTGACACTGATGCCCGGGATGAGCTCGTGCCAGACGGCGTCTTCATTTTTGGTGATCATGCGGGTGCTCCTTTGGTGATCGTGACGCATTCGTGTATCCGATCGATTATGGCTTGACAAACGCTCAGTGCGCGGGCAGTCATTTTCTCCATGAATACCACGGCCAGCAGCGTTTCCCTTCTTTGGTGGCGGCATGAAATACATGCCGTGGGATGCGTCTTGGCCTGAAATCCGTCAAAGGATAAGCAAAATACCAACCGCGGCAGTGCAGACTGACCGCGGTTTTTTTTATTCGAACCCCCAAGGAGACTCCTCATGACCATGCCCACAGCCGACGGTTTTTTTGGCGCCTACGGCGGACAGTTCGTTCCCGAACCGATCAAGGACATCCTCAATGAACTGGCCGAGGCTTTTGAACGCTATCGCAACGATCCGGATTTTATCAAGGAATACGAGTACTACCAAAAACAGTTCACCGGCCGTCCCAATCCGCTTTATTTTTGCGCCAACCTGACCGAGCGCTGCGGCGGTGCGAAGATCTACCTCAAGCGAGAGGACCTGAACCATTTGGGCGCGCACAAGGTCAACAACACCATCGGCCAGATTTTGCTCGCCAAGCGCATGGGCAAGAAGAAGATCATTGCCGAGACCGGCGCGGGCCAGCACGGTGTGGCCACTGCGGCAACGGCGGCCCTCATGGGCATGGAGTGCACCATCCACATGGGCGCGGTGGATGTGGAGCGGCAGAAACTCAATGTGTTTCGCATGCAGATGATGGGCGCCAAGGTCGTTCCCGCCGAGAGCGGCCAGAAGACCTTGAAGGAGGCCGTGGACGAGGCGCTCATGGCCTGGGTTCAGGATGCCGAAAATACCTTCTATCTGCTCGGATCGGCGGTTGGGCCGCACCCATATCCGGTCATGGTGCGCGAATTCCAGTCCATCGTAGGCCGGGAAGCCAAGGCGCAGATCCTGGAGGCCGAAGGCCGCCTGCCCGATTACTGCATCGCCTGCGTGGGCGGCGGTTCCAACGCCATGGGGCTTTTTTCCGAGTTCATTCCCCATGAGGAAGTCAGGCTCGTCGGAGTCGAGCCCGCCGGCAGAGGGCTTGGCTATGGCGAACACGCCGCCACGCTTTGCCTTGGCGAACCCGGGGTCATGCACGGGTTCAACTCCTACATGCTGAAAGACCCGGCCGGTGAGGCCGCGGAAGTCTATTCCATTTCGGCAGGCCTCGATTATCCGAGCGTCGGCCCCGAACACGCACATCTCAAGGATCTGGGCCGGGCCGAGTACGTGCACGCCAGCGACAAGGAAGCCCTTGACGCCTTCTTCCTGCTTTCGCGCACCGAGGGTATCATCCCGGCCCTGGAATCCTCCCACGCCCTGGCCCATGCCTTGCGCCTCGCGCCGACACTGCTTCCCGAAGCGATCATCATCGTCAACCTCTCGGGACGCGGCGACAAGGACGTGGACCAGATCGAACGCATGGTCGCAAGCGGCGAGGTCGTGCCACCTGTACTGTAGACGCGCGGAGCATTCTTCAGGGATGAGTCCGTTTGTCGACGCGACAAGATAAATGGCCCGGCCGAAAATAATCGGCCGGGCCATCTCAATTTTGTTCCACTCGGCAAGGACCTTGCCGGATGGCTCACTCCACCAGTCCGACCGGCACTCCCACTTCGACCTGCATCAGGGCGTCGCCCAGATCCAGTTTGTCCAGCTCCTTCCTGAATGCGTCCACGTTTTGGGCCAGGGCCGGAAAGGTGCCCCAGTGCATGGGGATGACCTTCTTGCATCTGAGCATCATGGTCGCATAGGCTGCCTGAGTCGCGTCCATGGTGAAGACGCCGCCGATGGGCAGCAGGGCCAGGTCGATCTTGTACAGCTTGCCCCACATGGCCATGGACGAAAAAATGCCCGTGTCGCCGGAATGGTAGATGGTGTAGCCGTCCGGCAGGCGGATGATGAATCCCGTCGGCACGCCCGATTCGCAGGAGTGAGTGGCCTGGACCATGGTCACCGCAATGTCCTGGTGGGTCACGGTGCCGCCGATGTTGAAACCGATGCCGTTCAGGATCTGGCTGTCCGGCAGGCCCTGACTTTTGAGCTTGGCGGCAAGCTCCACGATGCAGCCAAGGGTGGCCCCGGTGCGCTGGCAGATTTCAAGGGCCTGTCCCACATGGTCGCCGTGGTCGTGGGTGACCAGGACGAGATCGGCGTTTATGCTTTCGGCCGTGGCCTTGGCCGACGGATTGCCGTCGAACCAGGGGTCGATCAGAATCGAGAGATTTTGGCTGGTGATGGCAAAAGCCGAGTGGCCGTGCCAGGTCAGGGTGTTCATGATGCCTCCTTCAGATGTTTTCGCCGCCAAGGGCGATGCGGAGTTCCGCAAGAATGTTTTCGGTCGTCAGCAGTAGGGTCTCGGTCTCCCGGCGCAGGTCTTCGGGCGCGGAGCCCGCGCGGACCGAATCCTCCAGTTTTTTTGCAGCCAGACCTTCCTCGGTCAGCCCCATGTTCATCAGCAGGCCCTTGATGCCGTGGGCATGGTGCATGAGCTTGTCCGGCCCGGCCGCCTCCTGGCTGGTTCGCAACTCCTGGTCGTGAGCGGTCAGCGTCTCGGCCAGGCTCTGGATCAGCGGCATGGCCTCTTCGCGATCGAGTTCGTACTGGGTGTGCAGGGAGTCCAGCATGCGCTCGATATAGCCTTGGACCGGTTCGGACAACGGCAGCGGCGCAAGCGATGCCGGGGAAGATTCAAGTAGGGATTGGGATGCGGCTTTGTGCGAGGTTTCGGGCTCGGCCTTGGGGGCTGGCTGGAGCGGGATTCCCGGCGCGTCTTCGGGAGCCTGCGGGGAATGCGCCGGAGAGGATTCCAGGATTTCGCTGAATCCGCTGAGCACCGCGTGCACCTCATCCAGCCGCAAGGGTTTGGTCAGATAGCCGTCCATGCCGATGCCTAGGCAGCGCTCTTTGTCTTCGAGCAGGGCGTGAGCGGTCATGGCCACGATGGGAGTATGGGTGCCCTGAACCTTTTCGCGCACGGCCCGGACCAGAAAGCTGTCGTCCATGTCCGTGGGGGCTGACAGTCCCTGTTCGCAGGCGCGGATGATGCCCGTTGCCGTGAACCCGTCCATGACCGGCATCTGCAGGTCCATGAAGATGAGGTCGTAGGCGTGCCTGCTGATCATGGTCAGCACGTCCAGGCCGTCGCTCGCCTCATGCACCGAGTGCCCCATCTTGCCCAGCAGCAGTCCGGCCAGTTCCCTGTTGGTGGCCACGTCGTCGACCAGCAGGATTTCGAGCGGGCGCAGCCGGGGCAGGTTGCGCTCCGTGGGCTGATTGTCCGGCAGGTGCAGACGCAGTCCGAAAACCTGGGCCAGGGCGCGCAGCAATTCGTCCTGGAGCAGGGGTTTGGTCAGCACGGCGCGTATCTGTCCCTCGCCGGCCGCAATGGATTTGTCGCCCATCTGAGTCAGTACGATGCTCGGGACATCATGCAGGGTTCCGCCCGAGAGCGTGAGTTCCATGCAGGCGAAGTCGCCGAAGTCCGTGTCCATGATCGCAAGGTCCACGCTTTTTCCGTCAAGGCCCATGCACTCCATGCAGTCGGTGGTTTCGGTATCAAGCCCCCAGAAGGCGAGCAGTTCCACGATATGGGCTCGGATCAGCGGATTGTTGGCCACGACCAGGACAGTGGCCGCGTGATCGAAGACTCCGGCGTTTGCCGTGTCCGGGGCACTGGGTCGGCTCATGAGGGTATGAAATTCGAAGGTGCTGCCCTGTCCGGGGATGCTGTGCACCGAGATGTCGCCGCCCATGAGCTGGACCAGCTTGCGCGAGATGGACAGCCCAAGGCCGGTTCCGCCGTAGACGCGGGTGGAGGAGCTGTCCACCTGGGTGAAATCCTCGAAGATTCCGGCCTGCTTGTCCTCGGGGATGCCGATGCCGGTGTCCTCGATCCTGAACCGGACGATGCAGTCGCCTGCCTGGTCCGGTTTCACCGCGCAGGAGCAGCAGACATGGCCCGAGGGGGTGAACTTGAGCGCATTGCCGAGCAGGTTCATGAGCACCTGGCGCAGGCGGATGGGGTCGCCGCGCATTTCGCGTGGCATGTCCGGGGGCAGGCGGCAGATCAGTTCAAGGCCCTTCTCGGCGGCCGTGAGCCCAAGGGTGCTGACGGTTCTTTCGACCTCGGCGCGCAGATCGAAGGGGCGTATTTCCAGCGCGAACTGCCCGGCCTCGATCTTGGAGAGATCAAGGACACCGTTTATGAGATTGAGCAGCGACTCGGAGGCGTTCTTGACGATGGTCAGGGCGCGGTGCTGTTCGGGAGTGACCTTCGTGCCCAGCACCACGTCCGTCATGCCGATGATGGCGTTCATTGGGGTGCGGATTTCATGGCTGAAATTGGCCAGAAACTGGGACTTCATGCGACTTGCGGATTCGGCCTGCCGCTTGGCCTTGTCCAGTTCCGCGACCAGTTGCGTCAGCTTTGCCGCGTCTTCGTGCAGCGGGTCCCGGGCGAGGCTTTGCTCCTGGAGGCGGTCTTTGAGTTCACGAAGCTCTTGCCTACACGCGCCACGTTCGGATTCGGGATCCTGTGCGCTGGAATTGTTGCGGATGCTCATGAGGTTCGTGTTCCCCTTGGTGGGTCGTTCGGGAGATGCTTGATTTTCTGCCGGATTTCGTGCCGCGCGCGCCGTGAGACGACTTTTTTTAACTACCAGAATTCGCTACCGTGTCCAAGCGCTCACTGTCTGCCGTCCCTGCGGGGCGAATCGGGGGGAGGAACGGGGGCGGCGCGAAAAAGAGCGGTCCTTGCGGTGAAAAATCATGGCATGGAATTGATTTTCTTTTTCTTATTTCTTGGGTAGTGTCGGGGTTGTCAAATACGGACGTTTTAAAATGATGGATGTTTGCCGGTCATGACAAGATCAATCCGTTTTTTCTATCTGTTGTTATGGATTCTTTTCGCATCCTGCCCACTGGGGCATCTTCATGCCGAAGAGCATTCGGTGCGTGTGCATCGTGTCGTCGAGGGGGACAGCGTCCGCCAGCTTTTGCTGAAGTACGGCTGCGTGACCTCCATGGGCGAGTACGCCAAGGTCCGGGATGTTTTCACCAAGCTCAACCCCGGGATTTTTCATTCAGCGCTTCTGACTCCCGGTGCGGATGTCTCCGTGCCCGTGTTCGAGGAAAATTCCGGCAAGGGCTGCCTCCTTTTCGAGGAACAGCGCATAGTGCGCGTTGAATTTGAATCCATGGGCTCCGCCGAGCGGGTGCGCGTTTATCTGGACGGTCCGGTGTTGCCCGACGTGTTTACGCTGAAAACCGCGCTTCCGGTGCGGGTGGTGTGTGATTTCGATGGCGCGCTGCCAAAGCCTGGCCTGATCAGGGAAATCCCCTGTGATGGGCGCATGGTGCGCAAGATCAGAGTCGGTCACGAGGACAAGCCCTTCAAGCGCGCCAGAATCGTGCTTGATGTCGTGGAACCTCTGATCGGTCGCATCGAGCAGGAATTTTTCGAGCAGGAAAGCCTTTTCATGATCACGGTCTTTGAAGACTCCCCCAAATGAGGTTTTGATTCCGCGCCGCGAAACCCCTTGGCATTTTGTCCGGCGCCTCTTCATAAGGATATCTCATGTATGTTTCCGTCCCCCCCATGGAGATCGAATCCCGCTCCCTGGCCATTATCGACGCAGAGGTCCCCGAACCCCGGCCTTTCGCAGGGGACCAGTGGGCTGTCGCCCGCCGCATGATTCACACCACGGCTGATTTCGATCTGCTTTCGCACATCTGTTTTCATCCCGACGCCATCCAGGCAGGCAAGGACGCGCTTTTGGCCGGAGCCGACATCGTGACCGACACGCGCATGGCATTGTCCGGCATTCCGGTCCGCAGGCTTGAGCCTCTCGGATGCACCGTGCGCTGCCTGATCGATGATCCGGCGGTGGCCAAGCGCGCCAAAAGCGAAGGCGTCACCCGGGCCTGGGCCGCCGTGGACGAGGTCATGGCTCATGGAGGGGCGGACATCTTCGTCATCGGCAATGCGCCGACTGCCCTCTATCGTCTCCTGGACTGGATGGAGCGCGGCGCCCGTCCGCCAAAGCTCATCGTGGGCATGCCGGTCGGGTTTGTGAACGCGGCGGAATCCAAGGAGTTGCTCCTGGCCCAGGACGCCATTCCCTACATCACCATCGTCGGTCGCAAGGGCGGTTCAAGCCTCGCTGCCTGCGTGATCAACGCTCTGCTCAAGCTGGCGCGGGAGAATCGCGGTTCCTGAGAGCATCTGCCAGTCCGTGAAATAAGAAAGCCCCTGCGCGAATGACTTCGGCAGGGGCTCTTCCTTTGTCGGCCATCGGGAACGTGTAGGCAGGCGGCAAGCCTTTGATTTCAGCGCAGCCTTGTCCTGTCTTGTTTAGACCTCTTCGACGATGATCAGGCGCGTGTCGAGCACGATGTCCTTGATTCTCTCCTGAAACCCGCGCATGTGACCGGAGCGCAGGTGGCTCTCAAGAGCTTTGCGGCTGGCCCATTTTTCAAGCACCGTGACCGAATCCGGGCCAAGATGCTGGTTTTCAAGGGCCATGTCGACATCCTGGGCCGGAAAATAGTCCACGCAGCCCGGTTCCTGGCGGACCAGGACGGCCAGATCGCGGAATTCGCGCAGAAAGAGCGGAGCCGTTTTGCGTTTGAGGGTGACGTGCGCCACGACGTGGATCATTTGCCTCCCTTGGCGGCGCCTGCGCCGCTCAGCAGATAGACGCCGAAGATGACGGACACGCTGCCGGTCAGGAAGCAGAAAAGTCCGACCCCTGCCTTGAGCAGGAGGAGGGGCATGTAAAGGTGCCGGTAGAGCAGGGACTGCGTGGGGTCATCCGGATTGACCAGGGCCGAAACGGGGCGTTTTTCGTCCTGGGCCGCGCGCAGGGACAGATGCAGATTCGTTTGCGGACATTCGTCGCCGATGCACGAAAATTGCCCCTCAAGGGCCTGGCCTTCGAATTCGTACTGGTAACGGACCACAGTCTGGTTTCCCAGCGCCTGGTCCGCGCCCGAGAAATGCTCCACGGAAAGGACCTCGACCGTGATCGGTTTCCAGGACTCGGCGGCGAAATGGATCAGGGCGCTTTGACCCGCGTCCAGGAGGAAGCGGGTGCCGAGGATCACGAACGGGATGCCCAGAACGAGCAGGATCAGCTTGCGCAAGGTTGGAAACATGTCCTAGTCCTGTGGGTCAAAGCCGATCTTGCGGATGGCGTCCTTGACCTGATCGAGATTGACCTCTGGGTCGGCGTCGAAGCTGGCCTGACCGGGGTCAAGGGTCACGGAAATGTTGGAGATGCCGGGCGTTGCCTGTAAAATTTTGGTCACGGAACCCGTGCAGTGGGCGCAGGACATTCCTGAGATTTTGATAACTGGCATGGTTGCCTCCTTTTTTTTGCGATCATGGCCGAAAGACTCATGGAAGGCAACGTTCGCGGACACTGGACAGAACGGTGCGTTCTGGGACAAGTAATATTAAAAAACATCAAACAAGGGTACGTTATGCTATTTCGCAACTCGAAATTACGGTTGAACCGCCGGAGTCTGAGCGCCTCCGTAGCGGAAGAATATTGGAAGAGGTATCGCATCAAATTGAAGGACAAGGCGGCCGTGGACGGCATCGCCAAGGCCGGAGAACTCGTGGTGCGCACGCTGGACATGATCGGGGCCCATATTGCTCCGGGAATCACGACGGACGCCCTCAACACCCTGGTCCATGACTTCACTCTGGAACATGGGGCCGTGCCTGCTCCCCTGGGTTACAGGGGATTTCCCAAGAGTACTTGCGTGTCGGTCAACGACGAGATCTGTCACGGCATCCCCGGGCCGCGCGAACTGCGCGAGGGGGATATCGTCAATGTCGATGTGACCAGCATCAAGGATGGCTGGTTCGCCGACGCCAACCGCACGTTTTTCGTCGGCAAGGTTTCCGCCGAGGCCTCAAGGTTGGTGGAGGTGACGGCCCAGTGCCTGGCCCGGGGCATCGCGGCCGTCCGTCCAGGTGCGACGCTCGGGGATGTGGGGCACGCCGTCCAGAGCCATGCGGAAGGTTCGGGGTATTCCGTGGTACGTGAACTGGTCGGGCACGGCGTTGGGCATGCCTTTCATGAACAGCCACAGGTCAATCATACCGGACGTCCCGGCCTTGGTATCGTGCTCGTTCCGGGCATGGTCTTCACCATCGAGCCCATGATCAACCAGGGCGGTCTGGCCATAAACAGGCTCGATGACGGTTGGACCGTGGTCACGGCCGACGGGTCCCTTTCGGCCCAGTTCGAGCAGACCCTGCTGGTTACCGAGAAAGGGGTGCGCAGTTTGACGCCGTATCCGCTCTGAGGTCGTGTGTTTGACGAAAAAAGGCCCGCGTTTTCGGATGTCCGAAGCGCGGGCCTTTGTTTTTTTTGAAGAGAGGCCGGGAAGCCGTCTTCCCGGCCGGCCGATGGAGGAGGGCCTTCTGGACTAGGCCTTGCTTCTGGAAGTCGAGCCGAAGAGCTTGGCGAACATGGCCTTGCGGTTCATGAGCCCAGGCGTGGTGGCTGAGGCAACCGCGAAGTCGTGGAACTTCTGCGGGTCCATCTGGTAGAGGTAGATGACCCTGGTCGAATCGGCGTCGCCCAACACCGCGTCAGGGAATTTCTTCTGCACCTCGGCCAGGCGTTTTTCAGCCAGAGCCAACATCTCGTCTCGATCTCCGAAGTTCATTGTCCCGGTCGGACAAGCCTGTACGCAGGCGGGTTTGAGGCCATTCTGCACACGATCAAGGCACATGGTGCACTTGGTAATGACCTTGGTGGCCGCGTCCTGACGCGGGATGTTGTAGGGGCAGGCTTCGCGGATTTCATCGAAATCAGGCAAATCCTTGGTTTTTTCCGTGAAGGTGATGGCGCCGGTGACTTCGTCCTGCAGAATGGCCGTGTCGTCATAGGCGTCGGCGGTCATTTTGCAAGGCGGTTCGGTGCAATGGCGGCACTGCTCGGGAAAGAAGAGCCAGGCGGCCATGAAGCCCTTGTCGTCGGCGACTTCCTTCATGTGCACGGTCTTGTAGGTGATGGCCGAAACATCCATGGGGTTCTGATGCGACCCATGGTTTCTGGTCTGCTCGGCCGGGAGTTTGTTCCACTGCTTGCATGCGATCTGACAACCGCGGCAGGCCGTACATTTGGTCAGATCGACGAAGAATGATTTTCCTGACATATTGGCTCCTTACGCTTTCTTCACGTTGACCATGAAGGCCTTGGTTTCCGGGATGCCGGTGTTCGGATCGCCGACAGCAGGAGTCAGCAGGTTGGCTGCATCCCCACCATCCTTGGGCCAGACCCAACCGTAGTGCCAGGGAATACCCACGACATGGACAGGGTTGCCCATGACGTCAAAAGGCTTCAAGCGCTTGGTGACGATGGCGATGGCCCAGAGCTGTCCGCGCGGATTCTCCAGGATGACCTTTTCGCCGTTCTTGATCCCCTTGAGTTCCGCCAGTTCCTCGCTCATTTCGCAGAACATCTGCGGCTGAGCTTCCGTGAGCCAGGGCAGCCAGCGGGTCAGTACGCCCGTCTGCCAGTGTTCGGTGACGCGGTAGGACGTGCACACGAACGGGAAGCGCGGGTCGCAGGTGGTGCGCTTGTGAGCATCCTCGGCAAACATGAGGGCCGTCGGGCTGTTGAGCTGCGTGGAGAAGGGATGCTCGGTGACCGGGCATTCCAGCGGTTCGTAGTATTCAGGCAGCGGACCGTCGTTCAGGCCCGGACCGTAGATCTGTCCCACGCCATGCTTCTGCATGATGAAGGGATGCTTGGCGCCTGCGTCTCCTCCGCCATCGACAACGTCGATGAGCCATTTCTTGTTCGCGCCGTCCCATGCCAGGACAGGCTTCTGGGGTGCCCATGGCTTGCCTTCCAGGTCCACGGAAGCGCGGTTGTAGATGATGCGGCGGTTGACCGGCCAGGACCAGGTCCAGCCGGGGAAGAGGCCGATTTTCGCCTGTTCCGGAGTCTGGGTCTTGTCACGGCGTTCGGCCATGTTGCCCTTGTCGGTGTAGGAGGCGGTGTAGATCCAGTTGCCCGAACAGGTAGAGCCGTCTGCCTGAAGCATGACGAAGCTTGGGACCTGGCTTCCGGCCTTGTAAACTGTTTCCTTGCCGTCAGCGCCCTTGATGGTCGTGTCTTTGAGGAAATAGCCGTTGATGAGCTTTGCGACCTTGTGCGGATCGAAGACGTGTCCATCACCCCAGTCGTCGACGTTGAGGCCGAGGACCGGATCCGGGAACGCGCCCTTGTCCTTTTTGTACAGCTCGCGAATCTTGAGCGCGAGTTCATAGATGATGTCACCGTCCGGCTTCGATTCGCCCATGGGGCTCGGACCGGCATAGCGCCACTGCATCCAGCGGCCGGAGTTGGAGATGGAGCCTTCCTTTTCCACCGAGACGGCGCAGGGCAGGAAGAAGACTTCGGTCTTGATCTTCTTGGGATCGACGCCCGGGCCCTTCCAGAAGGATCCGGTCTCGTTCTCGAACATGTTGACGTTGACCATCCAGTCCAGCTTGGACATGGCTTCGCGGGTCTTGTTGGAGTCCGCGCCACTGGCGGCGGGGTTCATGCCCCAGGCGAAGAAGCCCTTGAACTGACCTTTGAGCATCTTGTCGAAGAGCACCAGCCAGGAAGCGTTCTGACCGGCGTCGAGCTTGGGCATCCAGCTGTAGGCGGTGGGCAGGTCGGCTTCCTTGTAGAAGGACTTGAGCAGGCTGGCGAAGTACTTGGGTTTGTGCTGCCACCAGTTGACGCTCTTTGGATCCTTGCTGACCGGGGTGTTGGCCGTGTTGTAGTCATCATAGGTCGCCCAGTTGGAGCGAGGGGTCGCCATGTAACCGGGAATGATGTGGAAGAGCAGGGCCTGGTCCGTGGAGCCCTGGACGTTGGATTCGCCGCGCAGCGCGTTCACGCCGCCGCCAGCCACGCCCATGTTGCCCAGCAGCAGCTGGATGATGCTCATGGCGCGGATGTTCTGCACGCCGACGGTGTGCTGGGTCCAGCCCATGGCATAAAGGATGGTGCCGGCCTTGTCCGGTTTGCCCGTGGCCGTGTAGGCCTTGTAGAAGGCCAGCAGCTGGTCTTCGGGGGAACCGGAGATGGCGGAAACTTTCTTGGAGTCGTAACGGTCGTAGTGCTTCTTCAGGATCTGGTACACGCAGCGGGGATCCTTCAGGGTCATGTCCCGCTTGGGCACGCCGTTCTCATCCATTTCGAAGCTCCAGGACTTCTTGTCGTACTTGCGTCCGGCTTCGTCGAAACCGGAGAACAGGCCGTCACTGAAGCTGAAATCCTTGGAAACGAGGAAGGAAGCGTTGGTATAATGGAGAACGTATTCCTTCTGAGTGAGGTCATTGTCCAGGATGTACTTGATCATGCCGCCCAGGACGCCGATATCGGAGCCTGAACGCAGGGGGACGTACATGTCGGATTTGGAGGAGGTGCGGGTGTAGCGGGGGTCGACGTGAATGACCGTCGCGCCTGTTTCCTGCGCCCTGGTGACCCATTTCCAACAGATGGGGTGGTTTTCGGCAGCGTTGCTGCCCATTATCAAAATGCAATCACTGTTCTTGAAGTCGATCCAGTGGTTGGTCATCGCGCCGCGTCCGAACGACTCTGCCAGAGCCGCAACAGTTGCGCTGTGTCAAATACGTGCTTGGTGCTCTATGTACGTCAGCCCCAGACTGCGCAGGAAGGCCTGGTAGATCCAGCATTCCTCGTTGTCCATGGCTGCCGAGCCTATGGAGGCCAGCCCTTCGGTGCGGTTGACGACTTCGCCCTTGGCGTTCTTCAAGGTAAAGGATTCGTCACGGACTTTTTTGACGCGCTTGGCGATTTCCGTGATGGCCCAGTCCCAGCTCTTCTCTTCCCATTTGTCGCTGCCGGGTGCCCGGTACTGGACCTTGGTGATGCGCTGGGGGTTTTCGGCCAGCTGATAGATGGCCGAGCCTTTGGCGCAGAGAGCGCCTTCATTGATGGGATGATCCGGGTCGCCTTCGATGTTGATGGCGCGTTTGGTTTTCTCGTCGGTGGTGACGATGAGTCCGCAGCCTACCGAGCAGTAACAGCAGACCGAGGTGGTTTCCTTGCCTTTGCGCAAGCTAAGGAGCTGTGCGTGGGCCTTGGTGGGCGCCAGGTCAAACCCCAGGCCTCCAAAGGCCGTGACCGCTGTAGCTGCGGCCGTGAGTTTGACGAATTCTCTTCTTCCCAGTTTCATGCAGATCCTCCTGACAATGTTTCTGGTGTTTACCTTCCACGAATTTCTTGGCCGAGGCGCAATTGCAGTCGACGGCCCGACGGGAGAACGAAATCAACCAGCGGCAACTCGGCAGGCCGGGTCGCCTCGCGCCCAATGAGTCTCACGCTGATGCGCCTGGTCAGGACCGGACGCAGGTCAAAGCCGAGGCCGGAAAAAGGCAACAGGCCTTGCATTCCGGACGACTCTGATTTTTGCGAGAGAGGTATGGGGGTTTTCGATACGTTTTCCAATTTTTTCATGCTCTGTGCTATGCATGAAAAAAAGAAGGTTATGCAAGGAGATCTTTAATCCTCAAAGTCTGGCACCATGGCGCAGAGATATTCGGCCAGGATGGGGAAGATGTCGTCGTTTCTGTGATTGTAGCGGAATTCAAGTTCCTTGATGTAAAGCGGGAAATTTCTGGGAGAGATGCCCTTGAGACGCCTGAACCAGTCTTTGGAAAAGGACCAGAAGCCCTTGGACGAGTCGATGAAAAGCCCCTTGTCGTTGTGGCGGATGTTGTAGCGCGCGGACAGATGGCTGCCCCCGACCAAGAGGGCCGCGTATTGTTTGAAGCGGTCCGTGTAGATGATCTTGCCAAGGTTGGCGGTTTTCAGGTGAAAGTTCATCTTGAAATGGATGATGCTGTCGCCGTCAAGCTCCGGAATGAGATCGGCGAAAACGTGCGGGCCGCGTTCCACGATGCCGAACACGGGCATGCGCGCCCCGCCTCTGGTGCTCATGTCCAAGTGAAACTTGCCGGATTTCGAGAAATCGAGCCCTTCGATGGAGCGGATGATCAGGCGTGCGTCCAGCGAGTGGGCCAGTATGGCCATGCGCAGGGTGGTCACCGCCTTGTAGGCGGTGTTGTAGGTGACTCCGAGCTGCTCCGCCATGCGGCCAGTGGATACCTCCAGTTCAAAGAGCTTGATGAGGCGCAGCCATTGCTGGGCGCCAAGATTGCCGTTGTTTATGAAGCGCTGGCTGAAGTCATGAAATGTGTATGAACAACGGGAGCAACGCCGCTTTCCTCCCCGCAGGGCATAGAGTTTCCGGCTGCGGCATTTGGGGCAAAAACGCTGATGGTTTTTCCAGCAAAATTGCAACAAAAATTTTTTTGCTGAATTTTCATTTTTTACAATATTTTCAAAAGTTTGAAAATTCATTTATAAAAAATCCTGTGCAAAATTGTGGGTAATAGCGATTCTGTGCTTTTTTCCAAACATCTTATTTAGAGAAGGTATGTCTAGATTGTATTCTGCCAGAAAAGACATAATACACGCGTCCCATAGGGAGTAAACTCACATTTTTGCACAAGATACAGTCCTTGCTCCGGGAGGGCAAGGGTCGGAGTTTAAGTGGCGCAAGATGTCTTTTTCAGCTACTCGGCATTTGGGCATGCAACGATTTCCCAATGGAGGCTGATGTGCGCGGAGGTTTGCGGATATTTCTCTTGGTGGTGATTGCGTCGTGGCTGGCATCCTGCCAGGACGCCGAAGTCCAGATTCCTCTCGCCCCGGCAGGGCTCGGAGTGACCGATACCGAGGTCACCTTCGGATCTTCCCTGGCGTTGCAGGGGCACGCCGGTTATCTGGGTCAGGAAACGCTGCGCGGAGCCATGAGCTATCTGCTGCACGTCAACGAACAGGGCGGAGTGCACGGCCGGGCCATTCGCGTCATCACCCGCGACGATTCCTACGATCCCCCGAAATGCCTGGACAACACCCAGCGTTTTCTCATCGAGGACCAGGTTTTCGGACTGTTCTGCTATGTGGGCACCCCGACCGCAGTCAAGATCCTGCCCCTGGTTGAAGAGGCGCAGGTTCCGCTCCTGGGCATGTTCACCGGGGCCAACGCTCTGCGCGAGCCCTTCATGCCTTACCTCATCAATGTGCGCGCCTCGTACTATCAGGAAACCAACGCTGCGGTGGAGCATCTGGTGCAGGACCTCAAGCTGACCCGCATAGCGGTCTTTTATCAGTATGACGCCTTCGGCTTCGACGGCCTGACCGGCACGGAACTGGCGCTCAAACGCTTTGGGCTGGAGCCAGTGGCCAGGGGAAGCTACGTGCGCGGCACGCATGACATAAGCGAGGGTCTTGAGCGCATCCGCGAATCCGGCGCCGAAGCCGTGGTCATGATCGGCACTTCGGACCCATGCGCGAATTTCATCCGTAAATCGCTGGAAAATGAGTACTCACCCATTTTTTACATGGTCTCCTTCGTCGGCGCCAAGGAACTGTCGCGCAACCTCCTGCAGTCGGAAACGAACGGTCTGGACGTGATCATGTCCCAGGTCGTGCCTCCGCCCATCAGCCGCGACGGAACCGTGGCCGAAAGCGCCGAGGAGTTCGTCCGGCTGCTGGAAAAGTATTTTCCGGGAGAGGAACCCAATTTCGTGGGTTTCGAGGGCTACATCAACGCCAAGGTGCTCGTGGAGGGGCTTCGGCGGGCGGGACGAAATTTGAGCCGCAAATCCTTTCTTGAGGCCATCACCTCCATGACGAACTTTTCTCTGGGTGGTGATGTCGGGCTGACTTTCGGCCCCCAGGATCATCAGGGCATGGACAAGGTCTACTTCACCCGCCTGCAGGATGGCCGTTTCATCCTCCTTGACGACTGGGCGCAGCTGCGCCGGGAGGATGGCCAATGAAACCCTACGCGCGCATTTCGCTCAAGAACAAGATTTTCATCTCCATCCTGGCCGTCATTCTCATGATCAGCGTGACCATCGCGCTCCTGGCCCGCTGGATTCTCATCTCCGGATTGACCAAGGAGCTTGAATTGCGCGGCATTGCCGTGGCCCACTCCATTGCCGAGCGCGGCGGCGGGTTTGTTCTCGACAAGAACTATTCGGAGCTCCTGAGCCTCATTTTCGAGGAGGCCCGGTTGCGGGAGCGCCAGCACATGATCAATTACATCTTTGTGCTCGATCGCAGCGAGAAGGTCCTTTCTCACACCTTCACCGTGCCTTTTCCCGGCCCCTTGAGCACCGCCAATCCCGTCCTTGAGGGGAACATGCACAGCGTGCGCCTGGTCGCGGTGGGCGCGCAGACCTCCTACGACATCGCGGTGTCCATGAACGAGGGGCTGTACCGCATCGGAACGGTACACGTGGGATTGAGCAAGGAACACATCGACAAGCTGGTGGCCAAGCTGCGCTTCATGTTCCTGGGATTCATCTCGGCGGTCATCATCATTATCTTCTATGTCAGCCATCGCATTTCGCGCTATATCACCAGCCCGATTTCGCGCCTGACAAACATTTCGGATGAGCTCAGCCGAGGGAATTTCGATGTGCATCTGGATCTTGGCGAGGGTCTGGACTGGGCGGTGACCAACTGTCCGGCCTACAAGGACACCAACATGCCCTGCTGGCATTTCGACGAACAGGGACGCAAGTCCCGCAAGTCCGAGGGCAAGACCGGTCAGGTCTGCTCGACCTGTCTCTTCTACCGCAAACGCGGAGGAGATGAGGTCATCCAGCTGGCCGACTCGTTCATGAGCATGGTCTGGTCCATCCGGCTCTACCGCAAGCGCCTCCAGGAATCGGAGATGAAATACCGGTCCCTGTTCGATTCGGGGCCCGATCCCATTTTTGTCGTGGATTGCAACACGGACCTGATCCTCGACGCCAACCCCAGGGCCGAGGAACTCTATGAATATTCCAAGGGCGAATTGCTGGGCGTGTCCTTCATGGTGCTCGGTCACGACCAGGTCCGGGAATGTCTGACCTCTCTCAATGATGCGGTCACGAACAGCGGCTGCGTCTATTATCCCAAGGTGCTCCATTACAAGAAGGGCGAGCGGCCCTTTTACGTCAACATGCACGCCTGTCCCATCAGTTACGGCGGCACTCACGCCATGATCGTGGCCGTGACCGACATCACCGAGATGATGGAGAAGGACGCGCAGCTCGTGCAGGCGGCCAAGATGAAGACCCTTGGCGAAATGAGCGCGGGCATCGCCCACGAGATCAACCAGCCGCTCAATGCCATCAAGATGGGCAGCGAGTACCTGAACCTGCTCATAGAGCAGAATCGCGAGGTGACCGAAACCCAGATTCGGGACATGGCCACGGAGATCAGCCAGCAGGTGGACCGGGCCACGGACATCATCAACAATCTGCGCGCCTTCGGCAAAAAATCGGGCCTGGTCATGGAAAGGGTGGACATGAACGAGCCCATCCGCGGCGTGCTGTCCATCATCGGCCGTCAGTTCTCCATCCAGCGCATCACCATTCGCCTGGAACTGGGCGAGGACCTGCCGTACATCAAGGGGCACAACAACCGGCTGCAACAGGTCTTTTTCAATCTGCTCAACAACGCCCGGGACGCCATTCAGGAAAAGATGGAGAGTGAACCCGGCATGTGGGGAGACATCCTGGTGCGCACCTACGCCAGGGAAGGCCGGGTTTTCGCATCCTTCGCCGACAACGGCCCAGGCATAGCCGATTCGGTGCGCAACAAGATCTTCGAGCCCTTTTTCACCACCAAACAGACCGGCAAGGGCATGGGGCTCGGCCTGGCCATAACATACGGAATTGTCCGCGATTATGGCGGAACCATTACTATTGACAGTCAACCGGGTCAGGGGACAACATTCACCTTGAGTTTTCCAAGCGTCGAGAATCATCAGGCTCTTGAGCACAACGCAACCCGCGTGGACAAAAAAACGGAACAACCCAGCGAGACATCTCAATGACGCAAGAAAAAATCCTGGTCATCGACGACGAGAAGGCTACCCTGAAAATGTTCCGGCTCTTTCTGGACGTGTACGGATTCGACATCCTTACGGCCGAATCCGGAGAAGAGGGGCTGGAAGTATTCGACAGGGAAAAACCCGACATCGTCCTGACTGACATCAAGATGCCCGGCATGGACGGAATCGAGGTTCTGCAGCAGATCAAGAAGCGGTCGCCCGCCACGGAGGTCATCGTCATCACCGGGCATGGCGACATGGATCTGGCCATTCAGGCCCTGAATCTGGATGCCGCCGATTTCATAAACAAGCCCATCCAGCGGCAGAGCCTTGAACAGGGGCTGGCCCGGGCCAAGGAGCGGCTCAAACTGGCCAAGAGTAGGCAAAACGAAGTCAGCGTCGTTAGGCAGGGCCAGGCGCTGGTCATTGAGATCCAGGGAAGCGTTAGTTCCCACAGCGAACCGTATCTGCGCGAAGCCTACTCCAAGGCCCAGGAAGCGGGGGTGCAGCGCATCGTGCTGCATTTCGATCCCAACACCTCTGTGAACGGAGCAGGCATCGCCATTTTGACTCAGCTGGTTCTGGAGAGCGAAAAGGACGGTGTCGAGATCGTCATGGCCGGTCTTTCCGAGAATTTTCGCAAGGTTTTCGGCATAGTGGGTCTGACCCGCATGGTTCAGATCTTCGACAGCCTGGACGAGGCCTGCGCCTAGGTTTTTTCGGTCCCGGGCCAAGGAGTATTCATGACGCTTTTCACTCGTATCGCATTTTGTCTCTTTCTCTTTTGCGTGCCCCAGCCTGTCATGGCCGCGCCGCCCGCCACCGGCGACGTCATGCCCGAACTGATTCTGCCCGTTCCCTTCGATCCGGCCGGGCAGGAGATGCTTGGCGTGCAGGGGAAAACGACCTTCACTCTTGCGGATCTTGGCGCCGATCTCATTTTCATCGAGGTCATCGGAGTGTATTGTCCGCAGTGCGTGAAGCAGTCCCCGGGTTTCAAAACCCTTTTCAACCGCCTGAACAGGGGCAAGCTCAAGGGGCGGGTGGCCATGTTCGGGCTGGCCGCCGGAGGAACGGACGCCGAGGTCAGGCAGCTGCTGGGCACCGGCCAGTACCTTTTTCCGGTTCTGAGCGACCCCGACTACGTGCTGCACAAGGTGCTGGGCGAGCCGCTCACGCCCTACACCATCGTCTGCAGACCGGACGGGAGCGTGGTTTACGACCACCTCGGCGTGGTTCAGGACATTGACGCGCTGTACCAGCACATAAAGACACTGCTCGACTGATCGCGGAGCGGCAGATGACGGTTCAAACCGAAGGCGATGCCGATCGCGTCAGATACCAGTTTCAGATTCTGTTCGATACGGCCGCAGAGCTGAGCGGGGCGCGTTATCCACACAGGATACTGGAGGCTTTTCTGCTTTCGGCCCAGGGTGGAGTTGGCGCCCGGGGCGGTTTTGCGGCCGTCCTGGGGCAGGACGGGTTTCAGCTCATGACTCGCTCCAGTCTCTCCAAAAGCCTGACTCCTGAATATGCGCGGGTGCTGCGCGAACACCTGGACGCCCTCGGCGAAGAGCGCAAATCCTCGTTTTTCGTGCCCTCCCTGCAGGGCGAACTCTGCCCCGGAAAATGCGAGCTGCTCCTGGTCTGTCCTCTCGATGACGGCCGGGATGGAGTGCTCGGCCTGGAAGAAAGCCTGGCAGGTCGCCCGTATGATGAAAACGACAGGCAGCTTGTGGCGGGTCTTGGCACCCTGTTCCAGACCAGCCTTCGGTTCTCGCTCTATGCCACCCGTGTCGAACTGCTCAACGCCGAGTTGACCAAGCAAAACGACACCCTGGACCGTCAGATTTATCACCTGAGCGCCTTGCGCGACCTCTCCGGAGAAATTCTGCGCGTGGACATGGCCGAGGTCATGTCCACCTTTCTCTTGACCCTGCTCGGGCATTTTTCCCGGCCCCAGGGCCTTCTCGTGCTGCACGACCGCAGCTCGGGACAAATCCATGAAATTTCCAGCGGCCTGCCGGTAAAGCCCGAACTCACCGACGAAAAGGTGGAGAGGCTGTTTTTTCTGTGCTTGGCTGGTGTGCGCGAAAAGCATCTGCAACCCTTGCAGGTCGAACCTGTCGAGGACATGAGCGGCGCCATGGGGATCGAGCTGGGTTTTACGCCCGACCGGGGCTATCTCTTCATGCTGCGCGAGAACTTGTACGGGGTGTTGCTGCTGGGGCAGAGTCTCGGTCCGACGGTTCCCGCCGAGGACGGCCTGTTGCAGGCCTTTGTTTCGCAGGGCGTCTTGCATCTCAAGAATGCCGATTCCTTCAGGACCATCATGGCCCTGAACGATGATCTGGCCAGGCAGAACGAGGAACTGCGCCGCACCATCGATGAACTGACGCGGGCCAGGGACCAAATCAGCATGCTGGAGGCGGCGGGCAGACGCATCGCCGGCATCGTGCACAGCAAAGCGTTGAGCCTGACCCGGGTGCGCCTGGTCGACTTCTTTCTCATCATCGCGCTGAGTCTGGGCATGGCGCTGGCGTTCAACGCGCAAAACCCGCGCGGGATACCCCTGATCGAAGCTCCCGGGCCCGAGGTTCCATTCGTGACCCTGGAGCAGGCATTGGCGCTCATCGAAAAGGAGGATGCGCTTCTTGTCGATGCACGCCCGCGTGAGTTCTTTGAGCGCGAGCATGCGCAAAGAGCGGTCAATGTTCCGGCTCAGCTTTTCGATCTGGTCTACATGATGCAAATGACCGCCGAGGACCCCGAGCGGCCCATCGTGGTTTTCGGGCGCAGCGTGAGCCGCCGCTACGACCTGACCGTGGCCGCGAAATTTCTGGGCAGGGACCATGAGCGGGTCTATATCGTCAAGGACGTCCCACCTCTGGCCCTGGACGGAGGCACGCAATGATTCCGCGCCTGAAGCACATCCTGACCCATCCCCTTCTCGCCCTGATCCTGCGACTCTATCTGGCCGGAATTTTCATCTACGCCAGCCTGCACAAGATCAATTTTCCGGCCGAGTTCGCGGACAACATCGCGGGCTATCTCATCGTCCCGTATTGGCTGATCAATCCACTGGGCGTGTTCATGCCCTGGCTGGAGCTCGTCTGCGGCCTCTTTCTTCTGGCCGGTGTCAGGGTGCGGGCGGCGAGCCTGCTGATCGGCGGGATGCTGGCCATGTTCACCGTGGCTGTGCTGGTGGCCCTTATCCAGGATACGCCCATCGGGTGCGGCTGCTTCCAGACCGTTGGGGAGCCCATCTCCTGGTGGACGGTGCTCAGGGATCTGGGCTGGCTGGCCATGACCGCACATGTTTATTTTTATGATCGGCTGATCCATCTGGACCGGCTCTTCATGCTCAAACCGGAGGAACTTGGGCTGTGATCAAATTACTGCCGTTTTTGCTGCTTTTTCTCTGTCTGTCCTGTTCCTCCCGGCCCGATCTCGCCGGACGCTACGAGGCGTCGCACACGGGCCCAAGCGGGCCGGTGAACGCGGTCATGACGCTGGCCGAGGACGGCAGCGGCAAATGGGAGATCGAGGGGGAGGTTCTGCCGTTTTCATGGGTCGTGCGCGAGGGTGCGCTCAACGTGCACACCGGTGACGGGGCGGTGGTCGAAGGCGTGATCGAGGGCGGTAATGTCCGTCTGGACGTGCCGGGGGTTGGCACGCTTGATTTCGTTCGCGGGAAATAGTTTTTTCTAGCGGCCTTGCAGCTGCTCCAGATCGGTCGGGTAGTTGACGTTGAAGAAGATGCGCCGTTCGTCTTCCGTGTAGATTACCGTGTGGCGCAGTTCGGCCGGGATGAGCCGGCTGAGCTTGAAGAGCCCCTGGGACACGCCTTCCTCCAGCAAGGGTAGGGCCTGCGGTTCGTAGATCGCGACCAGGTTCTCGATGAATCCCGTATCCTTGAGTTGCCAGGTGGTCAGCACGCAATGCCGCGGGCGCTCTTCCCGCGCGGCCATGAGTCTTTCGATGATGCCGTCCTCCATGAAAGGCAGGTCGCAGGCGAGGACGAATATCGGTTCCCTGAATTTGCGCAGCGCCGTGATGATGCCGCCGGCGGGGCCGATGCGCTCCGTCTCATCGGTGATGACGGGCCAGGGCCCGCCCACATCGATGGTCTGCCGGCAGGAGACATAGACCTTGTCGACATGGCGTTGCAGCAGCGTGGCCGTGCGCGTGAGCAGGGTCTGCCCCTCGTGCACGACGCGGGTCTTGTCTTGTCCGAGCCGGGATGATTTTCCTCCGGCAAGCACCAATCCAATCATGATTTTCCCTGTGCCGCGATCCGCCGCCGAAAGGCAGCGGGCGCGGTATTTTTGGTTTGCAGGCGTCTCAGTGCGGCCGCATTCCGGGCCGATCCGGGGCGCGGCCGCCAAAACCCCTTCTCCGGCCTCGTACTGTTTTTCCGTCGTTGCTGCCGAACAGATGTCTGCGCTCCGGGCGAGGGACGACGGAAAAACAAACGATTCCTGGCTCAGTCAGACAGTTGCTGCCCCCGCCCCGGATCGACCCGGAACGCTGGGACCGAGCGCTGGCCGGGGCAAGGCTGTTGACGGATTCAACCCGCAGGGAGAAATGCGCAATTTTCGCATTCGCCTCCGAGTCATTCCCGCCTCCGAGTCATTCCCGCGAAGGCGGGAATCCATCCCCTTGTTCATATGGATGGCAACAATCGGTCCTGTCTGGAGGCAGTTCTTATTCTTTAAAAACCCCAGGCCGAGAGAGTAGGGCGCTTGTATTTCTTTTCCCGGGCCGCCACATCGAGGCTCAGGGATTCCAGATCATCCACCAGGGGCAGTGTCCTGCGGTCCAGGTTTCTGAAATCCGTGAGCTTGATGTAAAGATTGCAGGTCTTGCAGGCGTTGATGCGTATTCCGGGCTCTTCATCGGCCTCGTAGTATTCCAGTTTCGCCACGTCCTTTTCCAGACAGAAGGGACACTGCAACCTGGGCGCATGATATTCCGCGTGGCAGAATCCGCAGATGTTGTATCTGAATCCTTCCTTTTCGCGCAAATCGGATATGATCGGCATGCTGCCGCACAGGGGGCAGTGCCCATGTTCCCAGGAATTCGAAAGATCGGTCCGGGCTTCCAGCGCGATGGCGGCGCGCTCGAGGGACGGAGTCATGGCGGCCTGCGCGAGCATGGGCAGGATGCGCGGCGCGGAAGGGGTGACGGCGGTCCAGGTGGAGAAAAAACCCTCGTCGCCGTTCAAATGCGCCTGCATGACCAGATCCAGGTCCAGGGATTTGTCCGCGATGGCGGCCGAAATGGCGGCAGCGGCTTCGCCAAGGGCCGGGTTGACCGCTTTCGTCAGCTCCAGGAATTCGTTGAACAGTTCGATGCTCTGGTCTTTGTCAAAGGGAAAATCGGTTCTTTCGACCAGAGGAGCGCCCTGGCTGTGCTGCAGTTGATCGGCGATTTCGATCGTGGCGGCGGCAGGAACCTGGGCTTTGTCCCGGGCCTTGAGTTGACGGGTGTAGATTTTTTCGACCAGATCGATCAGTTCCACGGGAAGAAAATCCCGTTTTCTGCACGCGTCGATTTTCTTGGCAAGCAATTCCAGGGCTTTTTCAGCTTCGATCATGGGCATTCTCCGTTGGTGAAGGGCGAGGTGTGAATCCGGGCCGGGTCCGTTCCTAGCGTGTCTTTTGATACATCACAATGCTTGTTTTGTGTCTTGCTTTGATTTAGCAAAATATGTGTCTGAATTTTAATCACATCATCCTCAAGCCGGGAGGAGGAATCCATGACCGAATCCAAAACCGAGGGCACCTTGACCTTGCGCCTGCATGTCTGGTTCGAACGCGACGAGAAGATTTTTCTGGGCATCGGCCGGGCCCTTTTGCTCGAAAAAATCGAGGAGTGCGGATCGCTCAGACAGGCGGCCACGGATATGAAGATGTCGTATCGGGCCGCCTGGGGCAAGCTCAAGGCCGCCGAGGAAAGCATCGGCAAGCCGCTGGTGCAGAAGATCAAGGGCAAGGGCCAGCGTTATGAGCTTACCCCCGTCGGGCGTCAGCTGGCCCGGCAGTTTCTGCAGCTGCAGAGCGACATCGAGGTCTACGCCAAGGGCAAGGCCCAGGATATTTTCGGCGAGGAAGTGCAGTACTACGCCGATGCCTATCCGGAAACCAAACTTTCATCCTTCAAGGCGGATTAGGAATGGATCATGGTTTTTTCCGGGTCATTTCTCCGGCCCGGTTTTGCGAGTTGCTGCGTGGTTTCGCGCCCGTGGATTCCGAACTCATGCCCCTGGAGGATTGTCTTGGCCGCGTTCTGGCCGAAGACATCCTGTCCGGGGAGGACATCCCGGCCCTCGACCGCTCCTGCATGGACGGCTATGCCGTGCGCGCGGCTGACACCTTCGGCGCGAGCGAGGGCAATCCGGCCTATGTGGAGCTTGCCCGCAGCGCGGCCATCGATGAGGTCGTCAGCCGTCCCCTCTATTCCGGGGAATGCATGGGCATCGCCACGGGCGGAAGCCTGCCGCCCGGCGCGGACGCCGTGATCATGGTCGAGCATACCCAGATGCTTGGGGATACGACAGTCGAGATTCGCAAGACCGTAACCCCGGGCGAGAACGTCATGCTCAAGGGCGAGGACGTGGGGCAGGGGCAGGTGGCCGTGCCCGCCGGAAGGCGTCTGCGTCCCCAGGATGTGGGACTCATGGCCGCCATCGGCTGCACCGCCGCACGGGTTTATCGTCGGCCTCGCTGCGGTGTCGTATCAACGGGCGACGAACTGGTCCCTGTCGATTCCGTGCCCAGGCCCGGGCAGATTCGGGACGTCAACTCCCATACACTGGCCTGCATGGCCCGGCAGTCGGGGGCTCAGGTCAGCGCCCACGGACTGGTCCCGGATGCGCGTGAAGCCCTGCAGGACGCCCTGACCCGCTGTCTGGAGGAAAACGACGTGGTCTTCATCTCCGGCGGCAGTTCCATCGGGACCCGTGACCTGACCATCGAGGTCCTGGAATCCTTCGCGGACAGCGAAATTCTGGCTCACGGCGTGTCCATCAGCCCCGGCAAGCCGACCATCCTTGCGCGAGTCGGGGGCAAGCCGGTGCTTGGGCTGCCTGGTCAGGTCACCTCCGCCCAGATCGTCATGCTTGTCTTCGGGCAGCCGCTTCTGGTGCATCTGGGTGGTGATACGGGGGCCTTTGATGCCGGACGCCTGCTCATGCGTCCGGCCAAGCTCGGGGCCAACCTGTCATCCAAACCCGGCCGCGAGGACTATGTGCGGGTGCGGCTTGAAGAACAGGACGGGCAGTGCGTGGCTATGCCGAGGCTCGGCAAGTCGGGGCTGCTGCGGACCATGCTCGATGCCGACGGGCTGGTGCGGCTTCCCGCATCCCTCGAAGGCATGAGGGCCGGACAGGACGTGGATGTCTGGATATTCTAACCTGCGAAAAAAAATGAAAAAACGAAACATATATCTGAAGACCGTGCCCGTGGCCGAAGCCCTGCGTCTGGCCATGGACGCCCTTGACCGGGACGGCCTGGTCGGCATGGAGACGATCCCCGCGCATCAGGCCTGTGGCCGGGTTACGGCGCAGGCGGTGCATGCAGTGTGTTCCTCCCCGACATTTCACAGCGCGGCCATGGACGGCTATGCCCTGAAAGCCGAGTCCACTTTCGCCGCCCGCGAAGGACGGCCCGTGCGGCTGGCCAAGGGCAGCCAATGCGCGCCCGTGAACACCGGACATCCCCTGCCCGAGGGCATGGACGGGGTGCTCATGATCGAGAAGGCCGTGCGCGACACCGATGATTTCATCGAGCTTGAAACCCCGGTCTTCCCCATGCAGCACGTACGCCGCATCGGCGAGGACATCGTGGCCACTGAGCTGCTCCTGCCCCAGAACAGGCTGCTCTCTCCCTATGACGTGGGCGGCCTCCTGAGCGCCGGGATCTGGGATGTTCCGGTCTGGGAACAGCTGCGCATGACCTTCATCCCCACCGGCGATGAGGTCCTTGATTTCACCATGCGCCCAAGTCCGCGTCCGGGACAGGTCATCGAGAGCAATTCGCAGGTCTTCGCCGGTCTGGTGGCCGCCCAGGGCTGCCTCTTCACCCGGGTCGATCCCGTGCCGGACAACGAGGACGCCCTGACTGCGGCGGTGCGCGAAGCCGTGGATGGACCAAGCCATGTGGTCGTCATCGGCGCGGGGTCCTCGGCCGGCTCCAAGGATTTTTCCCGCTCCATCATCGAGAACCTGGGCCAGGTGCTGGTTCACGGCATCGACCTGATGCCCGGCAAGCCCTCCATCCTCGGCATCGTGGGCGGCAAGCTGATCGTCGGGGCTCCGGGATATCCGGTCTCGGCCGTGGTCTGCTTCGAGGAATTGCTCATCCCGCTTTTGTCCTGGCTGTCCCGCAAGACGCCTCCGGTTCGACAGGAGGTGGACGTGGAACTGGCGCGCAAGATCCCTTCCAAGCTCGGTACGGAAGAGCTGGTCCGGCTGGCCATCGGCCGGGTCGGAGAGAAGCTGGTGGCCACACCCCTGGGGCGCGGCGCGGGCATGTTGACCACACTCATTCGCGCCCAGGGCGTGACCCGCATTCCGGTGGACAGCGAGGGCGCCGAGGCCGCCTCGAAGGTTCGGGCCGAGCTGCTTGTGCCGGCGGCCGAGCTGGATCAGACCCTGGTCGTGGTCGGCAGTCACGACAATATCCTCGATGTGCTTGGCAACGAGCTCATGGGCCTGACCCGGCCGGTGCGCATCGCCTCCAGCCATGTGGGTTCCATGGGTGGGCTCACGGCCCTCAAGAATCGTTCGGCGCTTATGGCCGGGACTCATCTTTTCGACGAACTGAGCGGTGACTTTAACTTTCCCTTTTTCCGCAAGTATCTGCCCGGCCTCAACGTCGCGTGCGTCAATCTGGCCATCCGGCATCAGGGGCTGATCGTGGCCAAGGGTAATCCGCTTGGCATCAGCAAAGTGGAGGATCTCGCCCGGCCCGAGGTGCGCTTCATCAACCGCCAGCGAGGGGCCGGGACGCGCATCCTGCTCGATTATCACCTGCGGCAGGCCGGGATCAGTCCGGAGCAGGTGAACGGGTATGACAAGGAGGAGTTCACGCACATGGCGGTGGCGGTCAACGTGCTCACCGGGACGGCCTCCTGCGGGCTGGGGATTTTTGCGGCCGCGAACGCCCTGGGTCTGGATTTCGTGCCCCTGGCGCGGGAGCGTTACGATCTGGCCTTCCTGCCCGAACATGCGGACTGGAAGACCGAAGTGGCGCTGGAACTGATCCGCTCGGCATCCTTCAAGGAGCGCATCGAGAAGCTGGGCGGGTACGAGACCGCCCTGACCGGCCGCATCATGGAGCCCGGCCAGGGACTTGGATAACCGGTCAAGAACGACGAATGACCGGACTGTTCCAGGACGGCGGGATGCGGGGAACAGGGAATACCCGGGTCCCAGGCGTATTTGAAATGGCGATGATCGGTGTTTTACGCAGCGACGAAGCGGATCGACGGTTGGGGACGCCCGGTAACCCCTTCTTTTTCCTTGACGGCCATGTGCGGTTGAAGTAGCTGCATGATCCTCGCGGGCGGGAGTAGCTCAATGGCTAGAGCATCAGCCTTCCAAGCTGAGGGTTGCGGGTTCGAGTCCCGTTTCCCGCTCCACGAGAAAATGGCGGCATAGCCAAGTGGTAAGGCAGAGGTCTGCAAAACCTCCATTCTCCAGTTCAAATCTGGATGCCGCCTCCAAGCACCTGCGGGAGTAACTCAGTGGTAGAGTGCAACCTTGCCAAGGTTGAAGTCGCGAGTTCAAATCTCGTTTCCCGCTCCAGATTTTTTGGCCGGTCCCTGACCGGCCTTTCTTTTGCCCAAAATATGCCTGGGGGAAAAAAAAAGCTCCCGAAAAGGGAGCTTTGGAGCGTCGAAGGCAGGAACTTTATATCTCGCCCATGGAATGGCGCAACCTGAGTTCGTTCAGGATGGCGTTTTCGTAGTGCATTGACGGTGGCTCTTCGTGTTCCGTGGGTTCGAGATAGCGGTCGAGCATCTGGCTTTCTTCCCAGAAATCGAGCAACTCGTCGTTGCCGAGGATCTTGAGCTGGTCTTCCAGAGTGAAGGGATCCTCATTGGGAAGGAATCGTGCCATGAACTGCTCCTTGGACGTGAATGGTGAACGGTTAGGTACGGATCGACCAATACGCACCCGTTTCAGACCTGTCCACCAAAATGTCCGGCATTGGCGGTACTCTTTGCGGGAGGCTGTCCGCGTCGCGCGCAAGTGCTTGACCTTGCCTCTCTTTTGGGCAACGAAAAACGATTCTGTGCGGAGAGGTCAAGCGCCTGTTCGCACATGGCCATGGCTCCAAGCCGCTCCTTCCCGGGGGCGGCTTTTACCCGTTGCTTTCAACCCGGACCGGTCGCCACGTGATCATTCCCCAAGCCTTGCAGAAGCTCATCGATGGAGCGGAGCGTCAAACCAGAATCTTCAAGAGCGGGCCCGCCTCGCAGATGTATCTGGCCCAGGCGCTGATCGAAAAGGGTCACAATGTCGTGCTGGTGCTGCCGCCGAGCGCGGATCTGCCCCTTTACGATTCCCTGGCGCGTCTCTTTTCGCCCGAGGACAGGAACCTTCCCTTTTGGGAGAGGCGCTGGCTGCGCTTTCCACATTATACCGTGGAGGACCCGCGCCGTTCTCCCTGGCCGGAACGATGGCGGGCCCTTTTTGCCCTGGCCCGGAAAAAGCGTGGCCGCGGAGTGCTGCTGCCGCTTGAAAATCTGATCCAGAAATGGCCGCATCCCGAACTTCTGCAGCGCGAGCATCTGGAGCTGTCGGAGGGCGAGGAGATTTCCCAGGAGGATCTCCTGGAGACGCTGGTCAACTGGGGATATGCGCGCGTTTCCATGGTCACCGCCGTGGGCGAGACCTCCCTGCGCGGCGACATCATGGACATCTTCTGTCCCGGATACGACCATCCGCTGCGGCTGGAGTTTTTCGGCGACACCCTGGAGCGGATCAGGCTCTTTGAACCCATGTCCCAGCGCTCGCGCGCCGATCTCAAATCCCTGACCATTCTGCCCGTGGCCGGATGCATCGGCGCCGACACCTACAGGGAAGAGGCCCGGAGCATGTTCGACGGATGGCTGCGCCTGGGAGAGATCTCAAAGCCTGTGCGGGCGGAGCTTGAAAAGGAGCTGCTGCAGGTTCATCCGCATCTGCCGCCGAGCATGTATTATCCCCGGACCGTGGGCCTTGAAGCCTGGCTGCCCGAAGAAAGCGTGTATGTCATGGCCGAGGCCCAGGATCTGCGGACCAAGCTCGACGAGACAAGCTGGGCCTGGCAGAATTTTTTTCGCGACGACGAGCGACAATGGCCACGTCACGGCCTGATCCAGACCCCGGGCGATGTGCGCAAGACCTGGGAGAACAATCGCCAGATCCTCTGCGAGAGCCTGGTCATGGGCGTGCGCGAGGATGGGCTGGACCTGCCCGAAGAAGGGGTGAACTCCTTCGAGGATCTTTTCTGGACTCCGGAAAGCCGCTCCCGGCCATGGCGGGCGCTGATGCAGGAGCTGGCCGTCTGGCGCAAAACCTACGCCCAGACCATCTTCTGTTTCCATACCGAGCAGTCCCGCAAGAAATTTCTGCAACTTGCGGCCCAGGACGACCATGTGCTCAAAACCGAGTACGAGGCCACGGGCAGGGGGATCTTCGCGCTGGTCGGCTCCCTGGGGCACGGCATGCGTCTGCCCTGGGCCGAGATCCAGATTCTGCCCGAGTCAGTGCTCCAGCCGGGTGCTCCCAAGGCGCAGCGCAGCGCGGGCAAGGCATTCAAGGGCCTCGATGCCTTCGACGAGCTTGAATCCGGGGACCTTTTGGTCCATCGCGATTACGGTCTGTGCCGGTTTGGCGGCTTGCATCGCATCAAGTTCGGGGATGTGGCCAACGACTACCTGCTGTTGCAGTATGACGGTGAGGATCGCCTCTATCTGCCGGTGGACCGCCTGGGACAGGTGCAGCGCTACAAGGGGCCCGACGGCGCGGCTCCGGCTCTGGACCGTCTGGGCAGTGCGGCCTGGAGCAAGGCCCGCGAGCGCACCCGCCAGTCCATCGCCAAGATCGCGCGCGATCTGGTCGAGATGTACGCCTTCCGCAAGATTACCAAAGGATTTCAGTACAATCCCATCTCGGAACTCTACTGGGAATTCGAGGCCAGCTTTGGGTTCGAGGAGACCCGCGATCAGGAGAAGGCCATCGCCGACGTCCTGGCCGACATGGAAAAACCCGAACCCATGGATCGGCTGGTCTGCGGCGATGTGGGCTTCGGCAAGACCGAGGTGGCCCTGCGCGCGGCCTTCAGGGCGGTCCTGGACGGCAAGCAGGTGGCCTTGCTCTGCCCGACCACAGTCCTGGCCGAGCAGCACTACCAGACCTTCCGGCAGCGCATGGAGCCGTTTTCCATCACCGTGGGACTGCTGAGCCGCTTCGTGCCCGCAGCCGGGCAGAAGCGAACTCTGGAAGCCGTGCGGCGCGGGCAGGTGGACGTCCTGATCGGCACCCATCGCATGCTCTCCAAGGATGTGGAATTCTCCAACCTGGCCCTTTTGATCCTCGACGAAGAACAGCGCTTCGGCGTCAAGCACAAGGAGCGCATCAAGAAGATGCGTTCGACTATCGACGTCCTGACCCTGACCGCCACGCCCATCCCGCGTACCCTGCAACTCTCCCTGTCCGGCATTCGCGGCCTCAGCGTCATCGAGACTCCGCCGCGTGACCGCAAGCCCGTGGAGACGTCCCTGCTGGAACGCGATCCGGCCCAGCTCAAGGCCATTCTGGAGCGCGAACTGGCCCGGGGCGGCCAGGTTTTCTGGGTTTACAACAGGGTACAGGGCCTGGAGCGGGTGGTGGAGTTCGTGTCTTCGCTGGTCCCCGGGGCCCGGGTCGGCATGGGCCATGGGCAGATGAAGGCCCAGGACCTTGAAGAGACCATGCACAGGTTTTGGCACGGCGAACTCGACGTGCTCGTGTGCACGGCCATCATCGAGTCGGGGCTGGATTTTCCCCGCGCCAACACCCTCATCGTCGACCAGGCCCAGCTTTTCGGACTGGGGCAGCTTTACCAGTTGCGTGGGCGGGTGGGGCGCTCCAGCGAGCAGGCCTACGCCTATTTCATCATTCCCGATCTGGATCGTTTGCAGGAGACAGCGCGCAAACGGCTCAAGATCATTCTCGACATGGATTACCTCGGGGCGGGATTCAAGGTGGCCATGGAGGACCTGCGTCTGCGCGGAGCCGGGAACATCCTCGGCGAAGCCCAGTCCGGGACCATCGGCAAGGTGGGTCTGGATCTCTTTTTGGAGATGCTCGAAGAAGAGGTCACAAGGCTGCGCGGCGGCAAGGTCGAGACGGAGATCGAACCCGAGCTCAATCTCGGTTTCCAGGCCCTCATCCCCGAGGAATACGTGGCCGACGGCAAGGAACGGCTGCATTACTACAAGGCCTTGTCCTCCTGTCACGACGAGGGGGCCATCGTGGAAATCGTGGACGACATGCGCGACCGCTTCGGCTCCCTGCCCGAGGCGCTGAAAACCTTTGTGGCCGTACTCATGATCAAGATCGATGCGCGCAGGCTTGGCGCGGTGCGGGTCGATCTGTTCGAGGAGCGGGCGCTCATCCACTGGGACGAAACCCGGCATAACGTGGACCTTTCCAAGCTCATGGACTGGGTGGGCGAAAATGCCGCCTGTGCCCGGATTCTGCCGCCGGCCAAGCTGGAGCTGCGCCTTGCCGCCGGGTCCTCGCCGACCCTGGCCATGCACTCGCTCAAAGACATGCTGCTGGTGCTCAGGGAGCGGATCAAGCTCTGAAGGGCCGTGCCGGGAGCTTCCCAAGTTTGAACTGGACTCGGTCAGGACTGAAGGGTACTACGTTGGGCGCATTGTCAACTTTGTCGCGAGCTGCCGGACGGTTTTTGGGCACCTTATTGGCCGGCCCGGAAAATGATGCGCGGGGCATGGGGGCTTGCGATGTTCCTCAAAAATAATAAAATGAGACCTGATTTATGAAAAAATGCGGTATTCGCGCTGTTTTGGTGCTTTCTCTTCTTTTTGTCCTCGCGGGCCTCGGACAGGCCGCGCAGCTGGTCGATCGCATCGTGGCCGTGGTCAATGGCGAGATCATCACCTTTCAGGAATTGCAGCAGCAGATCCGTCTTGTCATAGGGCAGACCCCAGATCCCGAAACGGCCGGAAAGATCGCTCCCCAGGTGCTCGACGACATGATCGACGGGATCATTCTGCGTCAGGAAGCGCAGCGGCTCAAGATTGAAGTCTCCGATTCCGAGGTGGAGAACGAAATCCGCCAGTTCAAGGCCAGACGCCGTTTGAGCGAAGAGGATTTCGAACGCACCTTGCGTCTTCAGGGCCTGACCCCCGAACAGTTCAAGGAGCGCAGTCGCGAAGACATCATCAAGCACAAGATGCTCGGCTACATGGTGCGCCGCAAGGTCGTGGTAACCCAGGAAGAAATCGACGCTTACAAGGCTCAGAACAGTGCTGAACTGACCACCGAACGCATCGTGGACGTGCAGATGCTCGTGCTCGTGGACGAGGATCGTGCCAATTCTCTCTGGAAGTCGCTCAGCGCGGGAGAAATCAGCCTGGATGAGGCCGTGGCACAGTATTCCATTGGTCCCAAGGTCGACAACGGCGTCATGAGCGACGTGCGCTGGCGGGAATTGGCCGAGCCATGGCGCGAAGGCCTGCGGGGTCTGGATGCGGGCGAGATGGGCAAGCCTTTTCTGATCGAGGACAAATGGGTCATCCTGAAACTGCTGAATCGTCGGGACGGAGCGCGTCAGGAACAGGCGGCCATGGATGAAGAGGTGCGGGAAGCCATCATGCGTCCCAAACTCGAAGAGCGCTTCAAGGAATACATGAATGGCTTGCGCGGCAAGGCCATCATCCAGAAGAAGCTTTAGGTCTGCGTTTCGACAAACCATGCATGGAGTTTCCTGAATATGGATTTGATTGAGATCGGAACGGCACTGCGCGAAGGCCGGGAACAAAAAGGGCTGACAGTCGAGGCGGTCGAAGAGAAGACCAAGATCGCCCCTTCCGTCATTATCGCCCTTGAAGAAGGCAACAGCGCCAGGTTTCCTCACGCAGTCTATGCCAGGGGATTCGTGCGGAGTTACGCCTTGCTGCTGGGGCTGGACGCACAGGAATTGTGCGCTCATTTCGGTCGTGAATACCCCGTGCCCAAGGACAACGACCAGTCGGAATCCCATGCTCCCCATATTCACGTCAAAATGCATGATTCGGGCAGCGTCGTGACCACCGTGCGCATCGCCGCGATTCTGGGCATTCTGCTCATCGGGGCCTTGGGTTGGTATATTTTCGATCACTATCGTTCCCAGGTGCCCGAGGCTCCCGCCCCGGTCGAAGAAGAGCTGACCCCTCCCCCCGCTCCTCCGGCGGAAGTCCTGCCGTCCGGCTCCCTGCCCGCTCCCATGACCCAGATGCAGGAAGTGGCGGCCACACCGGCGGAAGAGTCCGCGGCGGACACGGTCGCCACCTCGGGCGAAGCGCTGAATGCCACCGCCGAGGCGTCCATCCCTGCCGCGCAAGAGGTCGCCCCGGAGTCGGCGCAGACTGCCGTAGCGGAGCCGGTCGTCGAAGAGGTGCAGGACGCCATGACGGAACAGTCCGCCGCTGCCGAGCCCGTCAGGGAACGCAGCCTGCGCATAGTGGCTCATTCCGCGAGTTGGCTGCAGGCCCGGCCCGACGACAAGATTCTGGATTATTTCCTGCGCAAGGGCGAAACGGCCACCATCAATTTCAGCGAGTCCCTGAGCATCAAGTTCGGCAACGCGGGCGGGGTCAAGCTTGAGCTCGACGGCCAGCCCTATCCCTTCGAAGGGGCGCTGGGCGAGGTCAAGACCCTGGTTGTGGAGTAGTCGCGGCAGGCGTGGGACCGGGGATGGTACATGGAATTTTCTGAAAAGGTCCTGGTGCTGCGGGTGGGCACTTTTCGAGAAGCGGACTGCTGGGTCCGTTTTTTTTCTCCCACGCACGGCCTCCTGACCGCTTTCGCCTTTGGCGGACGTCGTAGCCGCAAGCGTTTCTGCGGCTGTCTGGACCAGCTCAGTCTGGTCCATTTTCGTGTCAGCCAGGGCCGGCAGGAGTATTTGTGTCTGCAGGAGGGCACGCTCATCAACGGCTTCGGGGAGCTCAAGCGCGACCTCAAGAAGCTCGGCATGGTCAGCAACTGCGTGCGTTTTTTTGAATCCCTGCCATTCAGTCCGGACGGCTACGCCTCGGCCCACGAGCTTTTGCTGGAGACTCTCGAGGCCCTGGACGAGGAGCGGCCGGGATCATGGTTCATCCCGCTCATGTTCCGCGCCAAGATGGCGTTCTCCCAGGGCTACCAGCCGGATCTGCAGCGGTGCCGCCAGTGCGGAGGGCCTCTTGATGCCCATCATCGCGCCGTGTTCGCTGTGCAGGAAGGCGGCCTTTACTGTCTGCGGTGTCCTTCCGGCGGAGGAGCCAAAATTTCCACTTCCCGCGAAACCTTGAGTCTGCTTCATGGCCTGGCCCGTTCCGGTCCCAGAGAATGGGCGGACTGGGTGCCTTCGGCCAAGGTGCGGGAAGAGTGCGTCCGTCTGGTGGACGCTTTTGTTCAATGTCATCTTGGCCTGACCTGCGAAGGCAACCGTTTTGTGCGGAGCTGAGCGGAATGGATCCCTTTTAAGGAGCTGTGCATGAATTTTCAGGACGTCATTACCAACCTGCAGCGTTTCTGGGCCGATCAGGGCTGTGTGCTGCAGTTTCCATACGACATGGAAGTCGGGGCGGGGACGTTCAACCCGTCCACTTTTTTGCGGGTGCTCGGTCCCGAACCCTGGAAGGTGGCTTATCCCGAATCCACCCGCAGGCCCACGGACGGGCGCTACGGCGAGAACCCGAACCGCTTGCAGCATTATTTTCAGTTTCAGGTCATCCTGAAGCCTTCTCCGGCCAATGTTCTTGAGCTCTACCTGGACAGCCTCGGCGTTCTGGGTATCGACAAGCACGTCCATGACATCCGCTTTGTCGAGGACGACTGGGAGAGCCCGACGCTTGGCGCCTGGGGGCTGGGCTGGGAAGTATGGCTCAACGGCATGGAGGTGACCCAGTTCACCTATTTTCAGCAGGTCGGCGGCATCAATCTCGAGCCCATCAGCTGCGAGATCACCTATGGCGTGGAGCGGCTGTGCATGTATCTGCAGGAGAAGGAATCGGTCTACGATCTGGCCTGGAATGATCACGTGACCTACGGTCAGGTCTATCATCAGGCCGAGGTCGAACACTCCAAGTACAATTTCGATCACTCCGATCAGGAGATGCTGCTGGGATTCTTCAATTCCTGCGAGGCCGAGAGCGCGAAGCTGTGTGAAGCCGGGCTGCCTTGGCCCGCCTATGATTTCTGCCTGAAATGCTCCCACACCTTCAATCTGCTCGATGCGCGCGGTGCGATTTCGATTACGGAGCGGGCCAAGTACATCGCTCGGGTCCGGGCCCTGGCATCGAATGTGGCCAGGCTTTACGTCGAGCAGCGCGAGGCCATGGGGCATCCGCTTCTGGTATCCTAACCGTCCCGTTTCGGGCTTTTTGATAGGGAGTTTTTTATGAGGCATTTTGTTCTTGAAATCGGCGTGGAGGAAATGCCGGCGCGCTTCCTGCCGCTCCTGGACCGGGAGCTGGCGGAACGTTTTTCAGCCCTGCTCACGGAAGCGGGGCTTGAGTTCGGGCGCGTCGCCACGGCTTCCACCCCCCGGCGCTTGGTGGTGGACATTTCCGGCCTGGCCGATGTGCAGAAGACCGAGGAGATCGTCGTGTCGGGTCCTCCTGCGCGCATCGCCTTCGACGAGGCTGGCAATCCGACCAAGGCCGGACTGGGTTTTGCCAAGTCGCAGAACGTGGAATTTGATCAGATCTATGTTGAAAAGACGGACAAGGGCGAGTATCTGGCCCTCAAAAAGACCGTCGGCGGACGCCTGGCCTCCGAGATTCTGGCCGATACCTGTCTGGCGATTTTGCCGAATCTGACTTTTCCCAAGAAAATGCAGTGGATGGGAAAGGAGTGCACCTTTGGCCGCCCAGTGCGCTGGATTTTGGCCATGCTCGACGACCGGATCGTGCCCTTTGCCTTTGCCGGCCTTGACGCATCAGATCAGACCCGCGGCCATCGGGTCATGGGCCCCGGCCCGTTCACCGTTCCCCATGCCGATGAATACGCCCGGATTCTAAATGATGACGGCAAGGTCATTCTCGACGCGGCCGACCGCAAGCAGGCCATCAAAGCCGAGGGCGACCGTCTGGCGGCGGAGGTGGGCGGCAGTGTGGAATGGCTTGATTCCCTGCTCGATCAGGTCGCCAATCTGGTCGAGACACCCCGCGCCATGCTCGGCGGATTTCACGAGAAATTTCTGGAGCTCCCGGCCGAGGTCCTGCTGACCAGCATGGAAACTCACCAGAAGAGTTTTGGCCTGCGCGGCGCTGATGGGAATCTGCTGCCGTATTTTCTGACCGCCGCCAATATCGAGTCGCGTGAACCGGCACTGGTGCGCAAGGGGTGGGAGAGGGTGCTTCGCGCCCGCCTGGAAGACGCACGTTTCTTCTGGGAGTCCGACTGCGCCGCGACCTTCGACCATTGGCTGGACAAGCTCGACAAGGTCATCTTTATCGGCCCCCTGGGGACCATGGGCATGAAGACGCGCCGGCTCGAAAAGCTTGCGGCATTCATCGCCTCCGTCGTCGCGCCGGAACTTGGCGAATCGATGGCCCGGGCCGGACGCCTCTCCAAGGCCGATCTGGTCTCGGAGATGGTTTATGAATTCGACGATCTGCAGGGCAAGATGGGCGGCATCTACGCCCGGCGCAAAGGAGAAAGCGAGATCGTGGCCGAGGCGCTCTACGAGCAGTACCTGCCCGCCGGTCAGGATTCGCCGCTGCCTTCAAGCATGGCAGGAGCAATTCTGTCCCTGGCCGACAAGCTCGACAATCTGGCGGGCTGTTTCGGGCTTGGCATGGTGCCCACGGGCGCTGCCGATCCCTATGCGCTGCGTCGCAATGCCCTTGGAGTGTGCCGCATCATTCTGGAAATGGGTCTTCGGGTCGACATCGGGGTCCTGCTGCGCGAGGCACAGAAAGGCTACTCTGACGTGACCTGGAAGTTCGGCGAGGACGAGGCCCTTGAAAAGCTCATGGACTTCTTCGGACAGCGCCTGCGCGCCTACTGGAACGCCAAGGGCATCCCGACCCTGGTACTGGAAGCGGCCATGGCTCCAGGTTTCGCGGATATCCACGATACCTGGCTGCGTGTTCGCGCCCTGGCGGAATTCAGCCGTGAAGATGATTTCGAGGCTTCGGTCCTGACCTTCAAGCGTGCGGCGAACATCATCCGCAAGCAGGCCGATCAGGATCTTTCCGGGACAGTGCGTGAGGATCTTCTTGAGATCGATGCGGAGAAATCATTCTGGTCCACGCTGCAGGCGATCGAGCCTGTCTGGGCTGAACTGGCGGCTACGGAGGACTATCCGGGAATGCTGTCCCGCCTGCGGGTGCTGCGTCCGGCCGTTGATGAATTCTTCGACGGGGTCATGGTCATGTGCGAAGATACTGCGCTGCGCGCCAATCGCCTGAATCTGCTTTATCGCTTGGTCAATACCCTGGGGCGTGTCGCTGATTTTGGAAAATTCCAGGTCTAGGGCGTCCAAGGCTTGACATACCTCGAAAGCTTCGGCTAATGACGCCGGATTGCAGAGGCATCTTGATGCTGATAGAAACACGCGTTTAATTTGAGAAGGAGTTATATTTTGGCCAATCACAAGTCTGCCCTGAAGAGACACCGCCAGAGCCTGAAGGCTCGCGAGCGCAACAGAATGATGAAAACTCGGGTGAAGAACGCCACAAAGGCTTTGCATGCAGCCATCGAGTCCAACGACAACGAAGCCGTCGCAAACGCCCTGAAGAACGTCACCTCCATTCTGGACAAGGCCGCGAGCAAGAAGATCGTGCACTGGCGTACCGCAGCCAGAAAGATTTCCAGGCTCTCCGTGGCCTCGAACAAAATCTAGTCACTCTACGCCTTCAATTCAGTCACGAAAGCCCGTCATGATGCTGCATGACGGGCCTTTTGTTTTTTTGGGGGGGAGAATAGGTCCTATAGGACCTATGGGACGTATGAAAAGCCCAAGAATTGACACTGCTGTGCGATCGAGTTATCGATTATCGTTCAACGACCTTTTTTCTTTGTTTTTTCATCAAAATTTTCGGAGGTTTCCATGAACGCGGCAAAATGTGTCATTGCGCTTGTCGCCTGTCTGTTGACTTGCGTTCCGGCCTTTGCGGCCGATGCAATCAAGATCGGTGCCATCCTTTCCGTGACCGGTCCGGCGTCCTTCCTGGGCGAACCCGAAAAGAACACGCTGATCATGCTTCAGGATCAGCTTAACGCCGCTGGCGGGGTGAACGGACAGATGGTCGAAGTCATCGTTTACGACGATGAATCGGATGTGAACAAGTGCGTCATGGCTGCCAAGAAGCTGCTCGATCAGGATCAGGTGGCCGTGGTCATTGGCCCCAGCATTTCCGGCAACACCTTGGCCATCTCCAAGTTTTTTTCTTCCGCCGAGGTGCCGCTGGTTTCCTGCGCCGCCGCCGAGAAAATCGTGCGCCCGGTTGATCCGTGGGTGTTCAATACGCCGCAGCTGGATCGCCACGCCGTGACCAGAATTCTCCAGGATGCCAAGGCCAAAGGGTACTCTAGGCTCGCCATCCTGACTGTATCCGACGGCTATGGCCAGGCCGGGCGCAGCGTTCTGAAGGAACTTATCCCAGCGCAAGGATTCGAGCTTGCCGCCGATGAGGTCTATGGACCCAAAGACACCGACATGACCGCGCAGTTGACCAAAATCAAGGGTGCGGCCGCCGACGCCATCATTTGCTGGGGCACCAACCCCGGTCCGGCCGTGGTCGCCCGTAACCGTGTCCAGCTGGGCCTGACCGTGCCTCTGTACATGAGCCACGGCGTGGCCTCGAACAAGTTCATCGAGCTTGCCGGGGAAGCCGCCGAAGGGCTTGTCCTGCCCGCTGGCCGCCTGGTGGCGGTGGAGCAGGTCCCGGCCGATCACCCACAAAAAGCTGTGCTTGAAGCCTATGTGGAGGGATACGCCAAAGCCTACGGCACCCAGATTTCCTCTTTTGGCGGCTATGCCCATGACGCCTTCGCGCTGGTCATGGAAGCCATCGCCAAGGGAGATTCCGCCAAATCAACCGATATCCGCGACAACCTGGAGAAAATTTCAGGCTTCGCGGGCACCTCGGGAGTGTATACCTATTCACCCGAGAATCATAACGGCCTAGACGAGTCTGCGTTCATTATGGTGACCATCGAAAATGGCGCCTGGAAGGCTCTGAACTAAATCATTAAATGACCAAAAGCCGGTGGAGATTCAAGTCCGCCGGCTTTTTTCATGTGAGAAAATGGATCCATCCAGCCTGCTGCAATATCTGATCACGGGGCTCACGCTGGGCAGTACCTACGGGCTCACTGCCTTGGGTTTCACCATCATCTTCAACACCACCGGCGTGATCAATTTCGCCCAAGGTGAATTTGTCATGCTCGGCGGGATGATGAGTGTCTATTTCATGCATTCCCTGGGTTTCGGTGAGCCTGCGGCAGTGGTGCTGGCCGTTCTCGGGGCGACCATGGCCGGTGCCCTGGTGGAGCGCCTGGCCATCCGGCCGGTGCGGGACTGTCCAGCCATCAACCTGATCATCATCACCATCGGCGTTTCGATTTTCATTCGTGGCTTGGCCATGCTGCTTTGGGGCAAGGACACTCACGTTCTCGAACCTTTTTCCGGAAATCAGCCGATCATGTTCCTTGGGGCCGCCATCATGCCGCAGGCCATCTGGGTCCTGGTCATAAGCCTTTTTCTGCTCGGCGCCCTGAAGATGTTTTTCTCCGGGACCATCCACGGCAAGGCCATGTTGGCCTGTTCCTTTGATTCCAAGGCAGCCTCTCTGGTCGGCATCGGCGTGCAGCGCATGGTGCTTCTGTCGTTCATGATCTCCGCCCTGGTCGGTGCCGTAGGCGGCGTGATTCTGGCTCCCATCACCATGACTTCCTATGACGTCGGCATCATGCTCGGCCTCAAGGGGTTCGCGGCCTGCATTCTGGGGGGGCTTGGCAATCCTTTCGGGGCAGCGGCCGGGGGCGTCATTCTCGGTGTGCTGGAATCGTTTGGGGCAGGGTTTGTGTCCTCGGCCTACAAGGACGCGCTGGCCTTCGTCATTTTGCTGATTCTTCTTTTCGTCAAACCTTCCGGCCTGTTCGGCCTCAAAGACTCCAAAAGGGTGTGAAGTGGCGTATCGAAAGGACATGATCTGGCTGGCGGTTTTCTTCGGACTGCTGATGATGGCGCCGGCGCTGCTGCCGAACAACTATTATCTGACCATCCTCATCCTGGGATGCCTGCATGCCATGAACGCCGTGGGTCTGTGCCTGCTGGTCGGGCATGCCGGACAGATTTCCCTGGGACATGCCGGCTTCTATGGCCTGGGCGCGTACACAAGCTCCTATCTGAGCACGACCGTGGGCCTGTCGGTTGGTCTGTCCATGCTCTCGGGCGTGGCCCTGACCGTGGTGGTCAGCATTCTGGTGGGGCTGCCGTCCCTTAAGCTCAAGGGGCACTACCTGGCCATGGCCACTTTGGGATTCGGCATCATTCTTTCCATCCTCTTCACCGAGACCGTGGACATAACCGGTGGTCCGTCCGGTTTTGTGGGCATTCCACGCCTGTCCCTTTTCGGTTTTGAACTGCGCAAGGATGTGACCCTTTACCGTGCCGTGGCCGTGATGCTGTGCTTCATTGTCTGGCTTTCCTTCAACCTGCTGCACAGCCGCGTCGGCCGGGCCCTGCGCGCCCTGCACACATCGGAGAGGGCGGCCGAGGCCATGGGGGTGGATATCGCGCGATATAAACTCCTCGTCTTTGTTCTTTCCGCAGCCTTTTCGAGTATCGCCGGAGTGCTCTATGCGCACTATCTGACTTTTATCGCCCCGTCGTCCTTTGGTTTCATGTTTTCCGTGGAACTGATCGTCATGGTTGTGCTTGGTGGCATGATCAGCGTGCCGGGAGCCATCGTGGGCGCTTTTTTCGTCACCGTTCTGCCCGAATTCCTGCGCGCCTTCGAGAATATCGAGGTTTTGCTTTTCGGAGCCATCCTGATCCTGTGCATGATGTTCCTGCCCGACGGCATGGCGGGGGGGTGGAACAGGCTGTGGTCCTGGGGCAAGGCGCGTCTTTCGGGGGTTACCCATGGATAGCGCGATTCTTGGGTGCAGCGGCATCTGCGTGCGCTTCGGAGGGGTCCAGGCCCTGGCGGACATCCATTTTGAGGCCATGCGCGACGAGATCACGGCCATCATCGGTCCCAACGGAGCGGGCAAGACAACGCTCCTCAATGTCATCTCCGGCATGGTCACCCCGAGTCATGGCACCCTGACCTTCGAGGGGCATGGCATCACGGCCCTTCCGGCGCATGAAAGGGCCTGGAGCGGAATGGTGCGCACCTTTCAGAATCTGGAGATTTTTTCCAACATGACGGTGCTTGAGAATGTGGCCATGGGCTGCCACGGGCGACTGTCCCTGCCTGCCTGGCACAGCCTGCTGCGCACGCCGAAATCGAGACGCCTGGAAGATGAGGTCCGCCGCGAAGCCCTGGAAGCGCTTGATTTCGTGGGCATGTCCGACCTGGCTTCGGCCACGGCCAAGGATCTGGCCTTCGGCAAGCAACGACTGCTCGAACTGGCTCGCGCGCTGGCGGCGCGCCCAAAGCTCCTGCTGCTCGATGAACCGGCGGCCGGGCTCAACATAGCCGAAACCCAGGTTCTGGCCGACCTGATCATGCGCATTCGAGACACCTACAATCTGTCCGTCATCCTGGTCGAGCATGATATGGAACTTGTGATGCGCATCAGCGACTCCATCCTGGTGCTGTGTTTCGGACAGACCATCAGTCGCGGCACCCCGGCCCAGGTTCAGAAGGACCCCAAGGTCATCGCCGCGTATCTGGGCGGAGACGAGGACTGATCATGCAGCCAACGCTTCTTTCACTCAAGAACATGGACGTCTTTTACGGCCGCATCCATGCCGTGCGCCGAGCCACTCTGCACGTGCGCCAGGGCGAGATCGTGGCCCTCATCGGCGGTAACGGCGCGGGCAAGACCACCATGCTCTGCACCATCTCCGGACTGATTAGGCCCGGGCAGGGCAGCGTCATTTTTGGCGAAGAGGATCTGGTGCGACGCAGTCCGGAACAGATCGTGCGTGCCGGAATTTCGCATGTGCCCGAGGGGCGGCTCGTGTTCAGCCCGCTCTCCGTCGAGGATAATCTGCGCCTGGGAGCCTATACCCGCCCGCGATTCCGGCAACGCGCCGGCATTGCCGAGGATCTTCAGACCATGTACTCCATGTTCCCCGTCCTGCGCGAGCGCCGCGCCCAGGCCGCCGGGACCCTGTCCGGCGGCGAGCAACAGATGCTGGCCATCGGCAGGGCGCTCATGGCCCGTCCCAGGCTGCTGCTTCTGGACGAGCCGGGCATGGGGCTGGCCCCGCTTGTGGTCAAGGATATTTTTCGTCACATAGTGGAACTGCGCGATCGTCTTGGCCTGACCGTGCTCCTTGTGGAGCAGAATGCCCGCAGCGCGCTCAAGATCGCCGACAGGGGGTATGTGCTGGAAAACGGACGGGTCATCCTGCAGGGCACGGCCGATGAGCTGCTTGCCAACCGCGACGTGCAGCGCGCTTATCTGGGCCGCGAGCTGGATGCTTGAAAAGGCCCGATTGCCGCGCTACCGCGGTCAAAACGTTGCATCGCGTGTGTTGTGATCCGCCTTGGTCTGGTTTAAAATTGCGCCTTGCACACGATCCTTTTTAAGTTTCCCGCGCATTACCTTGAATTTTTAGAGCTATAGGGGGGGAGATGTACTGGCAAAGCGAGTATGAATGCATGGAGCGTGGTGAGCTGGAGCTTTTGCAGCTTGAGCGGTTGCAGGCCACCTTGAACCGCGTGGCGCGCAACGTGCCACTGTATCGCAAGCGCTTCGCGGAGCTTGGTATCGACCCTTACGACGTGCAGTCCCTTGAGGATGTGAAGCGGCTACCCTTCACCACCAAGGAAGATCTGCGGCAAAACTATCCGTACGGCCTTTTTGCCGTGCCCCTGCGCGATGTCGTGCGTATGCAGGCCTCCACGGGCACCACCGGCAAACCCACGGTGGTGGGATACACCTCCGGGGATGTGCGTCGCTGGTCCGAGCTGGCGGCACGGATTCTCACGGCGGGCGGGGTGACCAAGGATGACGCCGTGCAGATTGCCTTCAATTACGGTCTTTTCACCGGCGCTTTCGGCGTCCATTCCGGGGCGGAGTTGATCGGCGCATCGGTTATCCCCAGCTCTGGAGGGGACGCCAGACGCCAGATTTCCATCATGCAGGATTACCGGACCACGGCCCTGGTCTGCACTCCCAGTTATGCCCTGCACCTTGCCGACACTCTGGATGAGATGGGCGTCAACAAGACCGCGCTCAGTTTGCGCTTCGGCCTTTTCGGTTCAGAGCCTTGGACCGAAGAGACTCGCCGGGAAATCGAGAGCCGCTTGGGTATTCAGGCTACGGACAATTACGGCTTGAGCGAAATAACGGGCGTGGCGGGGGAGTGTCTTGAGCGGGCCGGTCTGCACATCAACGAGGATCATTTTCTGGCCGAGATCGTGGACCCGGACACCGGCGAGGTCCTTCCCGCAGGCGTTAAGGGCGAGCTGGTCCTGACCACTTTGACCAAGGAAGCCTTTCCCCTGATTCGCTTCCGAACCGGGGACCTGACCACTCTCATTGACCCCCCCTGCCCCTGCGGCCGGACGTTAAAGCGCATGACCCGCATTCCGGGCCGCAGCGACGATATGCTCATCATTCACGGCGTAAACGTCTTCCCGGCCCAGATCGAGGCGGTCATCGTCGGCACGGGCCTGACCGATCCTCACTATCAGATCGTACTGGACCGGGTCGGACATATGGACCTGGCCACCATCATGCTCGAAGCCCCGGAATCCTTTTGCACTGACTCCATCAAAAAATCACAGCGCATCCTCGAAAACGTGCGCATCCGTCTGCAAACGGAACTGGGCGTTGCATTTGAGGTTCGATTGGTGGAGCCGAGGACCATCGAAAGAGTCAACGGAGGCCGGATCGTGGATCGTCGCAAGATGTAGGGAGCGCAACGCACCAAAGCGTGCGGCCCTGGTCAGGCTGTTGGAATGCAACGCTGTGCATGATATTGGTGAGTTAAAATTTTGAATATTAAGCCTTCGGTTATTCTTTCTGGAGGCTTTGTCATGAATTTCTTCAAGACCCTGCTCATGCGCTATTTTGTTCATTTTTCTCTCATACAAATTGCTGATTATTCCAAAAAAATAATGAATCTTAAGTATGTTTTACTTTGCTATGCCAATAAGAAAGTAGTTGATTGTATTGATTTAAAATAAACTTCCACTCAAATAAATCATGAAATATTTTTTTATTATGAATTTTTAATGCATTGATTTTGTGATTATTGTGCAAAAAAATATCAATAACATTTTTGCAATCCTTCATATCAGAAAAATATAATGCAGTATCTCCAGTTACCCATCTGTTAAACACATTGTCATGCGCAATCACTGCGCAACCTGCGGCCAATGCCTCGACCAATGACGGATTTGTCCCGCCAACTTGGTGGCCATGAAAATAGTATCGGCAATGGAAGCGCAGCGAATGAATAATTGGTTTGTCATAAATAGCGCCGAGAAACAGGACTTCGTCACTAGCAGCTTTCAGGACTGCTTCGTGATAAGGGGATACTTCCGGATGAAAATTACCAAGAACAACTAATCTGTGCTCTCTGCGGGATATACTGAAAGCTGATATCATCTCAAGAAGTGAATTCTCAGGTTCAGGCCGGGCTATGATTATTGAGTATTCATTTGGTATTAGTCCGTATTGTTTAATATGTTTGCTGTCGGCAGAAATGACTTCATCTCCGCCGTAGGGGATCATTGTGATCTTGTTTGAGTCAACACGGGTAGCTAAATGGGTGGCGATCGCAGGGTGATCAGCGATGAGATGGTTGCTGCAAAGACAGCCTAGTCTTTCGTTGATCCAGAGCCAGATTTTTTCATGTAAACGCCACTTTGATCGCCGCCATTCAATACCATCCATATTTGTTATATTAATGACATTGAATATTCTATAAAACAATCCAAGAAACGCAGTATTGTATCCAAGTGTAAGAACAACACCTTTTTTTTGCAACAAGCAATGAATAGAGGATAATATATCAAATAAAATGGTTCCGAAAGTGCTGTCAAATTTTGATTGTATGATAATTCGGTGTACTCCTTGCCAGCTATCATTAACTATTTTAAATATTTCAGATTTTTCTTGACAGTATATGTATATATCCCAGCCGTTTTGAGTTAAATAAACAGAAAGATGCTCTGCAAAAGTCTCGAATCCACCATGAGATGCAGGTATTCCTCTCGTTCCTAAAATATATAATCTGTTTTTCAAAATTTTCATCATAGTTTATATTTGTCTAGAATTATAGATTTTATTATTGTACACATAAATAGAAAAAAAATTGTAGGAATAAATGTGTATAAAAAAGGGGAGACTAAACCTGAAGATACGGTAGATTTTGCATATATAGAAAAAATTATGAGAAATATTCCAAATTTTGGTTTTAGTACAGTCTTTCTGTATACTCGATGGAGTAAAAATCCGAATGAAAAAATTAGAACTAAAGCAAAGGTATATCCAAAATCTATATAAGCCTGACCTAAAAATGATAAAGTGAGGCTCCCTCCAGAAAAATATAACCCCATTAATTCTTTAATATATGTTCCAAAGTTTGGCTGGTAGCCTGGTAAAAGAACTGATAAGTCTACAAGTAGTGATTTGCCGTAAAAAAAATCATGCGTCGATGGAAAATATGTAGTTATCCATTCAATATTCTGAATGTTTGTAAATGGTCTCCATAGTATCTGCTTCAATAAAGATTCTAAATCCAAATTAAGTCCCTGTCTAATAACTCCTAGTATCACGAGTATCGTCATGATAGAAAAAAAACCAATAATTGTATGATATAGTCTGATTTTTCCAAAAAATTGATAACAAAGAAAGATTCCACCAATTACTAATATTTCAAGAGCTGGGGCTCGATTGCCATATACGATGGCGCTAATTGATAAGATGATAATAGCGACAGTGTTTAATATGATGTTTTTTCTTTTGGAAAAATAAATACATGAATATATGGCGGCAAAATATGCGGATGAAGTTCCAAAGATGGCGACCCATC
>Ga0265295_1001220_pt1 | contig 46446 bp, 46 predicted proteins | sample Munlansysbiofilm_FD_192503 | JGI IMG/M metagenome (GOLD analysis project Ga0265295, IMG submission 192503) | Leachate microbial communities from a municipal landfill in Southern Ontario, Canada - Methane capture system biofilm | ecosystem: Engineered > Solid waste > Landfill > Unclassified ...
GTCGTTACTCAAATAGCTTAAAATGCCGTAGAAACCCATAAACTTCATTTCAGAATTTAGGCATCATAGATGCTTATTAAGGTGTTTTTGTTTATTTGGAGCGAAAATGTAATTATGCAAGAATCTCAAATACCTTGGAGAGGATCTGGGATATGATTGGGAATAAATTTTTATATGATCTATATCTTATAAATGACTTGGATACAAGTTTGAACCAGCTTATGGAGTTATTAAAATCAAAGGATAAAAACTTCATTGATAGCTTAAATACTCCTATTGATTTAGAGGTTTGTGATGAAGATGAAATCATATATTTGACTAAAGCATCCGCCATAATTGACTACTATCTTCAGGTACTTGAAATCGAGGTCCCCGAATGGCTTAGAAGTGAGAAACTTGAATTTCAAAGTCCATATTTTTACTCTAAACGAATCAGTGATTTTGAGAAAATTAAGTTACAGTATACTTGTCCTGCACCATTCAAGGCTAGAAATGTATATTTTGAAATGTCAGGATTAGTTAGGGTTTGATTACAAACAATGCTAAAGTTATTAATGCCAAACTATTTTCAGGAGGTAATAAATCATGGAAATAACAATCAGAAAAGTAAAGCCAGATGATTTGGATGCAGTTGTAAACGTAGAGGCTGAATGCTTTCCGGAGGCAGAGGCGGCGACGAGATCATCTCTTAATAACAGGATAAATACATTCCCGGACAGCTTCTATGTTGCCGAGGATAATGGAAGGATAATTGGATTCGTCAATGGATGCATTACAAATTCAAGGACCATCTATGACGAGCTATTCAGTGATGCTTCCCTTCATGACCCAAATGGTTATTACCAGGCAGTATTTGGTCTGGACGTTGTTCCAGAGTATAGAAATCAAGGGATAGCAGCAAAGCTTATGAATCATCTGATTGAAGCTTCTATGAAAAACGGACGCAAGGGTCTCATCCTCACATGCAAGGAGCACCTGATCCACTACTATTCAAAATTTGGATTTGTTAACCTTGGAGTATCAGGTTCAACTCATGGAGGGGCAGTTTGGTATGATATGATACTTGAAATGCAAAAATGAAAAAGCATGTTAAGTCTCTGATTTACATCATCACAATTCTAATATTTGTTCTTACTATTATAGTTATTACGCCTTCTATGCGAAGTTATATGATCATGGGAGCAGTATCATGGCTTGAATCCTTTGATGTTGTCGGCAAGAGTGAAGGATTGAACATTCAATTTGTTGATCCTGGTAGTGTCCAAGCTGAAGGCTTAACATGGTTTCAATGTATACTCTTATTCAATACCACTGGGGTCCCGCTTTCCGATCTCAATATTTCCGGAGAGGGGACTGCCGATATTTCAATTTACTATACCTTTGGAGATTTTGTCCAAGGCAGATCTACGATATATGATATTAATTCCCCGTATATCAGTGCTTTTTATGGAGCTTATACTGTAAGATTAAAGCATGAGGGAGAATCCTTTGATCCCAGCTTGGCGGAACTCATTGAGTCTGTTACCCGGTATGATTATACGAACCTTATACTTTCGCAGCTGGGGTTGGAAAATGAAGATGTGTATTTTAAAGCAGAGACAGAGAGTATAAACAATTACATTAAAGCATTTGGATCAGATGGATGGGTGAAGATCGACGCAAAAATCAAAACTCGAGCAATGGCTCACAAAGCGAATGGATTTAAGCAGCATTACCTTCAATTTGGAAAGCCAAAAGCTGATAAAGAAGATCTTGATTTCCCCCCTATGACCTTATTTGGAAGGACCTATGCTAAGTACTTCAAAGAAGAGGATATCTATGTTATTTTTTACATTCAAGCAGCGGATATGGGATTGATCGAAAAAACAGATTTGTTTTTACTGTCTGAAAGCAAGGTTATAGTCAAATAGTCTACATGCTAATATTTAAGAATTATTGTCTTATTTTTGTACTCCAGGAGGCCCTCTTTTTTCATTTTGTTCAATTCTCTGCTGAGCGACTGGCGTTGAACGCCCAGTATCTCAGCTATGTTTTTTTGTGAAGTTGGCAGGATTATGGTCCTGCTATTTTGTATCTTGGATTCACTATTCAATATCTCAAGCAGCCTATGTCTTATAGATTTATATGCTATTGAATGCAATTGTTCTGTCATCGAGGAAGCCCTATTAGATACTTCCTGAAGCAAGGCAAGAGTAAAATCTGAGTTTTTCTCACTTAGAAGCATAATTGACTCTTTGCTAAGGATAAAAACCACTGTATCTGAAGCTGCTATAGACATCATTGGGTATTGGTTATTGTTTGCGAACAATAGACCAGCACCTATCATATCACCTTGATGCAATTGCTGGATCGAAAGTGTATTTCCCTCGGCATCAAGACTTTGCATATTTATAATACCACTTAGTATAATATCAAGAGTCGTACAAACTTCTCCCTGATGATGGAGGAATTGTCCTTTCTTGTAATGACTTAAAGACCATGGAATTCGAGACAATATTTCCATTATGTCTTCTCCTGGTATGGTTTTAAATAAAGCTGTTGAAGATATTGAATCCAAATATTTTGATATTTTCATAATTACCTCACATTGTTAACTAATGTTAACTTTATTTGTGTATATATCAAGTATAATTGAGCAAAATACATAAGTAAAGGATAATAAAATGAAAAAGAAACCTTTAAAAATCATTCTTCAACTAGCATTTCTAGTACTTTTCTTTGTACTGCTGAGAACAAATAATCTAAAGATTTGGTTGGCGATCTTTCTGATAGGGATTGCATCAGCTCCAATAATTGGAAGAATATACTGTGGCTGGATATGCCCCATTCATACAGGCACTATGTTCATGACGGCAATAAAGAAGAAGTTTAATATTAAGTCTAGAGTAATTCCAAATTCATTGAGAGCACCGTGGATTAGATATGCTCTTGCAGCCCTTCTTGTGGTAGTTTTTGTCATAGGAGAGATTAAGGGTCGCAGGATACCAGCTTTGGTGTTCCTATTTACAGCAGGCATAGTTATAACTTTGATGTATTCTGAGGTCCTATGGCATAGATATCTTTGCCCATACGGAGCATTCCTCAAGGTTGCGGCTTCAAAAACAAAGAGAGGCATGGTAATAGATAAGAATATATGCAAAGATAATGGCACCTGTAAAAATGTTTGTCCTGCAGAAGCAGTTGTTACCGTAGATGGAAGAAACCAAATAGATAACAGTGAATGCTTGGTTTGTATGAAATGCAAGATGAATTGTCAGGAGAATGCGATATTTTACAAGAGAATTAATTAGTGTTTTTATGGTAAAATAGCCCTGCAAAATTTGCACCATGCAATTTTTGCAGGGCTATTTTTGTTGCTGTTTTTGAAATCTACTATCGTTGATAAAAAGAATCGTTGCAAAATAGACATTTTATTTTGCCAAAAATACTTGGCTCGAAAATTGCATATATGTATAGTGAATAAGTATATTGAAAATTGACCATAGAAGGGAGTGTAAGGGGAAAGCGTTAGCAATAAACTGGAATTATTTGCAACATAATTTAAAATACTAAAGGAGGATATTATGAAATTTGAATTGGTTGAAGGTCTAATGTCAATTAGTCTTGACTCAGCAGTTACATTAGCATTTGCCGCGGCATTATTACTTATTGGTTATTTCGTAAAAGGTAAGGTCAAAATTCTTGATAAATACTGTATTCCTGCACCTGTAATCGGCGGTTTCATATTCATGTTCGTTACCTGGCTAGGACATTTGTCTGGATCATTCGCATTTTCTTTTGAAAATATATTTCAAGGCGCATTTATGCTTGCATTCTTTACAACAGTAGGACTTGGAGCAAGCTACAAGCTTCTTGTTAAGGGTGGTAAATTACTTATAGTATACTGGCTGATTGCTGGTGTGATCTCAATCATCCAAAATACATTGGGAATTGCTGTAGCGAAGGTAATCGGTCTTGAAGCACCATATGCTCTTCTTGCCAGTGCTATATCAATGATCGGTGGACATGGAGCAGCACTTTCCTATGGTACATCCTTTGCTGAAATGGGATATGAGGTTGCACCACTTGTTGGAGCAGCAGCTGCAACCTTTGGTTTGATATCAGCAGTTCTAGTTGGTGGTCCTCTTGGAAGAAGACTTATCGTAAAATACAACCTGAAGCCGGAAGAGGATTCAAGCTTCGATACTTCTGTTACTGACATAAACGTTAGTACTGGCCATAAGCTAAGCTCACTTGATATAATAAAGAATGTATCGGCAATCCTAATTTGTATGGCCTTTGGTACAATAATAGCCGGATGGATCAGCAAGATAATCAACATGGGCTTCCCAACATACGTTGGAGCGATGTTTGTAGCAGTTATACTTCGAAATGTTAACGAAAAGCTTCACCTTTACAAGTTTGATTTTGCACTTGTTGATGAAATTGGAAATGTAATGCTTAACCTTTACCTGTCACTTGCACTTATGACTTTGAAGCTTTGGGAGCTTTCAGGGCTAATCGGTGGAGTACTGATAGTACTGTTCGCACAAGTTATCGTTCTTTCACTTCTTGGATACTTCGTAGTCTTCAGAATACTTGGAAAGAACTACGATGCAGCAGTTATGGTTGCAGGTCTTGCAGGACATGGCCTTGGAGCAACTCCATCAGCTATCGTTAATATGACAGCAGTTAATGAGAAGTACGGCATGAGCAGAAAGGCTATGATGATCGTTCCAATAGTTGGAGCTTTCCTAGTAGACATTATATATCAGCCACAGACTATTTGGTTTATTAAGACATTTGTTGAAAGCTTGGTATAGTATTAGAAGGAGGTTATTATGAGGAAGTTAATGGAATGTGTACCAAATTTTAGTGAGGGAAGAAATCAGGAAGTTGTAGAAAAGATAGTTGATGAAGCCAGAAAGATAGAAGGCATCACTATACTTGACTACTCATCAGACAAGGACCACAACAGAACAGTCCTTACAATGATCGGCGCTCCAGACAAAATCAAGGAAGCTGCAATCAATACTGCTAAGAAGGCTGCAGAGCTTATCGATATGACCAAGCATGAGGGAGCTCATCCAAGGATGGGAGCAACGGACGTAGTGCCATTTACTCCGGTATCAAATGTCACTATCGCCGAGTGTATTGAAGTAGCGAAGGAAGTAGGAGCTGAGCTTGGAAGCTGGGGAATCCCAGTGTACCTGTATGAAGATGCTTGCACCAAGGAGGACAGAAGAAACCTTGCTTCAGTTAGAAAAGGTCAGTATGAAGGCTTTTTCGAGAAGATAAAGGATGAAGAATGGAAGCCAGACTTTGGTCCACAGGAGATGAATGCAAAGAGCGGAGCAACTGCAGTTGGTGCTAGAGTACCATTGGTAGCCTTCAACATCAATCTTGATACACCAAATGTTGAGATCGCAGATAAAATAGCTAAGAAGGTTAGACACCTTGGTGGCGGATTAAGATACGTCAAGGCTATCGGACTTAAGCTTGAAGAGAGAAATCAAACTCAGGTTTCAATGAACCTTGTCAACTATGAAAAGTCAGCAGTATATCAAGCGTTCGAAATGGTCAAGATGGAAGCCAGAAGATACGGAGTAAACGTAGTTGGAAGCGAGGTAATCGGAACTATTCCAATGAAGTCGCTGCTTGATGTTGCAGAGTACTATCTGCAAATAGAGAACTTCAGTATCGAGCAAATACTTGAGAAGAGACTTCTTGATGAGCAATAAAAAATAATGAGATACACCATAGGGCTTGCTTGATGCGAGCCCTATGTCTTAAGAAATCTAATTACGAGGAGAATAGATCATGGATTACAAAGATATAATGGAGCTTATACTCGATACCGATGATGTAACGGTTGGGGGAGGCAGTGCATCAGCACTATCAGGAGCACTTGCATGCGGCCTTATCGGAATGGTGTGCAAGCTATCTACAAAGAAGGATTACGGATTGTCTGCAGAGGCACAGCTTGATTATGCAAAGGAGCTTGAGGACATTAGAGAAAAGCTTCTTAAAGGGATCGTCACCGATGCAAATGCATATGGCGTGATCATCAACGCATACAAGCTTCCAAAGGAAACTGATAAAGAAAAGGAAATTAGGAAGAAAGCGATCGCTGATGCAGGAATTGTTGGAGCATCAGCACCAATGGAGAATGCAAAGCTTTGCAGAAGAGTTTATGACATTGGCAAAGAACTTGACGGGAAAACCAATCCAAATTGCCAATCAGACCTTGTTATTGGATTCGAGCTAGCAAAGATCGGGACTAATGGTTGTCTGATGAACATTGAGGCCAATCTTCCTCTGGTAAAGGATGAAGAGAAGCTTGCCGAGTTCAATAAAGCTCTGGTTGAGTTAAAGATAGACTAATTAAAGTTCCTTCGATAAAAGGAAGGTGGATCATATGAAGGCTAAAATAATCAGTAAGGAAGATTTCATAACCACCAAGTGGGCAGGTGGAGAAACCACTCAACTTGCCATATACCCTGAGAATTCGGTATTCGCAGAGAGGGATTTTTTATGGAGGATCTCCTCTGCAACCTTTACGACAACAGAGTCGACTTTTTCTGATTTTACAGGTTATCAAAGGTATATTCTGCCATTAAAGGGCGAACTTTCTATATATCACAAAGGCCTGTATGACAGACACTTAAAGCCATATGAAGTGGAGTATTTCGACGGAGCCTGGGCAACGAGATCCACTAACTCTCCTGACTGTAGAGATTTTAATTTTATAGTAAAGAGTGGAAGCCTGGCCAGGCTTCAGGTACTTCTGGAGGGAGAGGAATACTTTGTAAGGGAGTCTGCAATTGCAGCTTTTTTCTCCATGGACGATTTTGAGATTGAACATATCAGATTTGGGGACAAAATAAATCTCGGAGGGTTCTCGCTTTATGTCCTTGAGACGGATAGGGAAGAGCAGATAAGGATATCTAATGCAAGGTCACCGGTCATAGTTGCTGAATATATTTTGAAATGACAAGAATGCCTCTATCGAAACGATGGGGGCATTTTTAATGAAAGAAACCAGCTTTTTCTGGAGTTAAGTTTATCCTCATGATAATATATAGCTATTGATTCACTAGTATTGGAAGGCTGGGAAGAATGATAAAGAAAATGCTTGCTTTGACATTAATACTTATTTTGCTAACTACCTCCGCTGCTTACGGCTATGGAGATATTGAGACCTATCGGGTCGCTGGGGACATCCAGTTTCCACCATATGAGTTTCTGGATGTGGATGGAGTCTACAAGGGATTTAATGTAGACCTTCTTAAGGCCATCAGTCTTGTAACGGGGATAGAATTTCAGTTCATACCGATGAAGTGGGAGGATGCATTTCACTCTATCGAAAGAGGGCAGGCTGATATAATACAGGGTATGAAGGAATCAGACGAGAGAAGGGAAAAGTTCAACTTTACGGACTCTTTGCTGATGAATTCTCAATCCGTCTTTGTTATGGATTCAAACTACTCCATCGGAGATATTTCAGATCTTGTCGGTAAGACAGTTTCCATCCAGAAGGAAGACATAATATATTTCGAATTGAGCAGGATCAAGGATATCAAGATAATTCAGTTCGACACTATGGAGGAAGCGGTAGCAACATTAGTTGACCAACAGGTGGATGCCATGGTAGGCAATACTCTTACAGTCAATTATATCTGTAATGAGAGAGGCTGGATCGATCAGGTCAAGATAGTCGGTGAGACCCTGAATGAGCAGAAGTACTCAATGGCTGTCTCGAAAGATAATCCGGTACTCTTGAAGAAACTCAATGAGGGTCTAAACGAGATCCAGTCGAATGGTATGTATGACTCCATCCACAGAAAGTGGTTTGGCACTCCCATAAGAAACACAGGTGAAGAGACGGAATTTCAAATTAAGGTACTTCTGCTTTCTATTTTTGCACTTATGATGTTGGTTTTTGTTGTACAACTGGTCAACAGAAGACTAAAGAGGATCATAGAGGAAAAGACTCAAGAAGAAAAGCTTCTAATCAACGAGCTAAGAAACTATGACAAGCTTCAGTTTATGGACAGGATAATATCTTCCCTTGCACATGAGATTAGAAATCCGCTGACATCTGTAAAGATATATACAACCCAGATGAAGGACAAGCTTGATAATAAGGAATTTATGATAGCTGCCTCCGAGGACATCCCTGAGGAAATTGACAGGATAGATGCTCTCATTACAGAATTCATGGAGTTTACATCTCCACGTAAGCCTCAAAAGAAGCTGCTTAACCTGAAAAATGAGCTTGAGAATGCGATCAAGTTTATCAAACTTCAGATCAGGGATATCAATATTGCTATAGATGTTCCTGAGAACTTACTTATAGAGTTTGATCTGGGACATTTCAAGCAAATAGTTATAAATATTCTTCTAAATTCAAGGGATGCTTTGGCTGACATTGAAAATCCAACCATCATAATAAGAGGGTATTCGGAAGGAAAGATCATTAATATTGAGTTCATAGATAATGGCTCCGGAATGAAGGAGGATCAACTCGATTATATATTTGAACCTTTCTACACAACAAAGGAAAATGGGAACGGTGTTGGTATGTTTATCGTCAAAAAGTTGATCGAGGAGAACGGAGGGAGCATTCAGGCCAAACCTAACGAAGTTGGCAAGGGATTTGGTGTATATCTCAAGGTCATGAGAGGTGTTAGTATATGAAAACCAAGATACTTATTATCGATGATGAAACAAAAATACTAAGGGCTCTTAAGTTTCTTCTTGAGGATGAGTACCAGGTATTTACAAGTGATAATATGGCTGAGGGGAAAAGGATATTTATTGAGGAGAAGATAAATCTTGTGCTTCTTGATTTAAGATTATCTGAGGGAAGCGGGTTAAATCTTATGGAAGAGCTCCTTGCCGTCGAACCTAGTGCCGTTATTATTATCATGACGGCATATTCGACAATAGATAACTCCATCAGGGCTATAAAAGCAGGAGCATATTACTTTATAACCAAGCCAATAGATAACGAACAGCTATTGATATTACTCAGCACTGCTTCTGAGAAGCTGGATCTTAAGAAGGAGTTGGACCAGCTCCAGGGTCATTTGAGAAAGACTCTGATTGGTGAATCAAAGTCTATTCTTGACATTAGGAAAGTAGTTGATAAGATAAAGGATACTGATGCAACTGTTCTCATAACCGGTGAAAGTGGAACGGGTAAGGAGTTGATAGCTCAAACCATCCACACCAGCAGCAACAGGGCTAAAAAACCCTTTATTGCAATAAATTGTGCGGCTATGCCCAGTGAACTACTTGAAAGTGAGCTCTTTGGATATAAGAAGGGGTCTTTTACAGGTGCTTTCAAAGAGGATATCGGGCTTATCAGAAAAGCCCACAAGGGAACGCTTTTTCTTGACGAGATAGGTGAAATGGATGGAAGGCTTCAATCAAAGCTGTTAAGATTTCTCCAGGAGAAGGAAGTTAGACAGATCGGGGATGAAAAAAACTTCCCTGTGGATGTCAGGGTCATCTGCTCCACAAACAGGGACATCAAGGAGCAAATCAGGATAGGCAATTTCAGAGAGGACCTCTATTACAGGATAAACGTCATCAATATCGTGGCTCCTCCACTCAGGGAAAGAACTGAGGATTTGAAGCTTCTTGTTCCACATTTTATCGACAAATACAGGATAGCCTACAGCAAAGATGTCGAAGGTGTGACGGAAGAAGCAATGAAACAGTTGAAGAGCTACAGCTTCCCAGGAAATGTAAGAGAGCTTGAAAATATAATCCAAAGAGCTGTACTGTTGAGTGGAGAGGACCAGATTGGTGTGGATGCACTAAATCTTAACAATCCTACGCTTATTAGAGGGGATCATGATTCCAGCGAAAAACATATTAAGATATATGAGGGCGAGTCCCTTAAGGACGTTGAAAAGAAAGCAATCAGGTTTGCCCTTGAGAATAACAGACAGAACAGAAAGTGGACTGCAGAAAGCCTAGGCATAAGTGAGAGATCTTTACGGTATAAGATAAAGGAATACGGTCTATAAATCAGTCTAACAAGCAGATGCCCCGGGGAACCAGGGCATCCTTCAGGTTTAAAACTTGCCTGTTCCTAATCTTCTGATCCTCCCAAAATTGGTTGCTTCAAAGATTCACTGACTAATACCTATGGGATATATAAAGAAAAACTGACGGCATTACCAAATAAAGCCGTTATTGTTTTGTATCAATCAAGGACATAGAGCCATAGTTTTGCTATAATCAAAGCATAAGAGCGGTTTACGAAAGTGATATGTGAGGAGGACTGATCATGAAGGTGCTTGTAACGGGAGGTCTTGGATTTATCGGAAGCCATACGGTTGTCCAACTCGCCAAAAGAGGCCACAAGGTTGTGATAGTGGACAACCTTTCAAATTCAAGAGAGGATGTACTGACAAGGATCGAAGAGATAACCGGCATAAAGCCAAAGCTTTTCATAGAAGATGCAACGGATGAGGCTTCGATGAGAAGAATTTTTGAGGGAAGTTCATTTGATGGAGTGATCCACTTCGCAGGATTGAAGGCTGTGGGTGAGAGTATAAAAAAGCCAATAGCGTATTATTACAATAATCTTGTTAGCACTATGGTACTAAGCAAGCTTTGTATTGAGTTTGGCGTGGAGAAATTTGTATTCAGCTCTTCGGCAACAGTATATGGCAACCAACCATCTCCTTTGTCAGAGATCATGGACCTTAAGGAGCGAACAAATCCCTATGGGGAAACAAAGGCCATAAGCGAGAGGATCCTGACAGATGCTGCAAAAGTAAATTTAGGGTTTTCTGTATGCCTCCTACGATATTTCAATCCAATTGGCGCTCACGAAAGCGGACTGTTAGGGGAGGATCCAAGGGGGATACCCAATAACCTGATGCCATTCATTACCAGGGTGGCAAATAGGGATATTGAAAAACTGACAATATTTGGTGATGATTACGATACTGAGGATGGAACTTGTGTAAGGGACTACATTCATGTAGTTGATATTGCAGAAGGACATATTGCAGCAATTGAGAATATGGGGAAAGGTGTCAGTGTATATAACCTTGGAACAGGTAAGGGAACATCTGTACTTGAGTTGATTGAGACCTTCAAAAAAGTGAACGGGGTAGATGTACCATTTGTGATCGGGGAAAGAAGACCTGGAGACATTGCCGTTTGCTATGCGGATCCTTCCAAGGCTTATAAGGAACTCGGGTGGAAAGCCAATAGGAGTCTTGAGGACATGGTAAGGGACGCCTGGAGATTTGAAGTAAACAATAATCAATAGGTTTTTAAGGGGGAAGTAAGCTTATGATAAACATAATTGTATTTGTCGGGCCAAGCGGTTCCGGTAAGACAACTCTAAGGAATCAGCTCAGCATGGAGAAGATAATTACATACACAAGCAGAGCTCCAAGAGAAGGTGAAGTGGATGGAGTGCACTATCATTTTTCATCAGGAGATGAAATCCTAAGAATGCATGAGGAGGGAGAGCTGCTCGAGTATACACAGTATCATGGATATTTTTATGCAACCAGCTTAAGAGCAATATCCCGGGTGATCGATATGAATGGCACTGCTTCAATAATTGTTGACAAGAATGGAGCTAAGAAGCTAAAGGATAGATATGGAGACAAGGTTCTTGTAATTGGTATCACTGCTCCTGCGATCGAATGCGTCAGGAGGATGAGAGAAAGGAACGAACCTGAGATAGAGAGGCGTCTGGCATCCTATGAGATGGAGGTAAAATTAACTAACAGATATTGCGATGTTATAATAAACAACTCGGAAGCCAACTGGGAAAGGTCGAAGCTGCTTGTTCAGGCTATGGAAAAGGGACTTGAAGCTATGGGCTGCATGAGTGAAGGGAATATCTGTTAGGACCAATTTCTTTTTTTAACTTAAATTTTAGGTGGGAAACTTTAATTGACTACATAGTAATTGGGCATGGAAGAGAGAGGTGCATGGATGAAAAAGCTTGGTAGCGAAGTTAAATATTGCATATTATGCAAGGAAGTCCACGAGGTCGACATAGTTGAAAGCATCGATTGTGTTGAATACAAGGGTGAAGAGATCATGTTCAATGCAATCTACGAATATTGCAGGAAATCGCACAGATACATGGAAAATTCTGATATGGTAAGGAAAAACAGGATTTCCAAGGAGAAGGCTTTAGAGAGGAAACATCAGCTTGAGCTGCCAAGAGATAAAGGATAGGATTTGACAAATCAAAAAAAACAAACATCAAATATCCAAATATTGTGACATAACAGCTATATTTTGCTATAATGCTTTATAGGGGCAAATGCAATTATCCTATCTGCGAAAGGACGTGATGCTGCTGTGCGAAGGGTCGAAGGGAAGAAGTTTTGCTACCTGTGTATGCAGGAGCATGAGGTTGAAATAGTTGAGATCATGGAATGCGGAGAATACAAGGGGGAAGAGATCCATTACCCCGCAAGCTACGAATATTGTCCTGTCGCAAATGAATATCTGGAAACGGAAAGCTTGCTTAGGTCAAACAGATCTTCAATGAAGGAAGCTTACCACAGATCAGCTGTAATAAATGCATCGTAAGGTATAGCCATAGGTCAATGAACCTGTGGTTTTTGTTTTTCAGGCTTTCAACTGAATGATAAATGTTGTAAGATAAATGACAGATAAGAAAGGAGCTTTGCTTCTTTGAAACAGGAGGTAGTCAAATGAGGGTCAGAAAGGCAGTAATCCCGGCAGCAGGCTTGGGAACAAGGTTTTTACCGGCGACAAAAGCTCAGCCAAAGGAGATGCTTCCCATTGTCGATAAGCCGACGCTTCAGTACATAATTGAGGAAGCCGTTGATTCAGGGATAGAGGAAATACTAATAATCACAGGCAGAAATAAATCTTCGATCGAGAACCACTTCGATAAATCCGTAGAGCTGGAGCTGGAACTGGAAAGATCAAACAAGCGGGAGCTTTTGGAGGAGATAAGAAGGATATCCGATATGGCTAATATCCACTACATAAGACAGAAGGAGCCCAGAGGTCTAGGCCATGCGATCCACTGTGCAAAAAGCTTTATAGCAGACGAGCCATTTGCAGTACTTCTGGGGGATGATATCGTATACAGTGAGAAGCCATGCTTGAAGCAGATGATAGAGGTCTATGACAAATACAAGACCACGATCCTTGGAGTACAGCAGGTCTCAGATGATGATGTATCAAAGTACGGCATAATTGACGGGAGGTATATTGAGGATAAGATATACAAGGTAAAGGATCTGGTTGAGAAACCGGCAAAGGAGTTGGCTACATCCAATATTGCTATCCTTGGAAGATATATAATAAATCCGGCTGTCTTTGAATGCATCGAAATGACAAAGCCCGGGAAAAATGGAGAGATCCAACTGACTGACGCATTGAAGCTCCTTGTTGAAAGAGAGGCGATGTATGCCTATATATTCCAGGGGAAGAGATATGACGTTGGCAATAAATTAGGGTTTCTTGAGGCTACAGTGGAGTATGCTCTCAGAAGAGAGGACATAGGAGAGGAATTCAGGAGCTACTTGAAAGGAATAATTGATTAGTACGAGGGATGTCTGGAAAGGCATCCCTTATTTGCAAATATTTGAAGAAACTTACTAATATTGAGGTATAATCTATATCAATAGGAATGTATATGAGTTAAGAGGTGCGATTATGGGAAACATCTATGATTATTTAGATTGGAGAGGTGACCTCTCCTTTAAACAGGATGACTTCAATGAAGTGGACAACCTTGTCTTGTCTGTACTTTGTTATAACGATTTTAGCGGCATCGTCCCAGCAGCCGGAGAGAGCGGGCATATACTCCTGAAGGATGCGGCATTGAGATTTAAGGAAACTAAAACGACTGAACACCTTAAAGACCTTCCATTTTTGAAGGATACCCCCGTATTTCTGGAGAGAGCTGCAGCAACAAAAAGGTTTGGAGAACTGAAGCTTTCAGGATATGTGGACCAGATCGACATTGAAAGGGCAAAGCAGTTTTCTGCAATGGTATTTACAATATTTGACGACCTTCACTTCATTGCCTTTAGAGGAACTGATGACTCAATTGCAGGCTGGAAGGAGGATCTGCAGATGAGCTTCAAAGATGAGGTCCATTCACAAAGGGAGGCAGTAAAGTACACTAAATGGGTGATGGAAAACTACTCAGGCGAGTTTTATCTTGGAGGTCATTCAAAGGGTGGAAATCTTGCGGTATATGCTTCGGCAAATATGGAGGGAGCCTACAGGGAGAGTATAGTCGAGATATACAATAATGATGGTCCCGGATTTCAACCTAAGGTTGTTAAAGCGCCGGGATATCAGGCTATAATCGAGAAGATCGTGACATTCCTTCCAGAGTCATCAATTATCGGAATGCTTCTTGAACATGGTGAGGAATACTATGTCGTAAAAAGCAGCGGTCTTGCAATGTATCAGCATAATCCATTTCTTTGGGAGATCATGGGCAATGAGTTTATTTACAAATCGGGGCTAAGCAAGGAAGGTATAAATATAAACAAAGCAGTAAGGTCATGGCTTACAAAGCTCTCCAATGAAGACAGGGAGAGATTTGTAAATACATTGTTTGATATTCTTCAGGGAACAGGTGCAAAGAGCCTGAGCGATTTGAACAATGAGAAAATCAATGCTGCCGATGCAATGATAAAGGCTCTTAAAACCTTGGATAAGGAGACCCAAAGGCAGCTTAGATCGACAATCGATCTTCTGATTGCCGAGAGTCATAAGACGATATTAAAATCTATTACTAACGATATAACCAATATAATTAAATTTGGCAGAAAAAAGATACAGAGGAAAGGAATTCAGGATCAATAATTTCTGAAAGGGGAATTTTATGCTTATAAAGAACACTTGCCTTGTAAATGAAAGCTTTCAGGTTGAAAGAGGAAAGTATATCCTGATTGAAAATGACAGGATCAGTTATATTGGCGATAAACATCCGGAAGGATATTTTGGCGAGACTTACAATGGGGAGAATAAAGTGGTACTTCCTGGATTTTTCAACAATCATTGCCATGTGCCCATGACGCTGTTAAGAGGCTATGGTGAAGGTCTTCCGCTTCACAGATGGCTCACCGAAAAAATGTTTCCTTTTGAAGCGAAACTTACTGGGGAGGACATATATTGGGGCAGCCTTCTGGGGATAGCAGAGATGGTAAAAAGTGGAGTCGTATCCTTCACGGATATGTACTTTGAGATAGAGCTAATGGCACAGGCAGTATCTAAAAGCGGTATAAAGGTCAATCTGTCCCATGGGCTTTCATATAACTCAAAAAAGCCATCGATATTTGAATTGCAAGGCTACAAGGATACTGAGAGGTTGCTGGACATTGCTTCCCGGGATAAGACAGGGAGACTTAAGATAGATATAGGGCTGCACGCAGAGTACACATCAAGAGAAAGTCTCGTTCGGGAGGTTGCTCATTATGCCAGAGAGAGAAACCTGATCGTTCATACTCACCTATCCGAGACACAGGGGGAGCATGATAACTGCAAGCTAAAGTATGGTAAGACTCCTGCTGAGTATTTTGCTGAATGTGGTTTATTCGATCAGCCAACTACAGCTGCCCATTGTGTGTGGGTAGAGGACAGCGATATTGAGATCATAAAATCCAAGGGAGTTGTACCTGTACATTGCCCATCCAGCAACATGAAGCTTGGAAGCGGATTTGCTCCAATAAAGCAGATGATAGAAGCAGGGATACCCGTTACTATAGGTACTGATGGGGCTTCCTCAAATAACAATCTGAACATGGTCGAGGAGATATATCTTGCAGCAATGATAAACAAGGGCTCAACCCAGGATCCTGAGTTTATGTATCCTGCTCAGCTTTTAAAGCTTGCCACAATAAATGGTGCCCGGGCTCAAGACAGAGAGGATTGCGGATCCATCAGGGTCGGCAACAAGGCTGATTTAGTTATTTTCGATATGGATAAGCCACATCTTCAGCCTGTTTTTGACGAGTTGGCCAATATTTTGTATTCGGGACAATCAGATGACATCTGTATGACCATGATAGACGGTCAAATCGTATATAAGGATGGGGAGTTTAAAACGATAGATATCGAGAAGGTCATGCACAAGGCAGTTGGGATCAAGGAAAGGATACTTTCAGAACTTGTATAGGGAGGCTATATTGTGAAAAGATTTGACGATGATCTGGCCTTTATGCTCAGATATGAAAATGTTGCATGGTATGAGAATGGTAAGGTCAGGATTTTGGATAGAAGGATGTACCCGACAAAGATTGAATTTGTGACCTGCAGCACACACCAGGAGGTAGCTCAGGCGATCGCCGATATGGTTACGCAGAGTGCCGGACCTTATACGGCAGCCGGGATGGGTATGGCTTTGGCAGCTTTTGAGTGCAGGGATCTTGGTAGGAAGGAAATGTTGGATTACCTTGAGAAGGCAGCATACACCCTGTCTCATGCCAGACCTACCACGGCAAATAGAATGGTTCTTACCACCAATGGATGTCTCGAGGCTGCAAGAAAGGCTATGGACGAAGGAAGACCGGTCGATGAAGCAATATTTATGAGAACGATCGATTCTCTCAACAGGAGATATTCAACCATCGAGGTGGTAGCTGAGCACCTGGTTACCATGTTTCCGGATAAGGGAACTATAATGACTCAGTGCTTTGGAGAGACCATTGTAGGGATGATGCTTAGGGTAGCAAGGAAAAGAGAAAAGGATATTAAGCTATTTGTCCCGGAAACCAGGCCATATTTTCAGGGGGCGAGGCTTACCGCCAGCGTAGCTTGTGATATGGGATTCGATACTACTGTAATTACTGACAACATGCCTGCTTTTGTTATGAAGAGGAACAAGATAGATCTTTTCACATCAGCGGCTGATGTTATATGCATGGATGGTTATGTGGTAAATAAAATTGGGACTTATCAGATAGCAATATCTGCAAAATATCATGGAGTACCATATTTTGTCACAGGAATACCTGATAAAGCTCATCAAACCATTGATTCTGTAACTATTGAGGAAAGAGATCCACAATTGGTGCTTGAAGCCAGAGGCGTTAAAAATACTTTGGAAGGCGTAAAAGGCTACTATCCATCCTTTGATATCACTCCTCCACACCTGGTTAGCGGGGTGGTCACGGATAAGGGAATATTCATACCATATGATCTTAACAGATACTATGATACTGAGGTTAAAGAATACTATTAAATTTTGAGGAGGGGTAATCAATGAGTAAAATTGACCTGAATGACGTGATGTTTGAAACCATGGTGATCCATGCCGGTCAGGAGCCTGACAAGGGAACAGGTGCTTTGTCGACCCCGATTTTTCAAACCTCAACCTTCTGCTTTGAGACTGTAGAGGAAGGAGCTGCAAAGTTCAGTAAGGAGATACCCGGGTATGTCTATTCAAGAGGAGGAAACCCGACTAATCGAGCCCTGGAGCTTAAATGTGCCGCTCTTGAAGGCGGAGAGGACTGTGTTGCAACTGCATCGGGAATGGGAGCGATAGGTGCTGTATTATTGAGTCTTGTAAAGACAGGAGATCACATAGTTTGTGGAGACACGATATACGGAGGGACCTCAGTGGTAATGAGGACCAATATGCCGGATTTAGGGATCGACGTTACCTTCGTAGATACCACGAAGCCTGAGGAAGTGGGAAAAGCCATAAATGAAAAAACCAAGGTCATATACTTCGAAACCGTCACTAATCCGACTCTTAAGCTTGCAGATATCGAAGAGATAGCAAAAATTGCCAAGAAACATGGAGTAAAGCTGGTTGTTGACAATACATTCTCACCACCTCCTATCCTTTCCCCACTTAAGCTGGGTGCAGATTTTGTTATTCACAGTGTAACTAAATACATAAATGGACATGGCGATGTCATCGGCGGCGTTATCATTGGACCAAAGGATGACATAGCAGTAATCAGGGGGAATTACGTCACAAAGATATGTGGCACTCCTCCAAGTCCATTCAACTCCTATCTGGTCATGAGGGGCATGAAAACCCTGCCGATCAGGGTGAGAGAGCACTGTAAGAATGCGATGGAAATGGCTGAATATCTTGAAAAAAGTGAGTATGTAAAAACGGTATACTACCCAGGCTTGAAATCCCACCCACAGCATGAACTGGCTAAGAAGATGTTGAATGGTATGTATACAGGTATGATAGCATTTGAGCTTAAGGATGATGTTAAAGGCCTGAGTGCTTTTGAAGCAGGAAAGAAATTCCTGAACAATCTAAAGATTGCCTCGATAGCAGTAAGCCTGGGAGATCCGGACACCTTGATCGAACACCCGGCAAGCATGACACACGCCAGCGTTCCACCGGAGAGCAGACTTGAGGTAGGCATAACTGACGGATTGATAAGATTATCTGTTGGTCTTGAGAATGTAAAAGACCTCATAAAGGACTTTGAGCAAAGCTTCGCGAAGCTATGATTTTGGCATAGATGATTACCAGGAGGCAGAGACATGAGAGAACATTTTTTTGTGGATGCGGAAGAGGTGTTGAATGATATACAAGATGGGCGGGCTTTCCTTGTTGCCAGGAAGGATGACAAGGTCAATGTAATGCAGATAGGATGGGGATTTTTAGGTTTTATGTGGAATCATTCCCATATGATGGTCGCCGTCAGGCCGACAAGGTATACCTATGAGTTATTGAAGGATGCAGATGAATTTGTCGTAAGTATCCCCCATAAAGGGAAAATGAAGGAAGAGCTTAGGATCTGCGGCACAAAATCTGGCAGGGACATCGATAAAATCAATGAATGCGGTTTTAAGATGATCGAAGGCTCAAAGGTGTCTGTACCCCATATTGGCGACTGCAAAATAAGCTATGAGTGCAAGGTTGATTATAAGGCTCAACTGGATCCTGAAAAGCTTGCTCCCTCGATCAATAGAGGAAGCTATCCTCAGGGCGATCACCATTTGATCCTGATGGGAAGGATCGTGGAAATTCATAAATAAAAAGGTTGACACAAGCTCCAGGATGGATTAGAATATCAGTAATATATTTAATGCAGTAAAGCGAGACAAGAGAATAGTTTTGCGAAAATGGAGATCGTAACCGCAAGTAAGGATAAAGAGAGCCAATGTTTGGTGCGAATTGGTGAATGAAAACGGCGAATCCACTCCTGAGCAGACAGGGAAGACCTGTCCGGTCGTAGCGCCGTTACACGCGAAAAGTTCATTCGAAGTCTGGATGATGAATTAAGGTGGCACCGCGCGAGTATACTCCCGCCCTTGACAATGATATGTCATGGGCAGGAGTTTTTTTATTCTCAAAAATTCTAATAGGAGGGGTCAAAATGAAGGTACTGGTAACTGAAAAAATCGACGGAAGAGGCATCGAATTGATGAGAAAAAGAGGTTTGCAGGTTGATGAGAAACTGAATCTCGAAAGAAAAGAGCTGTTGGATATCATCGGGAATTATGATGCACTTATAGTAAGGAGCGCAACAAAGGTGGATAGAGAGCTTCTTGATTCAGCTTCGAAAATGAAGGTAGTTGGTAGAGCAGGAAACGGTATGGACAATATCGATGTGAAGTATGCAGTTGAGAGGAAGATAGAGTGTATCAATGCTCCTGATTCGAATTCGATAGCAGCTGCTGAGCACACAATTGCTCTGCTTCTTGCTGTCTGCAGAAACTTGCCCAAAGGAGACAGCACTCTCAGGGATGGTCTGTGGGAGAGAAGCAGATTGATGGGAGTTGAGCTTTACGATAAAACCGTTGGGATAGTAGGACTTGGAAGGATCGGGAAAATGGTTGCGGCAAGACTTCAGGCATTTGGGATGAGAACTGTGGCATATGATCCCTTTATACCTGAGTTGGATATGGCAAGGTTGAATGTGAAAAAGGTAGACACAATAGATGAGCTTATGAAAATATGTGATTTTATCACAGTGCATATGCCAAAGACTAAGGATACCATTGGACTTATAGGTGAAGAAGAGCTCAAGCTTGCGAAAAAGGATCTTAGGATAATCAACTGCGCAAGAGGTGGTTTGGTAGATGAGAATGCTCTTTATACAGCTCTTATGGAAGGCAGGATAGCTGGGGCCGGCATTGATGTGTTTGTCGAGGAGCCTTGTACTGGCAATCCCTTGCTTACGCTTGACAATGTCGTAGCTACTCCACATCTTGGGGCAAGCACCAGGGAGGCTCAAGTGAAGGCAGGCATAATGACAGCAGAAAAAATAGCGGCGATCCTCCTGGGAGAGGAAGAAATGACAGGAACAAGATAAGGACACTGGGCCACCAGGGACGGTTCTTTTTGGCTGGAGTTTTCTAAAATAATAAACAATTCCTGCCAAAAAGGACCGTCCCCGGTGGCTTATTTTAGTCTTCTGTAGAGGGTTCTTAGGCTGATACCCAGTTCTTCAGCGGTTTTGATCTTCCCATCCATATCCCAGCCATTTTTATCCAAGGCAGATATGATTATCGATGACTCGCTTTTGGATAGCTTAGAACGAAGATCTGACTCTAATTCGCAGTTACTGAATATACGTGCCGGCAGACTTGTCAGATTTATTCTGGAGGTATCCTCCATATTCATAGCATATTCAATTGAGTTCTCAAGCTCCCTGACATTCCCCGGCCAGGAGTAGTCCATCATTGCCTCTAAAGCCAGATCATCTATTCCCAACAATCTTTTTGAAAGTTTTGAGTTCATTGCTTTGATAAAATGGTCGATCAGAATGGGGATGTCTGATTTCCTTTCTCTAAGCGGCGGAAGATGGATCGGGACCACATTTAATCTGTAGAACAGATCCTCCCTGAATTTGCCTTCGCTCATCAATAGCTCAAGATCCTGGTTCGTTGCTGCTATTATTCTCACATTCAACGGGATGTTTGTAATGCTGCCCAGTCTTTGTATAACTCCATCCTGCAGGAATCTCAAGAGCTTAGCCTGGGAATGATGAGGAAGCTCGCCTATCTCATCAAGAAAGACTGTCCCATTATTTGCCAATTCAAGTATTCCTGGCTTACCTCTTTTCCTGGCTCCTGTAAATGCTCCCTCCTCGTAACCGAATAGCTCAGATTCAAAAAGGCTCTCGGGAATATTTGCGCAATTGACCGGAATAAACGGCTTATTGCTGCGGTTGCTGGTAAAGTGGATCGCTTTTGCTGCTATTTCCTTGCCGGTACCTGATTCGCCTGTTATAAGGACCGATGAAGGCGATGAGGATATTTTCTCTATTATCCTTTTAACCTCCATAAGCTTAGGATCCCGGGTGATTATTCTATCAAGATAGCTTGCTGAAGGAGACCTTTTCAGGGCTTCGCCATCCCGTTTATCAAACCGCAGTACATAGCCCTCGATTCCATTTTCAGTTGATAGCGGAGTAGAGAATACCTCCCCGCTGAATCCTTCAAAGACCAAGCTTTTGCTGGAGGGGTATGACGATCCGAAGATCCAGCCTGAAAACTCCTGTGGAAATATCATTCCAAGACTTTGGGTGTAGAGGTCGCAATACGAGAGAAGCTCCTGTGTGCCGTCATCCCAGTGGAGCAGATATCCATTTCTGTCAATGACCATGTAATTCATTCCTGATTCCCTGATCAGATGCTCAATTGCCTTGCTTAGGATCCCTGGAGTACTTCTTGCAACTTCATTGTGTGCATACATGGAGATGAGGTTTGACATATAACCCAGTATCTCCATATATTTATGTAAATTTTCCTCGATCAGGGCATGCCCCTCTTGAGTGAAGGAAGTCATGCTGACAACCCCGATGGGCTGGCCATCCAGCTTCACGCAGGACAGTATTTCAATAGTTGATGGACAGTTGTTGGCAAAACGGCAGCCGATGCAGGACTTCATAAGCCCAGGCTTATTGACGACGACATTTCCCAAGCTTAGGACCTCCTCTATGGAGGCGGTATGTACACTTTGACCTTTTCTTTTTAGATAAACACCGGTGCTGCTGACAAGCTCTGCCTCTGTATCAAATATCGCGTATTCCATATTAGTCAGAGTGGCCATAGTCGAGATTATGTCATTAAGGTTGTTTTTGATTGAATTCAGGTTCATAATATCCAGCTCCTTGACAAAATAGACAAATAAATTGACAAATGCGACAATTTTAGTATATCACATAAAAGCAGTCTTACAACAATAAAAGGTTTTATATTCTTTGAATCGGGTGAAACTCAATATTTCAAAATTATTTTTAAGATAATAGGAAGTTGGCATGGAAAATGCTATATATCTTAATAAGTATAACAAGTACAAAGGAGGGCAAGTATATGTATAATCCATTGGATTTTACCGGAAAGGTTGTAGTTATCTCAGGTGGAGCTTCAGGTATAGGTCTTGGGACAGGGAAGCTGTTTGCAAAGCATGGTGCATCTGTGGTTCTTCTTGACATAAATGAGAGCCAGGGTGGGAAGGCTGTTGAGGAGATTGCAGCCGAAGGTAATAAGCCAATTTTTATGAAGTGTGATGTTACAAATGAGGAGAATGTAAGCTCAGTAATTAATAGCATCGATGAAAAATATGGCAAAATCGACGTTCTTTTCAACAACGCCGGCGTGACTGTAAGAAAAACTGTGGTGGATCTAAGCGAAAAGGAATGGGATTTCGTCCTTGGCGTCGGACTTAAGGGAACATTCCTTCTTTCAAAATACACCATCCCCGTAATGGCAAGAAATGGCGGAGGAAGCATAGTAAACACCGGCTCCGGCTGGGGTTTGAAGGGTGGAGACAAAGCGGCAGCATACTGTGCCGTCAAGGGTGGCATTGTAAATCTAACCCGGGCGATGGCGATCGATCACGGTCCACAAAATATAAGAGTAAATTCAGTAAATCCCGGTGATACGGATACAGCCATGCTAAGAGATGAGGGGAAGCAGCTTGGAGAAGTCGAGATTGACAAGTTCCTTGCCGATTCTGCAAAGGGCAGACCGCTTGAAAGACTTGGGACACCTCTGGATATTGCAAAGGCGGTACTGTTTTTAAGCAGCGATATGGCTTCGTGGATAACGGGAGCCGCACTGGTTGTGGACGGCGGCGGAATAGCATAAAAGGGAGGAAAAGGATAATGAAAGTCTATGGATTTAAAAACCATCCGTACATACCAAATTCCGGACCTGAGGTCCAGAAGAAAATGCTGGATTATCTTGGATTGAAATCTCTTGAGGACCTTCATGCTGAGATCCCAGAGGAGCTTAAGCTTAACAGGCCTCTTGATCTTCCAAAGCCATATGGTTCAGAGTATGAGTTAAGGAGAGCGGTCGAGAAGCTGCTGTCCAAAAACATGACAGCCAAGGAATACTTAAACTTTTTAGGAGCCGGATGCTGGCAGCACTATGTACCAGCTATATGCGATGAAGTAAACAGCAGATCAGAGTTTTTAACTGCGTATGCCGGTGAGCCGTACAACGATCACGGGAGATTTCAAACCTTATTTGAATATGAGTCGCTGGTTGCGGAACTGTTGGACATGGAGGTAGTGAACGTTCCCACATTCGACTGGGGACAGGCAGCGGCGACATCGATAAGAATGGCTTCCAGAATGACCGGAAGGGGAGGGGCTCTTGTAGTTGGTACCATCGATCCTGACAGATCGATGATAATAGAAAACTATTGCGACCCGGGAGTTAAGATAAGTAAACTGGCATACGATGAAAAAACCGGAATGATGGACCTTGAGGATCTTAAGGTGAAGCTATCCTCCAATATTGCAGCTGTATACTTTGAAAACCCATCATTCCTTGGCTTCCTTGAGACCAAAGGAAGCGAGATATCAAGACTGGCACATGAAGCTGGAGCAGTATCTATCGTAGGGGTAGACCCAAGCAGCCTTGGAGTGATCGAACCTCCTTCAGCATATGGAGCTGATATAATCTGTGGTGATCTTCAACCACTGGGGATGCATATGAACTATGGCGGCGGGCAATCAGGATTTATTTCCACAAGAAACGAGGAACGCTTTGTCATGGAGTTCCCATCAAGATTGTTCGGTGTGGCACCGACAATTGTAGAGGGAGAGTACGGTTTTGGAGATGTTGCCTATGAAAGGACATCCTTTGGAAACCTCAGGGAAAAGGGCAAGGAGTACGTCGGCACCCAAACAGCGCTTTTAGGCATAACTGCAGGGGTATACCTTTCAACCATGGGTCCAAAGGGAATGGAGGAGCTTGGACAAAACATAATCCAGAAGTCCCAATATACGATCAAGGAACTTTCAGAGTTAAAGGGCGTTGTCGGCTCAAGGCTTGAAGGTTTCAGCTTCAAGGAGTTCGTAGTCGATTTCAATGGTACAGGAAAAACTGTGGAGGAGATAAACGAAGCCTTGCTTCAAAAGGGAATATTCGGAGGCAAAGACCTGTCAAAGGCCTTCCCTGAGATGGGGCAGTGCGCTCTATATTGTGTAACAGAGGTACACATGAAGGAAGATATCGACAGGCTGGTTTCTGCAATCAAAGAAATCGTTGAAGAATAATCCATAGAAAGGACTGATATCATGAAGCGGATAATAAGAAAAAATAGAGTTAGAAGCTTTCATCAGGCTAGGTGGAATGAACCTATAATTTTTGAGCTTGGTTCAGCCGGAGAGCGTGGAATACTCGTACCCAAGGCTGAGGAAGAAATAGTTGAGAAGGTTGGAAATGGCTTTGACAGCATTCCAGCAGGAATGAGAAGGAGCGTCCCGCTTAAGCTTCCCGAGATAAACCAGAAAAGAGTACTTATGCACTACCTGAGACTCTCCCAGGAGACTCTTGGTGGAAATATAAATATTGAAATAGGTCAGGGAACGTGTACTGTCAAATACAACCCGGTCGTAAATGATAAGCTGGCCGCATCGGAGAAGATGTCTGAGCTTCATCCTTTACAGGATACATCAACTACCCAGGGGATCCTTGAGATAATCCATAGGACCGATCTGATGATGCGAGAGATATCAGGCATGGATCACTTCAGCTTCCAGGCAGCAGGTGGATCTCAGGCTACTATGACTATGGCATCGATCGTAAGGATGTACCACAGGCTTAGAGGAGAGGAAGAACAGAGAGACGAAATAATAACTACGGTTTATTCTCACCCATCAGATGCTGCAGCTCCTGCTCTTAAGGGCTATAAGATAATAACCATTATGGCTGATGAAAATGGCAGGCCGGACTACGAGGCTTTTAAGGCTGCTGTAAGTGAGAGGACTGCCGCTTTTGTAGTTGCCAATCCCGAGGATACCGGTATATTCAATCCCAGGATCAAGGAATTTACCGATTTGGTTACAAAAGCGGGCGGTTTGAACTGCTACGACCAGGCAAATGCCAATGGTTTGTATGGCATTGCCAGAGCGAGAGAAGCGGGCTTCCATATGTGTTATTTCAATCTTCATAAATCCTTTGGGACACCACATGGATGTGGAGGGCCTGGTTCAGGAGCAGTCGGGGTTATCTCTGAGCTGAGAGATTTTCTGCCTAAGCCGCTTGTTGAATTCGACGGTGAAAAGTACTTTCTGGATTATGACATAAAAAACAGCATTGGAAAGGTTAGAGCCTTCATAGGGACTCCTCAGGTCGTCCTCAAGGCTTACAGCTGGATAATGAGTCTTGGAGCCGAGGGCCTTTACGAGGTGGCGAAGGTTGCTTCCTTAAATAACGTATACCTCATAAAGAGGCTGCTTGAATACAAAGGGCTGGAGCTTCCATACAGAGAGGATGTCCAGAGGATCGAGCAGGCAAGGTATACCATGGAAAAGATTGCGAAGGATACTGGATTCAGCTCCGGAGATATTGCAAGACGAGTAATGGATTTCGGTATGCACATATGGTCAAGCCACCATCCATTCTATATTCCTGACCCATTGACACTTGAGCCTACAGAAACTCCATCCATGGAGGACCTTGAGGAGTATGTCGAGACCCTGCACCATATATTAGGCGAAGCTTACAATAATCCTGAAATAATCAAGAGTGCACCAAACAATAGCACTATCCATATGGTGGATGAATCCAGTATGGACGACCCTGATCAGTGGTGTCCTACCTGGAGGGTCTACCAGGAAAAAACCAAAGTAGAATAAACGGAAGTGATCCTATGATGAAGATAGGGCTTATAGTTAACCCGATCGCCGGTATGGGTGGCAGAGTAGGGCTTAAGGGAACAGACGGTGAAGACACACTTATTAGGGCTATCCAGATGGGTGCAATATCCGAGGCTCCCGAAAAGACTATAAAGGCGTTACAACAGCTGCTTCCAATAAAGGAGCAGCTGCTGGTGTTTACCTGCTCAGGCGATATGGGTGAAAATGAAACAGTGCAAGCTGGCCTGTATTATGAAGTTGTTTACATAAGTGGTAGGAATACGACATCCGATGATACAGTTCTCGCTGCTTCAAGTATGAAGGAGCTGGGAATATCCTTGTTGATATTTGCGGGAGGAGATGGTACTGCCAGGGATATTTATAGGGCTATAGGTCAGGAAGTGCCAGTCATAGGCATCCCTGCAGGAGTCAAGATCCATTCACCTGTCTATGGGAACACACCAAAAGCCGCTGGAAAGCTGGCTGCTGAGTTCTTAAGCGGCAGGCAGGTCCAGCTTGTCGATGAGGAGGTCATAGATATCGATGAGGAGGCCTATAGAAATGATGTCGTCATGACTCAGCTATATGGTTACTTGAAGGTACCGGTGATCGACAAGTGGATACAGAATAAAAAGGCTCCCACACCTCTTTCGGACAAAGCATCTCAAATGTCTATAGCATTGGATATTGCAGATAATATAGTGAAGGATATATTTTATTTGATAGGCCCCGGAAGTACTACGAAAGCTCTGATGGATGTCTTGAAACTTAAAAAGACACTTCTTGGAGTAGATATCATAAGGAACAGGGAGCTGGTAAAGGCAGACTGCAACGAAGATGAGATACTCCGGATAATTGGAGACTCTGAGACGGAGCTTATTATAACTCCCACCGGCGGGCAAGGATATCTTCTGGGAAGGGGGAATCAGCAGCTAAGCCCGAAGGTCCTGGGCAAAATTGGAAAGAGAAATATTACCATTATTGCGACAGAGGGAAAGCTTATACAGCTTAACGGCAATCCACTCAGAGTCTATACTGGAGATGAAGGTCTGGATAAAGAGCTGTCCGGTTATTACAAGGTTCGGATAGGCTATGGAATGTCCAGGATGTATAAGGTGGAAGGATAGGAGGTGTTTGGAGTGTTGTTTTCAGAAATTGACAAGTTGATCACAGACCAGACTGGAGAGATGATCGGGTTTTTAAGAAAGCTTGTTGCTTGCAGGCTTCCTTCGACGGATGAATCTGAAGGGGATAACGCTCAGCAAATTGTCGAGAGCTTTCTTAAAGATCTTGGTTTTTCAGTTACCAGGGACGAGCCGATTGAAATCACCGAGGATGACGGATTGAACTATGGATCCAGGTATAGTGTAGTGGGTTTACTGAAGGGAAAGGGCGATGGGAAATCCATTGCCATCAACTCGCATGCTGACGTAGTTGGGGTTGGGGATAGAGATAGGTGGAACCATGACCCAAGAGGCTGTGAAATAGTCGACGGCAAGATATATGGAAGGGGTGTCGTCGATGCCAGAGGGTGCCTTACAGCATATCTCTTTGCTTTAAAAGCACTGATAGATTCAGGAGTATCATTTAAAGGGGATATCATCTTTCAATCAGTCGGCGACGAGGAGATCCTTGGTAAGGGATCAGAAAAGCTTGTAAAGGAAGGGTACACCGCAGATGCAGTTCTGGTCGGTGAACCTACAAACCTTGATTTTTGCCCGGCAACGAGGGGTGCAGGTCAGTTTATTATCGATGTCTATGGAAGGACGACACACTCAGGTGTCGCATATGAGGGTGAGAACGCAATACTAAAGGCCATACCTATTATTGAAGCTCTCCAGAGCATGCAGTACAGGCTGGACAAGGAGCATATGCACGTTCTCTGGGAGAATTATCCTATCGCCCACGTAGCAAATATTGCACTTATTGAAGGCGGCGAATCACCAAGCAAAGTACCTTCAAGATGCAGGATATCAGGTTTAGCAGGATGTATAGCTGGAGAGACTCTGGAGGATGTTTATCGTTGGGTCGATGAAACCATAAAAGAGGCCTCAGAGAAGGACAACTGGCTTAAGGAGAATCCCCCGAAGCTGACATGGGCAGATATCATGCAGTTTGAACCCTCTGTTAGCAGACTTGATCACGATTTTCTTGGATTAGGTGAAAAATGCCAGAAAGAAGTGCTTGGACACAGCACAAAACCCAGGGCATTTACTGCCGTCAGTGATCTCAGGTATTTTATAGAGGATGGCAAGGGCTTGGGAGCAAACTTTGGACCGGGAAGCATCAATCAGGCTCATTCCTTTGATGAGCACCTTGATATCGATGAGCTCATCGCTGCAGTAAGGATAATCGCAAGATTCGTCTACCGCTGGACAAATACGGAAAGAAGTGCTAATAATAATATAAAATGAACTATAGGGAGGTAGAGCGATGAAATTGCCTGTCAACAGAATGAAAAATATCAGCTTCAGCGGAGGAATAATCGAGATACTTAAAAAAGCATCTGAACTGGAAAAGAGTGGGAAGGATATCATCCATCTGGAAATGGGAAGGCCTGACTTCTCATCTCCTGATGTTGCAATCGAAGCTGCCATACAGTCGCTTAGAAAGGGGCAGGTACATTACAGCGACATCGCCGGAGTTGAGGAGCTTAGAGTTGCGATCTCCGAGGATATGAAGGCGAATATGGGCTTGGATTACGATCCATATAAGGAGATAGTTGTAGGCGTAGGCTCAGTGGAGGGTCTGTACGTTGCAATGATCAGTCTATTGGACGTCGGTGACGAGATAATAATGCTTACGCCATGCTTTCCGGCCTATTTTGACCAGGCTTATCTTGCAGGTGTAGTCCCTGTTGCAGTCCCATTGAAATTCAGTAATGGATTCAAGATAGACCCGGATGATATAAAAAACAGCATAACTGACAAAACCAGGATGATAATGATAAACACTCCGAATAATCCAACCGGAATGGTATTCACTAAGGAAGATCTGGATATATTAGCAGATATCGCGAAGGAATACGACCTTTATGTGGTTTCTGATGAAACCTACAGCTCGTTTATATATGACGGTGAACACATATCCATAGCTAAGCTGCCTGAAATGAAGGAGCGGACTGTCGTTGTGAATACAACATCAAAGGCATACTCTATGACAGGTTGGAGAATCGGCTACATGGCTTCCTCACCTGAAATAGCAAAATATCTGAATAAATCGCACCAGAATATAACTACCTGCCCTACAACCTTTGCACAGTATGGAGCTGTCGCAGCCTATAGGGAGGGGAAACCCTGGACTGATATGATGGTGGCTGAATTCAGAAAAAGAAGAGATCTGGTACTTAAGTATTACGACGAGATCGAGGGAATAGATTACATAACCCCTGAGGGAGCTTTCTATGTCTTTGCCTGCATCGATGGCCTTGGGGCAAAGGCTGAGGAGTTCTGCGACTATATCCTCAACGAAGCAGGAGTATCCATTGTACCGGGAGATGCCTTCAGACCAGAAGAGGGCACCAATTTTGTAAGGATCGCTTATTCGAATTCCTATGAGATCATTGAAGAAGCCATGAAGAGGATCAAGGCAGCAGTGGAAAAACTGAAGGCTTAGTCTTGAAAGGAAGACAAAAATGGATATCATACTGATAAACGGCAAAATAAGGACAATGGACAACAAGCGAAGCATTGTAGAGGCAGTGGCGATTGCTGACGGAAAGATTTCAGCTGTCGGCTCTATTGATGAAATGCTTAAATTAAAAAAAGAGAATACAAAGGTATTAGATTTAAACCGCAAAACAGTACTTCCGGGCTTTAACGACAGTCATGTTCATTTACTGAACTATGGCTACAGCCTGACAAAGGTAGACTGCAGCGGGGCAATATCCATTGATGAGGTCGTGGAGAGAGGTAAGACGTTCATATCAGAAAAGAGTATCAAATCTGGTGAGTGGGTCCTTGGAAGAGGCTGGAACGACATAATGTTTAAGGAGAAAAGAGAGCTTAACAGATATGATCTGGACAGGATTTCTCCAGACCACCCGATCTCTTTTACGAGAATTTGTGAGCATATCACAGTTGCAAACAGCAAAGCCCTTGAGCTATGCAAAATATCGTCCGGTACTCCTCAGCCTGTTGGCGGCCAATTTGATGTAGATGAGAAGGGTGAACCTACTGGAATATTCAGGGAAGCTGCCAGATATATGATTTATAAAAATATTCCTGATGTAAATAAGGAAGACATAAAAACGATGCTGAGGAAGGTCATGGAAAAAGCTTCCTCACTTGGGATCACATCGGTCCAGACCGATGATTTTGATACGTTTGCAAACAGAGATTACGACACGATAATCCAGGCTTATAGAGAGCTGGCAAAAGAAGGTGAGCTGCCGGTTAGAGTTTACCAGCAGTGTATTTTGCCTGAGCCCGAGAGACTGGTGACTTTTCTTGAAAAGGGCTATAAAACGGGGCAGGGCGATTCATTCTACCGTATCGGACCCCTTAAGCTTCTAACTGATGGATCACTTGGAGCTGGAACAGCTTACTTGAAGGAGCCTTATTCCGACGAGCCTGACACAAAAGGAATAAGCGTATTCACCCAGGAAGAGCTGGATCATTTGGTCACTACCGCTCATAAGGGCGGGATGCAGATCTTGACGCACGCTATAGGGGACGGGGCAATGGAGATGTGCTTTAGAAGCTTTGAAAGAGCTCTCGAATCCATGCCTAAGGATGATCCAAGGTTTGGCATAGTCCACTTGCAAATCACTGACGAGGAGCTGCTCAGGAATTTCAGGGAACAAAGTGTAATAGCATTTGCTGAGCCAATATGCGTAAACAATGATCTTCACATGGCCGAGAGCAGGGTAGGTCATGAGAGGATAATAAACAGCTATAAATACAGGACATTGCTTGATAAAGGGGTAAGGATGTGCATATCATCAGACTGCCCTGTCGATTCACTTGACCCTATGGACAGTCTGTATGTGGCCACTACAAGAAAGGATTACAGCGGATACCCTGAGGATGGATGGTACCCTGAGGAAAAACTAACTATGGATCAGGCTGTGTATTGCTTTACTATGGGTTCAGCTTACGCAAGCTTCGAGGAGGATATAAAGGGATCCATAGAACCAGGCAAGTTAGCTGATATCGTAGTGCTTTCAGATGACCCATTTGAGTCTTATGAACAGGAGATCAGAAGGATCAAGCCTGTTATGACAATAATGAACGGTGACATTTATTACGGGATCCACATTTTGGCATCTTAATGTGTTACAATAGTAACGAACGAAATCGTTTCTTATAGCTGCCTTGAAAGGAGATATGATATGGATGCAGATCTATTAAGCAGATACATCATCGCTCTCACTAATTTATATGGGGTTGTCCCTGATAAAAAGGTAGTTGAAGTATACAATCTTTATAATATCCCAAGAGCCAATCTGGGAGATCTGGAGATGTCAGCGTCGAGAATGAACCTGGCTGCTCATCTTGTAACAAGGAAGGCAGGCTACTTCATCAAGGATTATTTGATCTTTGGGGACAGGTATCTGGAGCTTCTGGAGGAACAGGGAGATATAGACTTCTATATTCCAGGACCGGAGGAGATACTTCGATACGAGGATGAGTTTTACTTCCAGTCTTTGAAGGAGTTCAAAGACTTTGAAAGCTGTCTCCATGATTGCTTTGAACTAGAACCATCTACACACAAGCAATTAGTTGAGTTACTTATGATGGACTGCCAGCTTGGGTTCGACATAAAGAGCATCCTTTCTGAGCTGGAAAGGAAAAGACTCAATTTTGAATCCATAGTCGACAGGAATAATTTCATGCATGCTTTTAAGAAAATTAGCAGAAGTTCAAGAAAATGGCAATATCGGGGTCATACATATAATGAACTTTATTCAGGAAAGAGAGTTAATGGGGTAAGGGAGAAATTCAGAAAAATATTGAAGGGTTCCTGAGCATAAATACAATATCTTTTGGGAGGCTTATATGACCGATTATCTAAAGCAGGCTAAAAACATAGAGAGTGAAATAATTGCCAATAGAAGGACTATACACACATTTGCTGAGATCGGATTCCAGCTGGATAAGACTGTCGAATATGTCGAAGCAAAGCTTAAGGAATACGGGCTCGAGCCCAAAAGATCAGGCAAGGCAGGAGTAACAGCATTGGTCGGAAAACCTGGGAATACGATCCTTTTAAGAGCTGACATGGATGCATTGCCTATGAAGGAGGAAACCGGGCTGGAATTTGCATCTGAGACAGGAAATTGCCATTCCTGCGGTCATGACTGTCACACAGCCATGTTATTGGGAGCAGCAAAGCTACTCAAGGATAACGAGGATGAGCTTGATGGTACAGTAAAACTAATGTTTCAGCCGGCTGAAGAGCTTCTTGCCGGAGCGGTCGATATGATCGGGGCAGGGATCCTGGAGGACCCAAAGGTTGACGCTGCATTGGCGATCCATATATACGTTGGAAATGAGCTTTCCAAAAGCGGCACTGTTGCATACGCTAAAGGGCCTGCGCTGTTCTCCGGAGATGCCATTAAGATAACCATCAAAGGGCAGAATGCCCATGGCAGCACACCGGAAAAGGGTATTGATGCTATCAATATAGCAGCACATACGGTAATAGCACTGCAGGAGATAATAGCAAGGGAAACCTCGTGCATGGATAACTCAGTTGTCCTTGTGGGAAAGATATACGGTGGAGATACTGTCAATACACTTGCAGGGAACGCTGTTCTTGAGGTTTCTGTGCGAGCTACGACCCAGGATAACAGGGAATTTCTGATCCAAAGGATAAGGGAGATAGCAGAAAGTGTTGCAGGAACCTTTAGGGGAGAAGCAATCGTTGAGCACCAGTATGGCATGGGACCATTGTACAATGATCCTGCATTGAGCGAAGATATGGCAGGATATTGTGAGGAACTGCTTGGAGAAGGCACTACCCTTAGAATACCTTTAGCCGTGGGTACTGAGGACTTTACTTCCATAGCGTCAAGGGTTCCTTCAGTAATGCTCAACCTGGGTATGGGAAGCATAGACGAAGGCTATACCTACTCCATGCATAATCCATCAATGGTTGTAAACGAAGAGGTTCTTCATAAGGGAGCCGCGATTTATGCTTATGGAGCAATGAGATACCTGAAGAAAGTATAATAATTTTTCAATCTGGGGTTTACAAATCATCTAAAAGGTGGTATTCTTTATAATATTAATTTAGTATGATAACGCAATGACGAGAAAGAGTAATCATGTCCCGAGCAAAGAGAGAGCCGGCGGTTGGTGGAAGCAGGCAGCAAAGGTATGATAAACACATCTCTGAGCGGGCTGGTGAAATCAGAAATGATAGTAGCCGGGTTCGGGAGCTCCCGTTATTGGGCAAGGGTATAGATTTTTTTGTACCCCATGAGGGCGGTGTTGTGAGACATCGCTGAATAGAGGTGGAACCACGGAGATTAGCTCCCGTCCTCTGGCAAATGCCGGAGAATGGGAGCTATTTATTTTTCAAGGCCAGGAGGAGAGGTAAAATGGGAAAAATCAATAAAAAGAACCTAATGATTTTATTAACGGCAGCAATGATCACCTTAACAGCAACAGCTTGCAATCAAGGCAGCAAAGAAAGCTCTGAGGCACCAGCTAACAGACTTGAGGCAATTATGGAGAGAGGATATATTGAGGTCGCCACAGAGCCTTATTTTGCACCATATGAATTCATCGATCCAAGCAAGAAGGGTGACGAGCAATATGTCGGCAGTGATATGGAGCTGGCGAAGTATATAGCAGAGGAATTAGGAGTCGAGATTAGAATTGTGCCTTTAGAGTTTTCAGCAGTTCTTGGGAGTATTACTGAAGGCAAGTACGACCTTGCCATATCCGCTCTATCATATACACCTGCAAGAGCAGAAGCTATGAATATGTCCAAGGGTTATTATTTCGCTGAGAATGCCCCAGGTCATGGCCTACTTATAAGAAAAGCGGATAAGGGCATCATAAACGGTCCTGACGATCTCTCAGATAAAATAGTAGTTGCACAAAGTGGATCGCTGCAAGAATTGTTTGTCAACGAACAGGTTCCTAAGTTCAAGGAATTCAAGAGGGTATCGGCAACAACAGATGGCTTTCTAATGGTACAGGAAGGTAAGGCGGATGCCTGTGCCGCATCAATTCCCATGGCACAGCTTTATGTCGAGGCAAATCCGGATGCAAATTTGATGGTTGTCGAGGGGTTTGAATTCGTAATGGACGAGGAAACCGCCGGAACCAGGATCGGGATCCCAAAGGGCGAGGATGAGCTGACTGAAAAAATCAACTCAATAATAGATGAAGTACTTGAATCAGGAATTTTTGAGGATTGGCATATTGAGTATACAGAGTATGCAAAGAGCTTGGGTCTGTAGTGATCCAATATTTATAAAATGCTATCAGTGAAGGAGAAGCTGTGAATGATCGACACAATTATAAAGCTATGGAGCAAATATGATTATGTATATATTGACGGCTTGTTGGGAACTCTCTGGCTGGCGGCTGTAACTGTTATGGCAGCCACCGCAGTCGGGACCATTATAGCACTGATGAGGCTTTCAGGGGTCAGACTATTGGATAGGTTCGCCGGGCTTTATATTTGTGTTCTCAGAGGCACGCCTATCCTTCTTCAGCTTTATTTTTTCTGGCTGACACTGCCAAAAATATCACCTATAACTTTGTCAGATACTGCGTGTATAGTCATAGCTTTGATCGTGAATGCCAGTGCATATGTTGCTGAGGTCATACGAGCTGGTATCCAGGCTGTGGACAAAGGGCAGAAAGAGGCTGCCAAGAGCCTGGGTTTAAGTGACAGAAACACATTCAGATATATTGTGTTCCCCCAAGCCATTAAGAATATACTTCCGGCACTCGGCAACGAATACATTACTATGGTCAAACAAACATCATTGGCTTCAGTATTTTTCGTTCAGGAGCTTATGACTTCGTACAGGACTGTACAATCAGCCACCTTTCTTGCGATCCCTTCGCTGGTAATAGTTGGGGTGATTTACCTGGTGGTAACTACGATCCTGTCAAAAGGACTTGATCTATTTGAAAGGAGGCTCCAGAGAAATGAGTGAAAGTAAGGAGCTGATCCATGTAGTCGATTTGTGCAAGCAGTTTGGTGAACTGAAGGTTCTTAAAAATATTACTGAGACCATACACGAGGGAGAGGTCGTATCAATAATTGGACCATCCGGGAGCGGAAAGAGCACATTTTTGAGATGTCTTAATTTGCTGGGAAAACCGACCAGCGGCAAGGTGATTTTCAAGGGGGTAGACCTTGCAGATAAAAACATCGATGTGGACAAGCACAGACAAAAGATAGGCATGGTCTTCCAGCTTTTCAATGTTTTCCCACACATGACAGTTCTTGAAAACATAACTCTTGCTCCAATGCTGGAAAGAAAGATTTCAAAGACTCAGGCCGAAGATCAGGCGGTTGAACTTCTTAAAAGAGTAGGTCTTCTGGATAAAAAGGATGAGTATCCAACCAGGCTGTCCGGAGGCCAAAAACAAAGGCTTGCCATCGTGAGAGCCCTGGCAATGGAACCTGATGTAATGCTGTTCGACGAGCCAACCAGCGCTCTGGATCCGGAAATGGTCAAGGAGGTGCTCGATGTCATCAAGTCGCTTGTCGTAGCCGGTATGACTATCATCATAGTGACACATGAGATGGCATTTGCAAGAGAAGTTAGCGACAGGGTTCTGTTTATGGCAGATGGAGAGATAGTTGAGCAGGGAAGTCCCGATGTCTTGTTTTTTGACCCAAAGAATGACAGGACGAAGGATTTTCTTAGCAAAGTTCTATGATCAAAGGAGAGACTAAATGAAAGACATTGAGTATATTTCAAATGCCATCGATAAGAGAGTCGATGAACTCTCTGAAATAGCTATAAAAATATGGGAGTTCGCTGAATTGCCTTATGAGGAATTTAATTCATCCAGGCTATTGATAGATAAGCTTAAGTCCGAGGGATTTGATGTTGAGGAAGGGGCAGCGGATATGCCGACAGCCTTTACGGCCAGATGGGGAGAAGGTAAGCCGGTATTTGGATTTCTGGGAGAATTTGACGCACTTGATTCATTGAGCCAGAAAAGGGAGGTGGCTAGTAAGTCTCCGATCCGTGAGGGTGCTCCTGGACATGGCTGCGGACACAACGTCCTGGGTGCTGGCTCACTGGGAGCCGCACTTGCTGTCAAGGATCATATGATTGAAACAGGGGGAAAAGGCACACTAATGTATTTTGGATGTCCAGCTGAGGAAGGGGCAGGCTCCAAGCAGTTTATGGCCAGGGCAGGAGTTTTCGATGACGTAGACTTTGTTTACACATGGCATCCTTCCGATATAACACAGGTCCAGTCTGACAGAACGGTTGCCATTATGGGGGCAAATTTCAGATTTGCAGGAACAACAGCTCATGCCGGAAGTACACCTCATCTTGGGAGAAGTGCGCTTGATGCTGCTGAGCTGATGAGTGTGGGAGTAAACTATTTAAGAGAGCACATGATAGATCAGGCGAGGATCCATTATGCATACTCTGATACAGGTGGCACTGCTCCTAATGTGGTGCAGGACCGGGCAACAGTCAAATATGAGGTCAGGTCACCTAAAGTGGGTCAGGTGAATGAGCTATTCGAAAGAGTAGTAAATGTTGCAAAAGGAGCAGCGCTTATGACAGATACGAGGATGGAGTATGAGGTAACCATGGCCTTCTCGGATTATATAACTAACGATGCGCTTGCAGAGATAGCGGATCGGGCTTTAAGAGATGTTGGAGCGCCAGATTGGGATGAAGATGATTTTAAGCTAGCTAAAGAGTATTTGGAAAGCTTTAATGAAACCACAAGGGATATGGTAAAGGAGAAGATCATAAAAAGGTTTGGCATGGATCGACTCGACGAAGTATATCAAAGACCTTTGGATGCATCGATCACTCCATATCTCAGAGGAAATCAAAACTATGTTTCAGGGTCTACCGATGTAGGGGATGTTTGCTATACAGTCCCCACCCTGAATTTTAACGTTGCTACGGCATTTATCGGCAATGTGGGGCATACGTGGCAGATGACAGGGCAATCCGGAAGCAGGATCGCCTTGAAGGGAATGCTTACAGCTGCAAAGGCTATGGCACTATCGGCCTTAAGGACCGCTGAGAGACCTGACATGATCGAAGAAGCAAAGAACATAGTCCGGAATCAAAATGGCGGAGCATATCAATGCCCATTACCTGAATATGTAAAACCTCCAATTGGGAGATATTAAAGCAAATGGTGCACCCATTCAAGGTACACCATTGCTTTTCCCGGAGTATTTATATTCATCAGTACTCCATCGTTTCTCCAATTTTCAGGATCCTCGTCTCACTCCATTTATTTTTGGCCCTGAATTCCTCAGGATCGGCCTTGATGAGCGGGAAGGTGTTGTAGTGCATTGGCACCGTGAGCCTTGGTTTAATGAACTCCAAAGCCCTCAAGGCATCCTGGATGTCCATTGTATAGTTGCCGCCGATAGGAAGGAGTGCAACGTCGATGTTCTCGATCTCGAGAAGCTTCATGTCCATTGTAAGTCCCGTATCACCTGCGTGGTAGAGCTTTTTACCCTCGACCTCAACTACAAAGCCACATGGATTTCCACCGTCTCTCGGTCCTTTGCTCGTTGGAATAGATGAGCCATGGAGGGCAGGAGTCATTTTTACCTTCCCAAAATCAAAAGTATATCTGCCGCCTATATGCATCCCATGTGTTCTAAGCCCGTGCTCGGAGAGGTAGCTCGAAATTTCTGCGTTGCTTATAACAAGGGCTTTATTTTCCCTTGCAAGATCTATGGTGTCTCCAATATGATCACCGTGTCCGTGAGTAACAAAGATGTGAGTCAGGTCCTTGATTTGATTTGGCTTTATTGCAGCGGACGGATTCCCTGAAAGAAATGGGTCAAATACAGCTTTAAATCCAGAACCTTCCAGCATAAATGATGAGTGTCCCAAATACTGAAGCTTCATTAGTATACCTCCTCGTATAACAATTGTTTATATATTTCTGTATACCCATTTATCCCTTTGCATCTATATATTATTGATGTTATCATAAAGTAAAGTGATAAAAATATAACCGGGAGATGATCAGATGAGGTTGCTGGAAAAAAGAAATGAGATAATAGAATATGGTAAGAAGCTGGTTGAAAACGGACTTACCAAGGGCACAGGCGGAAATCTCAGCGTATGTGACCGTGAATCGGGACTTATGGCGATAACGCCAAGCGGCATAGATTACTTTCTAATTAAGCCTGAGGAGATCGTACTGTTGGATGTTGAAACCGGGAGAATAGTCGAAGGCGATGCCATGCCATCAAGTGAAAGAGACATGCACAGGATCTTCTATAAGTACAGAACTGACATCGATGCGATCATACACACGCACACTACATTTGCTGCCACGATAGCATGCTTAAACATAGATCTTCCTGCCGTGCATTATCTGGTGGCGCTGGCAGGGCCTGATGTAAGGTGTGCGGAATATGCTACCTATGGTACTGTTGCACTCGCCAAAAACGCATATGAGGCCATGAAGGACAGGAAGGCATGTCTTTTGGCAAATCATGGTATGTTGGCTGGAGGTGGCAGCCTGGCTGAAGCATATAATATCACAGAAGAGATCGAGTTCTGCTGCGAGCTTTACTATAGGGCCAAGTCAATTGGAAATCCAGTAATACTTCCTGAGGATGAAATGGCCAGGATGATGGAAAGGTTCAAGAACTATGGCAAGCGTGGGGAGGAACATGACGAGATATGACAGCAAATAACAAACCAAGTATCCTTTGCACCGCTGAAACCGGAGACTTGATCAGGACATTGGACGATTTCGCTAAAATTGAGTTCAAAGGCTGGGCTGAAGAGCAAAGGATACTAACAGAAGAGGAGCTTTGCAGTCTTATGGAGGCTTACCAGCCGGATATACTTATAACAAGCTATGATCCGGTTACGAGAAAAGCAATCGACAGCTCCAAGAACTTAAAGCTTGTCATTTGCACAAGAGCGAATCCTGTGAATGTGGATACTGGATATTTAAAGGAAAAAGGAATACCTCTAAGCTATTCACCGGAGAGAAACTCTGATTGTACTGCGGAATACACAGTAGCCATGATGCTTTCAATAATGAGAAGGATCCCGATGGCTTATCACGACCTTAAGAAGGGATTGCATACTGTAGAGGAAGCAAGAGACAACGAAATAAGGGAAGGATTGAAGCGAGATGTAACCTGGGCTCTGGGAAAGGACACCCCTTATATTCAGTACAAGGGCTATCAAATGAAGGGAAGGACCCTGGGAGTGGTTGGTTATGGAAGCATAGGCAGGAGGGTTGCTTCGATCTGCAGAAGCTTTGGGATGAAAATAATTGTATTCGATCCATATTTGGATAAGAATGCGTTTGAGGATGTCTACTTTACAGACACCCTATTAGAGCTTGCAAATAAAGCTGATGTCGTTTCCGTTCACAGCAAGGATTCACCCAGCACATATCATATCATAGACAAGGAATTTCTGGACAATATGAAGACAGGATCCTTCTTTATAAATACATCGAGAGGTGCTCTGGTCGATGAAGCCGCACTTGTGGAAGCTTTGAGAGAGGGAAGGATAATGGGTGCAGCGCTTGATGTATTTGAGACCGAACCAATAAGAAGAGACCATCCATTTCTCGGCGAGCTGGAAAACTGTGTGGTTACACCTCATCTTGCCGGGGCTACTTATGACGCCATAGATAACCATACTGATCAGCTGGTAAGGGATGTGCTGCATTTCATTAATGGTGAAGAACTGGAATTTGAGTATACGTAAGGAGGGGTACTTTGGGAAAGGATAAGGATTTTCAAGGATTAGGGTTCGAAACTCTTGCAGTCCACGCAGGGCAGCACCCGGATCACGAGACAGGTGCATTGGTGTCTCCAATATATAAAACCAGTACTTTTGTTTTTACAGAGGACAGAATGGAAAGATGGCTTGCCGGAGAACCTCTGGAGGATGAGATAATTTACACCTATGGCAGGTCCAGAAATCCTACTCAGGTTTCTCTGCAGCAAAAAATTGCCGCTCTTGAGCATGCTGAAGCATCCTTAGTGACATCATCAGGAATGGCCGCAATTACCATGGCAGTACTCGGTTACTGTAAATCCGGTGATCATTTTATATCAGCTCAAACTGTATATGGGGGAACTTTTAATCTGTTTGATCACGTTTTAAAGGATCTGGGCATAGAAGTGACCTTTCTGGAAGAATTGAATAAAGAAAACTTGGATAAAGCTAAGAGAGATAATACCAAGCTGGTATATTTCGAGACAATATCAAATCCAACCCTTGATATACCAGAGATAGAAGAGATCGTTGAATGGTCAAAGGAAAATGGGATCAATACCGTGGTCGACAGCACCTTTACATCACCTTACCTTTTCAGACCGCTGGACTGGGGTATAGATACTGCGATCCACAGCTGCACAAAGTACATAAATGGTCATGGAGATGTAGTTGCTGGGGCAGTTGTAGGCACAAAAGAATTTTGCGAAGGGCTTAGAAGCAAGCAATACATGGATATGGGTCCCGTCCTTGCTCCTGACAGCTGCTATATGATGATGAGGGGACTTAAGACTCTTCACCTAAGGATGGAAAGGCATTGCGAAAATGCGATGGAGTTTGCAAGAGCCATGAAGGATCATCCCAAGATAAAGGCTGTCATTTACCCTGGTCTTGAGGATGATAAAAACCATGAGAGGGCAAAAAAGTATTTTGATGATTTCGGTGGAATGGTTGGCATAGTTATAGATGGAGACCAGAAGAATGCTCAGGAGCTTATTTTCAAGCTTAAGCTCTGCTATTTTGCGGTTAGTCTGGGTGATCTTGATACTCTTGTACAAATTCCCGCAACCATGACACATAGGAAGGTACCTAAAGAGGATAGAGAGAAGATGGGTATTGAGGATGGATTGATCAGAGTTTCTCTCGGAGTGGAAAATGTTAAGGATATAATAAAGGATTTCGAAAGCGCATTGGAGTTGATCTGATGAAGCATTACCTTGCCGTCGATGCGGGAACAACAAGAATAAAGGCTGGGCTCTTCAACGAAGAGGGAAGTATGATCGGCATGACTTCAAGGTTTGTAAAGATTTCCATGCCAGGCAGAGGCTGGTGCGAGATGGATATGGATGAGCTGTGGCAGCTTGTTTCTGGCGCGATCAGCGAGCTTAGCATTTTATTTTCTGAGCAATGGAAGACTCTTGAGGCTGTCGGAATTACCGCACAGGGTGAAGGAGCGTGGCTTCTTGACAATGAGGGTAAACCCGTGAGGAATGCGATCCTATGGAATGACAGCAGAAACGACCAAATTCCAATGCGTGTCTGGGAGGAAAGCAACCTGTGCAGCTCTCGTAACCATATGGTGCCCCTATGCGTCGGGTCTCCTCTTGCTATCCTGAATTGGCTGAAGGATCACGAACCTCACAGCTACAGCAGGATCGAGCATGTCATTTATTGCAAGGATTGGCTGAATTTCAGACTTACAGGTAAAATATCAACTGACTGGACAGATGCATCGACAACTGCAATAAATATTACAAAAAAGACCAGGGTAAATGAGGTATTTAAAATACTTGGAATTGAGGAAATGATTAAAAAATTTCCAAGGATACTACAATCGGGTGAGGTCATGGGGAAAGTTTCTGCAAAGGGATCATCTGATACCGGGATACCCGTGGGAACTCCTGTAATCGCGGGGTGCATAGATATCTCTGCCACTTCAGCAGGCCTTGGTGCCGTAGCACCGGGAGATTCGGGAAGCATAATAGGAACAACCTTAGGCAATATTGTGATAATGGGCAAGGATGAGGTCGAAGAGATGAATGTCGAAGAGGGGAGCATCCTTTGTCATGTTAAGGATGGATCGTACTTACGGCAGATGTCGGCATTGAGTGGTGCTGTGGTTCTTGATTGGTGCAGGAAAGAGCTGGGAGTAGCTGCAAACGATATGTCTTATTTGGAATCAGAAATCAAATCGGTTCCACCAGGCTCTGATGGTGTGATCTTCCTTCCGTATTTATTTGGGGAGAGAGCGCCGTTCAAGGCACCAGATGCATCAGCTGTGTTTTACGGGTTGAGGTTCAATCATACCCGGGCACATATGATCAGAGCGGTTTATGAAGGGCTTGTGTACTCCATGTATGACTGTCTCACCTATATGCCAAAGGGAAATACAGGCAGATTTATTGCTGGAGGAGGTTCAAGAAGCGACCTTCTTTGTCAGATCATAAGTGACGTGACCGGGGAAGTGGTCATCAGATCCAACAGGGAAGAGTTGGGCCTTTATGGGATATATAAGGTCATCACTGGGAATTGGGAGGAAATTAGCTTTCATTCGGATAGATTTTTTCCTGATCCTGATAAAAACCAAATATATATGAAAATGTTTGGTGAGTTTTTAAGGATCAGGGACAGGCTGATACCAAGGCAATATAAGTAAACAACAGGCAGAGACGGTTGTATAAGCTACCAACGATCTCTGCTTGATTTTTTTAGAATCCTTTCACTTGACCTCTGAATGGAGGCTCCTTATTTTCTCTGAACTCATCAACTCCCGGACCTCCGAGCCTCTTAAGCCTCCAGATGCCGTATATATAGCTTAATACAAGGACTGAAAGGGTTGCAGGGGTACCAAGAAGTGTGTTCATCCAGGCTTGCTTGATCAGATCTCCTCCCTGGTATAGTCGAAGCTGAAGGATCATTCTCGTAAGGAATAGAACAGCCCAAATTACTGTTACCTCTGTATATGCTGGTTTGATATCCCCTCTTAGAAACCAGGATATTTCCCAGCCTCTTGAAAGGTGACTTGCTATTGCAGCCATAGGTCTTCCTATCAGAAGGCTCACTATTGCAGCGATAAATAGAAAGCCGCTTGAGATTATTTTTGGAAGATAGTAATTTGCGGCATTGCCTGCGAAAGATGCAAATGCAGATGCAAGCAATACTCCCAACAGCCCGCCAGCCGCATATTTAACTGTCTCTCCCTTGAGATATCTCACAGCACCTAAAAGTAAAGCGGTCAATACTGCAGAAATAATCCCCCATGATAACCCGAATAGATTGTTTGCTATAACAAAGACAAGCGGGGGAAGTATGGCTCCGAGAGTCTTGCCTCCTATAAAGCTTTTGACCTCGTCCCTGATATCATTAAGAAGAGGTGACATTTTTAGCGTTTCCCTTTCGGCATGATCTCCTTGGCCCTCCACCCAAGGAAGAATCTTGCCCAGTCACCCTTATTGATTTCCAGATGGATAGCTGTATAGAGAGCTCCCGCAAAGGATCCTAATATCATTATGGCTGCTATCCATAGTATCGAGATAACTTTACTTTTCTCTCTGAAGAAAACCCACATGGAGAAAATCGTAAATCCTACGTACAGGTCCACCATGGAGACTATTCCCCATGGATTGTTTAATATAATGCTGCCGTCTGCAAAAAAGTCGCCTTTGGTGAATCCAAAGAACAATGCTGCAGACATTGCTGCAACCCCTAACCATGCAATTGCCCTTGCAATTTTCATAAGAAATCCTCCCAGTAAAGTGTCGCAGCTATTTCCTGATATCCAAATTGATCCTGCCATCCTTGATTTCCACGATCCTGTCAGCCTGCTCAGCTATCCTCTGATCATGGGTGATTATTACGAAGGTGGTCTTGAATTTTTCATTTATATCTCTAAGTGTAGAGTAGATTGTCTTGGTTGAATCCGAATCCAGATTACCGGTGGGTTCATCGGCGAGTATCAGCTTGGGTCTGTTTATAAGGGCCCTTGCGATAGCTGTTCTCTGCTGCTGTCCGCCTGACATATCGGTGGCCAGGTTGTTCTTTACTTTAGTGAGTCCAACAAGGTCAAGCAGTTCGTCAGCCCACTCCTCCATTTCCCTTGGAACCTTGTAGTTTCCTATCCTATAGGGTATAAGGACGTTCTCCCGTGCGGTGAACTCCGGAAGAAGATAGTGAAACTGGAATATGAAGCCTATGGTTTTATTCCTCAATACGGCAAGCTCCTCCTTGTTCAGGGTGTCCGTACGATTCCCATCTATAAAGACCCTGCCTGAGGTCGGTTTGTCAAGGGTACCGATTATGTTTAGAAGGGTACTCTTTCCACTTCCCGATGCACCTATTATTGAGTTGAAGCTGTTCTCCTCAAACGAGAGGTTTAAATCAAACAAGACCTGGGTCTTTATCTTTTCTCCATATATCTTATTTATTTCCTCAAGCTGTATTATATTAGCCATTCTTGATCACCTCGATAGGATTAAGCCTTGATGATAGTCTCGCTGGAATAAGTGAAGCGATCATTGCGGAAATCACTGCAAATGATCCTGATAAGGCTATGAAGCCATAATTTATATATATTGGAAGAACCGGCGTTCCATCAGGATTTAAAGCAAACTTTGTAAAGGACCACAAAAGACCGAAGCCAAGTGCTATACCCAGCACTGCGCCTAATAGACCAAGCATCAGACCCTGGAACACGAATATGAGGCTTGCGTCGCTGTCTAATATGCCCATTGCCTTCAGTATTCCCAGCTGTTTTGATCTCTGCACTACTGATATAGCCAGCACGCTTGATATGCCTAAAAGCACTGCCACAAGGACGAATACCTGGATCATATAGCTTGAAACGCTTTGGCCGTTCAGACCGCTTAAAAGCGATGCATTCTGGTCCTTCCAGTTGTCAATTCTAAGGTCCTTGCCCGAAATGGAATATTCAAGTTTCTCTGCAAGAATATCTGCGTCGAACACCTCAGAGACCTGCATCTCCACAGATGTGACGCTGTTACCTGCTCCAAGTATTCCTTGGGCTGTATCAAGTGTAGTTACAACCCAGTTTTCGTTTAGAGAAGATACCCCAAGGTCAAAAAGACCTGTTACTGTTAGCCTTGTGAATCCACCGTCCGGGGTCAGGAGCGTTATCCTGTCGCCGGGTTTTGTACCTGTTTTTACAGCAAGCTCCCTTCCAATGATTGCTTCATCCCTTTGCGTCGGCAGAGAGCCCTCATACAATCCATCAGTGAAACCATAGATAGGATCTGAATCGGATAGATTGAAGCCTCTTATAACAACTGGATCGATGTCGGTTTCATAATCAATGCTTGCAGGTCCATCCACTGCCGGTGAAACATTTATTATCTCTGGCTCAAAAAGCTTAGCCTCGTAGACGGTCCTTTCCCAGTCCTTAATAAGTTTTTCCTCATTGGTCGAGGTTATGGTAATTTGAGATGAGCTGCCGATAGTCGTATCTACAAGGTCTATCTGAAGACCCTGGATGAGTAAACCGATAAAAATCTGAACAGAAACACCAACAGCTATGCCGATTGCAATAAGTGCGGTTTGACCTCTGCCAGAACGTAAAAATCTTAGGGCGATTGAAAAAGATAGTTTCATGAGGCGTCACCCTCCCTGAGCCTTTTTATGTCTGAGTAGCTGTCCATAAACAGATCTCCACCTAATGCGCTGAATAGCTCCATATTATTTTTTATGGCTCTGCCTCCAAGTATCACTTTAATTCCATCTCCATGATCGTTCCGGATCTCCTCAATAAGCTTTTTGGCTTCTGAGATGTGATAATGGTCAGTGACGCTTATGGCGACGTATTTTGGTTTTTCAATATTGATTGCGATGGATACCTGATCCCGTGGAGTATTGGCGCCTACGAAGACTATCTCATATCCCTCGATTGCAAACATATCCGCTATCATTCTGAGCCCAACGTCGTGAAGCTCCCGCTCCGGGCAGGCAAGAAGCACCTTTATCCCAAGTGGTTTTTTGTTATTTTTCATCTCTATTACAAGAGGATATACTGATTCTATAATTGTCTTTACTATACCAGTCTTTACATGCTCATCCCAGATGCAGCCTTTATCCTCATCCTGACACTCATCTATTGTAAACAGGGCAGGGGTTAGTATTTCCTCATATAGCTCTGGAAGTGTAAACAAACCGCCAGAAAGGCCCTTGACAGCAAATTGCACGCAGGCGTCCTTATCCTTTTTTTCAAAATGCTCCATAAAGCTAAAATAATGTCGATTCATTCCTGTCACCTCATTCTAAAATACTTACTTCAGTACCGTCAGATATTTCCATTTGAGGATTAAGAATGACCTGATCGTTCTCGTTTAGCCCTGACTTAATTTCTACTGCATATCCGTCGGATATTCCTAGTGTCATGTATCGTTGACAATTAGAATATAGACCAGCCCTGCCAGCCATTTTAGTTGTTGTGGATTTCGATTTTAGGATACAGTGAAACAAGCTTTGTCCTGGCTTGGTTGTTTGTAAAATGCC
>Ga0265295_1001221_pt1 | contig 46437 bp, 41 predicted proteins | sample Munlansysbiofilm_FD_192503 | JGI IMG/M metagenome (GOLD analysis project Ga0265295, IMG submission 192503) | Leachate microbial communities from a municipal landfill in Southern Ontario, Canada - Methane capture system biofilm | ecosystem: Engineered > Solid waste > Landfill > Unclassified ...
ACCGCTGGGTGTTGAGATGGGTCTGGATCCCTCCCCGGCAATGCTTTCCCACGCCGCTGCACGGGGCATCAAGACCGTGGAGGGCGTTGCCGAGAGGCTACCCTTCCGGGACAACTCCTTCGACTATGCCCTGCTGGTAACGACCCTTTGCTTTGTGGACTCCCCAGAAGAAACGCTCGCGGAAACGCAAAGGATCCTCAAGAACAACGGCTGCCTCACCATCGGTTTTATTGACAGAGAGAGCTCGCTGGGCCAGCAATACGAGGCCCGCAGAGACGAAAACGTCTTCTACCGCGAGGCTACGTTCTATTCCGCTGAAGAAGTGGAGCGTCTGTTGGTTAAGGCTGGATTTTCCATTCGGTCCTTGGCTCAGACACTTGAGTTCTCTTCCCGTGAAAGGACCACTATAGAACCGTTGCACCCGGGACACGGAGAGGGTGCATTCGTGGTTGTCTCGGCAACGAAAGGCCGTTGATTTCCATCATTAAACCCTGGTTCAAAATTTATCGTACCCTGAAGGTAACCGTTGGTTGAAACGTCTTTGACCTGCACCCCAAAAAAGCGACTTCGTGACCATTCGGAGATGATCACGAAGTACGTCCATACCCAGGGTTTTTGGATATTGAATTTGCCCTTGCCAGTCTAGACCCTTGATTTTTTAGTTAACACCGGCTTCTTCAAGTGCCTTTACAACATCAAATCCTCCGAAATACGTGAACCCTTTCTTAAAGGGCATACCACGCGGTACGGTAATCACCAGTCCGCCTTTCGTATTGATGGCTGCATTTTTCAAAGATACCCAGGAACCATCTGATTTTTTCTCGAAATCGATTACACTAATTTTTGCAATTTCATCCATTACTTATCTCCTCGTAAAGTATTTTCAGGGTCCAGACTGGCAGGGGCCATCTTACCCAGGCACTTCCGGCCCTGGGTTAATTTATTTTTATAATTCCGATCGCTGAAAGGGGAACCGCCGTTTCCAGGCTCGGGACAAAAGGTGTCTTGTATCCAACAACATCTATCCAGTCCCTCATCTTCCAGGAGCCGGGAAGTATTTCTCCGTATGCATCCATTTTTAGGAAATTGCGATCACCAATAATTACTTTTTATTCCTTTTAATCTCTCATCTTCCCACGTTCTGAAATAAACCTAAATACTTGTATGCATTGATTTTTACCATTATTCACATCGGAATTCCACAAAAATCTTTTTTCAGGAAACATTTACCGGAATACGTTCGAACCTGCCATTTGAGTTTCTTCCACCTACCGACATAGGCAATCTCCAGGCGGAAATGTCCCCCTCCCTCAAACGACCGGACGCAGGCGGCATGGAGAATCCGCTTCCCTCCGTACGTCTCGTTGATAGAAGTGGTTGGTTATTCTCCGACGATTTTTACAAGCACTCTTTTTTTCCTGCGCCCATCAAATTCACCATAGAATATTTGCTCCCATGGCCCAAAATCCAGCCTGCCGGCCGTGACAGCCACGACAACCTCCCGTCCCATCACCTGCCTCTTCAAATGAGCATCCCCGTTGTCCTCACCTGTCCGATTATGGCGGTAATTCGACAGGGGTTCATGGGGGGCCAGCTTTTCCAGCCATTCCTCATAATCATGATGAAGGCCCGGTTCATCATCGTTTATGAACACGGAAGCCGTTATGTGCATGGCGTTCACAAGGGCCAAACCTTCCGATATACCGCTTTCCTTGAGGCATTGATCCACCTGGCCCGTAATGTTGACAAACCCTCTTCGCTCCGGAACATGAAACCACAGCTCTTTTCGATACGATCTCATCATGCGTCACCTCATCATTTTGTTATTTTCTGGATTCAGAAAACCCTGCTCTCCGACACTTATCACAACAACGCAGTATAACACAGCCGGCCATCTGACGAATCTGGCGGCCTCAAGGGGGGAACATCCCATCTGCCCTGGCGTGGGGAACGTCAACTGGAAGGGGCCAGTTCCCGCGAGAAGGCGGTGCACCTCTCCTGTTCGAAGATCCTCGACGGGTCGCCGATTACGGCATGATGAATTTTCCTGTATTGACCAATGGGAAATTTGTGTTTTAATCAGACAACCTATTGCGAAAAGGAGAAATTCCATGAACAGGTTCGCTCTTGTTGTTTTGTCCGTCCTGCCCATGCTTTGCCTTACCTGCCCTGTCATGGCTGAGCCGCCTGAGGCAAACCGAGCGCCCGTCGAGTCTCAGTCAGCCTGCACCGTGCAACTTCCGGCGGCGGTTCAACCGCCTCTTCCGGTTCAGCCGCCTGCCCCCGTCCAGCCTTCCGCCCCGGTTCAATCTTCCGGAATCGCTCCGCAGACCCAGGAATCCCTTCTGGAAGAACCTCCGGGGCTTCCATCGGCGGGACTGAAGATGGTTGACATCCTGCTGGTAAGGCCGCTTTGCCTGATCGGCTCGACGGCATCCACTGCGGTCTATATCGCCCTCTCACCGCTGGTCCATCTCATGGGGATCGGGGAGGAGACGGCACGGGTCATGGTTGAGGCGCCCTGGCGCTTTACCTCCTGCCGATACATCGGGGAATTCAATCACTACAAGGATGAAGAACCCATCATGGGCGTTTGGGAATTTTAACGTCTGCCGAAACCGTACATGCTTCGCAGCCAAAATCCCCTTGACTCAAAAAATCCTTGTCCATATACTCATGGAACATGAATGTTTCTTCGTTCCATCCGGATGTTGCCGTAGGCAGAATTTCAGGAACCGTCAAAGCCATTACCAATCAAAATAGCAGATTTACTTCAGAACGAGGATTCCGATGATCAACAAAAAAACCGTCAAGGATATTGAGCTCAGGGACAAGCGAGTGATCATGCGCGTTGATTTCAACGTGCCGATGAAGGAAGGCGCCGTCCAGGATGACACCCGCATCCGGGCCGCCCTGCCGACGATCAACTATGTCCTTGAACAGGCTCCCCGCTATCTCATTCTCATGTCGCATCTGGGCGACCCGAAAAAAGACACGGCCAAGGCGAGAGAGAAGGCTGAAAAAGCGGGAAAGGAATTCGACGAACAGAAATTTCTCGAGAATAAATGCAGGATGAAACCCGTGGCGGAATATCTGGCCAGGCTTCTCGGCAGGCCCGTCAAGCTCGCTCCTGCGGCCATCGGACCTGAGGTCGCCTCCGTGGTTTCAGCGCTCGGTCCAGCCGAAGTCCTCATGCTGGAAAATACCCGCTTTCACAGGGAGGAAACCTCCAAAGACCCCACCGAACGTGAGAAGATGGCGAAAGAGCTGGCGGCCTTCGCCGATGTCTATATCAATGACGCCTTCGGAACGGCTCATCGCGCCCATGCCTCCACGGAAACCATCGCGCGATTCGTTCCAGTCGCCGTGGCTGGATTTCTCATGGAAAAGGAGGTCCAGTATCTCGGTCAGGCCGTTTCCAGCCCAAAGAAGCCCTTCGTTCTCGTTCTCGGCGGAGCGAAGGTCTCCTCCAAGATCGGGGTGATTACGAACCTTCTGAACAAGGTTGATGCGATTCTCATCGGCGGCGGCATGGCTTACACCTTTCTGAAGGCCCAGGGTCTTCCCATCGGCAGATCCATGGTGGAGACCGAGATGATCCCCACCGCGGCCGAAATCCTGAAGAAGGCGGCCGAAGCGAAGGTCGAGATCTTTCTGCCGGAAGACCATATCGCCGTCCCCGAATTCAGCAACGAGGCAGAGATCCATGCCATCCCCAGGGATTCCTTCCCGGATGACCTCATGGGGGTGGATATCGGAGCGAAAACCATTGCCGAATACAAGGATGTCCTTTCCAGGGCAAAGACCGTCATCTGGAACGGACCCATGGGCGTATTTGAAATGCCCAATTTCGCCACAGGGACAAAGGAAATCGCCAAAGCCCTCGCCGGGATTGACGCCATTACCGTGGTCGGCGGCGGCGATTCCGTATCCGCCTTAAAGCAGACGGGGCTGGAAGGCAGGATGACTCACGTCTCCACAGGAGGCGGCGCTTCACTCGAATTTCTCGAACTCGGCCATCTCCCGGGAATCGATGCACTCAATGACAAATAGCCAAAGGAGCTTCATCATGAGAAAGGCCCTCATTGCAGGAAACTGGAAAATGAACAAGACCGACCCCGAAGCCATCGAGCTTGCCAAAGCCCTGGTGGCGGAAGTCGGGCAATATGAGGCATGCGATATCCTTCTGTGCCCGCCTTTCACCTCCCTCAAATCCGTGGGTGACATCATTCGCGGCAGCAAAATCAAACTCGGCGCGCAAACGATGCACTGGGAAAAGTCCGGGGCGTTCACGGGAATGGTCTGTGCCGACATGCTCAAGTCCCTCGGCTGCACCTACGTAATCATTGGGCATTCTGAGCAGAGGCAGTTTTTCGGCGAGACAGACGATACGGTCAACAAGAGGACCAGGGCCGCCCTGGCCAATGGACTGACCCCAATCGTCTGTGTCGGTGAATTCCTTGAACAGCGGGAAGCCGGAAGACACGAACAGATTGTCCGGGACCAGGTCATTCAGGGGCTGAAGGGCCTGAACGACGAAGAGATGAAGAAGGTGGTGATCGCCTATGAGCCCGTGTGGGCCATCGGTACGGGAAAGACGGCCTCATCGCAGGATGCTGATGACATGCATGCCTGCATCCGCTCAACTGTTGAGAAGACCTGGAGCAGGGACGTGGCCGACAGCCTGATCATTCAGTACGGGGGAAGCGTGAAGCCGGAGACGATCGATGAGCAGATGGCCATGCCCAACATCGATGGCGCGCTGGTCGGCGGCGCCGCTTTGCAGGCCGATTCCTTCACCCGCATCGTCCGGTTCCAGGCCGGGTAGCTGCCGTTTCAAATTTGGATAAGCTTTGATGAATGAGCGAATATGACCCAAATAATATGGAAGGAGGAATTTGAAATGAAAAGAATGGCGTTTTTTGCAGCGTTTGTTTTCATGCTCTGTCTTTTCCTTGTTTCCGAGTCGTTTGCTCAAAGGGGCATGATGTGGAGAGGCAGCGGCGGCTGGGGGATGGGGACGCCCTACAGCAGGATGTTCAACCCTGCAACCGTTGAGACGATCACCGGAGAAGTCATTGCCATTGACAAGCTTACGCCGCTGAGGGGTATGCACTACGGCATTCACATGACCGTGAAAACGGATAAGGAATCCATTTCCGTTCACCTCGGTCCCGGATGGTTCATCGAAAATCAGGATATAAAGATCGCAGCAAAGGACAGAATTGAAGTGAAAGGTTCGAGGGTAACCTACAACGGAAATCCGGCGATCATCGCCGCCGAGATTAAGAAGGGGAACGATGTGCTCAAGCTTCGCGACGAGAGCGGGTTCCCGGCCTGGAGTGGATGGAGAAGACCATAGAACAGATGGCGGCCCTTGAACCGCCGGAACACCCGTGTCCGGCGGTTCATCCCACTGACTTCACCGCTCCCCCCGATGTCAAGAGCCCACCACAATCCGGAGCCGGTTTTGATCTCAACCGGCGAAGCCTGAACCCTTCGATGGCGACCTGCATGCGCGGGAGCAGAATCAATCGTTATCCCCATCGCATTCCCGTCTTCTCCATCTCCGTCATTACCCAGCAGAACCGAATAGATGGTTCATCATCAAACCGGCAGCGATACTCTTCCTCCATCAGCAAAGTCAAGAGGGCAGGTTCTCCCTGTCGAAGGGCGGCGCGCTTCAGCTCTTTACGATCGTTTTTCTTTTTACTTTTTCCCTAGATATTGTTAATATTTAAGTAGAATTCCACTCTGTGTTCATGGTAGTTCCGGAGCATTCCGCCAGGGAGGATTTTTCTGCGCCGTCCTGAAGACAAAGCTTCGAAAGCGAACGCAGATCGTCCATGCCCTGGGAAGCTGTAATCGATTCGTTTTTCCAACCTTTAATTACTTCTGATGGACGGAGAAAGATGAGGTGAAAAACATGATTGAAGCAAAAGAAATCCCCACCGATTGTACGCTTTGCTATCACAGTTGCGGATGCAGGGTAACGGTCAAAGATGGAAGAGCGGTGAAGATCGCCGGGCTGAACTCCCATCCCTTGAACCATGGAAAGCTCTGCCCCAAGGGGGCCAATGCCCTCGCGACCGTCTACAATCCTGATCGGCTACGGCACCCGCTGAAGCGGATCGACGGAAGCTTCAGGGAAATCTCATGGGACCAGGCTCTGGACGAAATCGCTGAAAGACTTCTGGACCTCAAGAAAAAGTTCGGCCCCGAGGTTCTGGGCGTGTTCAGCGGATCCATCGGTGTGGAAAACTTCGAAATGGGCGGTCTTGTGCAGCGGTTCAAGACCGCTTTCGGTTCACCCAATTTCTTTTCCGTTGAAAGCGTTTGCTACCGGATGCGCATCCGGGTCCGGCAAATGACCTTCGGAAGATATCCGGTCGAAGAGATGGACTCCCACCTCTATATCCTCTGGGGACACAACCCGGAACAATCGGACTTTCCCCTCAAACTCGCCCTCAAAAAAAATCTGGATCAAGGGGCCAGGCTGGTCGTCATCGACCCCAAGCGCATTCCCCTGGCCGACAGGGCGGATCTCTACCTGCAGATCCGACCGGGTACGGATGGTGCCCTGGCCCTTGCCATGATGCATGTGATCATCAACGAAAAGCTCTACGACCGGGACTTCATCGAACAGCACACCTTCGGCTTTGAGCGGCTGGTCCCCCATGTGCAGAAGTACACACCCGAGTGGGCGGAGGAAGTGACCTGGGTGCCGGCTGAAGACATCCGCAGATTGGCCAGACTGTTTTCAGGAACACGGGGGGCAAGCATCTATCAGGGCACCTGCACGCAGGACCAGACGGCCAATGGTGTTCAAAACAGCCGCGCCTTTTCTATCCTCCAGGCCATTACCGGCAACGTCGATGTCCCCGGCGGCTGGATAACCAGTCCTCCGCCGCACCTGAGAGATGTGAGTCTCGGAGTGGAAGGCAACCCCATAGGGGCAGACCGGTACCCCCTTTTCGTCGAGATGTGGGGCAGGAAAAGTCCCTTTGGCGTCGTGACTCTTGTTCCGGAAAGCATCCCTGACGAGCTGAAGGCCTTTATCGTTATTGGAGGCAACCCCCTGGTTTCCATGCCGGACAGCAACGCCTTCCGAAATGCCTTCCGAAAGCTTGACCTTCTCATCGTGCACGATCTTTTCATGACGGAAACGGCCAGGGAAGCCCATTATGTGCTGCCTGCCTGCTCCCATCTGGAAAAATGGGGGGTGGCATACAATTACAATGTGTGCCACGGCCTTCCATTCCTCATGCTGAGGAAGAAGTGCATCGGACCCCTTTACGAGAGCTGGTCCGAATGGAAATTGTTCACGGAACTGGGAAAGAGGCTTGGACTGGAAGACAGCTTCCCTTGGAAATCCGAGGAGGAAATGATTGCTTTCGAACTAGCCCCATCAGGATTCTCCTTTGATGATCTTCTGAACAGGACGCCGGAAGGCGTATTCTATGCCGAAAAGAAATACGAGCAAAAAGAAGGACGGTATCATTCCCCTTCAGGGAGAATTGAGATTTACAGCGAAACCTTCGAGCGGGCCGGATTTGATCCTCTGCCCACCTTTCTGGAGCCGGAAAGAGGACCGGGGCGGGCGAGCAGAGCATTTTTGGAGAAGTTCCCTTTGATTCTGTCCACGGGCAACAGACACATTGTCTATACCCACAGCCAACATCACGGTGCGGACATCCTTCGCAGAATGTATCCCGAGCCCCTTGTCCAGATCAGCCCAGCGACAGCAAACCGCTTTGGAATTGAGGGCGGAGACAGAGTCATCGTGGAAACGAACCGGGGGCAGGTGAACATGAAGGCTGCCGTGGAGGAGCGGTTAGCGGACAGCGTCGTGCTGGTGCCGCACGGCTGGGAGGGGGACGCCAATGCCAATCTGCTGACCGACGTAGAGTGCCGCGAGCCCATGATGGGCTATCCGGACATGAAATCGCTACAATGCCGCATTAGAAAGGCATAGCAAAGTCTGAGGCGGGATGCTTCCCGGCGAGCCCCGTCAAGCCCACCGGATCACCGGCAGCCGTCAAACTTTCGTTTCACCGCAAAAACATTTGATGATATAAAAACCCGGTGGGATAAAGACCGGCTCTACGAACTCAAATGCAGAAAGGAATGCGACACAGTGGAAAGCAGAAAACGCCTCACGGAACTCCCGGCGTGGAAAGCGCTGGCGGCTCACTCTCAGGAGCATAAACATCATCTCAGGGATCTTTTCGCGGGCGACCCTGAACGGGGAAAACGCATGACCACCCATGAGGCAGGCCTTCATCTCGATTATTCAAAGAACTGGATCACCGATGAAACGCTCAGGCTCCTTCTCCAATTAGCGAAGGAAACCGGCCTGAGGGAGCGGATCGATGCCATGTTCCGAGGGGAAAAAATCAATCTCACGGAAAGCCGTGCCGCCCTTCATGTGGCCCTTCGCGCGCCTCGTGGGGCATCCATCTGCGTGGATGGCGAAAACGTCGTTCCCCTGGTTCATGATGTGCTGGACAGGATGGCCCGTTTTGCCGACAAGGTCCGGAACGGATACTGGAAAGGCCACAGCGGAAAACGCATCCGGAATATCGTCAATGTCGGCATCGGCGGCTCGGACCTCGGGCCGGTCATGGCCTACGAGGCTCTCAAACATTACAGCGACAGGTCCCTCACCTTCCGCTTCGTCTCCAATATCGACGGAACGGACTTCGCCGAAGCCGTTCAGGATCTTCATCCTGAGGAAACGCTTTTTATCGTGTCTTCGAAGACCTTTACAACCCTGGAGACGATGACCAACGCCGAAACGGCCCGCGACTGGCTGGTTCAGGGGAATCATGGCGACCGCAAGGCGGTGGCGAAGCACTTCGTCGCCGTTTCGACCAACGCTGCCGCGGTAACGGCATTCGGCATCGATTCCGCCAACATGTTCGGATTCTGGGATTGGGTCGGCGGGCGGTACTCGATGGACTCGGCCATCGGCCTGGCGACGATGATTGCCGTCGGACCCGGACACTTCCACGGCATGCTGGGGGGGTTTCATGAGATGGATGAGCACTTCCGCACAGCCCCCTTTGAAGACAACCTGCCTGTGCTCCTAGCCCTCCTGTCCATCTGGTACAGCAACTTTTTCGGCGCGGAAACCATCGCCGTCATTCCCTATGAACAATACCTGAAGCGATTTCCGGCATACCTTCAGCAGCTGACGATGGAAAGTAACGGGAAGCGCGTCACCCTCGACGGGATCGAGGTGGACTACTCAACCAGCCCCATCTATTGGGGTGAACCCGGAACGAACGGCCAGCACTCCTTTTTCCAGTTGATTCACCAGGGGACAAGGCTGATCCCCTGCGACATGATCGCCTTTGTCGAACCGCTCCATCCCCTAGGCCGTCACCACGATCTGCTGCTGGCGAACGTCTTCGCCCAGACCGAGGCGCTGGCCTTCGGTAAAACGCTCGAAGAAGTCCAGGCCGAAGGCGTCCCGGACTGGCTGGCACCTCACAAGGTCTTCGCGGGAAACCGGCCATCCAACACAATCCTTGCCCAGAGGCTGACTCCGGAAATCCTGGGCAAACTGGTCGCCCTCTATGAACACTGCGTCTTTGTTCAGGGAGTCATCTGGAACATCAACCCCTTCGACCAGTGGGGCGTCGAACTTGGAAAGGCCCTGGCCCAGCGCATCATCCCGGAGTTGGAAAGCACGGAGGACCCTCAGCTCGCACATGACAGTTCGACGAACGCCATGATCCTCCGTTACCGGAAGCTCAAGCAAAAATTGGGGTGAACAGGCCGCGCCGGCCCCGCCATAGAAACGGTTATGCACCCTGCAGGGATGGCTCCCCTGTAAATGAGTCTCCCCGGCGTCAGTGACCCGCCGTCTTTCCGAAAAAGAGGGCGTAAAGCTCCAGGGGCTCAATGTACCTGCCGTCCCTGTAGACCCGCATATTTCCTGACGATATTTCATCGATGAGCATGGTCTCATCCTGGTGGTAACCGAATTCCAATTTGATATCGTAGAGCTCCATGCCCTTTTCAAGCAGGCTGCCGGCGATGATCTCCGTGATCTTCCTCGTCTCCGCCTTGATGTCGTCATACTGCCCGCCGCTCATGATGCCAAGGTCTATAAGCCCGTCCCGGGTGACGAGGGGATCTCCTCTGTCGTCGTCCTTCAACGTCATTTCGACGTATAGAGGAAGGGGAGCACCCTCTGCGACATAGTCGCCGTAGCGACGCAGGAAGCTGCCGACGGCCCTCCGGCGGCAAATAACCTCAACCCCCTTTCCAAAAACCTTGGCCGGAAGGACCTCCATCGTCGTTTCCTCCAGATTTGAAGCAACATAATGAGTCTTAATCCCAGCAGCCTTCAGCTTTTCAAAAAAGAAGACGGACATCCGGAGATTCATCCTGCCCACTCCTTCAATGCTCAGCCCTATTTGATTCGCACCTGGATCGAACACCCCGTTCTCACCGGTGACATCATCCTTGAACTTGAGTAGATAATGACCGTTTTCAAGGACATACACATTTTTTGTTTTTCCTTCATACAGCAAAGCAGCCTGCTCCATTTTTTCCTCCGAATGCGCACCGCGGAAAGCCACATCCAACCGATGTGGCCATGATGATACGGACATGGTGATCCTGGTCGGCACGGGCCGCGGGTATTCTCTCCCGTCGTGCGGATGGCGCCCCGGTTTCCCCTCCATCCAAGATCCTTCCGGCACAAGAATAACGGGTTCCTACGTTCCGGTCAACAGGGCATCTGAAAGATTTTGCGTTCCTGTTCGTGATTTTTCCCCTCGCCGGGACGGGATCATACCAGCGATGACTCCGAGGTATCTTGCAGGCGTGTCACGCCTGCATTCGAGCATTCGATCAATGATCGGCTCAACATCTCCTTGACATTTCGGTGAGTTTACCGCACAAATTAGTATAAATCCGCGTCAATCGGTTTCCAACCAATCGGAACCCTCAACAGGGTGAAGCTATGGATTGATCCTTATAGAAAACCCCGTCCCCGAAAAGAGGCGGGGTTCTGTGTTCAGCGTCCTGCCCTTCTGCATCCTCACGGCCGATTCCGAGGCATCAAGGCGGGAGAGTTTTTTTCAGGAGAGCAGATACAATCGATTTGCTGTTTTTTTCCGGCAGGGAGGTGCAGAATGAAAAAGAATCAACGGCTTGCAATCATTGGTGGAGATGCGGCCGGGATGAGCGCGGCGGTCCAGGCAAAGCGCAGAAATCCCGAGCTGGACATCATTGTTTTCGAAAGGGGTCCGCACACATCCTACTCGGCGTGAAGCATTCCCTACTACGTCGGCAAGGTTGTCGACGATATCAGGAAGCTGGTGGTTGTCACCCCCGAGGAGTTTCGTGACCGATACGGCATTGACGCCCGTATCCTCCACGAAGTTACGGAAATCGACCTCAAGGAGCGCCGACTCCATGTCCGTGACCTCAAGGAAGGAAAGGAGCACCGAGAGGCCTTCGATCTGCTGATGATTGCAACGGGTGCCGTTCCCTTTTGTCCCGATGTGCCCGGATCAAAGGCCCGGGGGGTATATGGACTTCATTCCCTCCAGAGCGGAATCCGGGTCCGGGATGTCATTGACAGGGAAAAGCCGGAAAGGGCCGTCATCATCGGAGGGGGATATATCGGGCTGGAAATGGCGGAGGCCTTGATCATGAGAGGTCTCGATGTCTCTCTCGTGGAGCTGGCTGCCCAGGTCATGAACACCCTCGATCCCGATATGGGTTCCCTTGTTTCCGAAGCACTCATGCGTGTCGGCGTCAAGCTCTTCAGGGAAGAATCTTTCCGGGCCGTCGAAATGGAAGAGGATCGGGTTCGAGCCGTCGTTACGGACCGCCGCACCCTTCCCGCCGATATCGTCATTCTGGGCCTGGGAGTGCGACCCAACACGGAGTTGGCCGAGCATGCCGGGATTGCCCTCGGCGTCCGAAAGGCCATTAAAACCAACGACCGGATGCAGACGAACATGCCGGGTGTCTGGGCGGCCGGAGATTGCGCCGAATCCTTTCATCTCGTCAGCCGGCGCCCGGTCCATATCGCCCTGGGAACGATCGCCAACAAGCAGGGCAGGGTTGCCGGGATCAACCTGGGTGGGGGCTATGCCACGTTCCCCGGCGTGGTGGGGACGGCTGTGAGCAAGATATGCGATTTTGAAGTGGCCAGGACAGGCCTTCAGGAAAGGGAAATAACGGACCTGGGGCTGGAATATGTCACGGGACGGATCGAAGGCATGACGCGGGCCAGCTATTATCCAAATGCCGGAAAGATAACGGTGAAGGCACTGGCGGAAAGGGAAACAGGGAGGCTCCTGGGTGCCCAGATCGTGGGCGTTGAAGGTGCTGCCAAGCGGATCGATGTCTTCGCAACGGCGCTTCATGCCGGCTTTGATGTTGAGGAGATGATCAATCTCGATCTCAGTTATGCGCCCCCCTATTCCGGCGTCTGGGATCCCGTGCATCTCGCCGTACGCCGGGCCAAAGCCGCGCTGGCGGAATTCCCATAAAAACCGGCGGCCCCTTCCCCGGTACGGAACCATCACCCTTTCAACGGCTTCCTGGAAAACAATCCCGGAAGCCGGTAACGAGAGACAGACGTCATGATCCTTCTGAAACATATTCTTTTCGTTTCCGAACCGGCGTCAGATCAGACTTCGGCCCTGGAACGGGCCGTTACACTGGCGGAAAACAACAATGCGGACCTGACGGTCGCCACGGCGATCCCTTCCGTACCGGACGGTTATCTTCATGAAAGGGCGGCCCTCTACAGGCAGGATCTTGAAGCCTTGATCGAACCCTTCCTGGATCGCCTGAACATCCGACTCGAAGTGCTCTCGGGTCCGGTTTTTCTCGAGGTCATTCGCACCGTGCTGCGCAATTCTCACGATCTGGTCATCAAGGTGGCGGAAAATCCCCCTTTCATGAAAATGCTCTTCGGCACCGACGACATGCATCTCCTGCGCAAATGTCCGTGCCCCGTATGGCTGATGAAGACTCCCGAGAGATCCAAATATTCGGTCATCGTGGCTGCCGTGGATGTTGACCCCTTGAATTCCTCGGAGACGGAGCAGGACCTCAATAAGAACATTCTGGACCAGGCGACTTCGCTGGCCCTGTCCGATTTCGCGTCGCTGCACCTGGTTCACGCCTGGGAGCCATTTGCAGAAGGCACCTTGCGTTCCAGGGTCGACGCGGTTGCGGGAGGTGCCGACTATCTCGAGAAGGAGCACATGCTTCACCAGCAGGCATTCTATAGGCTCGGCGAGACCCTGCGAAACCGGATCGGCGAGGATATCTATGATTATCTTTCCCCCACCTTCCATCTTCTGAAAGGGCCGGCCAAAAAGCTGATCCCGGAATTGGCGTCGCAACTGGAGGCGGATTTGGTCGTCATGGGAACGGTTGCACGAACGGGCATCGCGGGATTGTTCATCGGCAATACCGCAGAGGCCATTCTTGACCAGCTGGCCTGCTCAGTCCTTGCCGTCAAGCCCCCCGGTTTTGTCACACCGGTGAAACTTTCCGAATAGATGAATTCCTTGCCAGCAGCGAAGGTCCTGATCCTGCGTGCAGTATGTCTGGTGGTTCAACGCCTGTCACACGGCGCTGCATTTCACCTGGAAACAGGCGGGCGATAATGATATAAGCGCCCTGCTTGCAGATCGTTCAACCCTTTGCAACCATCGGCAGGTCCTTATTGAAGCGATGACGGAATCTTACACCGTCTTTTTTTTCAGTGAATAACGGGGAGGCGCGGAGAATGGAAAAAAGACATTCAAAATTTTCGACTTTTTTATTTTTTGTGGTCATCTTGGTCCTTTTGTCACCGTCGACGGCCCGGCAGGCCCGCGCCGCCCTTTCTGATTTTAACAAAGACGGCCGCTCCGATCTGCTGTTGAGGAACAGCTCCAACGCTTCAACGGTTCTGTGGTTCATGAACGCCGACGGAACCCATTCCGGCGATAAGACCCTCTGGACGAGCAAGGACTCCACCGTCGCAGGAACGGGGGACTTCAACAACAACGGAATCTGCGATCTCATCAAAAGAAGCTCGTCGACCGGGCAGGCGGTCCTCTGGTTCATGAACGCCGACGGAACACGCAAAAGCTACAAGGTCCTCTTTACCGAACCGAAAACGACCATCGCGGGCACGGGCGATTTCAACGGTGACGGAATCTGCGACCTTATCCAGAGAAAAATGACCACCGGGCAGATGGTCCTCTGGTTCATGAACGCCGACGGGACTCGCAAAAGCTACAAGGTCCTCTTCACCGAACTCTATTCCACCATCACGGCCACGGGGGATTTCAACAACAACGGAATCTGCGATCTCATCAAAAGAAGCTCGTCGACCGGCCGGACGGTTCTCTGGTTCATGAACGCCGACGGAACACGCAAGAACTATAAGGTCCTCTTCACCGATCGAAAATCCACCGTCGTGGCCACGGGCGATGTGGACAAGAACGGCATCTGCGATCTCATCAAGAGAAACGCCTCCACCGGTCAGACGGTTCTCTGGTTCATGAACGCCGACGGAACCAAAAAAAGCGAAAAGGAGCTTTTTACGGACACGAAATCCACGGTTGCGGCTACCGGTGATTACAATGGTGACGGCATCTGCGATCTTATCAAGAGAAACACATCCACGGGCCAGGCGGTGCTCTGGTTTTTAAACGCCGATGGATCCCGGAAAAGCTACAAGGTTCTCTTCACCGGAACGGAGCTCGCCCTCATACCGGCCCCTGCTATCCCGAAGCTCACGAAGCAGTCCATTTTCGGTACCGCCGGACAGTCCATGGGGTACTCCACATACGAGTATGATGCGGGAGGACGACAGATCAAGATGTCCTCCTACAGTGCAACAGGCTTACTGGTGGGATACACGAAAAGCCAGTACAATTCAGAGGGAAAACCCATTAAGGTTTCCAATTACAGTGCTGCCGGTCAACTCATGCAATACATCAAAACCTCTTACAACAAGTCCGGAGACGCGGTTAATGTATCCACTTATAACGGTTACACAAATCTTTTGATGCTCAAAGTCCTCACCGAATACAAATCTCCGGGAAAACCGTCAAAGGTCACGGAGTACGGCGCCACGGGCATCATCTCGAAATACACCGTATACGAATATAACGAGGCGGGCAAGCCCGTCAAGGTTGCCACATACAATCTCGACGACGAGCTGACAGGATATGTCACGTACGAATACAATAAGGCCGGAAAACAGAGCAAGGTATCCAAATACGGCCCTACGGGGCTTTTGCTCAAATACACGACCTATCAGTACAACTCATCTGGATTACAGATAAAAGTTTCTGAATACGGCGCCACGGGCGTCATCTCGGAATACACCGTTTATGAATATAATGCCGTGGGAATGCCGGTCAAAACGTCCACCTACGATTTCACGGACCAGCTGAAAGGATATGTCACGACCCTCTACGATGCGGCGGGAATGATCACGAAGGTTTCCTCCTATGGACCTACGGGGCTTTTGAAACAATTCACAACCATGGAATATACCTACTGAGGCCGGGATGGGGATTGCCTCGGCGGCTGTCATCCTCCTCTGCTGCAGGATCCTTTTTTTCTGCGGCCCGCGAAGTCCGGTCAGCCGTTCAGCTCGATCATTTCCAGGCTGTGATTCGCCTCGCCATGCTCCGGCCGGATTTCCTCGCGAAGGTCCCTTCCTTGAAACAGGGCCGGAACTCGATTCATGGGCCGATGCCCTTCGGCGGACAGGCTATCCTTGCCGGCATGGACGGCGCTCTGGCCGAGGAGGAGACAGAACGCCGCGTCACGGGAATTGGCCGGCATGCACCGGATGATGTAACTGGGATCGATGTATTTGAGGTTGATCTCCATGGCGTTTTTCTTGAAATAGTCCCTGATGGCATCACGCAGATAAATGCCGATGTCTCCGTATTTGACATTACCCGTTCCGAAGGTTCCTGGGGCCCCCGGGACGTTCCCAGGATCGACCCGCCAAGCTCATGAACGCGGGCCACCGAGTCCGGCGTCAGGCTGAGGGGCTCGTGCCCGAGCCTCTCCACGAGCCCCGCGTACCCGTACCGGAACCCATAGATCCTCTGCACACCGCAGTGGCAACAAAGGCTCATGACGATGGCCCGGATCACATCGTTCAGGCCGGGACAGATCCCTCCGCAGGTTACAATGCCGCAGGCGATCCGAGACGGGTCAAAAAAGATCTTTTCCCTTGGCCCCGCCGCTTCCATTGCAGGCGGCGTTGTCCCTTGGTCAAGCCTTGACTCGATCACATCGAGACAGGAGTCATAAAGAACCCGCCCGCTGGCATCGGCAAAGCGGATGCCGTTTGCGCGGCCCCTTGAAAAGTCTGAACCGCTTGATTGCCGCGGCGGTTTTTAAAAACCGATTTCCCGGGCATAGGAGAACTGGCGCTTCCAGGGGATACCTGGATGGGCCGAATCGAAGGTTTTCTCGCCCACAATCCGCATCGATTCCTCATCGATCCGGATCGGATGATAGGCGCCTACAAAACCCTGATCGGGGTGGATCGTGGGATTGTCCCCCGGCCAGCAGTCGCACTCTGTCGTAATGTTCAGCAGGGCATTGATCAGAACGGTGCGCCCCTCGATCTTCCGCCAGACGGCCGCCGCCGTTTCCACGAGCTTCTCCTGAAAAACCGTTGCGTCCGTTTCCCACTCGATTTTCAGGGCCATGTTAGGGCAGAGGCCGATGCACTGCGCGCAGCCGATGCAGACGTCGTGGTCATAGGTGGGGAAGCCGTCCTCGCCGAACTGCGCCGCGCCCGTCGGACAGACATCGACACAGACGCCGCATTTTATGCACTTCTGGGGCTTGAGAAGCGGGCGGATGTCGGCATGCATCCTCTGCTTCTGTGCCCGTGAGGCGAATCCCATGGACAGGTTTTTGATGGCCCCCCCGAACCCCGCTTCCATGTGCCCTTTGAAGTGGGAAAAGATGACATACCCGTCGGCCCGGTCAAATATGTCGGCCACCTGTACGGAAGAAAAGTGTCCATAATTCGTCTGCAGGTCCACAACGGATCGGCCGTCCATTCCGTCGGCGATGACGACGGGGCACCCCAGAAAGTCCCCCGTATAGCCATGCTCCGCCGCCGTCTGCAGGGAATCTTCAGCCTTCCGCCGCCCCCCGGAATACAGGACCGTCGTATCGAAAAGGAAAGGGGAAGCGCCCGCCTCCTTCAGCCAGTGGGCAATCTCCCGGGCATAGTCGGGCGGGAGAAAACTGCGGTTCCCCCTTTCGCCCCAGTGAAGCTTGATGCCCACCCGGTCTCCCCCGCGGAAGGGGGCCTCCATTTTCTCCAACAGGCGCCGCAGTTCGGCCACGTATGGGCGGTGGGCGTTTGACAGCCTTTCAAAGACGATTTCTTCCATGATGTGGGTCCTCTCCTCCTGTTGATATTCAGGGCGCGAGCATGACCTGGTCGCCGAAATGCTCGGAAAGTGCGGCAGCCAGGCGGGCGGCAGCCTGCTCGTCGGAGCATTCAACCATCAGCTCCCCGCCATCCCCCACAACGAGACGGCCATGGACCTCAACGACCGCCTCGACATCGTCGGGCTCAACCGTCCACCATCCCCGCGTCCGCTGCAGAAGCTCCTTACCTTTTAATTTTCTCGGGGTCACTAGGTCGATCTGCCTGAACCAGGCGGTCCATCCTATCTGCGCCGGCTCCCGGAGGACCGGGCTGACCGGATCGTGGTAGATGCGGCATCTTCCGAACAGGCGAAGGCGCATCATGGCACCAGCCCTGAAATTTCCCGGGTCCGGGCGTCCTGACTTCCCATGACCTGCAGCTTCTCCTCCGGAACGCCGTCCCGTTCCATGAGCCGTTTCAAGGCAAATCCGTAGAGGATTCCCGCGTCATCATCCGCCAAGGACAGATTTCTCCGATCCGCCGCAGCCCAGCCCCGTTCGAAGAGCACCCGTGCGGCTTCCCGCCATCGACGGAGCCTGGGGTCGAAGGGTGAAATTCCCGCATCACCGATCAGTTTCGTCGACACCGCTTCCATCTGAGAAAAAACCCGCCGCATTCTTCGAATGCCGGGATCGTAGCCGAATTCATCGACGTTCGTAGCGTTCACAGTTTTTTCCCCCGCCTCTTTGTAAGGTCTGTTTTTGAAGCATTCTTTTCGGGATCATGAGTTTGGACAAAAAAATAGCAGCCCCCCTTGAAGGTGTCAATATCATTGCCCCGGAAAAATCTTCGCATTCCCGGATGCCATGTCAGGATCAAGGATTCGTTCAGCCTTTAAGCAACCTTGCGTCTTCCATAGGAATCTCACCGACCCGCCGCAGTAGCGGTGTCATGGACATTCCCTGTATGAAAATGGAAAAGGCCACCACTGCAAAGGTCACCGAAATGATTTCTTCACGGTGAGGCACCCAAAGCGGCAGCCCCACTGCCAAGGCAAGAGCCAGGGCCCCTCGAAGACCGCCCCAGAACAGAACAAGCTGGTGCTTACCCTGTACACGAAGCTCGGACCTGCTGAACAGAGCGCAAAAAGGATAGACTGCACACGCCCTTCCCACCAGTACAAGGAGTATTGCAAATATCGCCGGAAAAATGACTGCTTTAAAGTTCTGCAGCGAAACCTGCACCCCGATACCAATAAAGATGAACGAATTGGCAAGAAAACCGAGATACTCCCAATAGGCGGTAATGGCTTTTCTGACATCGTCAGAACCCGCTTTCATGAGGCGAAGATTCCCTACCAGAAGGCCCGCCGTCAAAGTGGCGAGGACCCCTGAAAAATGAAAGTGCTCGGCGATGAGAAAAGAACCATAGGCTGTGACGGTTGTTAAGGTAAATTCAACAAGATTATCACCTGACCGTCTTTCAAGGATCATAATGAACCCGGCAACCAGTGCGCCGCAGAGGACGCCGCCCCCTACGGTAAGCGCCAGCTTTCCGGCAATGCCGATCAGTGTCATAGACCCACCTGCCGCAGCGGCAAGAATGACGGCAAAGGCAACGGCAGCCGTACCGTCGTTGAGGAGGCTTTCTGCTTCGACCAGCAGACGGATCCGGCTGTGGACTCCTGCTTCATTGAACGTGGCGATTACGGAAACGGGATCCGTAGCTGCGATGAGCGCACCGAAAAGCAGGGCGCTGATCCAAGCCCAATCGGCAAGATACCGCATCCCTGCAGCTGTTACCGCTGCCGATAGGAACAACCCTGCGGTGACAAGGATCAGGATAAGGAAAAATTCACTGCGCAGATTGCTCCAGCGAATTTGTATGGCTGCTTCAAAAACCAGGGGTGGCAGGAATATATTGAAGATTAATTCTTTTGTAAAGGGAATCCCTGAAAACAAAGGAAAAAATGCCAGAAGAATTCCGACAAAAACCAGCCCCACGCTGTAGGGAACTTTGAGTCGCCGTGTCAGGATCGCAACCATACTTGCAATGAGCAGTATGATCAGAAATCGATCCAGTTTGATGATGAAGTCCATTTTCAACTCCTCTTGAGGGAAAGTCATACCGCATATTAAGGTCATAAAAAGTCTGAGGCCGCTGCGGAATGGGTTGGGTTGGTGCGTCTCCGTGCAAGGCGGATCTCCCGCCAGCGGCACGGGGATGAGAACATCTGCTTTTCAATTTCAACAAGCTACGAAACGGCCTGCGCCCAGCAGCGCGCTCCGCTCGTTAAGGATAACCTGCACCGGAATCGCTTCCAACAGGGGACTCATGCGTCCCTTGCTGGTAAAGGCGAGCAGAAATCCGGGTCCCTTGAGCTTCTCAATGATCTTCGGGACAATCCCTCCTCCCAGATAGATGCCTCCGGTGGCGAGGTAACGCAGTGCCACATTTCCCGCCTCGGCCTCGTACAGGGAGACAAAGAGATCAAGAACCTGGCGGCAGAGGGGACAATTGCCGGACAATGCCGACCGGGTGATGACCGCCGCGGGGTCATTCGCCAGCATCTCCTCTGCAATCGCCGGAGATTCGGACAGATGCCGCGCATCTCGCAGGAAACGGTAAATGTTGCGCAGCCCGGGACCGGAGAGAACCCGTTCGGCACTGACCCGGCCGTGCGCATCGCGCAGATAGAGGAGCAGTTCCGCTTCGATCTCGGTGCGGGAAACGTCCTTCTGCCAGCAGCGTCAACTTGTCACAGGCGGCATCGAAATAAGCAAGCCGCGTGGACGTTCCCCCGATATCTCCTGCCAGAACCGGCATCGTATCTCCATTATTTTTCAAGGCAAAAAAATTAATCCCGCTGAAATCTCAGAAAGGATATATTTTATCGATAACGGAATGATTTTGCCCTGTGTTCATTTCCTTTTTTCACCTTCCGGCCTTCGCCGAAGAAAGGCCGCTCCTTTGCCAATCTCCAGCGCCTTCTGGGGATCGAGCAATCCAAAGAGCTGGATCAGCTTGGCCACAAGTCCGGTCCAGCCCGTCTGATGGCTTGCACCGAGTCCAGCACCATTGTCGCCGTGGAAGTACTCGAAGAAGAGGATGTGGTCGCGCCAGAAAGGATCGGCCTGGAATTTCTCCGTGCCTCCATACACAGGACGCATACCCTGCTCGTCGCGCAAAAAGATCCGGGTAAGCCGGTCCGCGATTTCCTTGGACACCTCGAACAGATTCATCATCTTGCCTGATCCGGTCGGGCACTCGATCTTGAAGTTGTCACCGTAGTACAGGTAGAAATTCAGCAGCGCCCGGATGATCATCGCGTTCACTGGCATCCAGACCGGGCCCCGCCAGTTGGAGTTGCCGCCGAACATGCCCGTATTCGACTCTGCCGGCAGGTAGTCCACCCGGTACTCCTGGCCCTGCACGTGGAAAACGAAGGGGTGCTTCTCATGAAACTTCGAGAGCGAGCGGATACCGCAGGGACTCAGAAACTCGTTCTCGTCAAGCATCTTGGACAGGATCCGGCGCAGGCGTTCCTCGTTGATGAGGGCAATGATCCCGCGCTCTGCCACGCCGAAATGACCCGGGCCCGTAGGGTGGATAGACTCCAGGAGTTCGGGCATGCGGCTCAGGCGTCTCATCAAATTGGCCATCGCCAGTGGAATACGCTCCCTCTGCCATACCTCAGTCACCGTTGTGGCGCACAGGGGCAGGAGCCCCACCATGGAGCGCACCTTGAGCCGCTGGGCACTGCCGTCGGGAAGCCGCAGCAGGTCGTAGTAGAAGCCGTCCTCCTCGTCCCACATGCCGTCCTGACCGGGACGGTTCATGGCCGCGGCGATATAATAGAAATGCTCAAGGAACTTCAAGACCATGTCCTCATAGTTAGGGTCATGGGCGGCGATCTCCACCGCAAGTTCCAACATATTCTGGCTGAAGAGGGCCATCCAGGCCGTGCCGTCCGCCTGCTCCAGGTGGCCGCCGGTGGGCAGCGGGGCGCTGCGGTCAAAGACGCCGATATTGTCGAGGCCGAGGAATCCCCCCTCGAACACATTCTTGCCGAAGCGGTCCTTGCGGTTCACCCACCAGGTGAAGTTCAGCAGCAGCTTGTTGAATGCCGCCTTGAGAAAATCCAGGTCCGTCTCGCCGCGCAGGGCCTGCTCGGTGCGGTGCAGGAACAGTGTCGCAAAGGCGTGGACCGGGGGGTTTACGTCACTGAAGTTCCACTCGTACGCAGGCATCTGGCCGCTGGGGTGCAGGTAGACCCCGCGAAGCATCAATGACAGCTGCTCCTTGGCAAAATCCGGGTCCACGATCGAGAGCGGAAGCGTGTGAAAGGCCAGATCCCAGGCCGCATACCAGGGATACTCCCACTTGTCGGGCATGGAGATGATGTCCTCGTTGAGCATGTGGAACCACTCCGAGTTCCGGGCGTTGCGATAACCGGCATGGAGGGGATTGGAGTGGTGCTCGTCCAGCCAGTTATCCCCGTCGAAGAAGTAGAACTGTTTGCTCCAGAGCATTCCGGCAATAGCCTGGCGCATGACGTTGGCCGCGTCCGGGGAGACCGAGGATGGGGTCACGGAGCGATAGAACTCGTCTGCCTCCTGCAGACGTGCCGCCAGGGTCGCGTCAAACGCCGGCCCGAAAGGTGCGGCAGCGCCTTTGCTCGTTTTTCGTTTCCCTTCCGGTCCGCGCGAGGTTAGACGCAGCCGCACGGTCGCCGACCGGCCAGGCTCCACCATCAGCCGATAGTGCGCAGCGACCTTGGTGCCCTGCTTTTCCGGGTTCACCGCAGCCTGATTTCCCTGCACCACGAAGTCGTTGATGCCGTCCTTGACATACGGGCTCTCGTTCTTTTGCCCGGGGAAAAGCCGCTCGTGGTTCGTCTCGTTCTCAGTGAAGAGCAGTGACGCCGCGCCTTCGCAAGAAAGGATGAATTCCCCCAGCAGCGGATGTGTTGCCGCGATTGCACTCGTACCTTCCGCTGCCTTGATCTGGTTCAGGTTTGGTTTCTCTGGAGATCGATTGGTTTCGGCAATCCAAGACGACCAATCATTACGGAACCACAGCGTCGGCAACAGGTGCACTTCGGCCGCTTCCGGTCCACGGTTGGCGGCGGTAATCTGCACCAGGATGTCTTCCGGGCCGGCCTTGGCATACTCCACGAAGACGTCGAAATATCGATCGTCATTGAAAACACCGGCATCAAGCAGTTCATACTCCATCTCTTCCCGGCTGCGCCGCCGGTTCGTCTCCACAAGGTCCGCATAGGGAAAAGCTGCCTGGGGATATTTGTAGAGGTATTTCATGTAGGAATGGGTGGGAGTGCTGTCGAGGTAAAAGTAGTATTCTTTTACATCCTCGCCGTGGTTCCCCTCGCTGTTCGTGATTCCGAAGAGGCGCTCCTTAAGAATCGGGTCCCTGCCATTCCACAATGCAAGGGCGAAACACAGGTGCTGTTTGTCATCGGAAATGCCGGCGATACCGTCCTCGCCCCAGCGGTAGGCGCGCGAGCGCGCATGATCGTGGGAGAAGAAATTCCAGGCATCGCCGTTTTCACTGTAATCCTCGCGCACCGTTCCCCACTGCCGTTCACTCAGGTACGGCCCCCATTTCTTCCACTCTTTTCTTCCTTCACGCGCTTCCGTTAGCCGTATTGTTTCAGCGTTCATGTTTCGCCTCCTGATTTTTCCCCATCGCATTTTGGACTTTTTATATTACACCCTTTCTTGAAACTGCTTTCCATGCTTCGCTACAGATGTTACAAAATTCATCGTGCTAGGTGCTAACTGATGGGGACTTTAACCGTGGGTGCCTGTGGTGACGGTCCGGTTTCAAAAAGGCTGAGTAAAATCAAGAAGGCAACCCAAATTCCGGGTCTCTTCATAATCAGCGCCTCCATTGGCTTGACCTGATTGATTATGTCTCCTTTTGGATGCGATCTTCTCCTGCCGGTTTCTGAGTTGGACAAAGGCAACAACGAAGGTAATGCCCGAATTTTTTGAAGAGGAGATAACTTGACGTCCCTGATCAGGACGCTGTAGGCCTTAGCGTTTCCCCGGCAGCCGCCTGCATTGCCTGATAGCGCTCGATCGCCGCGCGCGCGTTGAACAACATGCGCTCTCGGCCGAGTTTCTCGGCCAGGCCGCCATTTCGTATGACATCGAGGACACCGGGGTTCAGCCCAACCAGCCACCTCACTGCGCCGCGTTCAGTCGCGCTCTTCTCGCCCTCTATTATCATTTGCAGCGCCGAATATTCGATATCCGGCACCCGGCTCATGTCCAGCACAAGCACGCGTGGCTTGTGCTGCGTAGCCAGTGCGCGGATCTGATCCGCCACATACTGCGCGTTGAGGAAGAAGATGCGCCCCTCCGGCCGCACGATTAACAGGCCCTCGAATGTCTCATCATCGGGGTGTTCGGATGACAGCGGGCGCAGCACGTCGGCACCTCGCTTGCGGCCAATGACATACACTTTTGGGTGGGCGGTCTGGTTGGCCAGACTGATCAGCGACACAACAATTGCCACCATAATGCCCTTTAGCGTGCCGAATACCAGCACACCGGCACAGGCGATCAGCGCCCAGCGAAACTCCAACGTGCGCACCTTGCGGATGGCGCTGAACTCCGCAGGCTGGATCAACCCAATCGAGTAGACAATGACGATCGACGCAAGCGTTGCGTGGGGCAGAAGGCCCATCACAGTAGCGAGCAGCAGCATGGTTGCTGCCGAGACACTGGCGGTAACGAACGATGCCTTCTGCGTCCGCCCGCCCGCGGAGCGCACGACAGCGGTCTGCGATGTGCCCCCTCCCGCCGGCATCGCACCAAGCAGCGCCCCCCCCAGATTGGCGACCCCGGTGGCGATCAACTCTCGATTCGCATCGAGGGGAGGATCTCCAGGACTGGCAAAGGCACGACCCGCTGCAATCGTTTCCGTGAAACTCATCAGCGCGATCCCGAGCGCACCTGGCACCAACTGCGCGATCAGTGCTGGTTCCGGCATCGTGAGTCCCGGTAAACCTTTTGGAATCAGGCCGACCGTCGACACTCCCACTGCCTGCAGGCCGAAGAGCCACGATGCTGCGATGGCGCCCCCCACCGCAACCAGGGGAGCCGGATAATTCGGCCACAGGCTCTCCATGCCGATCAGTATAGCAAACGTTGCAGCGGCCACCGCGAGCGTCATCAGCGAGGTCTCGGGAATGTGTTGCAAGACACTGAGGATGTCGATGAAGAATCCCTGCTTAATGATGTGAATTCCAAAGAGTTTCGGCACTTGGTCCAGTACGATCACAAGGCCGATTCCCGCTTTGAAGCCTGTCAGCACCGGCAAGGAAATGAAGTTGGCGACAGACCCTAGACGCACCAGCCTCGCCAGCACTAGCATCACGCCGACCAGCGCGGTCAGCGTGGCCGTTGCAGTGCCCAGCTTCGCAGGGTCACCGTCTGGTACTACCAGGCCAAGCTGCGTGCCGGCCAGGATTGCCAGGGTTGTGGTGGAGCTGACGCTGAGCACGCGCGATGACCCCAGCAAAGCGTAGAGGATCATCGGGACCAAGGCCGTATAGAGACCTACTGCAACGGGCAAGCCGGCAACCGTTGCGTAGGCCATCGCCTTCGGAAGAACAACCGCCGCTGCCGTAAGGCCGGCGATCACGTCGAAGCGCAGTGCGGTGGCGTTGGACTGGCCTGCCTTCGCTTCTGTCGGATACTGATTAGATTTAGACTGCATGATGAATATTTCCCATACTATAAGCTTGCGCACACCCGTGTATAGTTCTCAAATACGGCAACTTGGCAAAAGACATCAGCGCTATAAGATTGATCATTTCGACCAATCAATGAAACTCACTCCAAAAAGTAGTATTCGATCAGGGTCGTTTGATCCCAATCTTCCGGGTCTTGGACCATACCACCCAGGCTTCTTCGTGTACCCGGACATCTGGAAATCCCAGGTAACGCAGGATGAAGAAGGCATCTGAGGCAGCAAGGCCGGTGTCACAGGTGGTGATAACGGTCTTGCCCGGGGTGATGCCGTAGGTTTTGAGCATCCACAGGAGCTCCGCCGGCGACTTCAGAAAACCGTTCTCCATGTAGAAAGCGCCAAAGGGGATATTGATCGACCCCGGAATGGCGCCAGCCCGACTGGCTAGTTCGTGTTTGGTCTTGCCGAGGACTCGATCAATGAGGCGGGAATCGATAACCACCGCACTCCGCGTCTTGAGAAGCCTGGCCACCGTCGCGCTGTCCGCGACAAGCTCCCGCTTGACCGTTCCATTGAAGAGGCGTTCCCCACGGGTGTAAGGTTTGGTGCTCGAATGGAAACCAGCATGATGCCATCCTTCCATACCTCCGTTCAGATAGGAGACATGGGTGGCTCCGGCCCATTGCAGGAGCGACAACAACGCCGCCGCCATCGCGCCATTCTGATCATACACCACAACATGATCGGTGGCGGCGATCCCCTTTTTGCCGAGGACTTCCGCTACTTTCTTGTGGTCTACGAGTACGAAGGGCTTCTCGGCGCCGGGACCGGCACGTAGACCGCTCATCAGGGGATCGAACGAGACAGCGCCTTCAATGTGTCCCTTATCGTAAGCAGACCGGTCCCGGGCGTCGATCACCACCAGGTTCTTCTGCCTGAAATTGTCATGGAGCCACCGTGCGTTCACCACCATGCCGTTTCGAACCCTGGTTGTGTCGATGTCCAACTTCTTGATATTTGCCACTGCTTTCGGCAGGCTGCCGTCGGGGACGATCACCTTTTGGTTGGCTTTCTTCTCGTAGTCCAGAAGATCGGCACTGGCAAGAAACAACCCGCGGTTTCCGTGGCAGTGATTGCAGTTGGCCGCCTGCCACGTGCGCCTCTGAATGTTGTGGGGCGAAGTCCGCTTCCAGGTGGGAACGTTGCCGAAGTTGGTGAATAGATCCTTGCCGTAGAACTCGAACATCTCCGGGTAGGCCGGCACATGGCGGACCAGCATGTATTGGTATCCGGCTCCGGGGGCCTTGTTATCATAGTTCAACCCGATTTTCATAGTCTCCACTTCCCGCCGATTCTGGAAGAATGCCCTCCCCTCGCCGTCCTTTCCAACGTGGCAGCTGTAGCAGTTCACGTAGGTCTGGGAATGACAGACCTGGCACTGCACTTTGCCGACATGAGTGGCGTGACTCCGTACGCCTCCATTCTTCAGGTTCTTGTGACAGTCGGTGCACTGTACCGTCTCTTTCAGGTGGTAACGCCCCTTCAGGTCCTTTGCCGCCGCTGCGTGCATCTCTTCGGCCTTATGGCAGTTGAAACATTCCATGCCCTTTGACGCATGAACATCCCCCCGGCCGCGCTGTCCGAAAAACTCGTTGCCTACGCGGCTTCCGTGGCAGGCGGTGCACTGGTTGAGAGAGTCCGGACGCTTTTTGAACATGTGTCCCTGGATAAAGCCCTTCTGGGCGAACTTTGGCCGGCTCACATGACAACCGCCGCAGCTCGTGTGGCAGGCTGAGCAGTGGTTCTTCCTCGCCTGATCTATGGTCTTCCATTTGCCCATGTTTGCCCGACTTTTGAGAATCTCAGGGAAGGTAGAAAGGGTGGCGTGCAGGGAATCTTTGGCCGTGGCCGCGATTTCGCGGTGTTTGACAGCCCTCATGTCCTTGCATGAACCGCACGACTTCTGCGGGCTGGTAATGGAGGGGAATGGGTCCATCCCCTTGTGGGCGGCCGCCTTGTTCATCCTTGCAGAATCGCCGCCGTGGCAGCTTTCGCAGGAATTTCTGCCGTGCGCGGTGGAAAGAAACTCTCTGGAAACAAGAACCTTCTTTTGCGGCTCCAACGGAGCCACCGCACCGCCTCAACCGGAGCCCGACTGCATGGCTGAAACATTGGGCGTAGCCACGCTGCGGTTCTTGACGAGCATGGACTCGTAAAGGTGACAGGTTAAACAACTCGACTGCTCTGCCGCCAAGGCAACTGCCGGGAAGAGACCGCCGGCCAGCAGTCCCACAAGGGCTGCGATGGCAATGTAACACAATCTTTGGCCTCGTTTCATGTTCGTTTCCTCTCATCTAGGATTTCGGATAGGCCCATTTCTGACTCTATGTTTGTTTTGCCGTTCACGACGACGAACCGTGGCATTTGACGCACATCATCTGCTTCCATGAATCACCAATGTTCACAGGATGGGGATACTCCATCACACGGAATATAGCCTGTTCATTCCCGGTATTATTCTGTCCGGGGGTACGCTCGATCAAAAGGTGGCAGAGGCTGCAGTCCCGGGAAAGAACGGCCCCGTCGTCGCTCCGGTGCTTGCCGTCGTGACATCGGAAGCATCCCTGAGTGAACACATGCCCCTGATTGTTCCCATAGTGCCTCCAGCTCACTTTCATGTACGCGTCGTAGTTCCGGTCATAGGCCCCCTGGAGTGCCCTGCTCGCTGCCGCGATGGCTGCTTCCTTGTTCTTGGCCACGGCAGGATATGTCTTTTGATAGAAGTCCCTAATCGCCTTGTCGATTCCCTTATGAGCCTCATTCCGTGACGCATAGGATGCCTCGATCGTCTGAACGGCGAGATGTTTGATCTCCGGCAGGCCCGGATCGATGAGCCCGGCGGAAAGCATGGCATTCAGGATGAGAGCCGGCGGGTTGGTGGGATGACCGGACCGGTTGTGGCAGTCCATGCAATCCATCCGTCTTGTCCCGGCCTTGGCCACCTCGTAGTCCGATAGTTTCAATTCGGTGCTGCGGTATATCCGCACCTTTCCGTCAAGACGTTTGACGCGGATCCACGGGATATCCGTGCGCTTCGGGTCCTTCACGGAATAGACGATCTCTTCCGTGGTACTGGAATGCCAGTGCATCTTCGGCGGCCGCTCCATGGTGGTCTCCGCCTTGCCCATCTTTAGCAGCAGGGCGATCTTCTTTCGGGAATTTTCCTTGTCGGACATAAAGTAGGTCCTGCTTTCGAGGCGCTGGTTTAACTGGTACTTCGGCCCATGACAATTCTCGCAGATATCCTGGGATGGTCTCAGGTCATTGATCGGTGTGGAAATGGGCCTCGAATACCGGTTGAGCAGATAGCTGACACCCTCTTTCGCTCCTCTCAGATGGGCGACGAAATAATACTTGGCCCCGGGTCCCACGTGACAGGCGGTACAGGAGAGCTTGGCGTGAGCCGAGTAGTCGCTGGAACGGGTTTCGGGCCCCATGACGCGGTGGCAGCTTCCACAGAACGTCTTTGATTCCGAGAACTCATAGAACTTATAGCCCGAAAAGGCATAGAGCAGCAACAGCAGGAGGAGAGACATCAGTAGTACGAGACCCTTCTTGCGTAGCTTCGGATCGTTGAAGTCAATGACCGGAAAGTGGCGCGCTTCAGGGCCGCCGGCAAGCTCTTTCCGACGCTCCCGCCGGACTCCGACAATAATCAGGACGACGCCTATGAGGACGATGGCCGGAAGCAAGATCCAGATGATGAGATCCGCATACGGATGGGTACCGGCGGACATAGCGTCGACAATCGACAAAAAGACAATCAAGCCGATATTGACGACCACAATGAGCAGACCGATGAGAGAGAGCATATTGGAGAAGATTCTTGAAGGTTTTGGTTTCATGATGTTTATCTCCTTGAGTGTTCAACGATCTTCCCCTAGTCGGGGAACCAGTTCATCCTTCTAGTTTTATTGCAGTTATGAATTGCGATATGCTCATTATGGCCGTCCCGTTAAATGTTGCGACGACGGGTTCTCCAACCTCTTTACAGAAGTTTCGAAATCCACCGTGCTAGCTGATGGGCACTGTAACCGTGGGCCCCGGAGGCGCCGGACCGGTCTCTGCCAGACTGAGAAGGATCATGAGAAAGGTAAAAATCGTCTTGGATTTTCGATCCCGGTCATCGATCCAGAACCAGAAACCCCGGTTGTTGACGGCGACGAAGCTGTCGGACGGTTTATCCTTGCTGCAGTGGACCCGGATAAGAGGCGGCGCCTGTCCTTTTCCTTCCCCGATTTCAAGGGAAGTGGCATAGGTGCGGCCTTCCGCTGCGTGCTCAGGGGGGACATCGATCTGGGAGCATAATTCGATGATGATGTCCATGATCGAACGGGTCAGAATGGCAACTTCTCCTTCCTGCGTCGGGGTCGCTCCGTAGATGACCTTGAATTCTTCCGCGCCGGTTTTCAGGCCCAGCATTCGTCGAGTCTCCAAGATTCTCTGCTCGGTTTCCCGATCCGTTTTCCGGCGAAATACGACAACGGCCGTATCCTGTTTGTCCTTCCGTTCAATACGTGTCCCAACGGCCCCGGACTTCTGAGTCTGTTCCAGCATCCCGAGCAGTTTCCGAAACTGGGGGTCCTCGGTGCGTGCAAAGCCTGGTGCCGAGGACTGGTTGTCCATATCATTGATCGACTTGACGCACAGACTGAACAGCGTTCTGACGGGCCAGCCCGCCTGAACCAGGGAGAGCAGGGCATAGGGTGTGATCGGCGTCAGGAGACTCCGGGTAAATTTTTCTCCGGTAAGCGGCGCATAGGTGATCGTCGGTTTTTCCCCCCACGTGGTCGTCCCCCCGACGGCCTGCGAATTTGCGCTGGGAGGAAAGGACCATCCGGCGGCAAGATTCACCGTGCTCTGGACGCCCACCAGATTGATGACCGAGGTCACATCCATGAAAACAGGCGTGTCGGAGTAGCGGACCTTCACGATATTGAGGAGCATCTGGCTTTTCCAGGATTCGGAAATCGCGACGCTGTAATCGAAACGATCACGGACGATGGCCGGTCCCCCGAGGCGGGTGCACCCCGTCAAAGGAAGTAAAATCAAGATGGCAACCAAAAGCCCGGCCCTCTTCATAGCAAGCCCCTCCTCCGGCTGTATTCAATTGGATGATGTTCCTTTTTCCTCTTGGGCAGCATCTTGTACTCCTTCCTTTCAGCTTCTAAGGTACAGCTTTCATTTCTTTTCTCCTGCAGTCTCCGGAGTTGGACTCGCTTCAGTGTCGGCAACCCATACTCCTACCAGTCTGAAGGTAACGGCGAGCACTACCGGACCGATAAAAAGCCCGATGATGCCAAAGGCAACAAGACCACCGATAACGCCGGCAAAGATCAGGAGCAGCGGCAGGTCTGCACCCTTTTTGATGAGAATTGGACGCAGAAAATTGTCAAAAGTGCCGACGAATATGGTCACCACGAGCAATACCGTTCCCCAGGTCGTCTGACCGCTCCAGTAAAGCCAGATCACCGAGGGGATAAGAACAAGCCCCGGCCCAAGTTGGGCGATGCAGAGCATGAACATCACCGCTGTCAATATCGCAGCGGCGGGCACTCCGGAAACGGCCAGCCCGATGCCGCCGAGAAGCGACTGTATCAGGGCCGTACCGACCACACCCAGGGCAACGCCCCGGATGGTTCTTGCCGCCAGATCAACGGCTTCCTCGCCGCGATTTCCTCCCAATCGGTGCGCAAAGCGAAGAACACCCACCGCAGCCGTCTCGCCGTTGGCATAGCAGATCGCGGCAATGATCACCGTCAGGAGAAGCTGTACCGCAATGATCCCGACACTTCCCGCCTGGGACAGAAACCAGGTCAGGAGTTTTCCTGCATAGGGGACCAGGCGTGCCGATATCCCTTCCGGTCCCATCCTGATGCTTTCCCAGGCGGTAGTCAGCTTCGGACCCACGATGGGAAGTCCTGACAACCAGCCCGGCAGCGTCGGCAGGGTCTGAGTCTGAAAGGACTTCACCCAGGCAGTGATGTCGTCCGCGTTCTCTATGATGGCAACAATGGCCAGTAAAAAGGGGACGATAAACAGAATCAGCATGACAATCGTCATGGCTGTAACAGCAAGGCCCCGCTTTTTCCACAGCCGGCCCTCCACCTTCAACATGAACGGCCAGGTGGCCACAACGATCATGATGGCCCAGATGAGCGACAGCAAAAACGGCCTCATAATCCAGAATGTTGCGGCAATCAGGATCCCGATCCAAAGGACCTGCAGGGTAATTCGGGTCGGGTCCGGCGCCGAAATTCTATGTATCGTCATCCTTTTCTTCCCTAAGAGAGAATTTATGGGTGTGGGTCCTTAAAACTTATTTCGCCTGTAAATCCAACTCACGAAGCCAATCTTTATGACGGCTGAAATAAATATGTCCTTCTTTTGCACTACCCCGCGATTTCTTCTTCCCGGATCAAGGCTTCTCCGCTTCCAAAACCCGGATCGCTTCAGTAATCTCGCTGCTCAACCTTCCCAGTGCCCGACTATGCGCCGCAACTACTTCGGCATACCCCTGTCTTTGTACCTTCTCGGTCATCGCTGCACGGCGGCTTTGAGTCTGGCCGCTCTTTCTGGAACTCACCGTCCAGAGGACATCCAGGACAACCCCTTTGCCAAGTTCCGATTCAAACCGGATGACGTCGATTCCAACCCGGTAAGCCGCTTCTGCAGCGAAGGATTGGGGAAACACACTGACTTGAGCCGTCCCGAGCATCGCAGAAAGGTTTTCAGCGGTTACCCTTGCGATGTTACTCTTAAGTGGTGAAGCCCAGCGGTCGAATTCGGCCAGAAGAACCTGATTCGGACCGGTTCGCACAACGATCTGCGGCCGGTCAACGTCGTCGGGAATCGAGATCGGACCGACGGAGACGGAGATATTTGTCGACGTCGCCCCAATCCCTGTCAATGACGGGCTCAGCGTATAGAACTGCGTGGTCCTGGTTGAAGCGCAATTCGCCAGGAGCAAAGCGAGCGTCACAAGGATGAAGATTTCGATCTTTTTCATTTAGGCACCTCCTGAACCTTTCCACGGATAAGGGCATCGGGATGGCGTTCGAGATATTCAGCCAACTCGCTGATTGCCCGTGCCGCCCGTGAAATTTCCTGCAAGGCGACTCGCAGCTCCTGCTGCGCCGGCGCCTCCTTTCCGACGAGGGTCTTATCCGTGCTTGCCAGCACCTGCTCGGCTTTCGAAATCGCTTTTCGCAGGTCTTGAACAGTCGTCTTTACTTCGGGTACAATCTCGCCGTCGATGGAGTTCAGCGTTCTTTCGGCGGTCTTCATCGCCGAGTTGAGTGTTTTGAGCGTCTTTTTCGTCTCTTCTCCGATGGCGTCAAAGGGCACTTTATCGATCTTGGCGATAATGCCGTTTACCTTGGTTTCCAGGTCCTGCAGACTGCTAGGCATCACGGGAATGACATATGGGGGCTTCGTCCAGTCTATCCTGACTTGAGGGGCGTTGGGAAAGCGCTCAAGGGCGACATAGAGCTGCCCTGTCACGAGATTGCCGCTTCTCAATTGCGCCCGGAGTCCCAGATCAACCAGGCGCTGGACAAAGGCGCGACGTTCTGTCTCGTTCCTGACCTTCTCTTTGACCGTGTCCGACGTTGCCAGATGCCCCATGAAGCGGGCCTGGTAGATTGAGATTGCCACCCTTGGACGGAGTCCTTCCGTCTTCGGATTGTATTCAAGACCAACGCGGGTCACCTCCCCGACGGGCAAGCCGAGGTACGTGACGGGTGCACCCATGGAAAGTCCCCTCAACGACTCCTGGAAGTAGAGGACGTATTCCATAACGACCGGTTCAGGCTCCTTTGCTGCGGCAGCATAGTTTTCATAGACTTTGAAGACGGCATCCTCCGCTGCGGGTGTTGTGTCTGGGGTCAATGAAAAGGTTTCGAAGGCGATACCGCCGATCAGCATGGAAACCACCGACTGGGTCTGCAGTGACAATCCGTCTGCCTCCAGGGATAAATCGATCCCGCTGGCGTGCCAGAAATGGGTCTGCTGCAAAACATACTTGTCGTAGGGAGAATTTACGAAGACCTTGATATCGATCGATCGCCCATCCTTTGCAAGGCCATAACCGATGACCCGTCCCACGTTCAGACGGCGGTAATACAGAGGAGAGCCGATCCCCACAGATCCCAGGTTGTCCGCCTGAAGAACAAACTGCCTGCCCGGCTGATCGACGGTAACCTCCGGTGGCGCATCGAGACCGACGAATTGCCGCCGCACCTTGGTGGAGTTTCCGAGTTCCACTCCAATATGATTGCCGGACAACAACGTACCGATTCCGGATACCCCGCTGAGGGTAACACGCGGCTGTTCAACCCAGAATTTTGCATCATCGACAATCAATCCTTCGGCGCTCTTGTTGATCTTCGCCGTCACCACGACCTTTGTGAAGTCCTTGGAGAGTTCCACCTTCTCCACCCGGCCGATGTTGACGTCCTTATACTTGACAAGGGTCTTACCCTCTTCAATCCCCTCTGCCTTTTTGAAAACGATCGTGATCGTCGGACCTTTACTCAGAATCTGCTGAACAGCTATCCCGAGACCGACGAGTGCCGCCACGATGGGGATGATCCAGACCACAGAGAATTGCATTTTCTTTTTCTCTTTGGCGGTGGCCTGAGGAAGATTGTTTAAATCAGCAGATTTCGTCATGTTGTTCCTCCTTGTTTTTACGAGAATCCCATATCAGACGGGGATCGAACGTTTCTGCCGCGAGCATGGTCAGCACAACGACGGCCGCGAAAAACACCACTCCGGCGCCAGGTTCGACGGACATGAGCGGCTGGAGCTGGACAAGGGCGACGACGAAAGTCACGACGAAGACATCGAGCATGGACCATCGACCGACAAACTCGACCAGCCGATAGAGCCGGATTCGCTCTTCCTTTCTCCGCGCAGAGCGAAATTGGATAGAAATCAGCAGATAGGCCAGAGCAACAATCTTGGCCATGGGAATCACCACGCTGGCAACAAAGACGATCAGGGCGAGCGGCCAGGATCCATGCACGTAAAGCAGAACGACTCCGCTCATGATGGTGTCCTTCTCTGCGTAGGTCGGCGTCATGGTACCCATCACCGGCAGCAGGTTTGCCGGGATGTAGCAGATCGAAGCAGCGATGAGCAGGGCCCAGGTGCGCTGGATCGAGTTTGGACGGCGCAGCTCAAGTTCCTGACCGCAACGGGGACAATGCCCCGGCTTCTCAAGATCTGTCGGCTTTGTCAACAGGCCGCAGCCCTCGCACAGGACTAGCCCCATCTTGATGCCGGTCAGTTCTCCCGGAGTTTCTTTTCCTTCCATTTCCCCCTCCCCTTCTGCCTTTTCCTCGACTTCCGGAAATGCCGCCCTGTGCGGACCTTCGCCATAGACCCACCGGACTCGTGACCATACCTCGTGCTTGTCGAAGCTGACCGTCATCGCCGCGATCAGCACAATAAGCGCACCAACGGCAAACATTCCGATACCGGGAATCACCGTCGCCAGATCGGCGATTTTTATCAGGGCAACCAGGATGCCGAGCATCATCACCTCAAGCATTGCCCAGGGCTGGTTGAACTCTGCCATCCGCAGAAGAGTTCCTACCCAGATGGGTGCCGAAGTCTGTCTCAGGGCGAGCAGGACGGTCAGCGTAAACCCGATATGGACCGTTGGAGCAACCACCGTACAGAAGGCCACCAGTACGGCCGCAATCTGATGCCCCTGCTGCCACAGCTTCAGAACCCCGCCCACTATCGTCGTACTAGCCTGACGACCAACAGCCGACAGCCCCATGAGGGGCATTACATTGGCGATGATCAGGACAATCAACGCGGCAACCGTAAGGGCCAGGGTGCGATCCAGGGAATCGGGCTTACTGGAGGCAAGTGTATGACCGCAGCGCAGACAGCTCACCGTCCCACCTGACGTCAGCATAGGGATGCGCTGCAGCAGGTCACAATCAGGGCAGGCGACGATGTTTTCCGAAAAAGAGATCACTTCGTATTCTCCATGATGTCTGTCCATCGCTCGGGCATGATCTTACTGGCCTATCTTGCCCTCAGAGGAGTAGATCGCAACCAGCCGGGCGACCAGGATGGTGACATAAAACACACCGGCTATGGACTCCGTTACTGCCAGCATTCGGGAAAAATTGGATACCGGGATGATGTCGCCGTAGCCCACGGTCATGAGGGTGGCGAAACTGAAATAAAAAGCCTCGAATCCTGTCGGCACGTGCCTGGGAGCGGATCCAAGGGTGTAATAAAATGAATCGGGCAATATTTGCGCGACAAGCTGATAGGCAAAGGACCAGAGCAACCCCAGCATCAGATAGTCGGCAATAGCGGCGCAGAGTACATCCAGGCTGACCTTGGGCGTGCGGAGGATGAAACTCAGGAGGTTCACCACGACAAAGCCACAGAAGAGCGCAGCGGCCACGAGAAATATTTCAGGCGGCATCAGGTCCGGCCGAAAATAATTCATCCATTTTCCGATAAGCGCCGGTGTTGCCAGAACAAAACCCCAGACCAGTGTGCCGCGCCGGCCACCGATGGCCATCAGCGCCGACAACAGCACCAGGGTCAGGAGAAGAGACAGAATCAGGATGCCATGGGGCATCAGCTCAACGAAGGGGAAGATCACGATCAACAGGACCAGCATGGCCAGAAAGGTGCGCAGAGAATACCGGACGAGCTCTTTTTTGTTGGTTGCCTCCGGATTCTTCCTGTTTTCCTCACCCTGCCGCACCTGCTTTGTCTGAGACATAACGCCTCCAGAATCCTGCTGAACAACGAAATTTTTCCTAAGGACGCTCCACGGAAATGGCCTCCGCTTCTGTAAACGTAATCAATAGCTCATCTCCTACATTGACCTTATCCAGATTTGTTGGATCAATAAAGTCCACTTTCACAGTCTTGCCACTGGGCCCCATGAGGGAGATCGTTCCCGCCTTCTTGTCCATTGCTTTCACCGTGGCCGTCACCTAGTTCTGCCTGGGACCTCCAGATAGTTGTTTCTTAAGTCGTTTTCTATATTTTTATTTCCATTTTATCTTACGATCCTCGTAATCTTCGTCCCCTGTAGGCCGATTCCAGCCATAAGCCCTTTCTGGTCAAAGAAGAAGGCATAAATATCGGATTTCGCCGTGGTGGTCGATATGCCTCCTGCTGCTCCCACATCAACGACGACAATGTTCGGGGTCAAGCCCAGTTCCCAGCCTTCACTTCTGTCCAAAAATCTCAAAGCGGAATCCGACATCAGGAACAACGCATAGCCGTACTTCTGGATGCCGGCCTGCAAACCGTACGATGCCGAAATGGTACTGTAGAAACCGGCAATCTTCCCATCCTTTATCAGGGCGCCCTCACCGTATTGCCCCCCCACAATAAATCCTCCTTTCACGATATTGGGAAAGACAAGGATGGCCTTCGCCTTCTGCCCCATTTCCCGCGCTGGTGCTGATTTTTCATACAGCTTCAGCAGAGCGATCTGGACATTGCGGTTGATTTCTTCTGCGGTCGCCGCCACGGCTCGTCCCGTGGGCATGGAGATCACGACGAACAGGACAAGAACACAGAGAAAAATTTTAAAATGTAAGCCTTTCATTATTATCTTCTCCTTTTTCCTTAAGGTCTTACTTCTTTTCTGCTTTGATCAGAGGGATCCTGGCAGCCAGTTCATAGTCGATGACCGCTTTTATCTTGTTCTCGATCTGATAATAGCGCACAACCTTCATGTCGGGCAGGACTTTCCGGAACTTCGGCAGATATGCTTTGCGCAATTCCAGCCCCAACGTCTCAATGGTCATCAATTCATCAAGCAGCTGCTTTGCGATTTTGTCGTTCATCGTTCCATAGGCATCTCCATAATCCCTGATTAATTTAACAACACGCATGCGAAGCAGAAACTGCTCATTTTGATAATTTTCGTAGACGGGCCAGAAAGCTTTGGCCTCCTTCTCGGTAAGCTGCATGTTTTCAGCTACGAGCAACTTTTTGTCTGCCTTGATCTTCTCCTGCAGGATCTGCATGTTGTCGCCGGATGGTTCATCCGCCATCCCGGTAATTCCAATACCCAGAAATAATATGGACAGTACCAACGTCAAAAATAGTGTCCCTGCTTTTTTTGTCATGAGAATCCTCCTCGTTTATAATTTCTTTTCCTTAGCCGCATGGGATGAGAAGTCGGTCATCCGTCATCGGCAAAAGCATGTCACTGATGACGGATGTCCGATATCGATTATTCCTCTATAATCCAGGACATAATCCCACTACTTTGCCGGTTCTCTTTTGATGCCCCTGGCTTCATCCAGAACCTTTACGATCCTCTCCGACCAGAATTTGAAGGCGTCCTCGGCTGATCCATAGCTGGAAAAGCGCGAAGCGAAGGCCGCCTGTTGCTGATCCACCGCCATGACGAGCGGCTCGTTGCTCTCGGAGTCGACCATCATCAGCTCGGCGCACGTCTCGCCGCTTCCTGCCCAGCCCCCCGTTGCACCCCTCTTAACGACGCTGATGGCAATTCCGACGGGAATAATCGAGGTGACGGCACTGACACCCGGGCTACTCCTCTCGATATTGGTGATGGCAATTTTGATTCGCGCCACATCGGGACCGGGATCGGCTACAATCGGGTACTTGTCCTTGAAGGCCGCCACCAGCTCTTTGTTGAAGGTGTCGGCGAGGTCTTTCAGCACCTGGGGATCAATGCCCTTGTATTCAGACTCGTCAGCCAGGTAGAAGATCACGCTGTCCACCATAAAACGGTTGTACTTGCTGAAATCCAATCCGTCCTTCACCCACCGCAGTTTGGCCCCCCCTTCCGGTCCCGGCTTCAATTGCTTGTAGACATCGGGACTGCCCAGAAAACCGGAAAAAGGCGGCTCTTCGGCAAATGCGGCGGATACGCTGAACACGATACCGATTCCAATGACCAACAGTATTTTTGCCAATGCTTTCATAAATACCTCCTGACATCGTCATATTGTTTTTTCTTAAGGACCTTGGAGAAGATCCACCTTTAACATTTACCTTTATCTTTCTTCCGAGTCAGCTTCCCTTCCTCATCCTCTTGAGGACGTCAATCCCTTCCCAGGAAGTATTGTCCCCCACTCGAACCCTGACCGACTTACTCAGCAGATCGACCGCCCCGAGAAGCGCGCTCCCGCTTGTCGATCGCATATAGTTCTCACATTTCGTTTCATCCTCCCAGGCGATTGAGAGGAAGAAGACCTCTCCATCCTCTATATCCCGGTAGATGTGGGATTCACAGCATCCTTCTTCCTTGCGCATCGTGGGCAGAAGCGCCTGCAGTGACTGATAGAGTTCCTGAAACTTTTCCGCTTTGGCCCGAAATTCAAGGGTGAGATTCATCGAACTCTCCTTAAATAGGAGTTGAAGAGTTCCAGCAATGCACAGTCTCTCATACAGTTTCCTGCTTATTACCGGAAACCGTATAGAGACTCACAAGTCGCGCTACGGTAATGGCGATAAAAAGCTGACCGGTCAGCTGCTTTAATATAGCCAGCGACCGCGCCTGCACCGATACTGGCAGGAAGTCCCCATAACCTGTTGTCGTCAGCGTCACAAAGCTGAAATAGAGGAATCCGGACCGATCCTTCGGTCCCGCAAAGTTGAAGGAGCCCGGATATGCCGTCTCGATGAGGCTGTAAAGAAAAGCCCACAAGACGCCAATGAGCACGTATTCGCTGGCCCCCGCCATGAGCATGTCCGCTGTTACATTTTTCTCCTGGGCAAGGTAAAATAAAATGGTAATGACGGCATAGCAAAGGAAGAGAATGATCATAATCTGGCTCGTCCACGCCATCACCTCGTTTTTCAGGGTGAAACCGAGAAGATCAGTCAGGATGGCCATGACGGCCATGACGACGACCAGCAACCGTTGTTTATGTTTTTCGTGAACCGCCCAGACACAGGAAATCATAAGGAACCAGACAAACATCGAGGTCACGACGGTAACGGCCCTGGGGATCATAACAAAGGGCCGGAGCAGAAAAAACAACACAACCGTAAAGAAAAGATAGGAAAACCTGGCCTGCAGAATTCCATGGATCATTCTTTTAATGGGTTGACGCATGGTCTTTTCTCCACCTGTCAGGCGTGCTGAATAAACGGATGCTATGGTTTTCCTTCTACCGGCGCTGCTGTCAGCTTATCCGCCTCTACAACCCATCCACCGCCCATGGCCTTGTAGAGGTTTACCAGGGCAGAAAAGAGGATTCCCTGGGTTTGGGCGTAGGTCAGCTCCGCAGAAAAGAGACTCCGCTCGGCATCGAGGACCTCGATGTAGCTGGTATAGCCATTATCATAGCGTATCCGGGCAAAGCGTGCGGTCTCACGCAGGGCATCAACCTGCCGCTGCTGCGCCTCAAGCTGTTCCCTGGTACGCCTCTGATCAATCAGGGAGTCTTCCACTTCCCGGAAGGCCGTCTGGATGGTGTTCCGGTAATTGAACAGGGCCTGCTGCCGGATCGCCTCCGCACTCATGACCTGCCCTCGAACAGCCCCTCCCGTAAAGATCGGAGCGGTCATCATGCCTCCCCAGTTCCAGATCTTCGCCGGTCCGGCAAAGAGATTCGAAAGGTCCTCGCTTGCCCAGCCGAAAAATCCTGTCAAGGAAAGAGTCGGAAAGTACTGCGCCCTTGCCACACCGATACGGGCATTTGCAGCGACAAGGCTCTGCTCTGCCTGACGGATGTCGGGTCGCTTTTCAAGCAGATCCGAGGGGAGACCCGCGGGTACAACCGGGAGAATCAGTTCGTCCATGCTCTTTCCCCGGGCAATAGGCCCGGGATTCTTGCCGATCAATTGACTCAATCCATTCTCCTGGAAGACAATCTGTTTTTCTATCTGCGGAATGGTAGCCAAGGCCTGTTCATACTCGGATTTGACCTGATTGAGTTCAAGCTCTGAAATGACTCCGCCTTCAAAACGCTGATTGAAGAGTTTGTAGGATTCCTCTCTTACTTTAGCCGTCCGCACGGCAATTTCCCTCTGCTTGTCGAAATTGCGCAGAGAGATGTAGCCGTTTGCGACAGCACTGACCAAAGACAGTATAACTCCCTGCCGAGCCTCCTCGGTTGCGAGCAGATCCGCCCGTCCTGCCTCGGTAGCCCTTCTCAATTTTCCCCAGAGGTCGATTTCCCAACTTCCGTTTAAGACACCCTGATAAAAATCCGCCGGATTTTTTACCTGCGGAGAAAGAGGGGCCGATCCCTCTTCAGAGACACGACTTCGTCCGGCTTCAGCATACCCTCCAATCTGCGGGAAGAGGCCGGACCGCCAGACCCAGTACCGTCCGACATACTCGTCGATTCGTGCCGTGGCGATCCGTAGATCGACGTTATTCTTCAAGGACTCCTCGATCAGGGCGTTCAAAACCGGGTCGTTGAACTGTTGCCACCACGATGAATTTGCTGTATCCTTCGCCTCTTTTTCTTCGATGTTCCAGGCGGGAGGGCTTTCGATCGCCGGGCGCCGGTAATCCGGACCGACCATACAGCCGGTTAAAAAAAGTGCCGTCAGCAAGGAGAAGATCGTTTTCTTATTCATGGCCTTCCTCCTCCTTCTTTGTCTCTTCACCAGGGAGATGAGCACCCTCCCCACCCCGATGCGACAGTTTCTCCACGACATAGAACGTAACGGGAATGAGGAAGATGGCGATAAAACTTGCCGCCAGCATCCCGCCGATGACGGCCCATCCCATCACGCGCCGCGAGATGGCCCCGGCGCCGCTTGCAAGCGCCAGTGGCACGCAGCCCAGGATGAAGGCGAAGGAGGTCATCAGGATTGGCCGCAACCGAAGCTTTGCCCCGGTCAAGGCCGCCTCGATGACGGGTTTGCCCTTGTCGTATTCCATCTTGGCGAACTCGACGATGAGGATCGCATTTTTTGCCGCCAGCCCGATGAGCATGACGAGGCCGATCTGGGCGTAGACGTTGTTCTCGAACCTCAACAGCCACAGCGCGCCGAAGGCCCCCATGACGGCGATGGGTGTTCCAAGGAGCACGCTGAAGGGAAGGGACCAGCTCTCGTACTGAGCGGCCAAAATCAGGAAGACGCACAGCAGCGAGAAACCGAAGATGACGGCGGGCGACACCCCTTCCTGGGCCTTCTTTTCCTGATAGCTCATCCCGAGATAATCATAGCCCATCTCCCGAGGCATCGTCTGGGCAAAGACCTGTTCAAGGGCTTCCATGGCCTGTGTCGAGCTGTATCCCGGCGCCGCCGACCCGTTGATCTGGGCGCTGCGGTAGAGGTTGTAGCGCATGGTGAACTCGGGCCCCGCAAGGGGGCTGGTACTGGTTATAGCCGAGAGGGGGACCATCACTCCGTTGCTGTTCCGGACATAGAACTGCCCAAGGTTCTCTGCCTTCGTCCTGTACTCGCCCTCGGCCTGAACATATATTTGCCACTGACGACCGAATCGGTTGAAGTAGTTTACGAAGGCACCCCCCATGAAGCACTGCAGGGTTTTGTAGGTATCCGAGAGGTCCACCCCCTGTTTGAGGACCTTGTCGCGGTCCACGTTCACGAAGACCTGGGGCACGTTGGGGCGGAAGGTTGTGCTGAGGCCGGCAAGTTCCGGCCGCTTCCGGGCCGCTTCGAGAAAACGGTTCGTTTGCTCGGCAAGAAATTTGATGTCATTGCCTGCCCGGTCCTCCAGAACGAACGTGAAGCCGCCCGAAGTCCCGATGCCGGGGATGGCCGGGGGCGGAAAGGCAAATCCGATGGCCTCCGTCAGAGACCCCAGTCCCTTGGTCAGGTTGGCCTTGATGGCCTCGTATTTCTCCTCCGGCTTTTTCCTTTCGGCCCAGTCCTCCAGCGTAATGAAGAAAAATGAGCTGTAGGTGTTGGCAACGCCGCTCAGCATGCTGTAGCCGACAACGGAGGTGCAGTACTTCACGCCGGGAGTCTTTGAGATGATCTCCTCGGCCTTTTTCGTCACACTGTCGGTCCTCTGCAGCGAGGCCGCGTCGGGAAGCTGAACCCCTGCGTAGAGGTAACCCTGGTCCTCATCGGGGAGGAAGGAGGTCGGCAGGGCTTTCCCGAAGAATCCGGCCAGCAGAACGGTCCCGAGAAGGAACAGGAGACTCATCTTGCTCTTGCGGATGAAATGATCGCACCAGTTCACATACCCGTCCGTCGAACGGCCGAAGATGCGGTTGAACCCATCGTAGAATTTCTGCAGCGGTCCCCAGGATTTCTTCTTCGGTCGAAGAAGGAGGGCCGACAGGGCAGGCGAAAGGGTCAGGGCGTTGAAAGCCGAGATGATGACGGACACGGCGATCGTCACGGCGAACTGCTGGTAGAGGCGTCCCGTGATCCCCGGGATGAAGGCCGTCGGGACAAAGACGGCCGCCAGGATGACGGCGATGGCGATAACCGGTCCCGAGACCTCCTCCATGGCCTTCAGGGTTGCCTCTTTCGGGGACATTCCGTGCTCGATGTGGTGCTCCACGGCCTCGACGACGACGATGGCGTCGTCGACGACAAGCCCGATGGCGAGCACCAGCCCAAAAAGTGAGAGGGTATTGATGGAAAACCCGAAGAGGGGAAAGAGCATGAAAGTCCCGATCAGCGACACGGGCACGGCCAGCAGCGGGATGAGGGTTGCCCGCCAGCCCTGCAGGAAGATGAAGACGACGATGAGGACGAGAACGAGGGCCTCGAAGAGGGTATGGATGATCTCCTTGATGCCCTCCGTAACGGCGAGCGTCGTGTCCAGGGCGACCACGTAATCCAGATCGGCGGGGAATTTCTCCTTGAGTTGCGCCATGAGCTTCTTGGACCCGTCGGCTGCCTGGATCGCATTGGTGCCCGGCAGCTGGTAGAGGGCGATGATGGCCGCAGGCTTGCCGTTGAGGCGACCGATCATATTGTACGACTGGGCCCCCAGCTCGATTCGTCCCACATCCTTGACATGGACAAGGGAACCGTCGGAATTTGCCCGGATCACGATGTTGCCGAACTCTTCCTCGTTCTGGAGGCGGCCCTGAGACCGAACGGCATAGGTGAATTCCTGACCCGGCGGCATCGGTTCGCCGCCGATCTGGCCGGCCGGGTTCACGGCGTTCTGTTTCTGAACGGCGCTGACGATTTCGGGAATGGTGATCGCCAGTTTGGCGAGCTGATCCGGTTTCACCCAGAGACGCATGGCGTACTGCCCGGCGCCGAAGATGGTGACGCTGGCGATGCCGGGGACGCGGGTCATCTGGTCATTGATGTTGATGTAGCAGTAGTTCGCCAGAAAGACATTGTCATAAGTCCCCTTGGGGGAAAAGAGGGCGAAGACGATCAGCGGGGCCGATGTCGATTTCTGCACTGTGACGCCCTGGTTGATCACATCGGTGGGGAGCTGCGAGTTGGCCTGGTTTGTCCTCATCTGGGCAAGGATCTGGTCTGTGCTGGGGTCCGTCTTGATGTCGAAGTTCACCGTCAGGACCATCTTGCCGTCGTTGGAGTTGAGGGAGTACATGTAGTTCATGTTGTCCACGCCCGACATCTGCTGCTCGATGGGGGTGGCCACGGACTGTTCCATGGTCAGCGCATCGGCGCCGGGGTAGGTGCCGGTGACCTTCATTTCCGGCGGGACGATGTTGGGAAACTGCGCCGTGGGCAGGCCCGACATGGCCACAAGGCCGACGATGACCATAAGGATGGCGATGACCATGGCCACGATGGGACGGTTGATGAAGAATTTTGACATGGCGATCTACCTCGTCCCGACCTGCGCCGGCTCGGCTGGTTTCGAGGGGGCCTGGGGCTTCTCCCCCTGTTTCGCTTCGGGAGGTGCTGCCGGCTTCGCTTCGTTCTTCACCGGCGCTTCGACATAGGCCTTCGGCGTCACCGGCATTCCGGGGCGTACCTTCTGGATCCCCTCGACGATGATGCGCTCCCCGGGTTGGAGGCCTTCAAGGACGACCCAGAGGTTGTCGACGCGTTCAGCCGCCTTCACCGGCCGGATATCGACCTTGTTGTCGGCTCCAACAACCGCCACCATGTATTTCCCCTGGACTTCAGACACGGACCGCTGAGGCACGAGGAGGGCATCCTTGCGGACAGACGTGGCAACTCTGATCCTCCCATACTGCCCGGGTCGCAGGAAATTGTTCGTGTTGGGAAATACAGCCGCCACTTTTATGGTCCCGGTCGTGATATTTACCTGTCGATCGGCAAAGGCGAAACGCCCTTTTTCAGGATAGACGCTCCCATCCGCAAGGATCAGTTCCCCTACTTTTTTCTCTGCGACTGCGGCTGAGTTTTGTGCCGTCTGGAGGTATTCCTGTTCGCTTATCTGAAAGAAGAACTTGATCGGATTGACCGTTGAAACCGTGGTCAGTTCTTCCATTGCTCCTGGACCCACGAGATTTCCAAGCTGGGCCTTGGCAAGACCGGCAATCCCGTCAATAGGTGAAACTATTTTTGTAAATCCCAGATCGAGTTTGGCCTTGTCGACACTGGCCTGAGCGGCGAGCACCGCCGCACGGGCCGCCTGTTCCGCACCTATGGCGTCATCAAGATCCTTCTTGCTGACGGCGTTGACAGCGGCAAGGGGTTTGATTCGGGCCAGAGTTGCCTTGGCCGTATTCCAGCGGGCCTGCTGGGCTTCCAGTTGCCCTCTTGCCTGCTCCAGCGATGCCTGGAAGGTGCGCGGGTCGATTTCGAAGAGGATCTGGCCCTTTTTCACAAGGTCGCCTTCGCGGTAGTTCTGTTTTATCAGATACCCCTGGATTTGAGCCCGGATCGTGGCGTTCACCATGCCGTCGAGCGTCCCGATCCACTCTCTGTAGATGGGCACGTCCTTCTGGAGAACCGTCATCACCTCCACGACAGGCGGTTTCGGCGCCTCCTTGGCTTCCTTCGAGCACCCTGCCGCCGCGATGAAGATCAGAATGAGGATCGCGAAGATCGAGACGATCCGGATTACATTCCCTGGATGTTGCCATGGATAACGCTGTGCCGGGATGCTCTGCATATCCGTTCTCCTCCATTCCATTCCTGTGGTGTGTTCTGAAATAATGGTTTTCTTATTCTTATTGGGTTGAGGCTTTCGGGGCTTTCCCTTTAATATATTCCACAAAACATACCTTAAAGGTCGGACCTTGCGGAATAACTGCAAGCATTTGATATATGGTGATTATTTATAATTAAAGAGATCATTCCCTGTGCGGGAGAGTGAAAATTTACCCTCAACATATTGCGGGCCTGCAAGATATTGAGGCTTCCCGTTGAGGGTATTGGACGGTATGCAATCGTTGTCTCAAAAAACCGGTTGTCATTTTCCCGGATTTGATCGACTCGGTTGCCTGTTGACCCCCTATTTCAGCGGCGCTGCCCATGTCTGGCTGACCTGCCTCATGTTCTTTCAGGCCATGCTTCTGCTCGGGTATCTCTACGCCCATCTTCTCGTCCGGAAACTGGGAGCCTGGCACTTGCTCTTCCTGCTTCTTCCCCTGATCAGCCTCCCTCTGCGGATCAGCGCCATGGCGACTCCATAGGCACCCATTCTCTCCATTCTTTCAACTCTGTTTTTCTCTGCGGCGCCCCCTTCATTGCCCTTTAAACCACCGCCGTGGTTGCCCAGTCATGAATGGCCACCACCCTTTCCGACAGCGTACAGATCCGTGCGGCATCACGTGCGGCAATCGTCCCCATGCTGACCTTGTCCTGGTTGTGGGATTCCGGTCCCTGCATGCCAACGAGGTCGGCCGGAAGCCCCCGGTTGTACTGGGGTGCCGCGAGGAGCATCACCTGGCGGTCGGACAGGTCGGCCTCCGCTTCCAGAAGCTCCCGCATTTTCCATGCAATCCGGATTTGGCCGGAAAATGATTTGGCCCTTGCGATTTCCTCGTGGAAATGATGGGCCTTTCCCTATCGGGGCATGGACGACCAGAGCCGCCGCGCAGACTGGGGCGTCCAGGATTCGAACCGCCCTTTCCACGGCGATGACCGCAATTCCCGTCATGACGGATGTGCCATTCATCATGGAGAGGTGCTCTTTCATCTGGAAGGCATAGGGGGGCAGATTGGCTTTTTCGATTGCCTACAAAGCCGGCATTCGCCAACCGCGGTAGAAGACCTCCCGATCTCCGGCCAGCGCGGCGGCGATGTAAGACATGGGCGTCAGGTCACCGGAGGCCCCGACAGATCCTTCGCACGGAACAACTGGCGTAATGCTGCCCTTGTTCAAAAAGGAGGCGATCTGCTCCAGCAGGGACAGAGCGACGCCCGAATAGCCC
>Ga0265295_1001222_pt1 | contig 46424 bp, 42 predicted proteins | sample Munlansysbiofilm_FD_192503 | JGI IMG/M metagenome (GOLD analysis project Ga0265295, IMG submission 192503) | Leachate microbial communities from a municipal landfill in Southern Ontario, Canada - Methane capture system biofilm | ecosystem: Engineered > Solid waste > Landfill > Unclassified ...
GTTGAAATTATGCGCTATCCTGTTGAAAAAGATGAATCTGACCTTGAGTTGGCGGCACTCGAAGCCCTTCGGCGTGGTTTTAGCGAAATTCTCATCACCGGCACATCCGGCGGCAGAATCGACCACATCCTCGCCTGCCTCGCCATTCTCGCTATGCCCGACTTGCAAATGGTGAACGCCAAAATTGCAGACGGCAAAGGCACAGTCTACTATATTAAAGAAGACTTTGAGCTTGACACAGAAGCCGGCGATTTGATTTCTTTACAAGCCTGGGGAGAAGGTGTTCACGGGCTCAGCACAACGGGCCTCAAATGGGAGCTCAGCAATGCCATCCTCCATCCCTGGGGCGCGCTTGGTTTGAGCAACATCGCTCTCCAAAACCGAATAACTATCTCGTTAAAGTCCGGACAACTTTACCTAACCCATACTAAAAAACAATCCCTATCTAAAAAGGAGCATGATGCTTAAAAAAGTTTTTCCTATCTTGTTTATTTTGATTTTCGGTCTGTCTGCCTGCCAGCCAACCGCTCAAAACCCGGAATCGTCCGAAGGTTCACGCGAACTAACCATTATGACCCACGACAGTTTCAGCATTAGCGCTGAGCTCGTCAGCAAATATGAAGCCGAACATCAGGTAAAACTGACTTTCATTCAAGGTGGCGATGCCGGTTCTGCACTGAATCGTCTTGTCCTCACTTCGGGTGAAAACAAGCAGCCCGAAGCCGATATTCTCTACGGACTGGACAACACTTTTCTTTCGCGTGGTTTAGAACAAGATCTCTTTGAGCCTTACGAAGCCAAAAATTTAGAGGCAATTCCCGACAATTTCAAGCTCGACCCTGAAAATCGTGTCACGCCAATCGACTTTGGCGATGTTTGCATCAATTATGACAAAGCCTGGTTTGCTGACAACCAGCTTGAACTACCCTCTTCGCTCAAAGACCTTGCCAACCCGATGTATCGCGACCTGCTTGTGGTTGAAAACCCTGCCACCAGCTCCCCCGGTTTGTCCTTTTTAATGGCAAGCATTGCTGAATTTGGCGAAACTGGCTACCTCGATTTTTGGCAATCGCTCAAAGACAATGGCTTGACAGTTGTCGCCGACTGGGAAACCGCTTACTACACCAATTTCTCCGGCTCTTCGGGCAAGGGGCCTCAGCCGCTGGTTGTTTCTTATGCATCCAGTCCGGCTGCGGAATTAATCTATGCCGAAACCGAATTGGCCGAATCGCCAACCGCCTCATTGGTCGCCCCCGGTATGTGCTGGCGGCAAATTGAATTTGCCGGCATTCTCAAAAACACGCCGAACCGTGATTTGGCAGAAGACTTCATTGACTTCCTGCTCAGTCGCGAATTCCAGGAAGATATGCCGATGCAAATGTTCGTCTATCCTGTTTTGCCCGAAGCGAGTTTACCGGAAGGCTTTGTACGCGGCAGCCAAATCCCCGAAAGCGTTGCCACGCTCGATTCAGCCTTGATTGCCGAACAACGCGACCTTTGGGTCAACGACTGGACGAATTTAATTCTGAAATAGGCAAGTCTGTCATGAATTTGAAGCGCTCAAAATCTCTTACTTGGTTGCTCTGGCTGATTCCACTGGCTTTTTTGCTGGTCTTTTTCTATCAGCCTCTTTTGGCAATCTTCAGGCAAGTTTTTTCTGAGCGCTTCAGTCAAGGCTGGCAATTTTTCAGCTGGGCTCAAATCACCAAACCGCTTGGCTTCACCCTTTGGCAAGCCAGCCTCTCAACTTTTTTCACGCTCCTGATTGGTCTTCCGGCTGCTTATCTTTTTGCCCGTTTTGACTTCCCCGGCAGAAAAACACTGCGTAGCATCAGCCTTTTGCCATTTATTTTGCCAACCGTTGTTGTTGCCACAGCCTTCAACAGTTTGATTGGTCCTAAAGGTTGGCTGAATTTGATTCTGATGAATCTTTTCAATTTAAACAACCCGCCGCTCAATTTGCTCAATTCAATGCCTGCGATTATCCTCGCCCATGTTTTCTTCAACACTTCTATTATTATTCGCATGGTTGGCAACAGCCTCAGTCGCCTCAACCCCCATTATGATGAAGCCGCCCGCGTTTTGAATGCGTCACCCTGGCAAGCCTTTCGGGAAGTATCCTTACCGCTCCTGCTTCCTTCGATATTGGGTGCCAGCCTTTTGGTCTTCCTCTTCAATTTCACCAGCTTTGGTGTGGTTTTAATGCTTGGGGGTCCTCAATTTGCAACGCTCGAAGTCGAAATTTACAATCAGGCAATGAACCGCTTCAACCTACCCATGGCCGGTTTGCTTTCTATCATCCAATTAGTCTTCACACTATTAATCACCACCATTCAAAACCGTCTCAACAAGCCCCGTTTTGGAAAAGCCGCCCTCAGCAGTGAAAGGAAAACGCTCAAAAAACCAACAACAAAATGGCAAAAACTTTTTGTTGTTTTCATGGTTATCATTTTAATCATCCTCTTCGTTTCCCCAATTTTGAGTTTGGTAAGCCGTTCTCTGGTTACTTTCGAAGCAGCCAGAGGGGAACGCGGCAACGTTGAAACCGGTTTCACACTGCGCTATTACCAAGAACTTTTCAAAAACACGAGCGGTTCTATTTTTTACGCCAACCCTTTGGCTGCAATTCGCAATTCGCTAGTCTATTCCCTTTTGACCATGCTGATTGCGACAACCATGGGGCTCCTGAGCGCCTATGCGCTGAACAATTCCAATAAAGCGAATCGTTGGCTGGAACCGCTTTTCATGCTTCCTTTGGGAGCCAGTCCTGTAATCCTCGGATTGGGCTTTCTGATTAGCTTCAATCACCCACCCTGGACCAGCGGACCCTACCCGATTTTGATTCCGATTGCTCATTCGCTGATTGCCCTGCCCTTCGTTGTGCGCACAATTTTGCCCGCTTTGCAAAGCATCCCAAATTCTCTGCGCGAGGCTGCCGGAGTGATGGGCGCTAAACCTTTCCGGGTCTTCATGGAAGTTGATTTGCCAATTTTGCTGCGTGCGATTATTGTCAGTCTCACTTTCTCTTTCACGATTTCCTTAGGAGAGTTTGGCGCATCCAGCTTTTTGGCAAACGCCCGAACGCCAACCATCCCGGTAACGATTTTCCGTTACCTCTCCCAGCCGGGTGCCCTCAATTACGGACAAGCTTTGGCGATGTCCACCCTTCTGTTAATCACCAGCGCTCTTGGCAGTCTCCTTATAGAAAAAATCCGCCTTCCCGGTGAGGAGTTGTTCTAATGTTAGAAGTTGAAAATATTTACAAGGATTATGATGGCAAACCCTTATTGAAGGGGATCAGTTTTCAGGTCAACAAAGGCGAATTAGTCTGCCTCTTGGGATCCTCAGGCAGCGGTAAAAGCACTATGCTCCGCATCATTGCCGGGCTCGAAGTCCCCGACAGCGGTCAGATTTTCTGGAATGGAGAAGACATCACAAATAAGCCCACTCACGAACGCGGTTTTGGTTTTATGTTTCAAGATTATGCCCTCTTCCCCCATCGTACCGTCGCCCAAAATATCGCTTTCGGTTTGCGTATGATTGGAAAACCAAAGGACGAAATCGCTGCTCTTGTTCAAAAATCACTTGCTGACATTCATATGCAAGCCTTTGCCAATCGGCAGGTTACCGAACTCTCCGGCGGAGAACAACAACGCGTCGCTTTAGCTCGTGCACTTGCTCCGGACCCGCATTTGCTCATGCTCGATGAACCGCTCGGTGCTCTCGACCACAATTTGCGTACGGAATTGCTCAAAGAACTTCGCCGCAGGCTCCATGAAAGTCGAAAACCGGTCATTTACGTTACCCACGATCAGGAAGAAGCCTTCGTTTTGTCTGATCGCCTGCTCTTGTTGCATGATGGTCTGGTAGTTCAGGAAGCTGCGCCCGAAATCGTTTTTCGTCAACCGGCAAATGCCTGGGTCGCTTCATTTTTGGGTTTGGGCAATCTGATTCCGGCTCAATCTTTGCCGAATGGACGTCTTAAAAGCGAAATTGGAGAGATAACTTTCTCAGAGCCTCTGCCTTACCAGCCCGGTCAAGACCTCGTGCTCCTCTTGCGCCCGGAAGATGCCATTCTCAATCAAAGCGGGGAAAAGTTTCTGATTCAATTGGAAGCCATCGTTCAAGATGCTGTCTTTATCGGTGAGGCATACCGGCTCGAAGTCAGCGCCGGGGGCACAAAACTGCTCATCCAATCCCCCCGGGCAGTCAGCATTGGTGAAAAGATAAGCATCAGTTGGCCTGAAAGCAAAGTTCAACACCTTTCAAGGTAAAAGGAATCCAGGGAACAGGAAACGGGGAGTGGGAGAATAAATTGATTCGTAGGGATAGCGCCCGCGCTATCCTGGGAAAAGGCTGGCCTTTTCCTTACGAGACGGGTATTTTTTTCTTCGTTGAAAATCTCCTTTTTGACAAAAACAAGATACGCGGGAGGATTTTTTAAACTCAAACAGCCAAGCAAAATAAACATCCGCGGCTGTTTTTATTTGAAAAACTAACTCTTTAGAAAAATCTCAGCATGCTGAAAACAGGACTCAGCAATGATGACCACTCAACTTGATAATCGCCACTGGCAAGCATCATCGTCACAATCAGACCGCCGCAACAAATCAAGAGGCACAAAAGCAGGACGACAATCAAAGCAATAATCCAGCCGGTATTCTTCTTTTCTTCTACCGGAGGTTTTACATTGATATTCGGGTCAACTGCCGGAGCAGACTGGAAGCCCTCATTCTTTGGCGTCACATCAATATAAGGCTCCTGCTCATCCAAGACAGGGTCATAAACAAATGGCTGCGACTGAATGGGATCCGGCTCGCTGTGAAAAACAACCTCCGGTATCACTTCGTTTACAGTAACCGGCTCTCCTATTTCCGCTTCCTGAACACTTTCTTCCGGTTCTGTAATTTGTTCAGGAATAATTGGTTCTTCCGGACTTATTGGTTCTTCCGGTATATCATTCCAAGCCTCATTGCTGGAAATGTCATCTTTATTTTGATCGTTCATGATTTTCTTCCTTTCTGCTCTCAGCTATATATCCAAAAACATTTTAAGTTGCTATCTATCCTATCATCAAATTATCTGCAAAAAAACGCGATTTTGTTGCAATTTCAGAGGCAATTTATTAGCCTAAGAACGAAAAGATCCCAAAAATCGCACCTCCGGTCAATCCAAGAACAACCGCAATAAGCAGGCAAACGACCAAAACAGATACAGCTATCCCAATCCAGCCAAGAATAACGCCGGCACTTGCCAATCGCTCGCCTTCTATCAAACCATTGCCTTCACTAATCTCATTCTTTGCCACATAACCGGTAATCAAAGCGATAACTGCGCCAAAAAAACCGAAGCCGACATGACTTCCAATTCCCATAATCAAACTAACTACCGCCCACACCGATGTGCGTTTTGGCTCGATGTCAATAATAACTTTTTCTTCACTCATTTCTTCCTCCATAAACATTAAATACTTTCTTCACGTTTTTTCTTTCGGCGCGAAAAGATCGCCGAGATTAGCCAAATCATCAAAAAAACAAAGACAACCATCAATAAAGGCAAGGCAACCGACAAAACTGAAACGATTGTCGCAATAATGTCTTCCAAACCGCTCATGACCGGCACCCCAAGCCCGGCTGTCGTCACTTCGACCGTCGGTCTGGCAACAAGAGACTTCGCCGCATGAACCGAGCCCGCCACCAGCAAACCGCAAGCCATCGAAAGCACCGGATGAATATCGGTTATCGCTTTAGCACTGCTTGCAAACAAAATCGCTCCAGCAACCGGCCGAATAAAAGTTTGAATGGCATCATTTACCTGGTCCACAGCCGGCACCTTATCCGCCACAAATTCAACCAGCCCCAAAACCGCCAGCAAACCAATCATCCACCAGCTTTCCAAGGCAGCCCAACTTCCGTCCAACTGAATCAAGTTGGTGAACCGTGCCAGAAGCGAAACCACCAATAGCGGAATATAGGCGTTCAAACCAGCCGAAGCCGACAAACCAAAAGCACCCAGCACGCCCCCAATTATCTCTGTCATAAACAACTCCTTCTTCGGAGTTCAAATCTCCGACAGCTTAATTATAGCCATATTTTGGATAAGAACAGTAGATTATCACAGGTGTAAGGGTGCCCAGGTGCCGGTTAGAAGGAAACGCCCCCAACTTGTCAGGATAATTTGCCCAAAACAGATATTTAAACCAATCAATATCGGTAAGGCAAGCTCTTTCCAGTGCCTCTGGCGGTTCAGCCGACCCAAAAGCATCACCGCAACCACCGTCCAAAGTGAGCCGAGCAAAAAAACCACACTCAATGCCGAAATAAACATCGCCGGAAGCAAGATAAACGGACTTTCGCTAAAAACTCCGGCAACCATGATGCCGGCAAAAACCAATAAAAGCGGGAAGCTAAACCACTTTTCATAAAAACTGCGATTAATCCAATCATGCCAGACCGATTGATTAAAAAGCGGTGCCAAAATTGAGCCAATCCCCAAGCCAACGCCGGTCCCGGTTATTAGTCGCAGCAAATTAGTAGGCTCATAACCAAATCTAAGGCTTGGAATCAACCACAGGAAAGAGTTCACACCATCCAAGCCAAACCAAATGAGGAACAAGCCTAAAATTATCGAAACCCATAATTTGGGGAATTTTCCACGTCTGCCCTGAAAAGCTTGATAGGCAATCGCCAAAACCGCCCCCAAATACATCCCCGTGCAACGTGCACAAAGCGGCGAACTCAAACCATGAGCATGAAAACTGCGCTCCTCCATCTGATGGCAAACTGCATATCCGAAGAGACGCAATTTCTCCCACCATCCGTCCGGCGTCATCCATAGCCACAAGCCAATCAAAAACAGCAAGCTAAGCCCGAAAACGATAATCCAGGGCTTGTCTTTCGCGTTCACTGCCTTATCAGCAACCGTCTGATCGGGAGGCAATTGCACTTCATCAACCATCAGCGCTTAATCCGCACCCAAATAGAGATGAGCATCCTTTAGATAATCGATAATCGTCAAATTTTGCGGGCAAATTGCTTCGCAAGCTCCACATTCCACGCATTCATCTGCACGGCTGCCTTCCGGAATTTCCTTCAGATAGCGGCGCTTGCCTTGTTCTTGAATGTCGTACATCTTAGAATTGTTGTAGATTTCAAAGATATTCGGGATCTCCACCCCACTTGGGCAAGGCAAACAATACTCACAATGCGTACAGGCAACCGGCGCTAAGCCCTGCCATGCATCCCAAACGTCAGCCATCATCTGCACTTCAGCTTCGCTCAAACTGCCCGCACCCGAACGTTCGGCGCTCTCAATATTTTCTTTAACCTGCTCAAAAGCGGACATGCCCGAAAGCACCACGCTAACTTCCGGCTGATTCCACAACCATTGCAAAGCCCATTCAGCCGGTTTTCGGGGAGACTCGGCCCTCGAAAAAACCTCAGCCACAGGAGCAGGCGGTTCGGCGATTGCCAGGCGACCGCCCTTTAGGGGTTCCATAATTACCACACCCAAACCGCGTTCTGCCGCTGCTTTCAAGCCGCGCATTCCTGCCTGATAGTCCACATCCATATAATTGTATTGAATTTGGCAAAAATCCCAGCCTTGATAACCGTTCAAAATTTCTTCAAAAACCGAAAGCTCATCATGGAAAGAAAAGCCAAAATTCCGAATCTTCCCCTCCGCTTTTTGACGCTCTGCCCAATCAAAAACGTTTAAGGCTTTGTACTTATCCCAATATTCTTGCTTCATCGTATGAAGCAGGTAAAAATCAACATGATCAGTCTGCAAGCGTTCCAGTTGCTGCTCGAAATAATAGTCAAAATCTTCCGTCTTTTCAACGAGCCAGGAGGGCATCTTAGTCGCCACCGCTACCTTTTGGCGATAACCGTCTTGCAAAGCGCGACCCAGCCAGCCTTCGCTTTCTCCGCCGTGATAAGACCAGGCAGTGTCCACATAATTAAGCCCTCGGTCAATCGCATAGCGCAAAATTCGAGTTGCTTCCGCCTCGTCGATTCCTCCATCAGGAAGTTGCGGCAAGCGCATACAGCCAAAACCCAACGCAGAAGTCTGATATCCAGTTTTTCCAAAATTTCGATAATTCATCTGAGCCTCTGATCACTTCTTTTTTATAATTCTAACAGGAAACGGGGAGCAAGAAGGCAGGTAACAGGAAAAAGGAAATAGGAAACAGCCCCTTTTACTCCTGTTATTAACCTGCATCCTTAATGCTGTGTTTTCAATTCTGTGAACCGAATGTTTTAGCCCGATTACCGCTCCCCGATCCCTTTCCCATTTTTTCTATAATAATTTCTCAAATCTATCGTACAATTAGGAAGATGATACTGGCTGTTCAAATCCCGGCTTTTAATGAGGCAGAGCATCTTCATGTGGTGCTTGATGAAATCCCGCGTCAACTTTCCGGCGTTGATGAAATCATTGTGGTTGTCATCGACGACGGTTCCGGCGACAAGACTGCCCAAATTGCTTTGGCGCATGGCGCTGATTACGTCCTTCAGCATCGCCAAAACCGCGGACTTTCAAGAGCTTTTATTGACGGAATTGAATTTTGCCTTGCTTTAGGTGCGGATATTATCGTCAACACCGATGCCGACAACCAATATCCTTGTTCAGAAATTGAAAAACTAATCAAACCAATCCTTGAAAATCGGGCAGACTTAGTAATTGGCAACCGCCAAACGCTTGAAAACAAACACTTCTCGCCTCTCAAGCGGGTGATGGAATATCTGGGGAGTTCTGTGATTCGCCGTGTATCCAACACAAATGTGCCGGATACCGTCAGCGGTTTCCGTGCATTTTCCCGCTATGCCGCCTTGCGAATGCAGGTTTATAACCCCTATTCCTATACCCTCGAAACCCTGATTCAAGCCGGTAAGGGAAACATGAAAATAGAAAACGTGCCGATTGAGACCAACCCGGAGGTCCGGGCTTCGCGTCTGCATAAAGGCATGGCGAATTTCATTTGGAAGCAAGGCGGGGCGATTACGCGTTCTTATGTGCTCTATCAACCCTTACGCACCTTTCTTTCGTTTGGCGGGCTACTATTGCTGGCGGGCATCATTCTTTTAGCACGCTTCTTCATCTATTATCTCTTTATGCATGAAGGACGTTTTATCCAGTCGGTCTCCATTGGCGGTACGCTCTCGGTTGCCGGAATAACTTTGATTATGTTTGGCTTTTTGGGTGATGCAATTCGCGCCAACCGTCAAATTGCTGAGTCGGAGATGGTTTCCCGAAGAGATAACGTCAAAATAAGCGAACCGGAAACGCTCAAAGAATTCCAGGGACATCCGATTTTTTCCAAATTCAACCCCTTCCAACAGGACCATTCCTGAGCCTTCGTCGGCTTTGAATTACTATCTAAAAACAGCCTTACAAGCCTTAAATTTAATCAATGAGGCGTATTTTAAGGTTCAAACGCTTCGCCTTATGCTATACTTTTAGCCAGTTAACCAGCCAATTTAGAGGAAAAATGGAATTTCGCTGGTACTGTGTTCTGCTATAGAGGAAGCTGAAGTAAACCGTGTCTTTTGTTCATCTGCATGTTCATTCATCATATTCGGTCCTGGACGGGCTTTCGAGCCCAAAGGATTTAGTTAAAACCGCCAAAGAATTAGGCATGACTGCACTTGCCTTGACAGATCACGGCACAATGTTTGGCACACTCGATTTCTTCAATGCCGCAAAAGCCGAGGGAATTAAGCCCATAATCGGTCTCGAAACCTACATTGCCCCTCGTTCAATGCATGACAAAGATGCCAGTCTCGACAAAAAGCCTTACCATCAGCTCTTAATCGCAAAAAATATGACCGGCTACAAAAACCTGCTCAAAATTGCGAGCGCTTCGCAGTTGGAAGGTTTCTATTACAAACCACGCATCGACAGAGCCTTTTTGGCAGACCATGCCGAAGGGCTAATTGGCACAACTTCTTGTTTAGCCGGAGAGATTCCGCGTGCTTTGGCTGATAACGACCTGGCAAGAGCTGAAGCCAGTTTGCAATGGTATAACGAAGTTTTTGGTCCGGGCAATTTTTTCATTGAAATGCAGGATCATAATATTCCTGAACTCTATCGGGTCAATCGCTTGCTTATAGAGTTTTCTAAAAAAACCAACACCCCGATGGTAGCAACCAACGATGTCCATTATGCCCGTAAGGAAGACGCATTTTTGCAAGACACCTTGCTCTGCATTCAAACCGGCGCTAATCTCAACGACACCAACCGCATGCGTATGTCCGACGACAGTTATTATTTGCGCAGTCCCGAGGAAATGCAAGCGCTTTTTTCCCAAATCCCGGAAGCTATCAGCAATACAGTCCTAATTGCCGACCAATGCGAGCTCGATTTAACCCGCAGCGGCTATCATCTTCCCCAATTTCCGGTCCCGGAGGAACAAACCGCAGAATCTTATCTTTTGGATCTCTGCCAAAATGGCTTGCAGGCCAACATCCCCGACCGGGCAGATAGCAAAGAAGTTCAGGAACGCCTCAAATATGAGTTAAGCGTAATCAACCAAATGGGTTTTGCGGAATACTTCTTGATCGTTTGGGATTTATGCCGTTTTTCCCGCGAGCACAACATTTGGTTCAATGTGCGCGGTTCAGGAAATGGCTCACTCGTGGCTTATGCGCTCGATATTACTTCGGTTGAACCCTTGAGCTACCACTTGCTCTTTGAGCGTTTTCTCAACCCTGACCGAATTACCATGCCCGATATTGACCTCGACTTTCAGGACGACCGTCGGGCAGAAGTGATGGAATATTGTAATCAAAAATATGGTGCCGATAAAGTTGCTCAGATTATTACTTTTGGCACTTTGGCAGCACGCGGAGCAGTTCGTGACGTCGGACGGGTGATGAATATTCCCTTGCCTGAGGTTGACAAAGTCGCAAAAGCCGTGCCGGGACCGATGCAAGGGAAAAACGTCTCACTGGCAAAAGCTTTGGAGACCACTCCGGAATTGAAAGCGCTTTACGATTCTAGCGAACAATACAAACGCCTGATTGACGTCGCCAGCCGGATGGAAGGCTCGATTCGCAACGTTGGCACACATGCGGCAGGCGTGATTATCAGCGATTTGCCGCTGACCGAATACTTGCCACTCCATCGCCCGACCAGTCAGAGTGATGACCTGCCAATTAAATCAGTGGCACAATATGATATGGGTGGCATTAATGATATGGGCTTGCTCAAAGTCGACTTTTTGGGCTTGACCATGCTAACCATTATGGCGAAGGCTTGCGAATATATCGAAGAACGCCAGAATGTCAAACTGAATTTGAGCACAATTCCGATAGATGATCCGGGCGTTTACCAATTCATCGGCGAAGGGCATACTTCAGGCTTATTCCAGCTTGAAGGCGGTGGCATGACGCGCTATTTGGTGCAGATGCAACCCAAAACCGTCCAGCATGTAATTGCCATGGTAGCGCTCTATCGTCCGGGACCAATGGAAATTATCCCGCAATATATTGACAATCTGAAGGGTGTCAAAAAAGTCAGTTACCAGCATGAAAAACTGATGCCTATCTTGGAGGAGACTTACGGACACACCGTTTATCAAGAGCAAATCATGCAGGCGGCTGTTCAGTTGGCGGGATATACGCCGGGTGAATCTGACGAACTGCGCTCTGCGGTTTCGAAGAAAAATGCCGCCAAGGTCAAAAAACATCGCTCAAAGTTTGTTAAGGGATGCGTAAAAAACGGGATTGACGAAAAAACCGCCAATGAAATCTTTGATCATTGGGAAGCGTTTGCGAGTTATGGTTTTAACAAAAGCCATGCCACTAACTATGGCATTATGGCTGTCAAAACCGCCTATCTAAAATATCGCTACCCGGTCGAATACATGACCGCCCTGCTCTCAGCCTGGAAGAACGATAACGAAAAATGCGCCACTTACATAGCCGAATGCCGCGAAATGGGGATTGAGGTCTTGCCTCCCGATGCGAGCAGCAGTGGTTATGATTTCACAATTGAAGATCGGGCAGATGGGAAAGTCGCCATCCGTTTTGGTTTGGGTGCAGTCAAGAACGTTGGCCAAGCTCCCGTTGAAGAAATTATGCGCGGCAGGCTCGATAATCTCACAAAAACCAGCCAGCCATTTAAGAGCCTGAACGATTTTGTTCAGCGGGTTGACCTGCGCAAAGTGAGCAAACGTCCTCTGGAGTGTTTGATTAAGGTTGGTGCGCTGGACCAACTGGGTGACCGTGGAGCGATGTTGGCTTCGCTTGATCAAATGGTCAACATTTCAACCAGTCATTTCAAAGCTAAAGAAATGGGCCAGATGGATCTCTTTGGCAATGCCATGGCAGATGAAACGCCAATGCTTGTTTTGCAATCAACAGCACTAACCAGCAAAAATGAACAGCTCGATTGGGAAAAAGAACTCTTAGGACTGTATATTTCCGATCATCCGCTAAATGCACTTTTGAAACAGGTTGAAGATAAGATTAGTCACACATCCAGCGCCTTGATGGAAGGTAAAGATAAGGCAAAAGTTGTGGTCGCTGGCTTGGTCAATCGTGTGAGACCTACACGAACGCGTAAGGGCGAAATGATGGCATTTGTTACGCTTACCGATGCTTTTGGCGACATGGATTTGGTTTTCTTCTCAAAAATTTGGGAAAAAAATTCAAGTTTGGTTGACACTGGCGCAGTTTTGCTGGTTGAAGGCAAACTCCAACATCGTGATACTTCCGTTTCGGTCTTAGTGGATAGCGTTAGTCTGATTGAGGGTGGTGCAGAGCTTGCTGATGAGAATCTTGTTCAATCGAGCCCCTATTATGAACAAACTATTGAGCGAAATTTGCCCGAGATACGCTTGTTGGCGCGATATGCTTATCCGCCGCTTCAAAACGAGGATGTGAGCGAAACCCCATCTGTTGCATTAAATCAAGTGGAAACGATTCTTGATGAGCTTGATAAAGATGACGACCTCGACACTCCACCCTGGCTTACAGAACCAGACTTTGGCGAGTCCAATCCTTTTCGGGCGAATGAACCTAAGGCAGAATATCATTTTGAAGCACTTTCTCGGGAAAAACCGGCTGTGGCGGCCATGGAAATTTCAGCTAAAGATTCTGTTGTAGCGGAGCCGGAAGAGGAAGAGGCGGATAGTTTCACATTTGTTGACGAGGAAGAGGAAAGCCGCTTACCCAGTATGTGCCTTGTCCTAACCCTTCCCCCTTGTGATTCGGCTGAAAAGAGCAAACGCCGCTTGCTTCAATATCACGGTTTGCTTAGTTCATATCCCGGAAAAGACCTTTTCGCCTTCCGATTGAAAGGTCCCAAAGGCTGGCAGGTTGTCAGCTTCCCCAACTATCCTATTGAAATTAGCGATGCCATCCTCCAGCGTTTGGAAAATGAACTCGGTAAAGAAAACGTAGTCTGCCGCCCCTACGGCCCTGATATGCAGTTTTAGCATTTTTTATATGCTTTTTGCTGGCGGGCAAACACCTCCATCCCGAACCTAATAATTATCATCCGGCTTTGGTTTTTTCCACCAGACGTTGATAAAGCTTTTCATCTTTTGTCGCAATCAAATTGCCCCAGGCTTTTTCACTCTCCAAATTATGCGGATAGGTAAAATATCCACGCCAGGTATGCTGTTCGCCATATTTGACAATCGGTTTCCATTCTGAAACAATCAGCCGATAGCCTTTTTCGACCAAATAATCTGCCAAAATTTTGTAGGAATATCCCAAAGGCAGTGTTTTTGCGTCCTCAAATTCACACAAGATTGTACCCGGAGCGACTTTCGCCCAGGGAAGTCCTTGCAAAACCATATAATCAAAGCCTTCGGTATCGAATTTTAAGTAATCGATTTTCGTCACGGACATTTCGTCACAAAATATTTCAAGCGTCGTGATGGCAACGGTTGCGGTCGACTTGTGACTGGGAAGAAAGGCAGAGAGCCCGCTAATCCCATCCGATTCTTCGGAAGTGTAGAAAGAGGCGTCTTCGGTAATTTCGTTGGAAACAGCATGGCAATCAATATGTACATTGGGATATTGTGAAGAATTCTCAAGAAGTTTAGCACGGTTTTTGGGATCAGGCTCAAAAGAGAAAACTTCCCATCCGGCTTTGGCAAAGGGCTCGAGTGAAAAACCATGATGTGCGCCGACATCCAGCATAACACCAACAGGGATCAGCTCATGCAGAGCATCGAAAATGAGCTGGTTTTCGTCTGTCGTTGCACTTGGAAAAAGCTTGTGCCTGACCAAACGCATCAGCCCGGAAAAACCTTTTTCATTCAAAACCTTCAATCCTGTTTTTAACTTCTTCTGAATTCCCACATTTCCTTCTTTCTTGTTTGCTTATCCGGAAAGTCTTTGCCGCCGCAACCATATCCAAAGAGGTTGCACGAGCTTACGAATCCAATATTTTATTGTAAAAGCAGAAATCTTTTTACCGCCATCGCGATAATGCACACGTAACATTTCGGGCCAGCAACGGTCATCTTCGGCTATCGACTTCGCCCCTTCATGCAAGCGAAAAGCCGCCCACAATTCCTGGACATAAAGCATCGGTGCCTGGCTTGCCAAGCGCGTCCAAAGGTCATAATCCATCGCAAAATAAAAACTGTCGTCGAGCGGTCCCACTTTTTTCCACAAATCGGCACGGAAAAAGGCTGTTTGCTGAGGAATATGAACGTAGCCGCGGCGCAATTTTTTGAGGTCAGTTTGAGCTGCCGGGAAATCGCCAATCACCTTGCCCTCGGCATCAATCCAATGACAATTGGCGTAAACCATCCCCATTTCGGGATGCGCTTTCAATTGCCGAACCGCAGCACTGACTGCCCCGGGATAGAGAATGTCGTCCGAATTGAGCCAGGCTAAGATCTCGCCCCTCGCTTCGGCAAAACCCTGATTGATTGCGTCGGTTTGTCCTTTGTCTTTTTGAGATTGCCAATAAGCTAGCCGATCAGTATATTTTTCAATGATTTCTTTGCTGCCATCATCCGAACCGCCGTCAATGATGATGTATTCAATGTTCGGATAATCTTGCTCGAGAACAGAAAGCATGGTTTCTTCCAAAAATTTTGCCTGATTATAAGAAGGCGTGATAATGCTGACCTTTGGAAATTCTTGTTCGCTCATTCTACTTTCCTTGAATAACGTTCCTTGCGACTTTTTTCAAATACTTCGCGCATATTTTTTACACCCAGCAAGGAAAGCAGGGCAAAAAGCATCCGCCTAAGCGTCTTAAAAGAAGGGAATGGCTGGTAGCGCAACATTTGCCCGTAAGCTTTTAAGCCTTCTTTGTATTTTCCAGCTTCAACCAAATAAAAGGCGTTCAAGCGATGCGCTCCCGCCCAAATCTGCTTGAAATTTTCAGCGCTCAATGGATAAAAGCGTGGATCTTCGCAAAGCCATTTTGCCAGTCTGAAAGCCTCGGGGCCAAATTTTTCTGCTGCAGCCATGTTTTTGGCATCTTGATGCATTCGCGCCCTTGCCCAAACTTTGTTTGGAACATATTGCGGTTCGGCGATTGCCGCCATTTTGAGCCAGAGCTGAACATCCAACAAATAATTGAAATTGAGGTCAAGATAACCGGCTTCTTCCAAAACTCCCCGGCGCATAAAAACGCCGGGTTGCCCGATAATTTTGAAAGTCATCAGATCTTTCAATTTCCAATCGCCATAATGCATCAGGTTGAAGGCTTCCCCATTTTCATCGATCGATTCAACATCGCTAAAGACAAAACTCGCTTCGGGATAGCGCTGAAAAGCCTCAACCGCGTCTTGAATGGCATTGGGGGCATAGAGGTCATCGGAATTCAGCCAGGCGATAATCTCACCGCTTGCCTTGGAAAAGCCCTTGTTGATGCCATCAGCTTGCCCACGGTCCGGCTCCGAGACCCAACCGGAGAGCTTGTCTTCATATTTTTTAATAATTTCGAGGCTGTTATCGCTCGAGCCTGCATCAATCAGCCAATATTCAAGATTAGGGTAGTTTTGATTGAGAACAGAGAGAATTGTCTGTTCCAAAAACGCTCCCTGGTTAAAAGAAGGCGTGATGATGGATACTTTGGGTTGTTCTGCCATGCTCTTATTTTCCACACCTTTAGTATAAACTGATTCGGAGTGAATTTTTATTTTGCTTCAATCCTCGTTAGAAAACAAGCTTTGATAATCAACCTTTTCAAAAATTTCGAGTTTGCCGTCAACGGTAGCGTCCAGAATTTTGCGATTGTCCTCTTCAAAAGCTTTTCGAGCCAGGCGATAGCCAAGTTCGGATGTTTCTAGATCGGGCAGCTGCCAGCGGAAGCCTTTGCCAAAATAGGCGGCGGAGAAATGGTTGGGGTCGTCGCCCTCAGACTGCACGGTTGTATTCGGCGCGCCTTTGGTGGCAAAGCTGTGATCGACACCAATCAAAATCACTTCACTAAAACCGAGGTGATATGCCAGCTGTAAACAGACGTTAGTTACGGTTGCGCCTTCCCAAACTCGACCGCGGACATCTTTTGAAAACTTTGAAGAAGTATAAGAAGTGTACAAAAAATGCATCCAGGGGTCCATTGAGAGCCATTTGCGTGCTCTCCAGGAAAAGAACTTGGGGATTTGCAATTCGGAAAATTCTTTTACCGACTGTTCGACCACCAAATCGTTCACACAAACCAAAATATCGGGCGTGAAATTAAGTTCATCGGCAGCCAGAAAAATGCGGTTCATCCCAATACAAAAATCATCTTTCAATTTTGAAAGGTCTGTGTCTTTCAAAGAAGGACCGTTTCCAACCACAAAACAACGTTCGCCTTTGTGGCTGTCTTTCAGCGCAGCTAACTTGCGTTTGGATTCCCGCCGCCAGGGGTGAAAAGTCGCTGCTGGCAATTCGGGCAGACGGCGCAGACCATCATAGGTACGCCGGGCAAAGTCCATGAAACGATCTTTGAATGAATCAGCCATCTCAAATTCCTATTCTGTACTCAAACGGCAAGTTGCGCCGCCATCGACAAGCAAAGACTGTCCGGTGATGAAGCTTGAGGCGGAATTGTCACCCATGAAATAGATTACCGAAGCAATTTCTTCCGGCTTGCCAACCCGCCCATTGACCGTTTTAGCTGCCAAAGCGGCAAGTTGTTCTTCCTCCGATAGCTCATTTTCAAATCCCCGGTGAAAACCAGCCCGCAACATAGGGGTATCGACCGCACCCGGTAAAACAGCATTCACTCTAATGTTATCCGGTGCAAATTCAATCGCCATGGCGCGCGTCAGCGCAAGCAAACCGCCTTTGCTGGAAGCATAAGCAGCGATATTCGCCGAGGTCGCCACCGCATGAACGGACGAGACGTTGACAATCGCTCCGCCACCCTCGGCTTTGATTAGGGGATATGCCAGTTTGATACCCAAAAAGACCGAGCGCAAATTCGACGCCATCACGTCGTCCCACTCTTGCGTACTGGTTTCGAGCATGGGTTTGGTCACCTGATAAGCGGCGTTGTTCACCAAGACATCCAGGGTTGGGGTAAAGGTTTTTACCTCTTTATAGAGCTTTTCAAGATTTTCGGGAATGGAGATATCGGCTTCGATGTAAAGTCCGTCAGAAGGAAATTCCTCATAATGCGGTTGACGGTCAACACCGATAACCCTGAAGCCGCGTTGATTAAAATAGGCAACCGTTGCCCGACCAACACCACCGGCAGCACCGGTTACTAAAACGGTTTTCGTTTTCTCAGTCATTTCTTCATTCCCTTCGTTAGTAAATTATGCCTTCTTTTCAAGCGCTTTGAGGCTTTCAACATCTCCAACCGGGATATCCAAGCCAATCAAAAGGTTACGAATCGAATTCCAGTGAATCCGTTCCCAAAAGAAGGGGCTGCTGTTTGTGTTATGGGGCGAGAGCAAAACATTGTCCATTTGCTTGAGCGGACTGTCATCAGGAAGCGGTTCGATTTCGAAAACGTCCAAAGCGGCACCGCGCAAACGACCTTCCTGCAAAGCTTGAACCAAAGCTTTTTCATCAACAACCGGTCCGCGGCAACTGTTAATTAAGACCGCACTCGGCTTGACGTGCCTAAGCGTTTCCTGGTTGATCAAATGCCGGGAAGTAGGATTGAGCGAAACGTTCAGACTAATATAATCGGAGCGTTCCAACAAGTCTTCCAGGCTGGTCATTTCGATACCCATTTCGATAATGAAATCCGGTTCGATCTCAATGATGTCGTTTGCCAAAATGGTCATGCCAAAAGCACGTGCCCGGCGAATAAGTGCTTTGCCGATATTGCCTACCCCAACCACACCTAACGTCGATTCCATCAACGTGTGTCCTGAGATTTTCTTCCATTCTCCGGATTTCATTGCCTTGTCCATCCAGGGAACATTGCGGGCAAAGCTGAGCATAGCAGCCATGACACTCTCGGAAACAGGCACGGTGAAGGCATTCGGTGTGCGCCCAATCATGACGCCATACTTTTCACAGGCTTCGGGGTCAATCGCATCGACGCCGGTGCCCCACTTCGAAATGACTTTCAATTTTGGAGCGTTTGCAGCAATCACCTCAGCCGTATAGCGGTCGTCGCCACAAATTGTGCCCTCATATTGACCAGCAAATTGGAGCAATTCATCCACTTCCAATCTTTCATTCACTTTGGGAATAACCACATTCAAGCCAAAAGATTCTAAAATAGGGGTAAAACGATCCATGAAGGGGATCATGTAAGGTGCGGTAACTAAAACAGTTTTCATTTTGGGCTCTCTATTGATTTTTGATTAAACTTTCAGCGATAACGAAATCGAGCTCTTCGTCAATATCGGTTGCTTCACGGGCATCCATTTTAAACATAATCGGGCGCTCTCCCAGACGATTGCGTCGGTAGACCAGCGTTTCCCGCGTGAAAAGATAGATACAAGAGTTCTCTTCATAGATTGGAGGTAAATCCTGGGTGCGCAAAAGAATCGCCGGGTTGTGATTGACCGGTCTGCCAAGCGCATCCCACAAACGAGTTTGCCAACGGGTAACGCTGAAGAGTGAATCATATTCCGGCCAGGAGGAGCGCAATTCCTGAATTGCTTTTGAAATAGTCCCGGCTTTGAGCAAGGGATTGGTCGAATGGGTCTGCAAATACAAATCCGCTTCAACTTGAGCGGTGTCATACATCAAAATTTCGTTGGTTGGGGTAATATCCGAACGCAAATCATCCGGCCGCAGCAAAACTTTGACCTGAGGATAGTTTTCAGCCAAACCCTCCATCACAGGGTCAGAATCGGTGTCCACCACAACCTGACTAATCTCAGGAACACTCAGAAGCGTTTCGATAATATAGGCGTAGAGTGGTTTGTCGTTCATCAGCCGGTAGTTTTTGCCGGGGACACGTTTTGAATCATGCCTCATGGGCACCAAAGCAACAATTTTATCCAAACTCATAAATCCTCCTGATACATGAAATTACCGTCTTGCAAGATCCCATCGCTAATTGCCTGCATTGTTTTTGAATGCTCGGGCAATAAGGCAGTGGGGTTAAAGTCTTTCAGCTTCACATAACCTGCCCAGATGCCATCTGGTTCTAAAAAGGCTTCAAAGCTTAATGCGGAGCGGTAGAGCTGATAATACAGAAAGCGAAGGGCATTGATTTTGAACTTTTCGGGAACTTCTACCTGATCAACATTGAGCAAATTTTCAAGTTGCTCCTGATAAGCCGGAATGGATTGGGGAAACCAAACCACATCCGAAGCGGTATAGCGCGCTTTTCCGGCCGAGAGTACGCCCGCCCCCAGAATGGAAGCCTCCATGCCGATGGTTGAGTTGTAAATCAAGACGAACTTTGACATGCGAATCAGGTCGTAAGAATTGATAAATTCTTGCGGCGGCACAAAACGAATGTTTGGGAAGCGTTCAATTTGGCGCCTTTCCGACCATTGCGCCACAGATTCCTCACTGGCTTTGCCTTCCCGTGCCTCATCAGGATGAGCACGAATCACAAAAAGTGTTTCCGGATGTTTTTTCGCCGTTTCGACAATCAAATCCAGCCAAACAAACATATCTTCAAAAATGACGTTGGCATGTGGTTGACTGGTGTCAAAAATTACGTTTGTAAAAACCGGAACCATTTGCTCGAATTTTTTGGCATATGCTAAAAACTCAGGGCTTAGCTCACTCATTTCAGGCCAAAATTGCACGCCTGCCATATGAAAATCGCCTTTAAAGCGTGCATTGAGATAGGTGTTTAGCTTTTCACTCTGGCTTTCGTTTAGCTGAAATTCTTTCGGAATATCCAAATCATAAGCGGTGGCATCGCCTTCCGTAAAATATGCGGTGATTGGCAGCATGCCAACTTCATGACTAAAAACCTTAATTCCACGACGACGTGCCAGCCAGCGAGCCACTGCTTCGGGATATTGCAAACCGTTGAATACCACAACCGCCTGAGGCCGCTGTTCATCCAGAAGAACCTCAAACTGTTGTGCCAAAGACCAGGCTGAACGAAGGTAATTTTTGAATAATTCTCGCGTGTAGTCGTCATCGGTCAAATGATGGCGGCGCATAATCCAACGGATAGAAGGTAAAGATAATTCACCTAATGGAAGTGAACGATACTCAAAAACCATTAGCTGATCCAAATCGAGATTTTGGATTTCTTCCTCAAATGCCGAATCGCTCTGGTAATTAAAAGGACTCACCTTGCTTTGTTCAAACAAGGCTTCGGACTGCCGCATGCAACTCTGGCAAGGCGGTTTTGCATCAGGGTTATTTCGGTCGGTTCCAAGAATGCAGGGCTTCAAACCTTCCTGACAGACGAAATGGACGACCGGAATGCCCTGCAAAGTGAGTGACCAAGCGGTCACAACGGCAAAACCGGCGTTCAGGCTCGCTCCATCCAGACGCGTTGATGCATCGAAGAAGACCACCGGCTTTTGGCTTTCTTCCGGCTTGTTCTCGTTTATCCGGGCAGCCATCGCTCGAAAAGAAGCTCGATTTTTTCCTTGTTCAATCTTCCTTTCGACCTTGTTGACCAGCCGCTCGAAAACATTTGGCTCACTCATCTTAGTGACTGACTCTCCTTAATTTTTTCAAGGAAGATTGCTCACTGTCATAAACTTTCTTTTCACCATCGCCCAGCGACTTTTCGGTTACGCGAATATATTTCACCAGCGTTACCATGCCTTGCGGTTCAACCGAAGCGCTTTGGTCCGAACCCCACATAGCACGGTCGAGCGTGATATGCCGTTCAACCAGGCTTGCGCCGAGGGCAGAAGCGACAACAGTCGGCACCAAACCAACCTCATGTCCTGAATAGCCAATCGGGCAACTAAACTCATCGCGCAGGGTTGTTACCATCCGCAAGTTCAGTTCTTCCGGAGGGCAGGGATAGGTGGTTGTGGTATGGCAAAGCACCAGATTGTCTTCGCCCAAAATCTCAACCGCCTCTCGAATCTGCTCCATGGTTGACATACCGGTGGATAGGATAATCGGCTTGCCGGTTGCTTTGTGAGCACGCAGCAATTGGTGATCGGTCAGCAAGGCTGAGGCGATTTTGTGAGTTGGCGGATTAAACTTTTCCATAAACTCAAGCGAAGGAATATCCCAGGAAGAAGCAAACCAGTCGATGCCCAATTCTTTGGCATAACGGTCAATTTCTGTGTATTCTTCTTCGCCAAATTCGACCTTGTAGCGATAATCCAAATAGCTAATATAACCCCAGGGGGTATCGCGCATTTGGCTCTGTTGTTCTTTGGGGACACAAATTTCAGGCGTTCGTTTTTGAAATTTGACAGCGTCAATGCCGGCTTTTTTGGCCGCCAACATCAGACTTTTGGCAACTTCCAAATCTCCGTTGTGGTTAATGCCAATTTCGCCGATGATATAAGTCGGTTCGCTATCTCCGATAATTCTGTTCCCTATTTTTACTGTTCTTCTCATAATTTTCCTCTATTGGGCTAAATAGCTGCCAATCAAATGCATATCGCATTGCTCGGTACACTTGATGCCGGGGGTCAGATCGAAATGGTCGTTTCGGAAATCGGCATAAGCTTTGCTGTTCCAAATATCGTACAGGCTATCTTTTCTGGTATCGCCCAAAACAATTTCATTGTTAAAATCTTCAACGCATTGAGCGCATTCACCGTTAGATTTAATGGTCATGGAAGACCAAGGGAATTGGCAAAATTCTTGCCAGTGGATTGATTCTGTGCTTTGTTTATTATCCTCATACCACATCTGATCCTGGCTCTTGAGATAGACATAAACGTCCATCCCCTTGAAGGCGTCCACCAATTTCTCATACTCTTCCCTTTGCCAGGGTTTGTTGAGATTAATCATGGTGATTACGATGGTCGTCTTATAATTTCGCTTCGCTTTGAGATCCAGAAGCGTCATAATATTGCGATAGGCTTCACTGAAATTAGAAGCATCTCCGCGAACGCTTTTATGGCGCAGGTCGTCAACGCTTTCAATAGAATATTTGACATAGCCCAGTCCGTTTTCGAAGGTTTCGATTGTTCGATCCATATTGATATTCGCCGGATTGCAAGAGAAGTACGATTCCAAGCCCCGTTCCGTCATCCATTTGACGTATTGGGGAATGTTTTTATCCAAAAGTGGGTCACCATAACCATGCAAAACGATTACGCGCGGGATAACATAGAGGAAATAATGATTTTCGCTCATTCCATTGCGGGGAACGCCATAATAATCTTCCGCAAAATCTTCCCAGCGGGCAAGTTGCTCTGCGCTGAATGGCTGAAGCTGGTCGATGATTGATTTGAACAATTCCGGCTTCATCGTTTCAACCGGTCGGGTCATCATGGTTGTGCGCGGGCACATTTCACAGCGCATGTTGCAGGCATTTGTGGTTTCAATGTTGTAAGCGACCGGCAGAGGGCTGCGATAAGACTCAAGTTTGGCTTGCAATTCCTCTCGAGAAAATCTCTCCCCGGCTTTTAATCGTCGCTTTAAGTCGCCAACCTTCATATAAAAATCAATATCAATCATTGCCTTACTCCTTATTTTTTACTCTTTAGAGCCAGCGCACTTGCGCAAGTATTTTTTCACAAATTTCCCGAATCGCACCGTCGCCACCCGGATGGTCTAAAACCAAATCGGCTTGTCTTCGCACGATTGGGTGCGCATCGGACGGGCAGCAAAAATAGCCAACATATGGGATGACCACAAGGTCATTTAAGTCATTTCCGATGTAAATAATTTCGTCCGCTTTGAGCTTCCGCTCTTGAATCAGGCTTTGAATAGCCAGCTCCTTATCCATCACAGCCTGAAAAACTTCGAGCCCCAATTTTTTTGCCCGGGCAGCCACCACAGGGCTGACTTCGCGCGACATAATCAACGCCTGCGTCTCAGATTGATGCCTCAGCATATCCAAGCCATAGCCGTCCGAGCGACTTGAGCGCACACTTTCAATGCCGTTCATGTCAGTATAAACCTTGTCGTCGGTCATGGTTCCGTCAAAATCCATCACCAAAAGGCTCACTTTATCGGGAAAAGCGCGTCTACTTTTAAGCGGGTCGACCGCCTTAATGCGTGGGTCAGACATCAATCGAGCGGAATTTTTGAATTCTTCCAGCGTGTCAATGTCAACCGTATAGAGCGGGTCAATTTGGATTGGCAGAATAATCTCACCGGTCAAACTGTGTTTTTCTAAAATTGTGCTGCTGCGAATCGCGTCAATATGACCGGTTTGCCAATAAGTTTCCGGCAAAGCCTGACGCGGGGTATTGTAAGCTTCAGCAATCCCTTCAATTTCGAGGATTGGATTAAGAGAACCATCAGGTCTTAGTTGCCACATTTTGTATGGATTCTGCCCTGCAGGAACTACCCCGCGAACACAATCCGCCTCAGCTTGAGCAATCAGCTTGCGGATTGCTTCATCAAGCAAGCCAACCGGTCTGACCGGCGAAGTCGGGCGGAGCTGAATAACAATATCGGCTTGATATCCCTCGTTTTCTTTTAGCCAGGTCAAAGCATGTTCAAAAACCGGAAAATCGGTTGTATCGTCTTGAGCTAATGCTGCCGGCCGCATAAATGGCGTTTCGGCACCCCATGCTCGTGATATGGCGGCAATTTCTTCATCGTCGGTTGAAACAATCACGCGGCTGACCAATTCTGCCTGTAAAGCAGCAACGATGCTATAGGCAATCAGCGGTGCTCCGGCGAAATCGCGCAGGTTTTTACGCGGAACGCCCTTTGAGCCGCCTCTGGCAGGGATAATAGCTAAAACTTCGGGGGCTTTTACCATGCTGTCCAGCCTCCATCGACCACCAGATTACTGCCGGTCATATAGCTGCTGGCATCGCTGCACAAAAAGAGCATGGCACCGCTCATCTCGTCAAGATTTGCCATCCGTCCCAAAATGGTTCGCGCACTGTAGTTTTGCACAAAAACTTCATCATGATCAACGTAAACACCACCGGGAGTTAATGCATTGACACGAATATTTTTCCCGGCATAATAAGCCGCCAAATAACGGGTGAAGCCTAAAATTCCGGCTTTGGTTACCGAATAATAAACCGGTTTGAAAGAATTGTTTCCGTCAGGTCTTTCATAAAGCCTTTGATCAGGACCAACCAAACCATAAGTCGAGCAAATGTTGATAATCACACCCCGCCCTTGTTTTAACATCGCTTGAGCCGAAGCTTGCGAAGCGAGGAATGTTCCGGTCAGGTTGACGTCCAGCGCTTGTCGCCAGGCATCGAGAGAATATTCTTCAAAAGCGTTTGCGCCTTGTTTGCTCAGGTTGGAAGCATCAAATTTTGGGTCAAGTGCGGCACTGTTAATCAGCACGTCAAGGCTGCCAAAATTTTCCAGCGCTTCTTCGACCATCTCTCGGCAGGAATCGGGGTTGGTAACATCCACCCGGACAGCAACCGCCTGATAGCCTTCCTTCTGAAGCTCGTTGGCATTTGCGCTTGCCAGGTCAAGGTTCAGATCTGCCAAAACCAGATTGGCACCGGCTTGCCCCAGCGCAAGAGCAAACTGCTTGCCCAATAGCCCGGCAGCACCGGTTATCAGAGCAGTTTTACCCGTCATGTCAAATTTATTTTGTATTGTTTCTTTCATTCTAAGCTCGTCAATGACTTGCATTTTACCACCGGCACAGCCTCATGAAGGCAGGTGAACCGAACAGCAACTTTGCGCCGAACTCTGGCATGCGGTGTCAATAATCTTTTGGACACGTTTGCCGTCCGCCAGCGTGCAATGTTCAAACTGCTCTCCGGCACAAAGCCGGACAAAGGCTTCCATCTCAGCCAAAAACATGTCGTTGCGTTGGAAACCTTCGGGAGGTTCAAGCCTTTTGCAATATTCAAGCTCTGCATTATCAAGAATTGCAGCGCCGCTTTCGTTATCCCAACGAATCCGTCCCTTCTCAAAGGCAATCTCAAGCGTATGAGAGGAAGGTTGTTGGTAATAATCCAAATGGACGGTGCCCAAAGATCCGGAATGGAAATTGAGAATCATTTCAACATTATCTTCCACATCCAATTCCAATGGGCTGATGTTTGAAAGGCTCGCCGAAAGCGACTTAACCTCACCCATCAACCAACGCAAATAGTCAATTGGATGAGAAAGCGTGCTCAAAACACCACCGCCCAAATCGGCACGAGCGGCATAAGAGAAGCGGTAATCCTCCCAAGGATGCCAGCCGGGCAGAAATTCACCCCAATGGGCATGTGCCTTAAGTGGCTTGCCGAGCTGTTCAGAAACGATAATTTCTTTTATTTGGCGCAAAATCGGGTGATAGCGGAAGTGATAGCCAACCATCGCCGGCTTTCCGCTTGCTTCCAAAGCGTTTTGCAATTCCCGTATGCCCAACAAACTGGTTGAAACCGGTTTTTCAATCAACAAAGCCGCTCCGGCTTCTGCGGCAGGCATTGCAACTTCCAAATGTTTTGCGGTTGGGTTAGCAATGATGACGCCATCCGGCTTTTCTGCCAAAGCTTCTTCAAGACTGGTGAACGCGGGATAGCCATCCAGGTCAGTATCCGGTAAGCTTGCCTGATGAGTGCGATAGAGCATAATCTCATTTTGACCCAGTGCTTTCAAATTACGAAAATGCCTGCGTCCAATTGAACCTAAACCAGCGATTAGAAATTTCATTCACTTCTCCTGTTTTCGTGCAGCCCCTTATAGAGCCAGTTAAGGATAGGCTGCGCCACTTTTCGAACCAAACGATTTGACCAAAAGCCCCCGGCTTTGTTATCTTCACTTGCCGGCAAGGCTGATTGCGCGCTAACGCCGTCTGCCGCTGCCAAGGCAACCACCTCGTCGTCAAGCGCATTTCCAAGCAAGCGCATGCTTTGATTGTAAGTTGTCAATCGCAAATAGCCTTTGGCATCCATGCGATCATCCATTTCAACCATCCGACCCATCATCAAATCGCTCCAGCCATCCTCGAGCATCTCACCAAGCACTTCGAGCAAGACTTTTTTAGGGCTTAGCACCTGAAAATGATGAGCCGAAACCCAGGCTTTGACGCCGTTATAAGTTACGGCAATGTCTTCGACACCTGCGATTTCGCTTTGGTAACGCTCTTCGGAGCGACCGGAATTGTCCATATATTCTTCTTCCCATTTTCTGGGAATCAGATTACCGCGTTGCACCAGACTGGGCTCTTGCTTTTCGTACTCGGCGACCCACTTTAGCGTGCTGTCCGAGCTCATCACAACCCGTTGTTTAATGTAAAAACCGGTAACAGCACCGACATTGGGAAATGTATCCAAAATTTCAAGATGCTGCGGCAACCAGCCAGCTTTGTGATAAACATCATCGTCACTGTAAGCAATTATTTCACCTTGCGCCATGTTGGCAATCCGCCATAAAGCGTTGAGCTTTCCGATGTTCTGCTCCGAAAGAATAAGCGTGTCAATTTTGCCTTGATGGCTTAACTCGCTCAAAAAATTGCGCATTTCCGGACAAGAACCGTTGTCAAAGACCATTAATTCAAAGGGCTTTTCGGTATTTTTGAGAATGCTCTCAAGTGTCAGGCGGGTTACATCCAAGCGATGTTGAAAATAGCCGTCCTGATTTGGGGCATAGACTAAAACTGCCACGGTAACTCTGGGTGGTTGAAAATCGAGCTTTTTGCCACGCGATGGATTCGTGCCCAAACGTGCCATTATTTCGCCTCCAACTCAGCTTGAGCCATGTTTGCTGCCATTTCCGCATCGCGGATTTTTTCATTTTTCGCCTTTTCAGGATGAAAGAGCCTGAAAAGCTTTTGCGTCAATTCATAATTACCGTTAAGCAAGGGGCGGTTTTCGAGCTCGCGCCAAAATCGCTTCCAGGTTAAAGGCATTTTTTCGATTTTTCCGTCCACAACGCGATGTGAAGCGTCGTCCAACAAGAAAATTGTGCGCCGACCGCCAGCCAAACGGATGTTTTCGCCGGTTTCTGGCAAACGATAGTGCGCTTGCCCTCCCGGAAGGTGTCGGTAGTCATGATTCTGATGAATAATCTCTACATCCGCGCTGCAATCAAGCGCCATCCAGGCTTGCCTTCGGGCTTGGTAGATCATCCAGTTGTCCCAACCGGCTCTACCAACCGTGAAATTTGGCATATCTTTGAAACAGGCACGCGGATAGATAAAATAATCGCTGCCGGTGCGCTGATGTAAGCGTCCGACCCGGTGCATCCGTTCTTTTAGCATTGGAACCCAATCGCCTGAAAAGCTCAAGACTTCCAAAACTTCCAAATCCCAACGTTGGCCAATCATCAAAAATTCTTCCGCTTGTTGCCCGACGTTTTTAATCTGTTGAATCAGCTCAGGGAAGAGGATAATGTCAGCATTCACATAAGCCAAAAACGGACTCTCATTTTGATTTCTCCCCAACTCGAAAATGGAGCTGATCAACGGTGTACCCAATCGATTTGTTTTGACATCAGGCTGGTGGATAAAGCCATATTTTATAGTCGCTTCGGCAATCCCTTCTTCGCCTCCAACCACAACCACCGCCACCTCTTCGCCCAGTGCCTGCCAGGATGCAAAAGCATTCTCCTGAATGAGGCGGGTGTGTGGGTCAACAAAGGGTTTTGGAGCGGTGAAGAGGGTCAACAAGGGAGTGCTCATTTGCCCTCCACCGGCAACCAGGCTTCGCCCGGATTTAATTTAGTTTTGATTTTTCGCTTCAGCAAACCGTAATTGCGTTTGCTGCGAACGTTTTTCTCTGCTTTTATAGCTTGCTTTTCAATCTTACCCATCGGTTTGACGAGGATCGTCAAATAAAGTGGCAAGATTTTCGAACGCGGCATGCCGTGCTTTCGGGTTGCTACTGCTTCAAAACCGGCTTGCTTGAGCATTTCTGCCAGGCTTTGCTCGGTGAAACAAGAAAGATGCGCTAATTCATAGGAATCGTGGGCATAGAAGTTTGGCACTTCAATGATTAACCGCCCGTCATCTTTCAATAATTTTTCTCGAATTTGCTTCAAGACCTCAATCGGTTTCTCCAGATGTTCCAAAACATGCATCAGGCTGACCAGGTCGAATCTTTCCGTCCGGCTTTCAATCAGAGAGTCAATCGAATTGAACATCTTCAAGCCTTTATTCTCTGCCAGCCTGCGATAGGCATCGCCGGGTTCGACACCTGCAACCTCAGCCTTGAATTCTTTAGCAAAAGTCTCCAAAAGCAATCCGGAAGAAGCGCCAATGTCGAGAATTCTCTCAAATTTCGGATAGCCCAAAGTTTTCAACCAGGCAGTCTGAACCAAAGCACGCTGACTCTGCTGATAGAGGTCTTTGCTGGTTGGCTCTTCTGTTTCCTGATAAATTTTTCGGTAAGCCTGTTGGTAAAAATCCGGATCGGCCGCCTGACTTTTTAGTGTGTTTTGGAAAACAAAACCGCAGTCCTTACAGATTAGATATTCAATCGGGAAGCCAAAGGACTCCACTTTCTCAAAACTGCGTTGGTTCTCGCTGCCACACAGTGGGCAAACTAAATCCTGCCTGACTTCATTTTTATCGTTCATCTTGGCTCTCTGGTCAATTTCATAGAGATTTTTATGTTTAATTTGAGCAACTTCCGCCTGCCATTCGGGGTGCTTCGCGTTTTCTGCCAATAGTTCCCCGAGCGTAAAATCATCCCGACCATTAAAAGCCTGATAGATTTCATTGGCTAATTGCAGGTCTTCAGCCGTATCAACCGTGAAACGCAGATTGCCCAAACTGAGTTCATTATTAACAAGCTCCACTTTGAAGCGCCCATCCGTGTCATACAAATAGGGCATAACATGCTCGCGTTGATAGGTTTGGTCAGCCTTTTTCCAGGCACGTTCGAGCGCTGCGAAGGAGCAAACCTCGGTGTCCATTCCAATCGGCGAAGTTCGCTCAAAAGGCGGAGGCAGCCGGTTGGTGGCAAAGTCTGCTCCGCTATCCAAAAAGGTTTTAATCACCCGGTCAATTTCTTCCGAAGCAATCATCGGACAATCAGCGGTGATGCGCACAATCAGATCAGCCTCAAATTGTTTCGCGCAGCGATAAAAGCGGTCTAAAACGTCATAAGGTTCGCCGCGAAAACAAGCGTAACCCATTTCCTGACAATAGTCGGCAATTGGATTATCGGCTTCATCGCTTGTTGTTGCCACCACAATTTGATCGATTAGCTTTGCCCGCCCCACTCTCGTCAAAACGCGTGCCAACATCGGTTCTCCGGCAATATCGCGAAGAACCTTTCCCGGCAAACGACTGGAGCTCAACCGGGCTTGAATGATGGCAATTGTTTTCAAAAGACCCTGCTACTCCGTAATCGGATCAATAGAAATTGTACCGATGCTTTGGTCATACTCGCTGAGTAAAGCCGCCATGTTTGCCGGAGTGGTGATAAAGACGTTAATCCAAAGTCGCCCCTCTTCCTTGAACAAATAAGCTGCCCAGGCATTGCCATCTTTTGAATAGGTGAAACGAATTACACTTCGTTCGCCCAGGGTCAAATCATCCCGACTTACCTCTGTGTCATTGTTTTTCAAAATCGTTTCCAAACCCATAGTAACGATTCCCATCGGGAAAGCAGACAAAGATTTGTTTTTTATCGAAATAAAACGCGTAGGGTAAACCGCCGGACTTTCGCCGTCATAACCATACCAAGCAACATTCCCTTCCAAATCCCTAATCAAATCTCCGGCTAAGCCTTCAGAAGAACCAATTAGATTGGTGACTGTTTCGATAATCGAAGGCAAAGAAGTTTTGACATCTTCAGAAATATAGGAACGGGGCAGGGTAATTTGCATACCCTCACCATAATAAAGCTGCATTCTTTCGGGAACAGGGGTGGGCTCAAGCGTGGGAATAAGCTCCACTGTCGGAGTGACTTTCGGGGTCAAAGGGATATTGCAAGCACTGAGGCTTAGCATTATCAGGACCATTAAGATTAGAATTCTTTTTTTCATTTTATTCTTCTTTCGGTACTAATTGCTGGTAAGCTGCCAGCAAAGTTTGTTTATTTTTCTGCCAGTCAGCTTTCGTTTCAGCCGTCCTTCTGGCATTCTCAACCAAGTTTTGCTTTACCTGGCAAGTTAAAATGATATCACTAAGCGCTTCAACTGCGCCATCAGGGAAGATCCAACCGTTATACTCAGGCTTCACCCATTCAAGATTCGCCGGAATGTCTGAAGCAATCACAGGCAAGCCACAAGCGAGGGCTTCCATTAAAGAAACGGAAGAACCGTCTACATGACTGGGAGTAACATAAATGTCAGCTGCACCGTAATATTTAATTAGATCGTCGTTTGGAACTCTTCCGCCGAGATAAACCTTATCTTTAAGGCTTTCTTTTTGCAAAATTTTCATGAACGATTCATGTAAACTGCCGTCATTGAGAAGCAAAAGCCTCAAGTCCGGATTGCTATCAACTGCATTTTCAAAGGCGCTTAACAAAACATCGACCGCATAGTCTGGCTCCCAACTGCGTAAACAAAGTAAAACGGTTTTATCTTGCCAGCCCAACTCTTCGCGCAAAGTTTTCCCGGCAGCTTTTGCCTTTTGAGGGTCAAAATGTGCCAAATCGACTCCCCAAGGGAAGATGAAAGTTTTCTCACGGTCAAAGCCTAAACTTACAGCGACATCCGCCGAGCATTCCGCATCGGTAATCAGCCCATTCGAACGCTGCAAAGCAAAGCGCGCCCGTTGCTCCGCCAACTTATCAACTTTAACATCATGCATCAGGTCAAAGCCCCAACTCATCGACAAAATGTTGGGGAATTTGGTTTTACTGGCCAAAAATGCCAGGTCATGCAAAGGACCGGCATGAATCAAGTCCGGTTGGCAAAAGTCAATCGCCTTTTGCAATTCTTTGAGAGCAAAATGTTGATTCCAGGCTTGCAATCCGTTTTCTATCCCACTCCATTTAATTTCCGTAATGCCCTCCGGCAGAGGCGCATCACCGCTGTACAAACGCCAGACGAAGGCCTGATGCTCGCTTTCGGCAAGCGTCTGCATAAAGCGTTGATCGTGTACGGAATCGGACCGGGTTAGATAGAGAATTCGCATCTAATCACCTAATTGAGTCCAACGCAATTCCTGGCCGAAGGGGATAGCTTTGAGAGCTTTCAAACCAATCAGTTTTTCAATTTCAAAAGGCTCAATTGCTCCCGGGGTCGCCGGACGTAAAACAGCAATCATCTCTCTCGTGAATGTTTCTCCAGCTTGGATATCGCGTGCAGCGCGCAAACAACGCCGCTGAACAACGACCGTCTCTTTTTCGTTTTCGGCAACAAACTTATCGCCTGAGCCGAGTGCGCGCTCTAACTGTCGGGTGCTTTGCACCATTGCCGCCCAGCTTTGTGGGTTCATCGCAAAGGCATGGTCGGGACCTTCACGCTTGTTATCGTCTGTAAAGTGTTTTTCAATCACTCTGGCACCCAAAGCCACCGCCCCAAGCACCGTTGCATGTCCATGGGTGTGATCGCTGAGGCCCAAAATTAGGTTGGGCCAAATTTGATGGTAGGTTTTTAGAACATTCAGGTGAATATTGTCAAAATTGCCATCCGCGGCGGTGTAATTGGTGTTGCATTGCATCAAAACAAGCTCAGGATTAACTGCTAAAATCGCATCCACCGCCCGCTGAACCTCGCCAATGGTCGAGGCACCGGTTGCCAAAAGCACCGGTTTGCCTTTCTCTGCCATGCGAACGCAAGATTCTAACCAGGTGATATCACCCGAGCCAATTTTATATGCCGGAACGTAAGCGTCGAGCATATCGGTTGCGGCGAAATCATAGGGGGAAGAGAAATAATCAATCCCTGCTTTGTCACAAGCCTCTTTGAGAATTGGCGTCCAGTCAAAAGGCACCGAAGCGTCGTTATAAACCTCGGTTACACTCTTTTTCCAATTCGCCTGATGAGAAACCTGGGCATTCATATGGCTGAAACCGTAATCGGAAACGATTTCTTTGCCGCGGAAGTTCTGAAACTTAGCCGCATCGGCACCGGCTTCGGCTGCCAAACGAATCAATTCCAAAGCACGTTCCAAACTGCCGTCATGGTTTGCGGCGATATCGGCAATGAAATAGGTCGGGTGATTTTTCCCTATAGTGTGACTTCCAATTTTGATTTCCATCTTTGCTCCTCTCAGCTTAAATAGCTTGCCAATTGCTCGCGCAAGCCTTTTTCAAAATCTGCATACATATGGTCCAAGCCATCGTCGACTCCCGGCATTTCATGCCCTAAAGCCTCATGCAGCAAATCGGTATTCATGCTCAAATTCAAAGGGCGCTTTGTTTTCAAATCGCCTTCCTTGGTCTCCACACGGTTTATCAAGCTCTCATCAAGACCAAAGCGCTTCGCAAAGGCTAGGCCAAAGTCAGCTTTGCTCAGACTGTCGCGCGAGAAGAAATGATAGATGCCATGCAAGCCCTCCGCCATTGCTTCCAAAAGCAAGCCTGCCAAGTCGCGCACATAAAGCGGACTAAAAATTGAGTCGGTAAAGCCGTTAACTTGCCTGCCCTGACTCAAATTATTATAGAAAAATTCCGCCAAACTGCGTTTACCATCAATTGACCAGCCATAAAAAACCACTCGTGCAATCAGAGCCTGGCTGAAATTCTCAGTCAAGCCGATTTCAGCGCTGCGTTTGCTTTTGGCATAGGTGTTCAATGGGTTTGGGCTGTCACTTTCCCGGTAATTTCCTATTTTTCCGTCAAAAACAGAATCGGTGGAAATATGCACAAAAGGAATGCCGAGTTTTTGGGCTTGTTCAGCCAGCACTAAAGGCGCTTTCGAATTGATGGTTAAAGCCGCTTGCGGGTCTTTTTCCGCCAAATCCAAATTGGCAATCGCAGCACAATTGATGATAGCTTCCGGTTGCGCGTTATTTACCGCCTGTGGCAGCTCGCCAAGCAGTTCCAAATTTACGGCTTCTTGTTCAAAAGGCGCGTTTTTCAACTGGCGGGTGTTCGTCCAGCCAATGACCTGATAGCCTTTCCCGATCGCTTCAAGCGCCAGGTTTATCCCCAGCAAACCGCTGACACCGGTAATCAACAAGCGTTTCATTGCTATTTTGCCTCTGCCAATTCTTCTTCAATTGGCTTGATAAATTCCATAATTCCTGCCAAATCCAGCCACTCGGAATTGGTTCCGCTGTTATAAACAAAACCATCCGGCACCGGAGTTCCCTTCTCGTTCCAGGAATAACCAAACCAAAGTTCGGCTCCGGAAGGTTGCACAACGTACATATCAGGCAGTTCAACCGTCGTTCGGGCTTCGTCTTCAGAAATCAGGCTTTCGTGCAATTTCTCGCCCGGTCGAATCCCGATGATTTTAATTTCTGCTTCGGGAGCCATCGCCTTCGCCAGGTCAGTCATTTTCATGCTGGGAATTTTCGGGATGAAAACTTCTCCGCCTTGCATTTCTTCAATCGCCTTGATAACGAAGCGCACACCTTGCTCCAGCGACATCCAAAAACGGGTCATTCGGTCATCGGTGATTGTCAATATACCGCTCGGACGTTGTTGAATAAAGAGCGGCACAACCGAACCGCGCGAACCGACAACATTGCCATAGCGTGTGCAGGCAATCCGCGTTTTCCGGCCGCCGGCATAAGCGTTGCTCTGGACCATTAGTTTTTCAGCCGCCAATTTTGTGGCACCATAGAGATTAACCGGATTAACCGCCTTATCAGTTGAAAGCGCCAAAACTTTTTCAACATTGTTTTCAATTGCGGCGTCAATCACATTCGCCGAACCGAGAATGTTGGTTTTGATAGCTTCCATCGGGTTATATTCACAAGCCGGCACCTGTTTGAGTGCCGCAGAATGCACAACGATATCCACGCCAAACATAGCGCGACTCAAGCGCTCTTTATCGCGGACATCTCCGATAAAATAGCGAATGCGCGGGTCATCAAAGCCCAAAATGGTGCGCATGTCATGCTGTTTGAGTTCATCGCGGCTATAAACAATCACCTTTTCAGGCTGGTATTCATCCAGCAAAATCCGAATGAACTTCTTGCCAAAAGAGCCGGTGCCACCGGTTACTAAAACGACTTTGTTATGCCAATCCATATTTGCTCCTCGCGCTAACCGCGTTCTTCTTTAGAAATTATTATCATGGGATATTGCCCATTTTTACCAAAATAGTGGGGAAACCACTCTTCCAAACGATACAAAACTTTTAACCAAAAACGACCGCCCCACTCCGGTTGAATGACAGAACGTAAAAATTTTACGGAAACACTGCGCCAAACGCGAATTTCATAAGGCAAAACGCCATCCATTACGCTCTTGAACCACTTTGCAGAGGTCTTCCTAATAAAGGTCCCCGATGGAGTTTGGCTCGGATTTGTCTCCGGCTTTTTTTCCTGGCTTGCCGAAACGCCGTTGGGCATTGCTTCGGCTTCTTTGCCGGTCATACGGCGCAACTTATTCGAGACGCGCATAACAAATCCAAGAAAACCACTAAGTCCATATTCAGCCCAACCATCCACCGTCACCATAGACCGACCGGGAATCAGCGTTCGGTACAGACCTTTATAAACGTCCACTTTTTCCTCAACCGGGACATGGTGAATGGTATGCAGAGAAACAATTCCATCAAAAGCCTCATCTTTGAAAGGCAGATGAGCAATATCACCCACAACATAAAAGCCCTTCTCGCCCAAACGCTTGCGTGCTTCCTGCATTGCCACAACCGATAAATCCATGCAAACCCGCGCCTTGTAGTCTTCGGAATAGGTCAGATATTCATCATATTGCACAGGTCCCGAACCAGCATCCAAGAGATATGCCCCGCTCGTTGCCAAATGTCTTTTGACGCGCATGTGGCATTTGTGAATATAGTCCGCCGAAACCGGGCGCAAATCTTCATATCGCGCGTTTTGGTAGAGCCCTTTTTCTTCCATTTGCCAGCCAACTTCGTTATAAAATTGGCCAACATCGTGTTTCACAGAATTGTCACTCATTAACTTTGTTCCTCATTATCAGGAAGTTCTTCGGCTCTGGCAAGCCCTCGTGCCGCCCAATCCAGCTTTTCACCGGCTAAATAGGCGAAGGTTTGCGCATACTTTGCCTGCCCTTCATCCGACAGCACATAACTCATCGGCCGATTTTGGAAATCTTCCTTCAGCCATAAAATATGCCAGGGGAAGGGCAAAGAAAACTCGAAAAAGAAAAGGTAGGCATAGAGCCAGGCTTTTTGGACTTGTTCTTCGCTAAGCCGTGAAGATTCCGGATTGGTGCTGATTTTCTCGAGCAGGCTTTCATATTCAGCCCAGGTTTGCGGGTCAAAAGTGAAACCCTTTCCCGCATAATGTGTTTTGCCGGTTACGATCACAGGCAAACCGCTCATCGCCATTTCCATCCCGACCGTGGTTGTGTAAACCAAGCCAAATGAGGCGATTTCTACCAAATCATAGGTGTTTGTTTTATCTTCCGGGCGGACGATATGAATGTTTTCGGGCAAGTTTGGATAAGCCTTATTGATCACTTCAATCATCGAAGTGCCATGTGTTTTCAGCTCGCCGGGATGCACCCGAACCACCAGCTGAACCGCCGGATGCCCAACAAACCAGGCAATCGTTTTGACGATCATCTCAGCCATAGTTTCCGTTATTCGTTGACGGCCAAGCGTCAGGCTGTCGCCCAAAACGTTGGTTGCCAACAAGGCAATCGGCCGCCTGTCCAAATGGAGCGCCTCGCGAACTGCTTCGCCGCCCTTGCTCGGATTTTGCTGCCATTGTCGGGCGAAATTACCCCAAAGTTGCGCTCCTTTTCGCGCACCAAAGAGATTCATCATCGCATCTTTGGCTTTTTCGGGCAAGTCTTGATTGCCCAAACTTTCCCACAAAGCTTTTGTATTGTGGGACATAATTTCATCGTTTTGCGCCAGCCAAATCCGTTCTTGCTGGTCGGCAAATTCAAAACTAACCGTTTTTATCTCCAAAAGCTCAGCTATTTTGTAAGCGACGCCCATTTCGAGAATTGTCCCATTGGGAATCACCAGCAAATCGGGCTTTTCGCTTTGTAACCAATCGAAAAGCGCGACTGCTGCTTGTCCATTGCGTTGTTTTCGCAACCGGTAGAGCGAATTATTAAAATCGGTTTCTTCAACCTGCAAAGTATATTGCGTGTCATAGTCCGAAACATGCTCAACTATCGCCATCAATTCCGGCGTCAGTTTTGGCTCTTCGCCTGCCTCTAAGCTCTCGACAAGCAAACTTTTCAGCTTCATCACTTTTGCTGCCGGCTTGAGCACTTCCTGGGTATAAAGATCTTGCTTGCGCAAGTCAAAACGGTTGATTTCCCTATCCCATTCGGCGTAAGGCAGCCAGGCAAAATTGACTTCATGCCCCTGCCCGGTCAAAGCCAGAGCAACCAACATGGACTGTTCAATCCAATAATGCAGGGTCGAGAAAACACAAATCTTGCGCGGATTTGGATTGCTTCGTTTGAAATGAATCACATCTTCAACCGCTTTGGGCAAAACTTCCTTCAAGTTTTCAAGCTTGTAATGGGCTTGCCAGGGCTTGTTTTTACCTTTCAAAAGCCAATAAGCTTCTGCTGTTAAAGGAAGTGCGCCAAGCAAATTTTTCAACGAGTCACTCATGCTCTGCCTCGTTCTTCAATTGTCCATTCCAAAGCCGGTCTGACTGCGCCTGGTCTTGGCTCTGGCCAATGCGTACCGGCAGCACCGCTGGCATCCACCGAAAAACTCAAAGCCTGATCGTCCTGGAAGTAACGCTTAACCATATAAGAACTGGCGTTAATCCCCAGAACAAAACGCCCTTCGTTAAGCGTATGCGGCGGAATAACACAGCGACTGGTATAAACGCCCTTCGGCCTTCCCGTATATTCTTTAAAAAGCGCTTCGTCATCGAGATCAAAACTTGTGAAAACCGGTTCGCCACGGGTTGTATTTAAATAGTAGCCCACCCTCAAACCAGTTAAATCTTCTAAAAGCTCATAATCAATTTCAATCATAATCGGATCAACCGAACGAACGGAATCCGAAACAACCCCTGCCTTATTGACAACCCGAATTGCCAGAGGTTTAAACGGAGCACTGTTTGCCGGGATTTCATCCTCTTCCCAATAGCGTTCGCCTACTTTGGACAAACCGCGGTTGAGGTAAAAATCGACCGCTTCGCCGGAGGGTGCGCGCATCAGCACAGTTCCCTTATCCAAAACAAGCGATTCCTGCGTCAGGCGCTGGATAGCAGACATGTTGTGGCTGACGAAAAGTACCGTCCTGCCCGAATCTGCCACATCGCTCATTTTGCCAAGACATTTTCGCTGAAAATCGGCATCCCCAACCGCTAAAACTTCATCCACAACTAAGATTTCCGGCTCAAGGTGTGCTGCCACTGCAAAGGCGAGGCGCAAATACATGCCCGAAGAATAGCGTTTCACCGGTGTATCAATGAATTTTTCAACTTCCGAAAAGTCCACAATTTCATCAAAACGTGCTTCAATTTCTTTCTTGTGCATTCCTAAAATTGCACCGTTGAGAAAAATATTTTCCCGTCCGGTTAATTCCGGATGAAAGCCGGTGCCAACTTCCAAAAGCGAGCCAACCCGTCCGCGTAATTCGCCAAAACCCTCCGTTGGGTCGGTAACGCGCGAAAGGATTTTGAGCAAAGTACTTTTACCGGCACCATTTCGGCCGATAATACCCAAAGCCTGGCCCTGTTTGACTTCAAAGCTGACGTTTCGCAAAGCCCAAATCTCTTGCGTGCTGCTGCGGCGTTTATTCTTGCGGAAAAGGTCGGCAAATTTTTGCGTTTGGCTAACCATCAGATCGCGCAAAGTGTCTTGCCGTTCTTGTGAAGCGCCAATTTTGTAGCGCTTGCCAATGCCTTTTACGATGATTGCGGTATCTTTTTCCATCTTAGACCACATCCGCAAAGGTTTTTTCCATCCGTCGGAAGAAATATAAACCGCTAATCAGCAAAACAACAACCGCAATACCGGAGTATAGCAGGCTCATGTCCGGGGCTGCACCGCCAAAAAGCGCCCAGCGAAAACCCTGCACAACCCCGACCATTGGGTTGAGGCTGTAAAGATTACGAATTAAGCCCTCCGGAATAATCGTGATTGGATAAACAATTGGCGTGGCATACATCCAGATTTGCAATAAAAAGGGCACTATCTGTTGAATGTCACGATATTGCACATTTAACGCAGAAAGCCATAAACCAACCGCCAAAGCTGCTAGAATCGCCAACAAAGTCAGCGGAATCAGCCAAAGCGCATTCCAGGTCAGAGGCAATTTGTAAATAAACATCGCGCCAAAGAGTAAAAGCAAGGAAATCCCAAAATCGACCAAAACCGCTAAGACGGATGAAAGCGGAATAATAATCCGGGGAAAGTAGATTTTGGTAATCAGGTTAGAGTTACTCACCAGGCTCATACTGCTTTTTTGCAAAGAAAGCTGGAAGAGATGCCAGGGCAGTTGTGCCGCTAAAGTGAAAACCGGGTAAGGCAAGTCGCTGCCGGTATCGACCTTGAGCAAAAGGCCAAAAACCACCGAGGTGATCAGTGTGGTTAAAACCGGTTGCAAAATCGCCCAGGCAACGCCCAAAGCGGCTTGCTTGTAGCGCACTTTGATATCCCGCCAGGTCAAAAAATAAATTAGCTCGCGGTATTGCCATAGTTCGCGCAAGTTGATACCAAGCCAACCCTTGGAAGGCTTAATCGTTACCACTTGCGGAGAAGTCAAAGTTTTAGTTTCTGCCATTCGCTCTTTCGTTAATATACCAATCGATAGTTTGCTGCAGACCGTCTTCAAAACTCGTTTTGGCTTCAAAACCAAAGCGTTCTTTCGCGCGCGAGGTGTCCAGTTTTCGGCGAGGTTGTCCGTTTGGTTTACTTGTATCCCAGCGGATTTCGCCATCAAACCCTGTCAGCTTGGCAATCAACTCTGTTAAATCTTTAATTGAAATCTCAAAACTCGAACCAATGTTGACCGGATCAGAGCTATTGTAGCGCATCGTCGCTAAAGTGATTCCCTCAGCTGCGTCGTCGGCATAGATGAATTCGCGCGTAGGAGAACCATCGCCCCAGGCAACAATTTCGGATGCGCCTTGTTCTTTGGCTTCCAGACATTTGCGAATCAGGGCTGGGATGACATGCGAACTTTCGGGGTTAAAGTTATCTCCCGGTCCATAGAGGTTGACCGGCAGCAAGAAAATTGAGTTGTAACCATATTCCTCGCGGTATGCCTGCGACTGCACCAAAAGCATTTTCTTTGCCAAGCCATAAGGAGCGTTGGTTTCTTCAGGATAGCCTTCCCATAGGTCTTCTTCGCGGAAGGGGATTGGCGTGAATTTTGGATAGGCGCAAATTGTGCCAATGGCAACAAATTTGCTAACGCCCATTTGCCAGGCGTTATGAATCAGCTGTACGCCCATCATCAAATTGTCATAAAAAAACTCGCCCGGGTGTTCGCGGTTAGCTCCGATTCCACCCACTTTAGCTGCCAGGTGGATAATCACATCCGGCTGAGCCTCTCGAATCATGCGCTGGATATCGCTTTCTTTCACCAAGTCATAATCCGGATAATTAGGCACAAAGATATCCTTCGCGCCATGATCGTGTAATTTTTCAATCAGGTGCTTGCCCAAAAAGCCGGCACCACCGGTAACGCAAATGCGTTGTCTGGAGAGGTCCAAATCCTTATCCATTTTCACCTCGAAATTTTTTGTCTGTTTCTTCAGTTTTTTCTGTATCCGTCTCTACATCAACGGTCTGCTTATCATCATCATTAATAGCACTAAGAGCAAAAGATTCTTCGGAATCTTTCGCTGGTAATTGTAGTGCAAGTTTAAGTCCATCAATCCGAATTTGGGGAGTTTGCGACTCATTTGTGAGTGCAATTCCGCGTTCAAGGCAGCTCAGGCGCACAACTTCAGCCACGTCGTCCTCACCGGCTACATAAACCTGATTAAAGCCGGCATCCTCCAGCTGGTCAAGGCAAAGATTACTCCGTTCGCGAACACGGCGAAAGAGGTCAAAAGACGTTTTGATGTAATCCACAGTCAAAGCCGCCCGCAGGGCAATCCCTTCAGGCGTGATGATATAGCGTAGCTTTTTTCGTTGAGCACGTTTAACCTTGACGTAACCTTTGGCAATCATGCGCTTCAGGTACCAGTTAATCGTTCCCACAGCCACACCCAATTCATCCGCAAGCGCGACCTGATTAATATCCGGGTTGGCTTCGATTTGTGTGAGCATCTCCAGCGTCCGTGGAGCCTCTTCGGCAGTAATCTCGTTTTCCATATAATTCAGTTGTTGAATTATAAGTGCATTATGCCCGGTCTGTCAAATCACCATAGAAAGCAAGGCAAAAGCAAGCATCAGGTTGGTCAGGACCGACCAAGCCAAAATCAGATAGACGATTGCTTTGCCACTTCGCTCTTGCAGATAGAGGAAGAGGGCAAAGGCTGTGTTCAACATGTTGAACAAGAGTCCGAGCAAAGCCAGTAAAAAGAGTCGCGTTGGCGGAACGGGAATCATATCCACCCAAACCACCGGTGCGTCAATCGCGACAATCACAACTGCCATCGCAATCAGAACAAAAAGACTGATTGCAGTAAGAATGAGCAGGTTTTTCGCTTTTTTATCTTCAATGACCCGCTGCCAGAGCATTTTCAGGTTTTCGGATTCCGCTTCAAGGCTTTCTAAACTGCCCATTTGAGAAAGTTCGTTAAAAGCTTGCGTAAATAAATCCTTATCTGTGGGAGAGAGAACAACATATGCCTGACTAAGCTTGATCAGGACCATCTGTTCAGTCCTGGTCGCCACGAAAAGCGTTTTGCCCAAACCGTTTATATTTATTTCATCATAAAAGGAGGCTCGAAGCTTGCCATAAGGGATGGGAAGCGGCGTTTGAAAATCGCTGACCGGGTGAACCCATTCGATTTCGCGCAAGGGAATTAATTCCCGTCTCAAACCCCATTTGATCTCCAAAGCATCCCGAGTGAGGCGATAGTTGGTGGTAATAATCGTGAAAATGCGGTAAATGGTCAAAAAGAGGGGACCTAAAAGCACTAAGCCAAGCGCGATAAACACAATCGCCAACCAGCCTTCACCGATATAAGAAGCATAAATCAGAAAAAAAAGGATGACAACGATAAGCAAAACCGCCAGGATGCTATTGATCACCAGCGCTTTGGTCTTCGGAGGAAGAAACTCTCTTTCCATAGCCAAATTATACTTGCACTTGAAAGCGGGAGAGAGGATAGAGGAAGCCTGCAAACTCAAAATTATGGTTTTATTAAAAATGTAGGGCCAGATTGAAAATGTTCTAACCTTGATATCATTATGCGTTGTCCAATTTTCAATACCACTCACTTCGTTCGGGTACAGGTCCGCCGTCACGGGCCAAAAGAGCCAAATTCGTGCAAGACCGAAACGCAGGCGGGTTGAAAGGGCGCAAGGCAAACCAGTCTCAAGGTTCAAAGCCCTTTCAAACACGCCCTACACCTTGAAAGCGGGAAAATTGAAATTTCAAACGCAGATCCTTAAATAAAAACCCCCGCTGTAAAAACAACGGGGGTTTTGATTCAAGCAAAAATACTTAGTCTGCCAGATACTCTGCGCCGCGGCGCATTGCTTCAATATTCATACCGATGAATTTCTTTAAACGATCGGCGGTATGGGCTTCCAGAGCGCGTTCTAAAGCGCCTTCAGGGAGGGCTTTCAAATTAGCTTCAAGAGCACCGAGCAAAACCATGTTGGTGGCGCGTTCATTGCCGATTTCCTGAGCGATTTTGTTCGCCGGAATCATCAGCCAGTGGATATCCGTGCGGGTTGGCGTGCGGTTGACCATCGATTCGTTGATAATCAGATAGCCACCCGGTGCAACCATCTCTTCGTATTTATCCAAAGAGGGCAGGTTCAAAGCGATAACCGCTTTCGGGTAGAGGGCACTGGGAGAGCCGATTTCGTCATCAGAAATGACGACTGTGCAGTTGGCTGTGCCACCGCGCATTTCGGGACCATAGGAGGGCAACCAGGTTGTGTGTTTGCCTTCATCCATTGCTGCATAGGCTAAAACCTGACCAGCATAAAGCGTGCCTTGTCCGCCAAATCCAGAGATGATAATTTCTGATTGCATCGTTTAGCCTCCTTTAGACAATTCTTCAATTGCTGACGAAATTTTGAAATCGCCGATTGGATAAGCCGGAACCATAAATTCCTTCAACCAGTCGCGGGCTTTGACCGGGGTCATTCCCCAGTTTGTCGGGCAAGTGGAAAGCAATTCTACGAAGGAAAAACCCAAGCCCTGTCTCTGGACTTCAAAAGCGGTGCGCAAGGCTTTTTTCGCCATGCGGATGTTGCGGGCATCTTGCAAACTGCGACGGACAACATAAGTTGCGCCATCGAGAGAGGAAATCAATTCTGCGGTTCGGATGGGGTAGCCCTGTGTTTCCACGTCGCGGCCAAGCGGTGAAGAGCTGGTTTTTTGACCGGGCAGAGTGGTCGGTGCCATCTGTCCACCGGTCATACCGTAGTTGGTGTTGTTGATGAAAACCACGGTAATGTGTTCGCCACGGGCTGCGGCAGCGATAATCTCGCCCATACCCATCGAAGCCAGGTCACCATCGCCTTGATAGGTGAAAAGGATTTTGTTGGGAAGGGTTCGTTTGATGCCGGTTGCCATCGCGGGGGCGCGACCATGGGCAGCTTCGACAAAGTCAAAATCAAAATAGTTATAGGCAAAAACGGAACAACCAACCGGTGCAACGCCGATTGTATTATCCAATTCGCCCATTTCTTCCAAAACTTCAGCAATCAAACGATGGGCAACACCATGCGTACAACCGGGGCAATAATGGGTAACCGTATCGGTGAAGCCAATAGGGCGCTGAGCAATAACATTTAAATCAATATCCAACATCTTATGCTCCTGTTCCAACTAATTCACGCATTTGGGCAAGCCATGAAGCGCGGGGGTCACGGTTTACGTCCTGATCGCCATGAATCATGTCGTCAATTGCAACGCTGATTTCATCGGGATAAGGAACCATACCGCCCATGCGACCATAAAAATGAATCGGGGCGCGTTTGGCAACAATTGCGTTCACGTCATCCAGCATTTGACCGTTGTTCATCTCAACCACCAAAAAGCCTTTGGCGCGATCGGCTAAATCGTCCAAAACCTTGCTTGGGAAAGGGGAAACGGTAATCGGTCGCAAAAGACCAACTTTGATACCCTTTTCCCGGGCAGCACGGACTGAGGTCAAAGCGATTCGACCGGCAGTCCCATAGCCAACCACAACATATTCGGCATCATCAAGGTAATAGCCCTTGTAGCGGACTTCGTTTGCTTCAACTTCTTGCCAGCGTGTCATCATTTTGACATTAAAAATTTCTTGCGCAGGAGGAGCAATGTTAATCGAGGTCAAAACTGCACGTTTGCCGGTCTCGTGTTTTGCACCAACCGCCCATTCGGGGGCTTCGGTCCGGATAGGAGCGAAATCGGGTAGCTCAACCGGTTCCATCATTTGGCCCAAATAACCATCCATCAAGATGCAGGAAACCATGCGGTATTTTTCAGCCAAATCAAAAGCCAAGCCGGTCAGATCGACCGCTTCTTGGACAGATGCCGGGGCAAGCACGATCAGGTGATATTCACCATGACCGCCGCCATGCACCATTTGAGTGTAATCAGCTTGAGAAGGAGCAATGTTCCCCAAACCGGGACCACCGCGAACAACGTTTACGATAACAGCCGGTAATTCGGTGCCGGCAATGTATGATATGCCTTCTTGCATCAAGCTAACGCCGGGGCTGGAACTGGAAGTCATCGTGCGCATTCCGGTACAGGCGGAGCCATAAACCATGTTAATTGCGCCAAGTTCACTTTCAGCCTGGACGAATGCTCTGCCGAGTTCCGGCATGCGAGCAGCTAAATGTTCGAGTAATTCAGTTTGTGGGGTGATCGGATAACCAAAGTAAGAGACCAAGCCTACACGTAATGCGGTTTCGGCAACGGCGACGTTTCCTTTAATAAGTTCAAGTGCCATTAGTTAGCCTCTCCTTCTTTAACTGGTCTTTCGCCTTTGAAAACAGTGATTGCTGCATCTGGACAAACCACCGCACAAATGCCACAAGCAATGCACTCATCCGGGTTCGCCATATAAGCAGGGTGATAACCCTTCGGACTAAGCCTGGTCATATCCAGCGCCAAAACTTGTTTGGGGCAATCTGTGACACAAATTTCACAGGCTTTGCAATATAAGTCGTTTATTTCTACCCATCCCTTTGCGGGCATGTAGAGCCTCCTTGGTATAAAATTTGCCTGTCATTACATGACTGGTGAGAATGCCAGGCTCATATGTTATTAATATAACACAAAAGCCCCAAGTCGGGGTTTCCATTTTTTATAGAGTATTCGTAATCAATCAAAACCCGGTAATTTTTATCCTGAAGTTGTGCGCATCAAAGATGAAAATAACTGAGAATTGCATCCATGCGCGAGTCTATAAAATATTAATATTTTCCAGTATATTACAAAGGTGCGGAAGGGTTCAGGATGTGAGCGGGCATCGTACCCGAACGAAGTGAGTGGTATTGATTTTGCCCAATTAGGAAAACCCGCCCTAATGAAATTCAACGGATGTTCGTGGTGTTTAGACAGGGCAAGTCTGACTATTTTAGGGATTATTGAGAATTGCTGTTTGGCTTACTCAGAACCGAAGCAATAAGTCAGCTTGCTTCCATTTACAAACTGAAGCCCTGCAAAATGTACTTGCAGGGCTTTGTTTCAAATCGAGATTAAATTTTTAGATTGCCAAACCAACTGCCATGCCGGATTCGGTTGCCTTATTGGCGGGGCCGCTGTCATGCGCATCACCGACGAGGTAAACTTCTTTGCAAATTCCTTCAAGTTTTTCTTGCAAGGGATTGTAAGATTTGACACCCATCGCTAAAACGATCGAGTCGAAACCGCGCAGCGTTTTGGTTTCGCCGTTTTGTTCCACGTCAACGCCATCATCATAGAAGCGAACAACTCTCGCACTGGTAACCATTTGGGTTTTGTGTTCTTCAAGTCGTTTCATCAGGAAGAAACGCACGGTTGCTTGTTCGTCTGCGGCAACAGAAGGCATCATTTCGACAATCGTAACCTGGCGATTATGCTCGCCGAGGAAATCGGCTGTTTCGGCACCGCTCATGCCACCGCCAACCACCAAAACCTTAGCTCCGGGCTGAACTTTTGCGCCTAAAACGTCCAGACAAGTAATAAAGTTTGGATTATCAATGCCGGGAATATTGGGAAGGCAGGGTTGACTGCCGGTTGCCAAAACCACCGCATCGGGAGCAAGCTCTTTGACCAATTCTTCCGTTACTTCGGTATTGGTCTGATATTTAACACCATAGCGATCGCCCATGTGCTTGTAATATTTCAAGGCGCCCAAAAGCTCATGTTTGGTCGGGGGAACGCCAGCCAAGCGGAATTGACCGCCCAGGTGTTCGTCTTTTTCACAGAGGGTTACATCATGCCCACGTTGTGCAGCAACCATAGCAGCCATCATACCACCGGGACCGCCGCCAACGACCAAAACTTTCTTTCCCTTTTCAACCTTCGAAAAGTCGTATTCACCTTCGTGACCGGTTCGGGGGTTGACCAAACAAGAAATTTTGAGGATTGCAGGATTGAGCAAATAGCCCAAACAAGATTGAACACAACCGATACATGGGGCAATATCATCCAGGCGATTTTCGGCAACTTTGACCGGGATGAAGGGGTCGGTGATTGATTCGCGGCCGAAGGCAACCATGTCGGCTCGTCCGGATCTCAAAACGTCCTCAGCCATGTGGATATTATTGTATCGACCGACTGTAATCACGGGGATTGAAACCGTTTCTTTGATTTTTGCGGTTGGATGTTGGTTGAAGCCGGAAGGCATCGCCGGAGGTGCACTCATGTAAGGCATGCTGGCGTAGGTCATAATCGAAACATCGAGCACGTCAACGCCGGCTTCTTCTGCCAGGCGTGCGATTACTGTCGATTCTTCTATTGTGCGACCGC
>Ga0265295_1001223_pt1 | contig 46416 bp, 44 predicted proteins | sample Munlansysbiofilm_FD_192503 | JGI IMG/M metagenome (GOLD analysis project Ga0265295, IMG submission 192503) | Leachate microbial communities from a municipal landfill in Southern Ontario, Canada - Methane capture system biofilm | ecosystem: Engineered > Solid waste > Landfill > Unclassified ...
ATGGAAATAGGAGCACTCTTTACAGTCATGGCAATTCCTGCCATATCCAAGATTCTTAGAGCTTCGTTTTTGATATTGATAGAGGCGTTTATGTCTCTATCAAGTTTCATGTTACGGAAAGTGTATAAGGCGGAGAATTACGGCTTGGTGGTTAAAAAATTTAGCCGATTTTACTAGAAAAAATATTCAGTTATATTTTATCATAAAGCTATTATAATTTTTTATCTGAAATTTTATTTAAAGGATGGCTTATGAGTAAAGGGGTAACTATTACGACAGGTGAAGGTGCTTACGCCAGTAAAGTATTTGTTAATGGTGCCGATGAGGCTTTAACGGCTATGTTAATAGCAGAAAAATACACTACAACAAAAAATGGAAACTTGGTTGCTCCTGCTGGATTGACGGTAGGAGACGTTGGAACAGTTGTGTCGAGTTTTACTGCGGCGCTTGCAGCGAATAAAATTGCCACTCAAACACCTGCTTCTACTAAGACAGATGAGTTTGCGTTTGAAGTCAATGTGAAAGATGGTAAATCTTATGTGCATGGCATTAAAGAAGATAGCAAATGGCATAAGGCATTGATTGCAGCGGGTGCGACTTTGACCAAGACAGGTGATTTAAAAATCCCTGATGGCAAAGTAGCTGTTGCGTTTTTGGAAGCAACGCTTGGAAAAGAAAAAATTGAAAAATATGGTAGTTTTAAAGTTAATGACCTTAACACTTCAACAACGCCTGTTGCAAATTCACCAAAACCTGTGGATGAAAAAGAGTTTGCTTTTGAAGTCAATGTCAAAGGTGGTAAATCTTATGTGCATGGCATTAAAGAAGATAGCAAATGGCATAAGGCATTGATTGCAGCGGGTGCGACTTTGACCAAGACAGGTGATTTAAAAATCCCTGATGGCAAAGTAGCGGCAACCTTTCTTGAGGATGTCCTTGGAAAAGAAAAAATTGAAAAATATGGTGGCGTTAAAGTTAATGACCTTGATGTTCCTTTGAATGAAAAAGAGCCAACGCTTAGTGATTATGCTGCAAGGGCTGACGAAATGGCTAAAACGCCAGAGGGTGCAAAAATATTAACGGAAACGGCGGCGGATTTGGTAGCTATTGCAACAAGACTTAGCAAAGCTGCACAAAATTACTCAGTAAATTAAGATTATTTTTATTATAAAACTACTATAATTTGTAGTGGCAAAGGTGAGTAACCAATGCCGCTACCCAAAACAATTCTTCCTTTTTGTCTTTCAATCGCATAACCCTTCCGTTGAAAAACTTTTGTGGTTATGCGAGTCTATTTTCTCCTACCCCTTTGATTATATTAAGATAAATTTTATTATAAAACTATTATAATATTCAAGAGATTCAAAACAAAGAAGGTAACATGAAATCACCTCCATTAAAAAATAATTATGCTCAAAAGATTGGCAAGAAAGCGATAAAAAAAGAGATTGCTCAAGGCGAAGTTCTTAAAAAAGCAAAAGCGACAAAAAATGCCATTGATGAGATAAATACGCGATTAACTATGGGTGATAGCCCACAAGTTGAAGAGGCTGTTATGATTTCATTCTTGTTGGCTCTCACAAAAAATATTTCAGAAGCCTTCTCTTTATACAGAAAATATCTCTCTGATTTAGCAACTGAAAATCAAAAACAATCTCCTATCGAAAGAAAACTTGCAACTTTAAGTGACCTTGAAAAGGCGCAAGAAAGAATGGAGCGTTATACCGCCTTGATGGTACAGAAAAAAGCCTATGAAAAACGTCTTGAGGAACTTAAAGAAAATTCCGCAACTCCTAATGAAGGCTTTGCCAACAAAGAGCAAGAGAAAAAGTCTCTTATGAGTAAACTCAAAGAGACTCATGATGGGCTTGAGAAAATTTATGAAGGATATGATTTTGCAAAAAATCCTGATGCGTTTATTGAATCGCTTAATAAAAGTCGTGAAAAATGGTTTGGGGTGGGTGCAAGTGTTTTAAGTGAAGCAGAGCAGGGTGAGAATAGTAATTTTATATCTATTGCTCAACAAGCGGGGGTCTCTGTATTGAATGATAAGGTTGAAGATATTATGGGCGTGGTGAATAATGTGACTAAGGTTTTAGCACAAGAAGAAGGAAAAATTACCATGGAAAGTTTGGTGCAAGAAGAGGCTGCCTTATCTGCTCCTTCAACACAAACTAGCTTGGTTTAATTAAAAGGAAAAAATATGTCAAAAATATTGCTTGTTTGTTTAGTGTTTGTTTCTTTATCCATAGCGGATGAGCTGAAAATGAAAGATGTGAATAAAATGCTCTATGAAGCCGAGAATAAAATTTTAATCATTGACAAAAAAGACCTTAATAGTTTTATTGCCGAACATAATAAAAAAGCGGAAGCAAAAGCATTAAAAAAAAGTGTGCCAGAAGAAGTTTTCTTAAATCTTGGTACACAAACAATTGTTGATAGTGCTTCATCTTCATCAGCTGCTGCATCATTGTCTCCTGCTTCTGAAAAAAAAGCAGAGAAAAAAGTTTTTAGCATTGATGGCGTAGAGAAGTATAAAGAGTTTATTTCGTTACACAATAAAAGCGAATATGAAATTAATTATTCTTTAAAACTTCGTGAACTACTTGAAGTCACAAAATATATTTTTTATAAAAATCTTGACAAAGAATACTACCCTGAAATTAAATCCCTTTTATTGATTGAAGCAAAAAATAATAAAAAGATTGATCAAAAAGTTTTTAAACAAGCATTAAATGAAATGACATATGAGATAGCAACAGAAATGCTCAACGAATTTTCATCAGTAGAAGAAATTCGATGAAAAAGCTACTTTTACTTATCTTGTCTGCTTGTGCATTGTTGGCTGACCCAATAGGGCAAACACCTGAGCAAGTGCGAAAGGATTTTGAAGCACAACAAGGTGATAAGTATAAACAAGAAACCCTCCCTGATTTTACGCTTGCTGAATTGAGACGAAAGAATATTTTTTCTTCAACACAAACACTAGAAAGAGATATTGCTTTTTCAGCATTTGGACTGGCTAATATTTTAAGTGTTGCTCCGTGCGACAACTTAGGAAGTGGGTTTACAGGGTCTATTTATGACATTAATCTTGAAGGTGGAATTGTCACTTGTTTGGTTGCGGAAGTTAAGGGCGTTTATGATCCTATTGGGTTATTTAAGGTTTATTATCCAAAATTCAAAGTCAATTTTTCAAAAGATACACAAAAAGCAAAAGATGAGAATGCCGCAGCTTTTGCGAAAGCAGAAAGCAGTTTTAAAGGCATTAATATAGACAAGGGAAAATATACTAAAAAAGACGATAGCTATCTTACCGTTCCGCAGATTTTAACAGCGGCTATTTTAACAGATAGCAACGTGATTGATGTTGAGGCAACACGCGTTAATCGAAGTCTTAAACTTAAAGAGGGATATATAGCTACTTATGTTGCGAGTGATGGAAGTATCAATGATAACACTCGTTATATTCTAGCAGATGCAGCGACAATTTTTGATGTTTATATAAAACTTGCAAAATTGTCGATGGATTATCTTTTCTTGCTGGCATTATTTTTTGGTGCGTGGGGTATTGGTCGCGTTGGGTTTGGAGCATTGGCTGACAAACTTGAAAAGTTACAAAATCATGATAAAAAAATTCCTTTTGGCTTTGGAATTTTAGCTGCAATCATTCTCTTTTTTCCAACTAACGAATATAACGATGTCAATGGTGTCAATAATCCTAATGGCGAAGTCTCTTCAGAATATGAGATTATGAAAACTCGCTATCAGTCTTTTGAAAAGACGGGGTATTATCTTTTTAGTGAATGGGCGGACAGTGCCGCAGCAGCTATTATTGACAGTGAAGTCAATGCTCTCATTGATAAAAGCGGTGTTGGAACTGCTGAACAACTTATAAGTGCTTACAGCGGATGGAAGCTTGCTGAAAAGCAAAAAGGGTTTTGGACTGAGTATGCCACTAAATGTGATGCTACTTACGATAACACCTATTTAAAAGATGGCAATACCTATGTTTATTCAGGGGTTGCCAACAATCCTTATCCACAAAGTGAAAAATACGCTTCCGCAATTGCTATTTATAAACCAGCAACGGGCAAAAATTACTACAACAAAGCACCAGAGGGGCTTGTGTTAGGCGGATATTCTGCAAGTAATCAGAGTGCTAGTAACGCCATTGGCGGAACCGAAACGAGCAAAGTCTATCCGCAAGTTTCATTTTCGAGTTGCAATAGAGCATTCTCTCATAAAGATTATTTTACACAAAGAGCTTCTGATTTTGAAGCGAGTTATAAAAAATTGCTCGACACTATTAATAGTGGCGGCAATCCTGTTAAAATGAATATGATAAAAACTGTTTTAGAGTTCCAATATAAGCTCCAAAAGACATGGGGGTATTTGTCAATTTTAGGGCTTCCTGTTACGAAGATGCAAACGGAGTATATTGGGGGTCTTTACGAAGAGAGAAACAATGCTGTCTTAGATGCTTTAAAGGCACAAGTTAAAGAAGATAGTAATGGTATGCACATGGTGATGAGCACCATTCCGTATCTGTTCGTGCCAGGGGCGGGTACTGTATTTCAAGTTGCTAGCGAAAACAGTGGAAAATTTGGTGCGGCGGCGGGTACTGCAATAGCAGGCGGGGCAACTGCGGGGCTTGCTGCTGTTATTGGTGCCGCATTGGGTGGTATTATTGGCACGGTTGGTGGTGGTGCAATAGGTATGGTTATGGCGTATCATGTCGCTAAAGCTGTATTAACCATAACGCCTATTGTGGGTTTGATTATCATTGGGTTGGTTCGATTTATTATTATTTTGATAAAAATCTTTAGTTTTCACTTCGCGAGTTTATTTTTATTGCCGATTGCTTTTGCAAAGGAAAATATTCAAGCCATTAGTAAATTTACGATGAAGATATTGGCAACGATGATTGAGTTGCCGTTGTTTATTTTATCGGTGTGGCTTGCTATTACTGCCAACAGTCTTATTCATAGTGTTGGCGATATTTTTAGCAAAGAGATTATTCTTGGTATGTTAGCCAATAATGAGGCTGGGTATGCGGGGGTAAATCAAGACATGATGAATAATGAGTGGCTTTCAAAACTGAAAATCTATGTGTTTGATGGTTTTGTGGAGGTGGCGATTGCGGGATTTGCCATTATTATTATTTATAAGCTCATTATTAGTTTTCACTCTCAACTGTTAGAGGTGTTTGATATTCAAACATCGAGCATTGATAATTCTATTGAGAATATGAAGAGTGAAGCGGGAAGCTGGGGGGGGAAAATATAGGTTGTGCTTTTCACAGCCTATATTTTTAGTGAATAGCTAAGAGTTAAGAGTGAATAGCTTCGGTACGAACTTTCACTACATTCAAGTGCTCTCATTTTTAGTGCTTTCAATTTTAACCGCAGCCTCTAAAGATGGGCGCTTTTTGTGTTTTTATAATAAGTATCTATTAAATTAAGCTATATATAAGTAGTATCGGAGTAAAATTAGGTATTCAAAAAGAGGTTTATCCTCTTTACTATAAAAAAGGATTTACGATGGCGGTAGCAGATAAATTTATTATGAGTGATGAGACAGCCAAAGGCTTAGTAAATGGTATTAAAGTAGGTGGTTTTTGGGGTAGAGTAGGTGTTTACTTGATGTTGTATGTGCCCACATCTTTAATAGTAGGGATTATTACAAATATCCCAATTCCAGTTGGGTTAAATAGCCACAACCCAGAAGTCTTTCTAAAATTTTTTGGATATTTCATAGCTTTTGCTATCCCTTTTGTATTCACCGAACTCCTCGTTCGTTCTTGGAGACGAAAGAATGGGCTTAGTGTTAATGGAAATATTGCAGAAGAGTTAAGACAACGAGAGGTTGATTTATATGTTGCTCGTGAGGAAAAAGCTCGTGGTAAATTAGATAATTCAAGTGATACTAAAGATTTGAACTATTGGTTTGGGTTGTTGGAGAAAGGGGCGATAACAGAAGCGCAATACAATGCCAAAAGAGATGCGCTTCTGAGTGAATAGCTAAGAGTTAAGAGTGAATAGTGGCGGTATGTGCGGTGGTTCGCTACGCTTACCAAGTGAAGAACTAAGAATGATGAACTAATAGCTCAGGTATGCGTTCGCCTGCGGTGATCGCTTTAATTTAACGTGCTTTTTATTTGGTGAGTGAAAGCATTAAGAGCATACTAAGCATCGAGACTTGGTTTGAGAATAAAGGACTTTGAAATGGATGATTTTCGAGCAAGAAGGTTGGCACGGCAAAAAAATGCAACTATAAAAAGAGTTCTTTTGCACGACAATATTGAGCATCATAGTTTTCACTTGGAATTAAATGATTATGAATCTTGGGAACTTTTGGCAAAAATGACACAAGACGAATGGAAAAACACCATGAAGTGTGATACCTTTCCTGCGCTAGACAAAACAAAAATCAGAAAAATAACTTTAGAGGAAAGGTATCAAGACTGATGTATTTAGATAATAACTATAAAGATATTATTACAGTATTTAATAAATACAATGTAAAATATATTGTTGCAGGAGCTTTTGCAATGTCTAAAGTCGGATATAGTAGGAGCACTTATGATATTGATTTATGGATTGAAAAAACCAAAGAAAATGCTATCAATATCTATCATGCATTAGATGAATTTGGCGTTCCTTTCTCGATAGAACCCGATGATTTTCTCAAAGAAAAGAGTGTTTTACAAATTGGAATCAAGCCGTGTCGAATAGATATCTTAACTGATATTGACGGGCTTGATTTTACAAACGCATGGGAAAATAGTAGCCTTGTTGATTTTGGTGGTCTTAAAGCCCGTTCTCTTTCAATTTCTGATTTAATCATCAATAAAACTGCTACCAACAGACCAAAAGATAAATTAGATTTAGAACAGCTAAAAGCATTGGCGCAAATAACTGAAAAAGAATTGTCTTTATCTGATTATGCAAAAAAGTATGATTCTGATAAAAATAAAGACCTTGGGGTATAGCAATGAACCCATTTCGTATGTTGTTTTGGTTTGTGGTTGGCTTTCTTTTCAAATACTCCTATGAGTGGTTCGGTATTTGGTTTGCGGTGGTTTTGTCGCTTTTGGCAATAGTTCTTTTTTACGGTTTTTTGGCGAAGAAATTTCCAAATAAGAAAAAAGAAAAGAAACCTAGAATAGGGCTTCGTATTTTATAAAGGATAAAAATGCTCATCAAAGTAAAAATAGCTCCTGATAATGAGATTGTAGGTGATATGGGTACATGTTATATTCAGAGTGAACACAAAGGCTTTATTGAGGTTTTGGAGAGCATCACAGACTACAAAGTGATGCCATTCTTTTTAGATGATAATGAACAGTATTTCACGGAGCTTGTGGAAACTCCTTTGGATTTCGATAAAGAGATTGATTTGAGTGAGCAATGTGTGAAAAACATTAAAGACGACATTATGCCTTTTAGGGATAAGATAGCTCGAAGAGAAGATTTGGTTATCCCAAAAGTTGCATAGTTATGAAATACCTTGCTTTGTCTGAAAAATTGGAAAAAGACTTGTACCTTTTGAGGCAAAAAGATACACAAGGCTTGGCTTTTACAAATCTTTATGATAATTTCTCAAATATTCGCAGTGCTTTTGGAATAAAAAATTGGGCTGGCTTTGCGAGAGATTTTGGGTTCACGCGTAGTGAAAGGGCGAGATTTTCTATCGCCATCTCTCAGTTAGAAGTGCTTAAAAATGATGTTAATTTTTTTCAGAAAAAAAGTTTACAGGATTTTAAAATTCTTCAAGAGGCTTTGCGGGATGCCTCTATCAATGTGTTGGATGTGTTATCAAAAATTGATATTCAGATTAATCAAGGCAAAGAGCCAACTCTGAGTGAGATCAGTAAACAGTATGATGAAAATATTCACGGGGTTCTTAGCGGATTGGCTAATGAATTGCCACAAAGGAATACGGACTGTTGCAATAGATGTTGATTTGACTTTAAAATCAATTTAAGGTTTATTTACTTACAATGTTAGCAAAAGAATGTTGAGGGGAAGTGGCGTTCCGTCACCTCTACAATAAAATGTGTTCGGCGAAAAACATATTTTATCTAAATCACGTTCCCAAATAGCTTGAAGATACTCGCAGACTATTCTGCACCGCGTTTAAGTGTTCAAGGGTTATTTATTTTTAAAGTAAATAGCCACTTGAACGATAGTTGAAATAATTGTACCTACACACGAAGCAATAATCAAATATTCCATTTCTCAGACCTTTTTCATAAGCTCCTCGTGGCAAACCCACTACACCTGCTTCCATGCTTTGAAAAAAGTCACACTTACACACAATACACACAACATTAAATATTTTAAAAAACACTGGACAAAATTACAAATACATTTTGTCAGGTCAAAGTATAGTTATTTTGAGATTCACCATTGCTTAACCTCCATATTGAGATATATTAAGTTTTTATTTATTATATATTTATTATAATTTCGTTACAAATTTAGTGATTAAAGGAAATGTTGTGAAGAGATTAATTATGGGTATTTCGGTAATTGGTGTTTTGTTTTCTGGATGTGCTAAGGACGGTATGGCTATTAATACCATGGGTGGCAACACCGTTGATAGATACTTTTTAAATGGGCATGTTGTTAAACAACAAAAAGTAATCATTGATGATCGTGAAATGGCTGCCTTGACAGGTGCGGGCGTTGGTGCGGTTGGTGGTGCGGGCGTTGGTGCTATGGCGAAGGGCGGGAAAGGTGCTACAACTGGTGGTCTTCTTGGTGCGGTTGCAGGCGGTATCGCTGGTGCGGTTATTGGTAAAGAGGTTGAAGCATATGAAACTACCATTGAAAGCGATGGTAAAATATATAAAGGGTATTTAAAAGAAGAGGTTGCCACTAATAGCGTTGTTGAGTTCACGGTTGTTGATGGCAAGCTCAAAAATGTAAATGTTGTGCGTGCGAGTGCTGCAAAATATAATATCATTAAGTAATTGTTTTGAGATTATTTTTGTTTTTATTTGCGGTAGTTGTTTTAACTACCGCTTATAATTTCAAAAGTAAGCAGCTTTTTTTGAAAGAAAAGCTTGCCAAAGAAAAACAATACAGAGAAACTGAAAAAATAAAGCCAAATCAAGTTCAACTAAGGGGTTTGGCGAGCCGTTATGAAAATGCCACAGCAGTTGATCCTTCTATCACGCCCCCTCATAAAATTTCACTAAAAAGTAATGTTGCAGTCAAGAAAGAAGTTAGAAAAAAGAGTGATGAATTTCTTTTTTATGATTTTTTGAAAAAAAATATTGGTACCAAAGTCGAGTTTATTGTCAACGACAATGTTAAGAATGTTCGGCAAGTTGTTCGTTTGTCTGGTGAAGATCTCTTTAGAAGCATTAAAAGTAATTTTTCGGGCGACATGAATGATGAAATCGCTCAAAGAGTGTTTCGAGATTACATGAGAAATTATTATCGAAAGAACCAAGCTTTCGATATAAACAGTCTGGAGAGAAATAAAATTGACCTTTTTGATTTAAGAAACTTTGCTCAATTTGGTAGTTTAAAGGCTGGTTTTGAATTTTATCAAAACAGCTTAAAGGAGAAGTAGATGAACTCCAAAAAACTTTATTTGCTTAGTATTCTTTTGAGTGGGCTGGCATTTTATTTTATTGATAATCTTTGGATTTATTGGGTTATTTGTGGGGTTATTGCTCTTGGTATGCTGAATGATTTGGCTGATTATCTGATACAAAATATTGATTGTTTGGCTCCGCCAAAAAAATATAAGCAATCGACGGTAGTTCCCAAAAGCAAGAATGATTTACTTGTGTATCAATGCAAGGCTCGACAAGCTTCACCTTGGGATTCTTATGAAATTCCAAAGCCTCGCGTTGAGAGTGAAAAGCCCTGCGTTAAAAGCGCTCCTTTGGTTATTCCAACTCCATCCTTTTCTGCAATGCCTAAAATGGTTGAAGAAAAGAAAAGTGAGCCTTTAATTGTTGCTAAAGACTCTTGGACTAAAGGTAGAGAGTTTGAGTTGGCGTTTGTAAATGCGTTGCGTGAAAATAAAAACTCTTTTCTTGGTGGGTTTAGCAATGGAAAAATAATTGATTACCATGGTAGTGATGTTGATTTGAGTTGCAAAGTTGATGTTGTATTGGAATGTGAGAATACCAATTTTTTGTTTCAGTGTAAAGGTTATGATGGATTTGGCTATGCACAGTGTAAAAACATAAATGTTGAAAGAGACATCATAAGCAAAAAATATGATAGTTATTTTAAAAACAATAAAGATAGAGGGTATATTATTATTTTTAAATCAACATTGAAAGTTTTTGATAAAAATGGCAAACATGTGGAAAAAACTCGGATAAAAGATGTTATGGATGAATATTTTATTGGTATAAATGATGGCAAGGGGCTACTAACTAATTATTTATTCTTGGATACTGAAACGCTTTCGGTTGTAAGTTCGCTTTAGTTAAGTCTAGTTTTATCATATATTTATTATAATTGCTTTGACAGCTTTTAAAAAGGGAGTTTTATGAAACAAAAAATTAGTTTATTATTAATATTAAGTACCCTTTTATTTGCTGCGGATGGTGTCGATGAAAAACTTAAAAATAATCATGATTTCCTTGAAGTATCTAAAAATTTTCTAAGAGTTTATAATGTTCATAATATGTCTGATTCAAGCGAGAGAACACTTGACCGACTGAATAATGTAAATTTTGCGATGAAGCCTCGCGTAGTGCCCATTAAGCCTTTTGATACTTTAAAAATTCTATATGCTTACCCAATTAAAATTTTCTTACCTGTAGGCTCAGTTGTAACCAATGCTACACTTAGTAACTCAAAAGAAACTCCTAAAATCGCACATAATATTGTTATTGTGTCAGTTGATAAGGACTTCCAAAGTGGTCTTCTTGATATTGTTTACTTAGATGGAGTAGACAAGGTTAATGGGAAGTATTTATCCATTAAGCTAGACAAATACTCTACTCTTACGGAAGAGAGTGTTCAAGATAATAAACTCTATACACAAGTGCAATATTACAATGCTACGGAACTTTCAAACAATGAAATCCTTTCCTATTTAAGCAGTGCAAAATATGGCGATAGGCTTTCGCAAATAACTTTTAGTGGCAAAACCTATTCCATTCATCTTGTTAATATTGTTAGTGAAGGAAAGGTTTTGGAAGAGTATATGGATAAAAAATATATTAACTGTGCTTTAATGCACAATGATAAGACCTATAATTACTATATTGAATAAATTAAGTTATATTTTATTATATATTTATTATAATTTATTCACGAGAGAAGGGGATAAAAGTGAAAGTTTTACGGCTGGTTTTTAGTTTTAGTATTGCCATGTTTTTGGTGGGTTGTGCTGCCAAAGAAGAAATGAACACTTCTTTATACAAAAAAGAAGTTTCTATTCTTTCTGCCCAAAGAGAGCAGAAAGAGACGATTGCTGAAGAGTTTTATAAAAAATTAAAACTTGAAAAACCAAAAAGCGTAGAAAAAACAAAATTGCATGAGTTTGGATACATGTATTTCAATAAAGAGGAAAAATAATGGAAATTAATGATACTTTCAAAAAACATGATGATACTGCTGTGGGGCTTAGTTTTTCGCAGTTTCATGAAGTTGCGATGGAAAATGCGGTTGATGTTAGAGACGATGGGATGGTTTCTCCTGATGAGCTTGTCCGTATTTCACATTTAAGCGAAATAGAAAAGAGTTCTTCTGCTTTGCCTTTTCTTGAAATTGACAAGGAAGCATCACCCAATATTTCCATTCCTTCTTTTTTTAGTCTTCAAGAGGCAAAACATCTAAATTTTTCAGTCGATGAGTTTATCCCTATGGTTGAAAAAGGAGATGATACCGTAGTTTCTGTGAATCTTGATTGTGAAAATCCAGCCAATTCTCTTAAAATTATTGAAGAACATAGAGAAGGGCTACAGCAGAAAGTTAATCTTCTTAAAGCGGTCTCTTTGCTTGGTTTCAAAGACGTAAATGTTGATGTTATCCGCGATACAGCAAACTTAAGCTCTCTTAATGAAGAACAATTTAATACCATTATTACCGAATTAATTTTTAATAAAACTATCCGTGAAGACAAGACAATGATTCAAAAACTTTACAAGCTTAAAAATATTGAAGAGCTTGTAAACACATCCATGAATATGGATAATGCAAGGTTAAGTTTTAATGCTTTTCTTGGGCAAATTAAAGAAGCTATTATAAAATATGAAGCTATCATAAAAAAAGAGATTTCGACTCAAATGAGTCATCTTGATTTTGGAACTCGCAAAACAGATGAAAACACAATCAATGGACTTAAAGAACATATTCGATCACTTGAAGAGCTAAAAGGCAAATGTGAGTTTTTACAAGATGAACTTTTAGAGTATGAACGTTTGTCAAATTTGGAGTTGTTTGAAGAGTGCGACAGCGTAGATGAGATACTCTTAAAAATCGAATCTTTTAAAGCTTTTTCTGAATTATCACACATGGATATTTTTAGTGATTGCAAGAGCAATTCAGAAGTTGTTGAAAAGATTAAATCTTTCCTCATATTAAAAGATTCTTTATCGGAAGATTTTATGACAAAACTTCGTACCATTGAAGGATTTAACGAGGTGTCTGCTGATAGTCTCTTTGATAAAATTATGCAACTTACCGAACAAAACAAATTTTGCAATAGCGTAATTTTGGAATATGACAAAGAAAAAGAAGAAAGCTTAAAAGCTTATCAGGCACTCACCAATAAGGCTGAAGAATTAACTGAGTGTGTTCGTTCCCTTGAAGCAGAAAATCAACTTCTTAAAGAAAAAGAATTTTCTTCAAAGGAAAACGAATCTTCTTCTGCTTATCTAGAAGCTCTTGACGAAATTGAAGAAGATAAGGATGTTGTTGAAGCTCCTCGTAAAAAAATGGGAATTGGTAAAAAAATAGCCATCGGTTTTGGTGCTTTTTTTGGTGTGGTTTTTTTATACTTCTTTACCATCAGCTTTTTAAGTGTTGAGGAGGTGCAGAGTCCTTCCACAAAAAAAGAATTTAGCAATGCTATTAAGCCCGCACCTGCTGCGCCAGAGGTAAAAGTTGCGCCACCTGTTGTGGAGCCTGCTAGTGAAGTTTCGGTTATAGAAAATAAAATACCTAATGCTGTGGCTTCTGTGGTCGAACCAACGCCTCCTGAGTATGATTTCAATGTTCTTCTTCCAGAAGAGACATTCAAATTACAAAAATTTGATATTTATGTTGATGATTCAAGAAAAGTAAGGGTTAATGGTAAAAATTTTGTTGCAGGTGAAACTATTAATGGTTATAAGTTTATCAAAACGCTAAAAAGTGGAAAAATCTTGTTTATGAATGAAGCCGATGGCAAGTCCCTTTGGCTTACAATGAATTAAGAAAGCAATATCATGTTTAGGTTATTTGCACAAATATTTTTTCTCTCTGGTCTGTTGTGCGTTTGGGGATTTGCTGAAATCTTAGATCCGTTGTCTAAAGATTCTCAAATGCCAAGTAAAACATATAATCAAGTGGTTGGGTTGGGTAGCAAGCCTGTTGTTGTTGAAAATTCCGATAAAGAGGTCTTAGATAGAATAGAAACAATTAAAGCAGCGCCTCCTAGTGTGCGCGCACCTGTAACAAATGATTATGTGGATGCGTATTTATTGTCAAAAATAAAAGAGAGAAAAGAGCAAAATAAGGCAATAAGCTCAGATTCAAATAGTATCAATCTTCTGACAGTCCCTAAAACTGCAATTGTAGCACAAACGTCTACAACAACCTCTACAGCTTCTACGCCAAAGGATGAAGAAGTTAAGGAAGTCATGCTTGTTAGGTGTGAAGTTGATAGGGATTATAAAATTAATGCTGCAACAAAAGTAGATATGTTTTGTCGTAATCTAAAAAAAGACGGCAAGTCTTATCGCTTATCAGCAAATTTAAAAGTCGATAAAACGACACTTAAAGCTGTTCCTTATATGATGGAAGATACTCAGAATGTGATTTATAAGGTTGATACAACGGCAAGCCGTTTGTTTAATGGACTTAGTGGGAGTGAAAATTTGGCAACTTTTGTTGACGTTAGACAACTTGAAAAGATAAACAAAGGCGTTACTACTGCTTTTGCCAAAGAAGCTCCTGTTTTAGCTAAGGATTATTTAAAACAAAAGCAACAAGCAGATACCACTATTTCACAGAGCACTAATGGTTTAACAACGACTCAGCTTCAATCAACAACTAATCCACCTCCCGATATTGTTGATTATGGCCTTACTTTACTTATTAGTATGATAGGTGAAGGTGTAAAAGAAGGAGTCGATAGTCTTTATTTAGACTTGGGCTATATTTACTTTATTCCAAAAGGAAGTATTGTGGATGGGGAGATAACCATAATCAAATAAATTGATTATGGTTAAGTGAATAGCTAACAGTGAAGAGCGAATAGCGTTGGTATGCGTTCACCTGCGGTGAGCGCTTTCAATTTTAGGAGATGATGAGTGGGTGTTTTGGCTGATAAGTCGTATGCGTATTCTTTAGAAGTTGTGAAGGTTTGTCGTGGTCTTAATGTCAAGAAAGAGTTTATTCTCTCTTCACAACTTCTTCGGAGTGGAACTTCAGTTGGAGCCAATATTGCCGAAGGTAAATATGCACAATCAAAGAGTGATTTTGTCTCGAAGTTAAGTATTTCTCTCAAGGAAGCAAACGAAAGTCAATATTGGATTCGCTTGTTGTTCGATAGTGGTTATATTGACGAGAAAAGTTTTAATTTTTTGACCACTATTTGTGATGAAGTTATTCGTCTCCTTATTAGTTCTATTAAAACATTAAAAAATAAGAGTCAAGACTTTATCCCAAGCTCGTAAAACTTCTTGTTTTACCTACGAGGAGAATATCAAAAGGAAATTAGAATGTCTGCAACAAATAAAGATAGCGATCTGGATTTTGAACTACTTAATTCTCAAAAGAGCTACAAGCTTCCAATTCATTACTATTTTTTAAAAACAAAATGGTGGCAATTTCTTTTAAAAATTCTTTTTGCATATGTCTTTTCTTTGCTTTTAGACAATATAGAATCCATGAGAAACTATAGTTTTTGGGCATCTTTTATTGTGCTTGAATTGATTTTATACAATTATTTGAGTAACGAAGAGTATAGACCATAGTAACAATGGTTAAGTGAATAACTAATAGCTAAAAGTGAATAGCTTTGGTAAACACTTTCACTGCATTCAAGTGCTTTCATTTTTAACCGTAGCGTTTAATTTCATGCGATGTTTTAAAAAATATTCAGTCTAATTTTATTATATATTTATTATAATTTGTAAGGTATATAATTTATTGAAAAGGTCGTTTGATGAAAAGTAGATTTTTATCTTTTATGATTGTTGGGTTTGGAGTAGCTGTAGGCTTAACTGGGTGCAGTGGAAAAACTCAAATAAATCCTACTGAATATGTTGTTTCACAGAAAGAAAGAGATTTTGAGAGCGAGCAAGTATTAAACAAACAGTTAGATGATGCATTTAATAGAGGTGATACAGCGGGGTATGCTCGTGCAAAGGCTGAATTTGAAAAAATTATTCCGTATATTGAGGCTATTAGGGCTTCGGCTGAATTAAAAAAGAGTGGGGGTCTTTGTCTTCCTCCGTTATTTCTTGATAAGAGTAAAGGCAATAGTGTTGCTGTTTTATTAGGTGAGGCTCATGTTTGTAATAATTTGACTGTTGATGAAGTTTTAAAAGCGGTTAAAAGTGGAATCCCTGGTCTTCCTGATTATGTTATCAAAAAAAGTGATGTTCCTGTTGCGTCTTCTTCTAGCACCGCAAAGGGTTTGGCTGGAATTGAAATTGCTGGAGAAGAAAAGAAAAAAGCTTTTATTGAAGACGTAACAGCAGTTACACCTGTTGTGAAGATTAAAGTTGAAGATAGTTATACTAATAAAAATATTCTTCGGGATTCAAAATTGAACTATAGCACGATAGAAATTGATGCAAAAAAGTATCTTTTTATCGAATTTGAAAATCAAAAGTCAGCTACGGACTTTTGTTCAAAATATAGTATTTGCGGAGAATAGATGAGAACGATAATAGAAAAGCTTAACAAAAAAAAACAAGAGGAAGTGAAAGATGAAAATCTTTTACTTTTAAAAAGTTTTGCCGAGGGAGATGCCGTTGGTGAACTTTATGATATTCAAAGATATAAATTTGAGCACATTAAATTTGTATTTTTCAAATATCCTGATTTACATAAGAAATTTTTTCAAAAAAAATTTCCACAGTTCGAGTATTTAGAAAGTGTGGAAAAAATTATTGAAGACTATAATTATTCTTATCACTTCAATCAAAATGAACAGATAAAAAATGAATTAAGCGAGATTGATAGTGTCTTATTGATGGATAAAACAGGTAAGATTATTTTGGGGATGCTTCATCCGCTTGCTAACATTTCTCCTCTACTTCGTTTTGATAAAATTTCAATTATCGGAACAGCCCTTTACAATTTTTATTATCAGCAAAATAAAAATCTCCTCATAAGTGGAACTACAAATCAAACATTTGAGCAGTTGCTACAACACATGGAAACACAAGGAATTAATGATTTACATATTAAATCTGTTAATGAAAAACAGTCTATCATCACTGCTCGAATAGGCATGGACATTGTTGCTGTAACTGAACTTCCTATTCTTAACTCTTATGTAAAAGATTTAATTCATCAAGCCAAACTTTTAATGCGCGAAGAAACCCTTGAAGAACCTCCTGAAATGACAGGGCTTATAAAAACAAGCTTGGTTGATACAAAAAATATGCCTGTTGAGCGTACTTTTAGGATGAACATTATTATTACCGCTAGTGGGCTAGAGAGAACAAATAGTGTTAGTATTCGTAGAATGATGAATTTGAATGAAATTGATAAATTAGGGTTAGTTGGTTTGGGCTATAGTAAAAAAGCTATTGACCTTCTTAATAAAATTAAACTCAAAGAGCATGGTGTAAATATTGTTGCAGGAGCAACAAACACGGGTAAATCTACTTTATTGGCTTCAATTTTAAATGAGCTAGATAAAGAAGGATTAAAGATTATTTCTGCTGAAAATCCTGTTGAAATTGTCGCGAGATACGATCAAATAGATTTAAGTTTGACTGCGAATGCAGAAGAAAAATTCAAAATGACAATGGAGAGGGCGCTTAAAGCCATCTTAAGACATGATCCTGATGTTGTATTGATTAATGAGGTGAGAATAAAACAAGAGATACGAGATTTTGTTGAACTTGGGCTAAAAGGTCATGTTGCGTGGACTACAACGCACGCAAGCAGTGCAAAAACTACTATTTTAAAATTTTTGCAAGCGATAGAGACTCCTTTAGATTTGATTGAATCTTTAAACGGTATCGTCGTACAAGAGCTTCTTAATAAAAAATGCAAACGTTGTAACGCTACAGGGCTATTGCATTCTGGTGATAGCTGTGCTGAATGCAATGGCACGGGGAAAAAAGGCATCGTGCCTGTTTATGAAATTGTATATTTTAAAAAATTAGCATCTAATGAAATGTTATCCGAAGATGGAAAAGTTGATTTTAAAAGACTTTTTGATTTTAAATCACTCATTGAAAAAGGAAATATCGAGTATATTTCCAAAGTCGATGTTGCTAAACAGCTTTTTGCGGAGGGCATTATTTTTGAAAAAGATTGGGATAGGATAAGAGAGACGGAGGATTGCATAGAGTGAAATCTGCGGTTCACTCTATGCAAAGTGAAGAACTAAGAGTGATGAGTGAATAGTGGCGGTATGTGCGGTGGTTCGCTACGCTTACCAAGTGAAAAGTGAAGAATGAAGAACTAATGGCTTAGGTATGCACTTTCACTGCATTCAAGTGCTTTCATTTTTAACCGTAGCGTTTAATTTCATGTGATGTTTTAAAAAATATTCAGTCTAATTTTATTATAAAGCTATTATAATTTTGATAATATAATAAAGAAGGATTTATAATGCCAGTTGATAAAAAATACCCTGCGGGCATACACTATGTTGTTGCCCATAGAATGTTAGATGCGGTTAAAACTTCCATTGTTGGGTTAGGCGAAGATGGTGAAGCGATAGCAGAGGGTTATATCACCACTAAATCTCTTCAAAAACTGCAAGAGAGTCAAAAAATAATTAAGAATCTCATCGAAGATGAAAAAAATGTTTTCTATGTTCCCAAAAAGGTGTTTTTTGAAACAAGGGATGATACACAAGCGGAAATTGATAATTATATTGCTTTAGAGGGATTGTATAATCCTGATGTTGAATATTATCATGCCCGTGATGTTATCAAAAAAATTGATGAACTGGCTTCTTGGAAGATTAATGAACTTGTTGATTTTAGAAAAGGTAATCATAGCTTAAACAGTGCTCGTTTAGCTTTAATTAAAGAGTATTTGAGAGAACCAAAAGTTTTTTCTGAAAAACTCGATAAGCAAAGAGCAGATGAAATTAATGATTTAGACATTAAAGGGGAAAATGAAAAGGTTATAGAGATTCTTAATCCTTATATTGAGGCTTTATACAATGAAGCTTACTCTGCCGAACCAGTTAGAAAAAATAGAAATTCTTCTTGGTATCAAAATAAAATTGGGCATTTTAAAGTTGATACTTTAGAATATGGTAATGATATTAGCATTTGCACCGTCTCTAAGAATAACGGGGCTAGAGGTATTCTCCTTTCTGGGTATGAAGAACTTAGTAAAGTTGTAGGTGCTGAGGCTTCTCAAAAAATACAAGCATTAATTGAAGCAGAAAAAGATGCCATTCTTGCCAAAGAAAAAAGTGGTTATTGGAAAGAAAATCCTTTTAACAAAGTAACTAAGATTCAAATTATTTGGAGTGAAGCTGGAAATAAACTTGATGGAAAAGAATTTAAATCTTTTGTCGAATTTAATGAAGGACTTAGAAGTTACTTTTCTTCTCAAAAAGAAATCCCTAGTATAAATAGTGGCTACTTTAAAACAAAAATTGAAATCGGTCTTAAAAATGCTCAAGGGGAAGATTTTAATATTTCTACAAGATTGGATATTTCTAATAGTAGTGGAGATTTTAATCCTTTTAAAAAAGATGTTCTTACTTATTTGGTTCACGATGATAAATATAATCTTGCCAACGCTAGAGAAACCACAAAGGGTGATAAAATTTATGTTGATTTGTCTGAGTATGTTGCCAATCCCCACAAAGAGGTTATTAGTGAAATTGATGAAATTGCAAGTGAGTTTGATGAGAGTGTGCATGGTACACTTGATGGATTAACACAAAGTGCCAATAAAGTAAAAACGCAAAGTTTGGACTTATAGTATGTCAAGTGATAAACCTCTTTTAAATAAAATTATTGACTACATGTCAAAAACGGATGGGCATATCCCTTTATCTAAAATCTATGCGACTTTTAAAGATGAAAAGAAGAGCACTATCCGAGGTCGTATTAATGAGGCTGTTGCGGCAAAAAAACACATTGTGCGAACTTCCAAGGGACAATATATGCTATTGGGGGCTGAAATAGAAGCTCTTGTTGAACATGCTGATTCAACTAAGCAAATTTTTGAGATTCTTAAGGCTAACATCTATTATGACTTGGTCTTTTTGGATATTCCTTACAACACGGGTGGACAAAAAGGTGGCAACAGAGATCTCTCTAACTACGCTATGATTTCGCCCGAAGAGTTTCAAGAAATCCTCCTTAAAGTAGAAAAAATGTTGCGTACAGAGGATTCGCAACTTTATTTTATGATTGCGGGTGGTTCTTCTTCTGCACATGCTGCCAATAAATATATTCGAGCCTTTGATGAGTCTTCTTTGTTTAAAGCCGCTGAGGGAAGTTACACTAAACTCAATGCAAATGGAACCCAATGTAATATGGGTAAGTATTTGATGCCCCCTGAAAAAATTCTTATATTTTCTCCAAGTGGCAAGTTATTAAAACCAGAAGAAACCATCTTGGATTTCAAAATGGTTCGCCCCCCCTTACCTAGAAGTGGTGGTTATCCGACTGAAAAGCCAGTAGAAATGCTAAAACAAATTATTGAGCAGTCCACGGAAGTTGGTGGTAAAATGCTCGACCTGTTTTTGGGGAGTGGCAATTCATTGCAAGCAGCTTTAGAAAAAAACCGTAAGTTTCATGGGATTGAAATTTCGCAAGAAGCGATTCAAAATCATATTTCAAAGAAACTTTCATTATTTGGTGAGTATTATAAAACAATTCAAAAAGAGCGTGAAGTGTTTCATCAAGGAAGTCTCTTTGAATATCTTGATGGAGTTAAAAATGATTTTGAGAATAGCAGTATAGACAGTATCGCTTCAAAATACAGTGAAGCTGAACATGGAAATCTTGGCGGATTGGTTAAGCCAAATCAGGTGTTTACACTTAAATAAAATTTTGTTAATAAATTTAAAGGAGAGGTATGTTTGATCGTTTTTTTGAGGTTATGGGGCTACGTTCCTCACAAAGTCTTTTTACACAAGATTTGGAGCTTTTGGTTAAAGGCTATGCTGTAGCAATTTTCATTGATGACAAAGTTGAGAATATTGAAGTTTTTGTTGCCAATAGGCTCTTCGCTGGTTATATTGAAAAAAATTTTTCTTCACTTGATGAAAAGCAGAAAAAAGATTTAAAATTGGTATGTCATGCAAAATTAATTGACCTTTTGGTAAGTTTCAAGGAAGATAACAATGAGTTTGAAAATGTCAGAAATGATTTTTATCTTGAGTTATCAAAACAAAGTAGTCAGAAATTAATTGAAGACATTAAGACAATCATTGATAGTGATAATGTCTTTGCAGACGAAGAAAAAGCATTCTTTTCGAGGATTGTAAAATATCCAAACTTAATCTAAGCCGCAGGGCTTAGATTAAGTTATGTTTTATTATATTTTTATTATAATAAATCATAACTTAAGGGGTTTTGCATGGCTTCAAATATTCAAATAATAAAAAGCGTTTACGGTAAAGAAAAATATGAGAAAAAGCATTCTCAGCAGTTTGGGGCTGAGTTTATTATGGGTTGGTATATTATAGGATTTGACACTCTTGAAAGTCTTGAAGAAAAATATAACAATGCTGAGATACATAAACTATGGGAAAACACAAAAAATAATTAAGTGATATTTTACCATAAACTTATTATAATTTACTAATCTACTTTATAAGGTTTATTATGGAACATCAAGAAGTTATTAGTGATTCTCTTTTTCATACTATTTTTATAAAAAATAAAAATAGGTTAAAGAATAGTGTACTTTCATCAAAAAGCGAGCTTGAAAAAATGCTTGCTTTTCTTGCCGATTTAAACGGAATGAATTTCGTCAATGGGGTTGGGCTTTATTTTCAATCTCAAGATATAGATATTACACCCATAATGTTAAGATCTCATGAGTTTTGGAAGAATCAAAAGATAAATATTGATTCTTTACATGATGATTTTGGTTTTGAAATCATCAATTCATCTACAATAAATAACACAAAAATCTACTCAAAAAAATATTTTTATGATATTCTTCAAACAGATTCTTCTGTTGAAAAAATAGCATTTAAAAAGATTTTCAATGTTGATGAACTATATTCGAGATTAAAAGATAGTCTTTCAAGTTCCTTGTTAATTAGTAATGAACTAAAAGATATATTTTTAACCCAACATGATTCCTTTACTAAAATCTCTCAAATTGCAAAATATTTTTCAGATTATTATTTTGCAGAACATGAAACACAAAAAGATATATTTCAGTATTTGTTTTTATCAAAAATGAGTTTTTCTCCTTCTTTGCAAGATAGCACTTTTGAAAAGTTATCCGATACTTTTAATAAAGATTTTAACAGTGCTATTAATATTTTTAACACATTGAGTAGAGAATTATTGCTTAATGAAATAACTTGTTCCAACTCCCTCGAAACACCATTTTATGAAAAATTAGGTATAAAAGATGTTTTATTGAAAAACAACCTAGCTAAAAAATATTCTTTGTCTATAGAATCAGCCAAAGAGTATCAATCTGGGATTAACACAAAAGATTTTAATTTTAAAGATAGTAAATTAATAGCTAAAGATATTTTAGACAATGAAGAAATTCAAAGAGAAGTTAAATTTGTTAATTTATTTCTTAGTACAACGAAATTAAATATTTTATCAGGAGATTATTCTGGTGAAAGTTTCGTTGTTGAAGGAGATAGGGAATTAGATGAACTCAAAAGTATTGTTGCGGATGAGTTTCTTTCTCAAATTGTTGCAAGAGATATGATAAAAAACTTTATTACTATAAGGAAATATGATGCATTTAAAAGAAACAAAGAATTATTCAGTGGAGAGTATCAGAACGATACTCAACACTTATATGAGAGAGCAAAAGAAAGCGTTGTTCCATCAGCTCCACATCGAGAACCAGTTATTGAAGTTCCAGGTAGAGAAATCAAAAATAGCGATGGAGACCTTATTGAGTCTGATGGAGCGAGGTTTGAGCGAAGCAGAAGCTTGGGAGATAGTGAGCAAGGAAATAGTTTACTTTTAGGAAATGCCCATATCGTTTCCGAAGAATATCGCGATTTCTTTAAAGATGCGATATTTGATACATTTATTCATACGCAAACGCATGAGGTTTTGAATATTCTTAAACTTAAAAGAAGACTCAAGGAGCACGAGTTTAAAGATTTTAGCAAATATCTTTCAAGTAATAATCTTGGCTATTACTCAAGAGTTGCTAAAGCTTTTATTATTAAAGATAAAAATCTTGTTAATTTTTACACTCAAAGTAATGTTAACTTGGAAAGTGAAGACCCTGGTGTCTTTTGGGATAAAATTGTAAAAATAAAACTTGATTGGTGTGATTTTACTATTGATGAAGATAAAGAATTTAAAGATTTAGAATCTCTTCAAGCATATTATGAAACCTTTAGCAAAAAAATTCTTCAAACACAAGACGGTTTTGGTAAATCAAAAGTAGAAATTACTTTTACAAATAAAATTGACAATGCTTCATTTACCATTAACCCTGAAATAAATTTATCTACTAAAAATGAAGAAGATTTTAATCCTTTTACGCAAAGTATAAAAAAATATCTTTCTCATTTGTATAAAAATGGTGTAATCCTTCAAGAAAGTGAACAACCCTTGAGTGTTAGTTTTAATAAGGTTGCTGACGATGAAGCCCTTATCTTAGATAGTGAGAGCCAAGAGCTTAATTTATCTACTAAAAATGAAGAAGTTACAGATATTGAAGAGTTAAGTGCAATTAAAGATGAGAATGTCTCTTTGGAATCCTCTGATGATTTTGTTATCGAAACTGCAATATCATCAGGTGGTAGTAAAACAAAATTTAAAAATTATATTGCTGGGATTGATATTGTTAGAAAAATAGAGTCTGGTGAACCTATCAGCCTTGAAGAAAAAACCGTTCTTTCTAAAATGGGTGGCATCGGTTCTATTGCTCAGGCTTTTTACAGAACTGATGGTAGTGTTGTAAAAGGATGGGAAAATGAAGCAGCAGAATTAAAGGCCATTTTATCTGATGATGAATATTATGAAGCTCAAAGGGCGACTCTTGATGCTTATTATACGGATGAAGTTATTGCTAGAGCTATGTGGAAAGCGGTTGAGCGATTTGGTTTTACTCGCGGGGCTATTTTAGAGCCTTCTGTTGGGATTGGTAATTTTTTTGGCTATATGCCTCAAAAATTCAAACCTACAACGCAACTCCTTGGTGTTGAATTAAATTCAACTTCCGCTAAAGTTGCTCAAGCTCTTTATCCAAAAGCAAAAATTTTCAACACTGGGTTTGAAAAATTTACTCTTCTTGCGGGCGCAAAAGCATCTTTGGTTATTGGCAATCCTCCGTTTGGAAGTCATAAAATATTAGATGAGACAAATGCTGATCTTTCTGGCAAAAGCATTCATAATTATTTTATGGGCAAAAGTGCAGATATGTTAGAAGATGGCGGTGTAATAGCCATGGTTGTTTCTTCCTCATTTTTAGATTCCTCAGATTCTAACACAAGAACTTATATCGCCAATAGAGCGAATTTAATAGGGGCAATTCGACTACCAAAAGGTAGTTTTGGAAATGCTAATACTGAAGTAGTTACAGATATTGTTTTTTTTCAAAAAAAGGATGCTCATACCAATATTGAAAATGCTAATACTGATTGGTTGTTTATTGGTCAAATTAACGATACCCCTATCAATAAGTATTATGAAAAGCATCCTGAAAATCTTCTTGGGGAGTGGGGCAAGTTTGGTACTATGTATCGGGGGGATGAAGCGTGTTTAATCGCTAAAGAGGGACAAAATACTGAACAATTATTAAATGAAGCTATTGAAAAATTACCTACTTATATAAATTTTGATAATGGTAAAAGTTACTATGGTGTAAGAGCTTTACCTAATGCTACAGTTACTTCATCAAGAACAATTATGGAGTTTGTAGGCTTCAATAATCAATTAGCAAAAAGTCTGCAAAAAACAAGTGGCGATATGATGTTGAGTGATGCAAGAATAAACACTTATTTTATAAATGGGGATGAACTATATATGCGACTTCCTAACCGCAATGGTGGCGGTGTAGCCGAAGTTGTTAGAACGAGAATTAATTCGGCGGGCGAAGAAGTTGAGCTTAAGCCAACAGAAATCGAAAGAATTGTTGAAATGATTAAAGTTGCTGAGATAGCAACAAAAGTAAAAAATTATCAGCTTATTGAGGGTGCTGATTTAAGTCAATTAAACTCAATGCGAAGACAGCTTAATGAGACTTATGATGCATTTGTTAAAAAGTTTGGATATTTAAACAATAGAACAAATGTTAATTTATTTGAAGATGATGTAAGAAGCCCGTTTCTTCTTGCCTTAGAGTTAAAATATGAGCACGGGATTAGCCGTGCTGTAGCTATGAAAACTGGTGTTGAGGCTGTAAAAGAGAGCGCGACTAAGGCGGATATTTTCTTCAAACGCACACAAAAGCCTTTCGTTGTGCCAAGTGCGGCATCTTCTATTAAAGATGCTTTTAATATATGTCTCAGTGAAAAAGCCTATGTTGATTTGCAGTTTATCTCTTCCTTGGTAGGTAAAAAACAAAATGATGTTGTAAATTATTTAAGCCAAAATGATTATATCTTTGAAGATGAAGATTTTGGCTGGGTTACAAAAGAAGAATATCTAAGTGGGAATGTTAAAGCAAAACTTCAAAACACAACAAATTTTAAAAATGTTGAGGCTTTAAAAAAAGTTATCCCTACAGATATTGAGCCTATTGACATTAATGTCTCTTGTGGGGCTGGTTGGATTCCCGTTAAAGATATGAATGAATTTATTGGTGATATTTTTGGTAATAAAGAAGCTGATAGTTACTATGTTGATTTGAATGCAACTTGGAACATTAAAAAAACGGGAACGATTTCAACGGCACAACAAGAGCTGTATGGCACTTCTCGAAAAAGTATTCAAGAGTGTTTAAATGCTGCATTAAATAACAGACAATTAACGGTTTATGATATTTTAGGAGAGGGTGAAAATAGCACTAAGGTTATTAATCATGATGAAACGACTGTTGCTAATTCCAAAGTAGATGATATAAAAGCAAGATGGGATGATTGGATTTGGGACACTTCTGATCGAAGAGAACGATTGTCAAAACTTTATAATGAGAAATTTAATGTTTATGCACAGAGAAACTTTGATGGTGCACATCTAAAGCTTCATGGTAAAATCAGTGACGATGTTATTGATTTAAGGCCTCATCAAAAAAATGCTGTGTGGCGAGTTTTACAAACAGGTAAAGTCTTATTAGATCATACGGTTGGTAGCGGAAAGACTTTTACTGCGATTACAAGTGTTATGGAATTAAAAAGAACTGGCATGGCAAATAAAACTTTAGTTGCCGTACCAAAACATCTTACGGGACAATGGGGTCGAGAGTGGTTACAACTGTATCCAGGTGCAAACATTTTAGTAGCATCGGAAAAAGATTTTTCTTCTAAAAGGAGAAAAAATTTAATGGCAAAAATCGCCACTGGTGATTGGGATGCTGTTATTATTTCACATTCTCAACTCACAATGATAGAAAATGACTATGGTTTTCAAGAGAAATTTCTAAAAGATGAAATTAAAAAAATTCAAACTGCGATTGATATGGTGCGCTTAGAAGAGGGCAGGGATGCACGAAATATTAAAAACTTTATCAAAACACAAGAAAATTTAACTCTTAAATTATCAAAGTTGCTAAGTACAAATAGAGATGATAATCTTGGTTTTTTAGAACTCGGTATTGATGGTTTAGTTGTTGATGAATTTCACGAATTTAAAAATTTACAATTTCATACATCTCTTACTAATGTAAGGGGCTTGGGAAATCCTCTTGGAAGCAAAAAAGCGTTTGACATTTATCTTAAAATTCATAGTTTGCTTGAAAAAACAGATGGCAAGAATTTAATAGTATTGACGGGTACACCGATAAGTAATTCTATCTCAGAGATGTTCACATTACAACGATATATGAACGGTGATGAACTCAGGGCTCAAAGATTAGAACATTTTGATGCTTGGTCAAAGCAGTATGCTAATATCCTCACTGATTGGGAGCTTAAGCCTTCTGGGGGCTATAAGCTTGTAACGAGAATGTCGAAGTTTAAGAATATTCCTGAACTTATAAGCTCATATAGAGATTATGCTGATGTTGTGTCTATTGAGGATGTTAAAGAAGCCTTGTCAAAACAAGGTAAAGTTTTAGATATTCCTCCTGTCAAATTTGGGCGACCAAAGAACTTTATTGTAGAGCGTAGTGATGTTCAAGCAAAATTCATAGGCATAAAAGATGCTGAAGGAAGATATGCAAGTAATAGTCTTGTTTATCGAAGTGAGCATTTGCCAAAAGGTGCTCCTCAAAAGGGAGACGATAATATTTTGGTTATTATGAATGATGCCCGAAAGTGCTCACTTGATATGAGAATCATTGACCCTAGTTATCCTGATTTTGAAGGTAGCAAAATTAATGAATCACTCAAAGAGATGCTTCATAATTATAACAAATGGGATAAGTTAAAAGGAACGCAATTAATATTTTGTGATTTATCCACACCAAAAGGGAGTGTTGCTAAAGAAAAAGAGAGATTAATCACCCTTGAAAAACTAGCTGATATCGGTGATGAGGATGCAATAAGGGAATTAGATAAGCTTTCAATGGACGACATTGAAGCGTTAAATTCATCTTTTAGTGTTTATGATGATATGAAAGAAAAATTGATTCTTGCTGGGATCCCGCAAGAGGAAATTGCTTTTATCCATGATGCAGATACCCCAAAAAAGAAAGATGAGCTATTTTCTAAAGTCAATAGTGGCAAGGTAAGATTTCTTTTTGGAAGTACCTCTAAAATGGGTTCAGGTATGAATGTTCAAAAGAGGTTAGTTGCATTACATCATCTTGATGTTCCTTGGAGGCCTTCTGATCTTGAACAGCGCGAAGGGCGAATTAAAAGACAAGGCAATCTTCTTTTTACCTTGTTTAAGGAGTTGGCTAAAAATGAACAAGATAGAGATGTTTATAAATTTAATCGTGTTATTGAGGATTTGGGTCTCAGTAAAGACGAATTGAATTTTGTTGTTGAAAATATAGAGCGTTTTGGCAAAGATTTTGAGGTTGAAATCAATCGTTATGCAACAAAAAATAGTTTGGATAGCGGTTTGTGGGAAAAAATCGAAAATAAAGCTCGTTTTATATCACAACTTAGAAAGGGCGATATAAAAGATAGAGAGATTGAAGACATAAGTGGCGAAGAGGCGAATGCTGCTGAAATTAAAGCGGCTAGTAGCGGCGACCCTCTTGTCTTGGAAGAGATGCGGGTAAAACAAAAAATTAATAAACTTGAAGCGAATAAGCGCAACTTTAAAAGAAGTTTGTTTGATAGAGAATATACAATAACTCAAATGAAAAATTCAATTCATAATTATGATAGTAGTAAAAAAGGTTATGAGAATGATTTAGCTTTTGTAAAAGATTATCATCTTGATATGGCCAAAAAAACTCTCTCTACCGAGGAGCTGAAAGAGGAAAATAAAAAGAATGGTATTTCAAATAAAGAATTTAAAGATTTTTCAGGATTTGAGGTTGAAATAAATGGAAAAATACACAACTCTCGTGAAGAGGTTGGTGAATATATTATCAATAAAGCCAAAACTATGTGTCGTGACGGTTTAAAATCATTTGATGTTGGGAAATTTGCTGGATTTGATATGAGTATTGAATTTGATTCTTGGGAGCAGCGCCATTATTTAATTTTAAGTGGTAAACATCAATATCAATTTGATTTTAAAATTGACGAGGCCAAGTCTCTTGGTTTAGCCTCAAGGATGACTAATTTATTTCATCACCCCAAAATGGAGCTTGAAAGGTTAGAGAGAAGCTATCAGTTTAATCTTGTTGAACTACCAAAACTTGAAGCCTTAGTAATAGATTTTCAACAGGAAGATGAATTAAAATCTCTTAAAAAAAGATACAGTGAGATTATTAATCACTTTAGAAAACTTGACGAAGAGTCACGACAAAATAAAGATAATAATAAAACAGAAGAGGTTGAGGATAAAAATACTTCAATAAGTGTCTCTTGGGACGACCCAAATAAAAGTATTTCCACCTATGAGCTTCTTGGGAGTCGGGTTGATTTAAGAGTTCTTGATAAAATTTTAGATTACGAATTTATAGGCAAATGCCTTGTTTTAAATAACCAGCTCGAAAGAGACGATTATTTAAAGTTTGTAAAGATTTTTGAAAAATTTGGTGGACAATGGGATACTAAAAAAAATGCTATCATCTTTAGCGATGATAGCTTGGCTAGAATAAAAACATTATTTGATAAAAAAAATAACAGTTTAAGTGATATAGCACAACATTACAGTAGTAATGAACATGGCACTTTAAGTGACCTGATTCAGGCTGAGACTGTTCTTGCACTGAAATAGCTTATTGCTATTTCAGTGGTGTTCTCGTTATTCCTGCAACGCTATTTTCAAAAGCTTAAATAAATGGAGAGCATATAGCACTGCAATATAAAATATTAATTAAGTAATATTTTAATATATATTTATTATAATTTGGTATCACTTATAAAGGTATACCAATGCAGCTAAATAGAGAACGATCACCGCAGGTGAACGCATACCGCCACTATTCACTCTTTACTCTTAGCTATTCACTTGGTGATCCAAAGGAGCACCACCATGTCTCTCTCCTCTAATTCCTACAATAGTCAAAGTTTAAGTCTTTTCTCATCTCCTGAGATGAGTGCTTCAGCCGCTATTACAATTGGAGATATTTTCGGCGCACTTTTTATCGGTTGTGTGGCTTATTTTTCAATCGTAGTTCCTTTTCTTGTCGGTGTTTTTAGTCTTAGTAGTCATTTTTTTAAAAATCAACAAGGTGGTGGAAATGACAATTTAAGCGGAATGGGCTTAGTTCTTTTTATTCTTAAGCCACTATTATATCTTTTTAGTGGTTTGTTTGTGTTTGCTTTGTTTTCTTTATTCCTTAATACAAGTTTTAAAATTAATATGGCTTCTTGGGTTAAGTTTTTTTTTGAGGCAAGGTATAATACTCTGCTAGGCAACATTAGCGCATCAGGACAAACGAAGGAAGCCTCTCAATGGATGCTTGGAATCCTTGATATGGTTTCAACAGGAATGTTTTGGAGCATTCCTGTTATTTATTTTATTCTATATGCCACTGTTGCAGCATATACTCTTTCAATTTTTATTGAAAATGGCAACTCTGACGTTTCGATGGTTAAAAAAATCTTTGTCTCTTTTTTTGTAGGAGCTATTTCTGTAGGAATAATCACAATTTATACTTCATCTATAAATCGTTCTTTTTTTAAAGGTGGTTTAACGATAGAAAACCTTGGTGAAGTGTATTCAATCGAAAATACAAATATCACACTTGTTAAGCGAGAAATTAAGAGAGTAATAGGGGAATATTAATTAAATTTAAGTATAAATTTATTATATTTTTATTAAAATAATTAACAAGAAATACATTTAAAAAAATAAGCAAATGGAGAGTAAAATGAGAAAGTTTTTCTTATTAGTAATTGGTTTATCGTCTGGGCTGCTTGCGGCGAGCAATTCAGAAATAGACGGAACACTTAAAGCCATGGGTGAAAGTGGTGGTATGGTTGGAGGTGGTATAGGACTTTTTGTTCCTCATCTTGTATTTTGGTTGCCTATTTTATTGTTTTTTGTTGGATGTGGAGGGGTAATCTTTTTTTACTATAAACAATTTCAACAAAAAGAAGATGGTGTCGCAAAAGTTATCCTTGCAGCACTTGTGGGTATTTTTGCAGGTGTCTTATTGTACAGTGTGTCTTTAAGAGCTGTTGATGGTGCATTTGATAGTGATGGATGTGGCAAATCTGTTGCCGTTGCTTATTTAAAAGATTCTGTTCAAAAAGGTCTTAATCCTACAGGGTATGTTTTTGGGACAAAAATAAAAGAGGTAGGCTGTTTAAGTAATTAATAAAAGGAATAGCATGGGTGCAAAATCCAGTGGTGTTAAACAATTAAGTTGTTATTTGAATGAAAAATTAAAATACGCTCTTGATAAAGAGTCGTCATATTTTAAATTTTTAGGAGATGAGTCACGAGATACAATTAATAAAAATCTTGTGTTTATTGTTGAAAGATTTATTGATAATTATTTAACAGAGCCTGAAAAAGTTGAGCAGATGATTGTGCGCATCCTTGGTGTAAAAAATGTCGCTGCTGCGCAAAAGAAAAAAATAACTCAGATTCTTGATATTAAATTAAAATCGTATCCGCTTAAGTTTACAGACGAATTTAACGAAAAAATTGAAGATTTTATCAAGCAGTATTATGTAACCTATGGGTTTAAATTTCAAAAGATTCATCTTTATAATTTAATCCTCTTGGATTATTACATGGAACATAAAGTTGAAATTGCCAAAAATGAATTAGAGTTTTGGTCGTCTGAATATTTTCGCCGTTTTGAAAATGAAAGCAATTTTGATGATGTTATCCAAATGTTTAAAAATTTAGTAAATGAAAGGAATGAGAATTCATGATTAATTTATCAACGGCAATATTTATTGTTATCAATTCAAAAGGTGGTGTTGGTAAATCAACAACTTCGGTTGAGTTTGTCGTTCCATTTTTATATAAAATGTGTGGATTTACCGAGAAAAAGATTAAGCTTTTTGAAGTCGATTCAAAAAACAATACCGTAGAATTGTATAAAAATTCTGCGTTGTTTCATGGCTTTTTATTGAAAGAAAAAGACGACGAACTGAAAAATGTTTGTATTAAAGAGTTTAGTAAACTCGACAGAGATTATCCTTTGATTTTTGACATCGGTGTGGATGCTTTTGATAGAGCGTTTGAAGTTTTCAAAAATGTTGTTTATAATCAAGACATCATCTATTGTCTTCCAACAAAGCCTTCCGAGGGAGATACTAACAACACGGCAAAGACAGTAGAAGCTATTAAAAAAGCTGATCCTAAAGCAAATATTATTGTGTTTTGTACCGATAGTGTTAGCGATAGCGACGAGAGTCTTAAAAATGAGTTTGGTGTGCTCTTTGGGCGATATGTTCAGTATGAAGAGAATAAATTTATTGAGCCTTTATTTAAAAGAGTCAATATACCTGAGAAATATGTTGCGATTAAAAAATCGGAACTTTTCATTAAAGCACCAACTTCTTATCGCACAACGATTTATGATGCTAGTCTTTATGGTAGCCAAATTCATAAAATTGGTGAACCGACTGAAATTGAGTTAAAAATGGATAGTTTATTAACTCAGATGAAAGCCTTACAAAAAGACCCAAAGGCGACACAAGCAGATAAAGACAAATTGAATGCTGAGAGTGAAGTTTTGAGCTTTCACATGAATTTTTATAAAGAGTGCAACGGGTATGTTAATGAGTTTTTTCTTCCCAAGTTCAAGGAATTTCAAAAACTCATTAACAAGTGAAAAGCTAAGAGTGAAGAACGAATAGCTTCGGTATGCACCCTTGCTTTGCTTGGGTGCTTTTTATTCTCATTGAAAAAAAGGTAGAAGTATGTCACTTGGTAAACAGCTTGTAGCGTTGTTATTAACTTCACTTTCTTTAATGGCTGTGGAATATTCAGCTGTTGTCAACAAGGTTGTTGATGGTGATACCTTACATGTAGTAATCGGCAAGAGTACCGAAAAAATCAGAATCCTTTTTATTGATACACCAGAAAAGTACGGTGGATCTAAGCTTGAAAAAGATTCTAAAAAAGCAGGTATTTCTGCTGATAAAGAGCAAGAGCTTGGGAAGTTGTCAAGTTTATATGCTGCTAAATTTTTCCAAATAGGCGATCATGTTATTGTCAATTCTAATAAAAAAGACCAATATGGTCGTATGCTTGGAACGGTCAGCAAAGGTGGGCTTGATTATTCAAGACAAGTTATTGCTGATGGCTATTCATGTATCTACAAAAAAGCTCCTTATCCTAGAGAATTTGAAACTCTTTTGCAAAGTGCAAAAGAAAGTAAAAAAGGTTTGTGGAGTGTGGATTTTACCACGATGGCAAAATTGTGTAGGTGATTTGAGTTTTTAGAAATTTGTAATTTCAGTGTAGCTGCTTTCCTTCTTCTCGAATAAAGTGTGAACATATATCAACATCACATTAAAATATTGCACTTGGCTAGAAAATATTAAGTATTAATTTATCATAAAGCTATTATAATTTTTCATCTAAAGATATTATTGTGTGCACTCCAGTGCTAGATTTAAAACAGTAGTTTTGTTAAAGGAAAAATTATGAGTACCCAATCAATGCGCCCTAAATTGAGAGCACTTGAATGCAGTGAAAGTGTTTACCAAAGCTATTCACTTGTGCCCCCTAGAGGCATCATCGCAGGGGCATCACCGTGTTGCTAAAACTTTTAAAAAATAAGCTCGATGGCTTGCATTCTTTGGCTAACAGCTATGCCGTTCATGATGTTATCAAAAATGAAATTCAGAGTATCAGGGATGTCGCTGCAAAAATTCTCATGGATGCTTCTTTGAGAATTAGTGGGCGCGTTAATTCTCACATTGATATTGAAGCCATTATGCAAAATTGTAAAGTTGATGACCGTTACGGAAACACACTAAATCCTTTTAATCTTCAAGATGCAGATTTCCGTCCTGAACTTTTTGCCGAATCTTTGGCTCGTGAAATGAGATTTTGGAACCAAACAGATTTGTCTGTTGCAGAGCATTGTGTAAACTTGGCAAATTTATTTCCTCACGATAAAGAGCTTGCACGCTGGGCGATGATTCATGAAATTTATGAAACCTATACGGGTGATCTTGCAACCCCTTATAAAAAATGTCTCCCTGAATACAAAATTCAAGAAAACAAAGCATTGGCTGCGTATGCAAAGAAAGTTGGACTCCCTGAAACAATGCCATACGAGGTGCATTTAGCTGATAAACGTATGATGATTACAGAGGGTATCAAGTATATGTCAAATCCTGATGTATGGCGAAAACGTGGTATTGAAATGGGGATAGCTGAGTTTGGCTTTCCTTTAGAAGAGTATGATTCGACAATTTTAAAAAATGTCCCTTTGTCAAAAAATGATGCAGCAAAATTATTTGCTGAGAAATGGATTGAGTTAGACTTACCTATAACAGATATGCTTTCAACTTTGGCACAAAATCTTTCAAATACTTCTGCACTTCCTGAATATCTCATAAATGATTTGAACAATTTGTATATGAGCGCTCAGAAAGAAAATAAAACAGCTTCGTTTGTTAGGGATCTTGAAAAGTTCATACATGAACAAAATACATCTTTAAAAACACAAACCATAACTGCGGATAAAGTTTTAAAACTTTATTTATCAAAGGAATGTGGCATTATATATGAAAACGATACACAATGGAGCATTGATTTCCAATATCCTTACCGTGATGACAAAACAAAAACTATGACTTACGATTCTGAATCACATATCTTTTGGAATGATGTATTTTCAGATATTAAAAATGATAAATTTTTAAAAGAGAATTTGGTTCTTTCAATATTGAAAGAAGAATTTGATGAAAATGGTGATTTTTCAAAAACAACCATTAGAGAAAAAATAGTTATTTGTGATAACAAGGAATATTTTGAAAAAATGCTTAGTAAAGAAATACAAGAATTTTTTATAAAACATAACGTAGTTAAATTTGAGGATGAAATAACACTTGAAAGTTTAGCACGAGAATGTGATGAGAGAATACTTACTAAAAAAAGCGAAGATACATGTCTCAAGTAAGAAGATGCTCCATTGTTAACCACGAACCTTCGTTGATTGTGTGCCATACACTTGAAGATGTGCGTAATGCACATCGCGAGTATATGAGGGCTAGAAAATTTAAGCTTTCATTTGCGCAGTGTGTATTTCAAGGAAATCAAGGCGCAAAGAATGTTCTTCAAAAGAGAGTTTCAGACAGATAATTTCTCTAAAACATTTCTTTTCTTTCACAATACCAATCAAAGCGCCCCTCTTTTACTAGCGCTTACCGAAGTTATTCACGCTTAACTCTTAGGTATTAACTTAATAAATATATAATAAAATTTCAGTCTAATTTTATTATATATTTATTATAATGTACGGTAAGAAACAAAAAGGACATTTAATGAAAAAACTTCTGCTTCTGTTTTCAATGGGGTTCATGCTTTTATTTAATGGCTGTACCACTAAAGCTTTAAACAAAGAATTTGATGAACAAGCAATACAAGGTGCCGAGGATTCAAGAGCGGCGAGCTTGACTGAAAAATTAGCAAGCGAACAAATACTTGTGGATACTAAGCGCATTGATTTGTCTACAAACAAAAAGCTTTCTACTATTCTTTCTGAGTTAGGAAAAATTGAAAACAGAGTCTATCATCTTCGTTCAAAAGATATTCCCGTTCTTTCCATGCAAACGCATTCATCACGATTATTAAATATTAACAGTTTTGATACCCTAAAAGAATATATTGAAAATACAAGTAATTTCACAATAAAAATTGTGAAAAATAAATTTGTTCAAGGCATGAAAGTCGTTGAAGTGTTTGATAAAGAATCTCTAACGAGCAATCTTAGTAACCGTTCTTTTGTTATCAAAGATAAGTCGTCTGTATCGGATGCGTTACAAGAAATTAGTAAGACAACTGGTTTTTCCGTTGGCTATAGTCACGATATGACCCCAAATGTAAATTCTCAAAATAATACCAATTCTGATTTAAAAAATATTTTGGATTCTAAAAAAATCTATTTTTCTGGGGATAATGTTTCTAAATTTTTGGATTATTTATCGAGTACCTTTGATGTTTTTGTCAATATTGATTATAAAAATAAAAATATTCAAATCAGTAAGTATAAAACAAAGATTTTTACATTGGTAACGCCTGATTATAAAATTGATGTAAGCGATACAGGCGCAAGTGGAACAAGTGGTTCTAGCGTTAATAGAAGCAGTTCTGGCACTGAAAATTCTTCGGGAGGTTCCACAGGGGGAGATTTAATTTCTGAAAAAACTGTAAAAAATACTATTAGCATGACCATCACTGCAAAATTTATTGAGAGTATCAAAAGCCTTATCGACAATGATAGTGGTTCAAAAGTTTTAATTAATGAGTCTGGGATGGTTATTGTTAAGACAACAAAAGCAAACATGGATGTTGTTGAAGATATGTTTGATGAGTACAATTTTCTTTACACTCAGCAAGCAGAAATTGACGTAAAGGTTTATGATTTCTTATTAAGTAAAAAGTTTGATGCTGGAATTGATGTAAATTATGCGAGTGGAAGCACTACCATGATTACAAATTATGTTAATAACGTCTTATTATCAGTGAAAAAAACAGGAGGCGGAGATGCGTTAAGCGGAACCGCAAATCTTGATAATAATTTTATCAGATTTAGCAAAAGCTATTCATATTCAACTGTTTTTACAAATAATATTCCTTTAAGTATTAACTTAGTACAAACAACAGATTATTTAAAAAGCTTAACAAATACTACTACAAGTTCTACGGCTGTTACAACCTCCACTAACACTGAAATAGGTACTATTTCCGAGGGACAAATTTTAACAATTTTGCCACGATTTCATGGGGATAAAATTTTTATCAAAAGTGAGTTTAAAGTAAACACCCTAACTACGATGGATACAACAACAGTAGATAATACTAAATTGTCTCTACCTGTGCTTAATTCAAAAGTAATTCCCACTACAAATGTTTTGGCAATTGGTGAAAAGAGATTGGTTGGAGTGTATGAATCTTTTGAAGACATTAACAATTACAAGGGTATTGCTCCCTTAGAGGGATTTATTATTGGAGGAACGAATGGGAAACAATTCGTAAGAAAAGCGATTGCTATTGTTGTGTCTATTAATAAAAAACAATAGATGTGGTGCGGATTTTGAAATTCGCTTAAACTCTTAAATAAAAAAACTTGCAAAAGGAAAAAAATGCAAAAAAATATCAAGTTAAAAAAAGGTTTAAGAAGTGGCTTTACGATGATTGAGCTAATCTTCGTTGTTATTATTATTGCCGTGATTGCGGGGGTTACAGTTCCTAAAATTATGAGTAATAGTTCCAAAACAGAAATTAGTGGCGTTTTGGGTTCAGATACGGAAAGTATTTATCAAGCGATGAATGAATGGCGAAGTTCCGCCTCTGTTTCTGACGGAACTTTTTCAAACATTACTACTGCTGGGCTTGGAAGTTATCTCCCTAATAATATGTCTCTTGTTGATCCTGATGGCACCTCTGGTAACGGTGATGAGTACATTACTTCATCGGGCTTTAATGGAAATATTCGTTACTACATTATTTCTGATACATCGGCAACCGCTGGAGACAGTATTAAACTATTTGTTGACATGTCAAGAGCAAAAAATGCTCAGAACTGGGGCAATAGCCTTACTCAATATGCTGAAAACAAACTTATTGGTTTAATGGTTAAATATTCTTCTAATCCTTCAATTTCTGGTGATGTTGGCAATATTAATACAGGCGTTGCTGCCACTGCTATTGGTGGGGCTAATTCTGCCATGACAGCTGGTGGAACTACTTATGACGGGTTGGTTGGTCTTAGAAGAATCGCAGCATAGTTTTATTGAGATGTTTCAAAGAAGGGACAAACCCCCTTCTTTGGTCTCGTTACAACAAAAAGGTAATACAATGATAAAAAAAATTCTCGTTAGCACAGTAATAAGTCTTTCTTTATTAGAAGCAGGCAACACAGATGTTAAATCTTTTATTGAAGATTTAAAGGCGGTGAGCAGTGCCTTAAAAACAGAAGCCACTCCAATAGACTCCTCAGCTGAGTTACTAAATAAAATTCAAACTATTAATAATCAAACACAAGTTGTTCAAGCCACAAAACGCTTTAATGAAAGCAACCCTGAGTTTTCAAATGCAAACTATAAAAAACAGCTCAGTATAAACAAAAACTCTTTAGCTGGGCTAAGTGCTTCAATATCATACGTTACATTCATACCAATTAATGGTTTTTATGAAGTGAATGGTGATAAATTTTGTATTGTAAATCAGTACCTTTTGAATTCTCAAATTAATACGATGATGCAGAATGTGGGCAAAAAACAAAATATTGATTTATTGGTTTTTAGATTAAACAAATTAGTGGGATACAAAGATATTGATTTAACTTATTATCGAAGTGAATTAGATTCAATAAATATGAAAATCACCACTTTGCTTGAGCAAAGTCTTATGCCAATAAATATGACAACAAATGCTCAATCATCTCAGATGCAAGATGGAAACAATATTACTTTAAAAAGTAATATGCTTTTAACCGACAAAATTAAAGTTTTAGAAATCTCAGATACTTGGGTTAAAATCGGTTTAATTTAAAGGGATAGAGTATGTTGAACAAAATTAGCAAAAAAGATTCTTTTGCTGTAATTTATTCTCTTTTATCTCTTGTGAAGCTTGGTAACAGTTTAATGACAAGCCTTTCACTTTTAGAAGAAATGGAGAACGGAAAAGTCAAGAAACATTTAAAGACAGTTATCTTGCTTGTTAACTCAAAAGGATATCATGTTTCAAAAGCTCTTCATGCTATGGGATTTATGAGTGATTATGAAGCTTTAATACTTGAAAATGCGAAAGATGTTAAAAAAAGCCTAAAAGATATTATTGACATGCGTGAAATAAATGGAAATTTTACAAGCACTTTTTTAAAATTAAGTGTATTCCCTGTATTGTGTGTAATTATTGGGCTTTTTATTGCGTATAAAGTACTTCCTATTTTTTCAGAACCACTTGAAAGCATCAATAAAATTCTTGAGATTCGAGGGGTTAGCTCTATACACGAAGAAGGTATTAGTGATTTGTTCTGGTATATTAATTATCCTGAATTGATTTTACCAAGCTTATATGCTTATGTTTGTTTTATAATATTTTTTTATGGCGGATATTTTTATCTAAGAGAAAAAAATCCGAGTATTTTATACAAAGGTGTAAAGCTCGTGGCGTATGACGACATGCCATTTATTCTATTGTTTATGAGAGCGCTCAATAGAACAGGTATGGTTCCTGTTGAGATAGCAGAAGTTTTAAGTAAATCAAATATAAAAAGTGGGTGGAAGCCACTCTTTGGAAATATCAAAAATGGTATAAACAACAGAACGCCTATTTACAAAGTATTTGAGAAGTTTAATTTTCCAAAAGAGGTCACTCTTATTGTCAAGAGTGCTGAAATTGGTAAGAGTTTTTGGGAGAATATTGATGGATTAATTCAATACACCATGGAGAGAAACGAAAATGGGAATAAACTTCTTTTGCGGTATTTTGGTGGTTTGTCTACATTGATTGGATATAGCATTGTAATTTATTTTTTGATTGGTATTTTTATTATTATGTTGGAAATTCAAACGGTGGCCACGGCGGTGATGAACTAAAGCGCAAAGCTTTAGTTCAAGTTAATAGCTAAGAGTTAAGAGTGAATAACTTCGGTAGGCGTTCACCTGCGGTGATCGCTCTCAATTTTAACCGTAGCGCTTCTAAAGAAGGGCGCTTTGATAAAAAACAACAAGGAGAAAAACATGAAAAATAAACAATGGATTGCCAATAAAATAGGACTGTTGTTTGTAGTATTACCAATAGGTATTTTTGCAAATGAAACCATGATTAAAAAAACCATTATGATTGAAGAAAGCATCCCCGCAACTTTGATGCAAACTTCTTTTTTTATTGAAAAAGAAGGGAAAGATCCTAGTGAAGTTTTAAAATCGTTTTCAGCCACAAATAAAAGCATCCTTGAATTGACAAAAAAAGAGGATATAAATTGTAAGGGTGGGCAGAATAGAATTAATCCGAATTATGTCTATGATGGCGAGAAGAAAGGGATGGTTTTTAATGGATATAAAGGCTCTGTATCATACGTTTGTACGTTTGATAAGATTGAGAGCTATAACGCGCTTCTTAATGCTTCTTTTGACAATGGCCAACGGCTTAGGCTTTCTCCGATTCAGTGGATTATCACTGATGAAAAGAAAAAAGAAATGGAGCGGGTTTCTGAACAAAAATTAGCAAAAGAAGCTCTATTTACTGTTCAAGAATATGCATCGCTTCTTGACACAAAATGCTCTCTAAAATCACTAGAGATTATCCCCAACTCATCTCGTCCTCTAAATATGTTAGCTTATGCAAAGAGTGAAAGATTAGCAACTTCTTCCAATTTAGAAAATTTCCAACCAACCCAAGATAATGTGATTGTTCAACTCTCTGGAATGATTGAAATTTTGTGTCAATGAAAAGCTAGATTTTCCTAAAATAAATTAAGTTATATTTTATTATATTCTTATTATAATTTAACTAATTTATTTTAAGGAATCGTTATGCCGATGGAATTAAAAGATGTAAAAGAACAAATTCGCTCTGGTGTTAAGCTTATAGCTGAAATCGGTGGTTTTAGTAACGACTACTATGCTGTTATTAACGGTAAATATAAAAACGAGATGTTTTTGTATGATGTTTCTTCTTACATTGAAAATAAAAAATACAAAGCTATTATTGAGAGTTTAAAACTCGAATATCCTTTTATGAATTTTGAGAAGAGGGATGGGATTATCTCGGACGATGAGCGGTTGATTAGAAAAACTCTTCGTGAGAGTGGTTTTGTTGAGGATAATTTTTATAATCCAAAATTTGATAAAGATGATTTGGTGCAGTGGAAAAATACCCTTTATAAAATTAGATATGGTTTTAAAGATAGTGGGGCAAATTTATATTCACTCACCGATTTAACAACAGGTGGTGAAGTGGGTGGACGATTGAGAGAAGATGAACTTAGTGAGCCAACTGGCTTACAAAAAATCCTTTACTATAAAGGGAAGGGAATGCTCGATGTTCATCTTTTTAATAAGATGATTGCCATGGATGGTTCTTTTGATGTTGCAAAATGCAAAATCGAAAGAACCACCTACTCTGTCACGCAAGGTGGGGTTAAATTATTTTATGATGGCGAAGAAATTTTTTCTGGCGAATTGGATGCTAAAATTGAATTAACAGATGCGGGTTGGGTTGGCAAGTCTGATGAATATTGGGTAGGTGTTATTCGGGATGTTTACGAAAATGGAAATACTTGGAATCATATTGACCCTTTAAAAAACAACTATGGGCTACGAGAAAAAATCATTTTTTTAGATGCGCTCAAAGGTATTAGTGTTGAGAGTAAAAATCAGCAAATTCGCGAAGTTGCACAAGCTGCTCAAAAAGGCTATATTGATAGCGTTTCACATTTTAATGTATTAGCAATGCTTTCACATGATACGAATGCAGGAGTGAAACTACCTAATGCCGAAGTGAAAACTTCGGATATTCTTGAAATTGAAAAACTTGCCATTAGAAAGTTAAAAAATGATGATTTTGGAAATAAATTGCAAGGTCGTTTAGATGAGTTAAAAAAAGAATCTCTTGTAAAAGAAAAACTTTCTGAACAATACATCATTAAAACAGATAATGTTTTTAAAAGTGGTAAAGTTTTTGAAAATGAGATAAGTGAATTTTCTGGTAGAGCATGGCATGTCTGTTTGGACAACGAATTAGGGAAGAAGATAGATAAGTTTTGCAATGATGCATATTCTTTCATTATGGAGCGAGATATTTTAAAACTACAAAGACCAGATTTAGAACCCTTAATAAGAAGTGCAGATTTGTATCTCGATGGCTCACGAAAAGATTTGGTTATTTTTAGGGGGGCGGGAAGAAACAATTCTTTTGGGTATGACACTATGGGAGCATCAATTAATAAAGATTTTGGCCATAATTGGGCTGAATTAAATATCGCCGATGATGGCTTTAGAAGAGAGTTTTATATTGCACCAACCGATAAATATCAAGGTGGGGCGAATTTTGGGTATTGTGAAGGAGATTTGTCTTTGGTTGTGCCAAAAGATAAAATGGATTTTGAGGCACGGTTGGAAAGCGGCATAAAATTTTACATGGAAGATATGAATATTGATAATTCTCGTTTTGATGAAATCAAAAAGGAAATTTCACTTAGATTGGGGCTAGTGGAAGAATCTACTGTTCAAGATTTTGCAAAACGTCATGATGATACATGTGAAACGCTAGATAAGATAGTTGCTACAGAAAGCCTTGCAAAGGATTATGTATGAGCTACGGAACAAATAATTCTGTGACGCTAAATTTTTCTCCACAAGAATTTAAGATAAATAAAAGGAATAAAAATGGTAGTGACCACCGATAAAACTATTGATGAACATATTCGAGAAGAGCTTAGTGATTTTCCTGAATCGGAAGAAAAAGAAGATGCTATTTCTCTTGCCATTCAAATGGTTGAAAATGAAAATTATACTGTTGGCGAAGCGGCAAGGGAAGTTTCGATTGAATTAAAGCAGAGCTTAGAGAAATCAAATCAGCTTAATATCGAAAAAGATAGACATAAATATATGATGTTGAGCCGATTAAAAAGTGATTGTTTATATTTTTTAGGTAATGGATGTGGAAGCGAAAAGCGTTTGTGGGCGCTTGCTGTAGAAAATCAAATTTTAGAAATGAAAAAATTATGGAATGAAATTGTTGTAAAGCCTGAATGGCTTACGCTTGAAGAGATTGATGATTTTAAAAAACAAATGTGTATTTTAAAACTTGAGATTGAAAAAGATAACCCCGATTTTATCAATCAAAACAATATTCACTTTTATTATGAATTTATGGGTGATGATGATATTAGAAAATCGTCTTGTGAAGCAGAAGAATTTGTTAAATCTTTAGCTACACCTTCGCGTGAAATAAGCTTAAAAATCATTGACATTGATTATGATGAAGGCTTAGACTTTGATGATGTTTTATCTCAAATTCCTATGATTACAACGGATAATGATGTTGTAACAGATGGGAGAATAGTACGCTATACCGTTACGCTAAATACTAATCGTAGTGTATCAGTATTCTATGATGAAGTAACAAGTGAATATGCTTATGATGTAAGGGATATTACAGAAGAAGAAATTGAAATTTGTGATGAAATTGGCATAGAATTAAAGAAATCAAATGGTAATTATGAAACACTTGCCAAGAGGCTGACTGCTGTTGAAGTAGATAAAGATGTTTTTGAAAATATGAGCACAGTTAAAACTTTATCCGATGAACTCGTAAAAAAATCTTTGTCTGAAAAATTTGGAGCTAGTTTTATGGGTGGGGTGGATTTGGTCATGTGGGATAGAACCGTATTAGAAAATCGTGACTATAAAAGAGTTGGGATTATTAATAATGGTGTTGCTACATTAAGCCCTGATTATCAAGATGATTATGATGCAAAACTATATGCTGAGTGTATGGGTGCTACGTCATTTTATAATAAAGAACGTAGCATTCATGACATTGCTCAGAGCTATAATAGTGAAGAGCATGGAAAGATTGAAGACATTCTAGCTTCAAATGTTCCTGTAAAAAATTTGGAGGTGTGAGATGGGTAAGGATAAAATTTTAGAAAAACTAAAAGATAAACGTACTAAATGCATCGTATATACTCGTGTAATGGGTTATCATCGCCCAGTAGAGTCCTTCAACGTCGGGAAAACAGGTGAACACAAAGAGCGTATTCAATTTGTTGAGCCTTGTTGTAAGCTGTAGGTTTATTTTAATTACCATCGGTTTTTTAAATGTGCCGATGGTAATGATTTAGGTCAAATAATTTTAACAAGGTATTTTATGTCCACTAATAAAAAGCGATCGCCGCAGGTGAACGCATACCAACGCTATTCACTCTTCACTGTTAGCTATACGCTTGGTGATCCAAAGGAGCACCACCATGGCTGTTAATATCAAAAACACTGATCGTTTTAAGTTTAATAATGTTTACTATAAATTAACAGGTGAATATCTCAATGATAGGCTAAAAGGATTTTTCCTTGTTCTGCCTAAAATTGCTCTTGTCGCAACATTTTTTTTCTTTTTATTTGCCTTTAGTGGTATTGGACTTGTGAGCGAACTTTTTTTCCTTTTGGCATTATTTTTTGTCTCTTTAAATATTCTCTTCGTGGTTTTAATGCTTATTCAAAAAAGTGATATTGCGTGTATGGGAGTTATTGATGAGGCTAGGTCTTCACAAATAAATTATATTTTTGGGATTGGTAAAAAAGCAAAAGATAAAATTAAATATTATGCAGATGTTGGATGTGTCGTTTATGAATTTTTAGGGAGTAATATTAAAGAGGCAAATAAAAATAATTTACTTCCACATAATCGTGTTTACCAATTATTAGTTGATAAAAAAACATACACTATGGGTGTATTATTGCCTGGTTCTACAGGTAGTGGAAAAACTGTTACTTTTAACACCTTGGCATTTTTACCTGCAATAAAAAGCGGCAACGGTTTTTTTTACATTGAAGGAAAAGGTGATAGACCTATTACAGAGGGTATTCTTGCATTTATTTACCAATATGGTCGTGAAAATGATGTTTATATCTTAGATTTTGGTGCGGCGGCATCAGGTGGTAACACTAACGGGCTTAATCCTTTGGCTATTGGTAGTTCTAAAACAGTGGGTGAGCTTTTAAAATCTCTAATCGACGTTATGAAGGGTGATAATAAGTGGGTTTCTGATATGGCAATCGCCTTTCTTGAAGCACTTCTTTTACCCCTTGTGCTGCTTCGAGATATGGGGCTAGTTATTGATTCTAAACATCTCAAAGAGATTAAAAAATTTAGCGATTTTGAGAGGTTTGATAAAAAACAATTCAATATCACCGCATTGTTGAATTACTTGAGTTTTCAAGCTGCTATTGACTTATATTATATGATGAATCGCATGTTAAAAGATGATGCTTTTTTACATAAAGTAAGCCAAATCCCTGAATATGGGAATTTGCGTAAAGATTTAGTGGAAAATATTGCTGGCCGCTTGAAAAGAAATTTAACTGGTCATAACATTGATATCTCAAGTGTTACAGAACCTGATTATTCTAAAATAGATGAACAAATCAAGCGCAATCATCCAAAAGCTACGGAAGATTGGATTAATGCTTTAGAAATTTTTGGTAGCGAAAAATTCTATGGGAATATCTTTAATAAGGATGAAGCAGATTTTGAAACTCTAACTGCTATGCAAACGGGAAAAATCATTATAGCTATTATTCCTTCTATGTCTGCCTCTAAAGAGCAATGTGAAAAAATGGGTAAAATGATGACGGCTATTGCTAAAAGTAGTATCGGTTATATGTTAGAAAAAGGCGATTTAGTAGGTACTTTACGACAAAAGAGTAGAAATATGAGATATCGCCCACGTAAATTGCCATATGGGCACATTTACGATGAGCCTTCCAACTATGCCAATGCAGACATACCTCAAATGTCTTCTATGGTGCGAAGTGTTGGAAGTGATAACGGCGGGCAAGCAATATTCTTTAGTGGGCAATCAAAGTCTGATGCGGATAAGATAGGTGAGCACGAAAGTTCCCAATTATTTGCGAATCTTGGATTTACATTGTGTTTAAACATACAAGATAAGGGCTACAAGGAAGTGATGGTTGAAAAAACAGGCAAAGAACGAGTTGCCCGTGAAAGTATGTACAATGGGAAAAAAAGTACAGACGAAGATTTACATGATTTAAAAAATGAATTAGAAGATAAATATCAACCAAATTATTTTGAAAATGATTTACTCCCTCAAACAGGTTCAGCAATTGTACATATAAAAGGTCACGCTAAAGAAGAAAAGGTTGTTACATGGTACAACGAGGCTCCCAAAGGCACTTTATTTATCAATGTTAATATTAGTAGTAAAAAACTCTTAAATAAATTCAAAAATGTTGAAGAAGCGCAAGAAGAGCTTAATGCGCTTAAGAAAAAATTAGAAGCAGAAGCGGGTGAGGCTGAAAATTCACAACATTTTGTCAAAAAAAGTTTTGAACAAGAAGTTAAAGAGGGCTTGATGATTATAGTTAGTAGAACTTATCCTGCGCTTGAAAATGGGTATGGATATGATTTTACACTTTCATTGCTTGATGAAGTTAATCCTCGTGCTCATGGGGATTACAATTCAGCTACTCGTCATATTAATATCTATAATTCCATCAATAAGAGCCGTGAGCATTTGTTGGCTACTGCAATTCATGAGTTGGCTCACCATGTTGATTATGGGTTAAATGGTAGTACAGGTCATGGAAGAGTCTTTTATGGTATTTTGTTTGAGCTTATTCAAGTTGGTATGGGTGTTAAAGAGTTGATGTTTGATTATCAAGAGGCAAAAGAGAAAAAAATGATTGACAGTAATGACATACGCATGATGGAAGGATTTTTTGGTGTTCCGACACCAAAAATTGTGGAAGCTGCGTAATGAAAAGAAAGAGGGGCTGAATAATGTTGCCACAAAATACAATCAACCATATAAAAAGAACCAATGTCCTTAGTGAAGATGGTTTTAAAAGCGAAATGAGAGAGTTTATAAAACAAGAACTACAAATCAATGATGAAGTTTTTTTAGAATTTTATTCCTCAGCAACCTATCCACCCGCAGGCGATGGTGCAGAATTATCACCCATTGATTTTCTTGATGAAGAGATTGATGTTAAGAATGGAATGCTTGTCTTAGGTTCAGACGATGGAAGTTCTATTGTTTATAATAAAAACAATAACCACGTTAGTGAGATTAATGGCTTAATTACCATTAATGACAGCCCCGAAGAAATAAACGAAAGAACAATTAAAGAATGGAACTCATTTTATGAGTTTCTTGAAGATTATTACAATGAGAATTTTTTAACGCCTAAGCCGTAATTCTCCACCCTATACACTTTCCGTAACATGAAACTTGATAGAGACATAAACGCCTCTATCAATATCAAAAACGAAGCTCTAAGAATCTTGGATATGGCAGGAATTGCCATGACTGTAAAGAGTGCTCCTATTTCCAT
>Ga0265295_1001225_pt1 | contig 46352 bp, 41 predicted proteins | sample Munlansysbiofilm_FD_192503 | JGI IMG/M metagenome (GOLD analysis project Ga0265295, IMG submission 192503) | Leachate microbial communities from a municipal landfill in Southern Ontario, Canada - Methane capture system biofilm | ecosystem: Engineered > Solid waste > Landfill > Unclassified ...
GAATGCTATGGGCAACCAGAGCAGAATCGGTTTCATGGACAATCTGACCGCCCCGTGCATAAATCATGGCTAAAAGAGGCAAACCCAATTGATGCGCCTCTTCCACACAGGCTCCCAGGTCTGAAAGCATGCGATCTTCAAGCTCATTGCCAATATTAATGTGCATGGAGACCATGTCGGCACCCAAACGCAGAGCCTCTTGTACGGAGCAGACCAAGGCTTTATTGTAAGGGGGAAGCCCATGGCGAGTGCCGGCAGATAAATGGACGATCAATGACTGCTCCAGGGAAATTTCACTAGCGTGAGCCAAAACCATGCCTTTGTGCAAAATAACACCCTGGAGGCGGACATGAGCAATACTTTGAAGTAAAGAGCCCAGATCTTCCAACCCTGGGAGAGTGCCTTCAGAAAGTCCATGATCCAGGGGCAAGATAATGGTGCGCTTGGAATCAGGGTGAAAGAGGCGGGCGGTTTTGCGTAAGTATCCAATCATGAATATGCTCCTTGGCTATCGATCCGACCACAAACAGCGTTTTCCTTTGACCGTCAAATAGCCCAGAGGAAGATTTTTATAATACAAGGCCCTGCGCTTGGCTGGGCCAGAGTATGGCCAGCTTTGACCCGCAAGGAGCTTATGCATGTCCTGTGGTTCAGAAAGAATCAAGTCCTGGTCTGTAGGCTCAATGGGTATAAAAGAACGTAAGGTAAGATCTGGCAAAAGAGCTCCTTTGGCCTCTTTGCCGATCCTCAAACCCTGCCAATGTAAGCCTTGAGGTAGTACTTGCTTGGCCTGGTTTAAAATTAAATACATATGGCCACTGGCACACAAAAATTCATGTTCAGGCAACCATGAGGTATTGAGGCCAGTGCGAGTTGAAAATTCTTGAGCCCCAAGCAAAGTGCCGGGCAAAACAGTTGTGTCATACTTGACCAGCTTGCCAGAACCAGGACGAGTGAGGCAGGCCAGGAAAAAACCTTGAGCTGAACTGTCGCGGCCATCCACAAGTAAACATCCCGGCAGGGAGGGCGCAAAGGTAAAGCCAGCAAAAGGGGATAGAGGTACGATTTCAAGACCTAAAAAATCCAGGGCATAACGGATCTGATCTTCATTTTCACGCATATTGGTGGTGCAGGTAGAGTACAAGACATGTCCACCTGGAGCTAAAAGTCTGGCCGCCTGAGCAAGGAGCTCTCGTTGCAACGCTTCCAAGGGGGCTGTTTTTTCACCAGACCAGATTTGAGCTGCTTGGGGATTTTTTTCTATAGTCCCCCAACCACTACAAGGTGCATCCAGAAGAATAAAGGGCCAGGTGTGTGGTGGTAAAGGCAAATGCTGGGCTTCGTAGCGGCAGGTGACCACATTAAAACAGCCTAAATGGCGCATGTTCTGGCGCAGGGTAGCCAGACGATCCGGACTTGGTTCATTGGCCAGAACCAGACCTGTAGGGCCGACCAAATGCGAAAGAATGCCGGTTTTACTTCCAGGACTGGCACAGAGATCCAAAACAACAGCTCCTTTGGGGGGTGCCAAGGCCAGGGGGGGAAGCATGGAGGATTTGTCCTGAATATAAATATAGCCAAAGCGAGCAGCCAAAGAGCGACCCAAAGGAAATGGTTCTGTAATTAAGGTCCGAGCCAGATGGAAAAAAGGCTCTGCAATAAAGGCAAAGCCTTCAGCATAAAGGAGAGCCTCTACATCCGAGACTTGGTCCGGCGAACACACGAGGCGAAAGGAGCGGGCAGATTTTTTCATGGATACCAGTTGATAGTTTGACAAGGCCTGCTCTAGCCATCAAGAAAGAGGCTGTCAAAGGGGAGGTCGGGTGGATGTCATAAAAACAGAAGTACAGGTAGTTGCGGTTGGTCCCCAGGAGAGTGGGCGCAAGATACAGTCTTTTATTGAGGCCCGTTTGGGTACTTTGCCGCAAGGGCTTTTTATGCGCTTGATTCGTAGCGGGCAAATTCGCATTGATGGTCGTCGCTGCAAGCCCTTTGATCGTGTTCAGACAGGTCAACAGATACGTATTCCTCCTCTGGTCATAACCAGCCGGCAAAAAATAGCTACAGCAGCACAGCCCCTGGAAATTTTTTATGAGGATCAGGATATGGTCGTGGTCAACAAGCCCGCTTTTTTGCCGGTACATAGAGGGACAAATTGGAAAGATTCCATGTATGACCGTTTGCAGGCCCTTTATCCTGATTTTGTTCCTATTCCTGTGCATCGTTTGGATAAAGATACTTCAGGTCTGATTTTATGTGCTGCTACCCATGCATTTTTGCGGACCATGCATGACCTTTGGGCTCAGGTGACCAGAGCCTATTTGTGTTGGATAGCAGGAGCCTGGACCTGGACGGGGTGGCGTACTGTAAAATCTCCTGTAAAAAAAATGCGCGTCGGGGATAGAGAGCGTGTTGTTTGTAGCCAGGGGCTTCAGGCCATGACCCATGTGCACGTGCTGGAGACCAGACCCCATGCAACGTTGGTTTTGGCTTTGCTGGATACAGGACGAACACATCAAATTCGGGCCCATATGGCCCACAATTTTTTGCCTATTCTTGGGGATAGCAAATATGGCCAATATGAACAGGGACAAGGGCTCAAGCTCCATGCGGCACTTTTGTCATGGGAAAAGTATTCTTTTTTTTGTCCGCCTCCCTGGTCCAAACCCTATGTTTCACCATTTCATGATGAAGGCAGGATCAGAGATCTATTGACTTTAGCACCTGCACTTAAGGGCTAAGGAGAAAATTATGATGAACAAAGACCATCAACCGGGATTCTATTGGGCAGCAAGTCTTGCTATTATTTTTGCTACGACCTGGGTGCGCTACTGGTTTGTATCTACAGGACAATTGGGACTGTCCCCGGATGAAGCCCAGTATTGGGATTGGAGCAGGACCCTGCAGTGGTCATACTATTCCAAGGGACCTCTTATTGCCTATATCAACGCTTTAAGCACAACTCTTTGGGGTTCAACGGAGCTTGGTGTGCGCATTGGGGCTATTATAGGCTCTTTTTTGATGCAGGTAATAGTACTGGGCTGGATTGGACTGGGTTGGGGACGGATTCGCACTGCTTGTTGGAGTCTGTTGATCATGAATACCACGGTCTTATTTATGGCCGGGGGCTTATTGATGACCACGGACAACCCTTTGCTTTTATGTTGGATTGGAGCCCTGGTCTGCTTTGGTTGGGCCATAAGCACGGGCTCCTGGCCTGCCTTTATAGGGCTTGGGCTTTGTCTGGCTTTGGGTATTATGGCCAAATACACCATGCTCCTGTTTATTCCTCTGGCTTTGGTGGCTGCGGCATGGATTCACAAAGGCCAGACCTTGCCCCAAGGATTTTGGTTGCGATTGGTCAAGACATTGGGAGTGGGAGGTCTTGTGGGCGTGCTGCCCATTTTCGTCTGGAATGCCAGCAATAGTTGGGTCGGCTTCAAACATGTTCTGTATCGAGGAGCCATGGCTGGAGACAAGGCTCAGGTATTTTTTACCTGGAAGCACTTTCCCGAGTACGTGGGCGGACAATGGGGAGTTTTAACGCCATGGTGGTTTGTGTTTATTATCCTTGGTGCTTGGCTGGTGACGCGTCAATTGCTTAGTCAATCGGAAAATCTCTCCTGGCCCTGGCTTGAGCGTAGTCAGGCTATAATTTTGGTGGTCTTTTTTTGGCCAGTATGGCTATTTTTTCTTTTTTGGAGTGTGCATGCCAAGGTTGAGGCCAATTGGTCTGCTGTTGCCTATCCCACAGGCATGCTTCTGGGGGCTTTAGCCTGGGAACGTTTTTTTCACAAAGATGTGCGCTCAAAATGGAGGCTTGTTTGGCCAAGCTTGGCTGCTGTAGTCTTTATTCTTTTGCATTTGCAAAGTGTTCTTCCTTTTGATGGCCGAAAAAACCCTATGTACCGCTTGCGAGGCTGGAGTGAGCTGGGACAACAGGTACAATTATTGATGGATGAAGAATTGGATGGTGGGCAGCATACCTTTATATTTAGTGAACAATATGGCCTTACTGCGGCCTTGTCTTTTTATGTGCCCGGACAAAAGCGTGCCTTTTGTATCTCTGGTGATCGGAAAATGAACCAGTACGATCTGTGGCCAGGTCCAGATCAAGCAATGACAACAGCAATTTTTGTGGTCAAAGGGGAGAAGAAGTCTGTCTCAGGCCGGATAAGCCAGCTTTTTGAAGAGGTAGATGAGCCAATAGTCGTGCCTACTCGTCAGGGAAAGCGTGAAGGGCAAACTTTTACTCTTTTTGTTTGTCGGGGGTTTAATGGACAATGGCCCACACAAGAAGGAGAAACATTTTAGGAGCTAAGGATGAACATCTTCAGCTAAAATTTTCCATGTATTTTGAGGGCCAGGGTGAAAAAGAAATTTTCGAGCAGGCCCTTGTGCCTTGGTCTGGAGAACAGCAATACCCTGGGAGGTGATCTCTAAAGTCATGGCCCCAGCAAAAGGATTGGCTGTGGCGGCCATTTCTTGTTGTAACCTTTGGGTAATGGCTTTTTTACCCGTGTCTGCACCCCGCACTGCTCCTTGGGCATAGATACGCATAATATGGTGCAGCTTTTTTTCAGCCCACCATTGTTCTGCTTGGCGTAACGTATCTTGAATTTCCTGTTCCACCATCTCTTTGTAGCTAGGCATATATACGTCTTGGCTATCTTGGCCCTGGGGAACCCATTCTTCGCCGACAATGACCCAGTGTTTTTCCTTTTGCATCCAATATAAACGGCGATATCCTGAAACGTCCATAGGCATGGTGTGTTGGATAAAGGCACTGACCATATATTCAGGTCCTTCCACAATGTGCAGATCGCGTACTCGTAGATCTATCCAGGTTGAGTGTGCTTTTTTTTGATCCAATTCTTGCTGAAGATAGGTGTCCACATGCTGACCAGAGGAGAGCAGGAAACGTTGGGGGTCATATAGACGAGTTAGGAAATTTTTCCCTTGGTTCCAGGCCTGGGCCCAGGCTCGTGTACCAGCTGCAATTTCAGCGACAGCTCGTGATGGGGTGGCGTTAGAGCAGACAAGGTTTTGGCTAATAATTATGGGTGTGGTGTGGAGGAAGACATGGTCATCCAAGTGATCCACCTCCGCATTGTGCAAACTGATACAACCTCTGGTCATTTTAGGTGTTAGGGGTATTCCACGGCCATGAATCCAGATCCCGGAGCCTGTTTTATTGCGCACACGATCCACGGGATTAGGGTAGTTTAAGGGGAAAGCTGTATTGCCGTACTCAAAAAAATCCAGACCAGAATTTATTTTATCAACAATAAAATACACCCCCTCGGGTGTTTTAAGATCTCCTTTTTTTACTTTATCGCCATCTTTTTGACCTGTGGAACAAATAAGCGTCCGCCAGGGGCTTAAAGGGTGATCTGGGTCTTGAGAATTGACGAGATAGGCCTGTTGCAGGGACTTATCCACAGCAAAAAAAGAGGGCAGGTAATTGTGTGCAGACAGGTGGGCGGTCCATCCTTGGGCCCAAGAAGACAGTGGCAGCACAAGACCAATAAGCAACAGGAAAAAAATAAATCCACGCATAGGGAGCTAAAAAGAGGATGGGGCTAGGTTAGTTCTTGGCCAGGGTGACTAACTCGTGGCGGGTGAAAATGCTTTGCAGGGAAAAGCCTGCGTTTTTTAAATTCTCACGTCCACCTTGTTCCCGATCCAAAACACCCATGATGGCTATGATATTGAGTTGTTGTTCCTGGACACGTTCAATGGCCTTGATCAGCGTTCCACCAGTGGTGATGACATCTTCCAGCAAACAGACATTTTGACCGGGTTTGAAATTATTTAACCCTTCCAAATATTGGTTTGTCCCATGGCCTTTGGGCTGTTTACGGATAATAAATCCAGGCAGAGGAGTACCCTCGATATAGGATACCACGGTAACGGCTGAAACCAGGGGGTCTGCCCCCAGGGTCATGCCTCCCACTCCCTGGATATTTTCTTGGGCCAAAATCATATTCAAAAAAAGTTTACCAATGAGCCACGATCCTTCGGGATGCAGGGCAGTATGTTTACAATCAAAATAATAGTCACTTTTTTGGCCTGAGGTCAGGGTAAAATCACCTTCAAGGTATGATTTTTCAATGAGCAATTTTGCCAGACGTTTTTTTAGAACTATCATGGGTTATCCTGTAAAAACGCGAGAAAAAATAGTTTGTTCATGCCGCAAATAGTATTGCAGATCAAAAATCTGGTCCAGAACTTCAGGCTGCAAAAGGGCAGCAATGGCTTTGTTGGAGCGTATTGCCTCTTCAAAGGAAGTACGTTCCTGCCAGCAGCGCATGGCCACGGCTTGGACCATTTCATAGGCCTTTTGGCGTTCCAGTCCCTGATCCACCAAGGCTAAAAGTACCCGTTGGGAGAAGAAAAGACCATGGGAGCTCATGAGATTTCGCTGCATATTTTCAGGGATGATGCGCAGTGTACCAAGGAGCCCATTTAAGCGCTGGAGCATGTAATTTACCAAAATGGTTGAGTCAGGCATAATCACCCGTTCTACTGAAGAATGGCTGATATCGCGTTCGTGCCATAAAGCCATGTTCTCCAGGGCAGCCATGGCATTGGTGCGTACCAGTCGAGAAAGACCGGTCAGGTTTTCAGCAGAAATGGGATTTTTCTTGTGAGGCATGGCCGAGGATCCCTTTTGGCCTTTACCAAAGCCCTCTTCAACCTCCAAAACTTCTGTGCGTTGCAAATGGCGCAACTCTACACACAAACGTTCAATTCCTCCGGCAATAAGGGCCAAGGAGGTAAAGTATTGAGCGTACCGGTCACGTTGGATAACCTGGGTGGAAATGGGGTCAACGTTCAGGCCCAAGATGGTCAGGGCTCGTTTTTCCAATTCTGGTTCCAATTGTGCGTATGTGCCCACAGCTCCTGAAATCTTGCCAAAGCGGATGTTTTCCAGGGCTTCAGCCCAACGGATGCGATGGCGGTGAAATTCAGCATAAAATCCTGCCAATTTTAGGCCAAAGCTGGTGGGTTCAGCATGAATGCCATGGGTCCGCCCCATACATAATTGACCCGCATGTTGTTGAGCCATGCTTTTAAGGGTAGCGAGCAAGACATCCAGGTCAGCCAAAATGATCTGCCCAGCCCTGGTTAAGAGCACGGCATTGGCTGTGTCCACAATATCTGAGGAAGTGCATCCCAGGTGGATATAGCGAGAGGATGGTCCGACCTTTTCTTCTACAGCAGTCAAAAAGGCGATAACGTCATGCTTTGTTGTTTCTTCCAGCTTAAGAATGCGGTCCAGATCAAAGTCAGCTTTGGCCCGGATGTTTTCCATGTCCTGGGTGGGAATAACCTGCATGGCATGCCAGCCCTCACAAATAGCCAGTTCAACTTCCAGCCAGACTCGAAATTTATTTTCCAGGGTCCACAACGTACCCATTTCTTTGCGTGTATAGCGATCAATCATGTTTTTAGGGGTTAAAGTTTTTGGGTGGTATTAAAAATAAAGGCAGCTTAAGCTGCCTTTATTAGGACGCTGTAGATGTGGATGTGTCTGATGTGGTTGCGGCAGGAGTTGCTTCAGTGCGAGTACTTTCAGCACTTGGTTTTTGACCATTGCTTCCACTGTCTTTGCTATAGCCCGATGCATACCAACCTCCACCTTTAAGGACAAAAGAGGTGTTGGACATGAGCCGCTGGGCTGTGCCACCACATACCGGACAGGTTTTTTCCCGGTCCTGAAAATCTTTTTGCCATTCTTCAAAAATTTGCAGGCAATCTTCACAACTATATTCATAAATAGGCATGATTATCTCCTGAAATTTTATTTTTTTGCAGCCGCCTTGGCTTCACGAATACGCTCTTTGAGGCGCTCCATGCGGCGTTTACGACGGCGGTCCAACTCTTTTTTACGTTCAATTTTTTTCTGAGCCACTATATTCCTCCAAAATTATTAGTAATAACCAATGTAAAAGAGCTTCTTTATAATAGCTCTGCTTCCTTTGTCCAGTCCAGAACTGCTAAATTAATTGCAAGATATATTCCCGTTCTCCTAAGCCCAGGTTTTGGGCATATTCCAAAAGATATTGCCCTTGAACGTGATCATGTACAGCTGCAAATTTATCCTGTCCTGGTTTCAGTCCTGGTGGCAATGCGCTGGGGTATAGCGGTAAGGCCGCATTGACTAAATCAAAGCACGCCTGGTCCAGGGCTACAGGGTCCCAAGAGGCCAACAGACCCAAGTCTGGACAAATGGGAGCATCAGAAAATCCAGTACAATCACAACCAGGACTTACCTGTTGGATAAAGGATAGGTGCAGGCTCGGACGAGGTCGGCTTAAGATGGTTGCCGCAGCATATTCAGCCATACGCTCCAAAAAAGTATTGATGTCCACACGCCAATCCACTTCCAGGCCTTGTGAAGTACAAGCTAAAAAGCAGGCTGCACAGCCGACACATTTATCTCGATCAATCTGTATTTTTTTTTGGGCATCCAAATAGAGTGCTCCAGGACTACACACAGCCACACATTGACCACAGCCTGTACAATGGTCAGGATGAAGGGTGGGACCCAGGCCGCAATGCTGTTGCATTTTACCCCGTCGTGTGGCGCAGCCCATGCCAATATTTTTTATGGCCCCACCAAAGCCTGATAAATCATGCCCCTTGAAATGACTGACCGTAATGAGCACATCAGCATCCACAATATCTCCTGCGATATAGGCCTCATCAAAGTGGCGTCCAGAACAGGGAATGGTCCGTTCATGGCCGCTTTTAAGACCATCGGCAATAATTACAGGAGCACCCAAAATATTGGGGTCAAAACCATGTCTGGCTGCTTGCAGACCGTGGGATGCTGATTCACCACGTTGCCCAACATAAAGGGTGTTGGTGTCGGTTAAAAAAGGTTTGCCCCCACATTTTCTAATAAAGGTCAAAAGAGGCATGAGTTGTAACGGCCGAATATGACCGGTACCTCCTCCCTCTCCAAAGTGGAGCTTAATGGCGGTTAAATCTCCAGACCTGAGCTCAGCACCCAAGCCGACGTGTTTGAGCAGGCGTTTGATCTTGAGATCAAAAGGCGCCTTGCGGGAGGTCCGTAAATTCCAAAAATAAACTGGCTTGGTCATTGTGTTTATTCCGCAGGGATGGGTTCTTGGGCTTCCGTAAGAAAAAAACGCCCTTCCTGAATCCAGCGTTTGAGTTCTTCAGCGACTTCCAAAGACATGGTGTAACTGGTTAATGGTGTGGTGGGCACCTCTTTGCCCTCAATATGTATGGTGCCTTTTTTGAGCTGGTCAAAACTGACATGGCCATAGGGTGAGGGCTGACCATTGGGGTAGTCTTCGCCGTAATCAGCGATGGGTACCTGGATATCGCTGTCAGCCACACCGGTGAACCAGGCCATTTCCTCATTGAGAATGGGAATGGGAATGCCCAGTCCTACAGCCAGGGAACATCCATAGCCCACAATACTGACTCCACGTAAATAGCGGGGATGCATGCCTTTTAAGTCTCCTTTGACCATCAAGGTGCCTGATGCTGAAAGGGGCAGGCCACGTTCCGTACGCTTGGGATTAGGGACATGTTGGGTACCCTGTCCAATGACATGTCCTACTCCGCCCCCAAGAAAAATTTTCGTGCCCAAACCTATGGTTTTAAAATACGGGTCATTGAAAAGGGGACTGAGTTCACCAGCTGTGGCATAATTGGCGTTGCCTATTTTGGATTTTAAGGGTCCCATATAGGTATATTTCAATTTGTTGGTTTTATTGATGGCACAATTATAATTTTGATAGCTATTGCGAGGATTAAGCAAGATGGCATCGCGCAGTTCATGTATGGAAATGTTTTTTTCAATGGCCTTACGCGGGTAGCAGTCAGTGCCATAGGCTTCTGCCTTGAGGTGGATACGTTTACCTTTGACCAAATCTTCAATAACATGACCGCCGCCATATTGAAATTGGCCAGGGTAGACCTTGTTTAAGGGATCCTCTTCTGTGGGCTCTGTTGCTCCAAGATAGGAGTCCACAGCAGCCAAGCCTGCATAACATGGCACGCCATTGAGCCAAACTTTGGACGTTTTTATGGTCGGTGGTTGTTGTCCGATATTAAAGAGCAGACCTGAGGAGCACATGGGCGAAAAAGTACCGGTTGTGACCACGTCTACATGGCGAGCAGCCTTGACCTTGCCTTCCTTGCGCACTAGTCTGGTCATCTCACTGGCATTTAAAATTACTGCTTTTCCCTGTCGAATTTTTTCATTAATTTCAGCAATGGTTTTGTGAACCGTAAATGTACTACTCATGGATATCCTCCAAAAAATAACGAATCTTAAGCGATCCTCGTAAGGTCATGCTTGCTTTGTTTGGCCCAGTAAATCAACCCCAAGTACCAGCCCCTATAAAAAATTTGTGAACACAGATCATATTTACAAGGCCTTGCAACACTCCTTTAGTGTCACGGAACTGGACAGGTGGTATCCTTCCTTGGACCTCACTATACAAAACAAGGTGCTGCATGTCTGTTTTCCCCACCGCTATTTTGAAGACTGGTTTGCTCTCCATGCGCGCCAGAATTTTGAGCAAGCTTTAGCCGAAACGGTGTCCAGGATAGAGTATACATGTAGAACTGACGGTCTCAAGCAGCCTGCCCAAAGAAAATTTCACCAAAAACCAACGTTTCCTTTTGGCGCGGAGTTTGTTTTTGATAATTTTTTGGTCAATGAAAAAAATTTTTTCCCTGTAGCCTCTGCGCAGCAAGTAGCCGACAATAAAGAAATTCAATACAATCCTTTGGTTCTTTGTGGCCAAAGTGGCTCGGGCAAGTCTTTTTTACTCCGTGCTATTGCCAATAGTAAAAGTGCGCAGATCCAAAGTGGGGTTTTTGTTATTGGCATGGAGGATTTGCATCAATTATACGCAACGCGTGGTGATGCCCGAACATATTTATTGTCCATGCAGTTTTTAGCTGTGGATGACCTGCAAGATATTGTTAAATATCCCTATCTGCAAGATGAGTTGATTACCCTGTTTGACCACTATCATGGTTATGGTAAGCAAATGGTCTTTGGTTGTGCTGATACAATGGGCAAGCTCAATGTGTTTACTCCCAAGTTAAAATTTCGTCTGGAGTGGGGGCTTATTGTCCATTTAAAAGCTCCAGACCTGGATATTCGTTCTCAATTTATCCAGGTGAAATGCCAAGAGCGAGGGCTGGAGCTTTCCAAAAATCGTATCTTATACTTGGCCCAACGCTGTAGTGATTTGCGTAACTTGGAAGGGTGTTTGCACAGGCTGTCGGCATATCAAGAGTTGGTGCAAGACCAAATTTCTGATGCTGATTTTAATTTTATTTTTAGCAGCCTTGATGCCCGACCTGCTGTACCCGTTACCATTGACCGCATTATGGACACGGTGTGTGATCAGTTTTCATTGACCAAAGAAGAATTGATTTCCACAAGTCGTAAGCAAAAGCATGTGTTTGCTCGGCAGATTGCCATGTACCTGTGTCGCAAGCTGCTTGGCTTGTCTTTTCCTGAGTTGGGGCGCGTTTTTGGGGGCAAGGATCATTCCACAGCCCTTTACAGCTATAGAAAAGTTGAGCAATTGCGAAATACAGATAAAAATGTCAAAATCATGTTGCAAACGTTGTCTGACACATGCTTGAGAATGAACAAAATACGGGGCGCGTGAGGGCGATCCCAGGGAGTCGGTTATGTTTTTAAAAGTACGCAAAGAAAATATTATTGACGGGTTGATGAAGGCCTCGGGAATTATTCCCTCCAAAACCGGTGCTGCGTATTTACGCACGATCTGGCTTAAGGGTGAAGGCGATATGCTGTCTATTTTGGCTACAGATTCCAGCATAGAATTTGTGGGCAGCTATCCCGCAGTTATTAGCGAGGGTGGCCTGGTAGGCGTATCTGGGAGAAAATTTTCAGAATTGATGCGCAAGATGCCGCCTGGAGAAATTACTTTAAAAGTAGATGCATCAGGTAAGCATCTACATATCGAGCAGGGCCGTCGAAAATATAAATTACCGACCAATGAATCTTCCTGGTTTCAGGAATTTACTCCTTTTCCAGAGAACAATGCGGTATTGTGGTCAGGTGACTTTTTCAGGGAAGTCATTGATCGCATATCTTTTTGTATCGCTGACGACGAAGAATTGGGATATATGAATTGTATTAAATTTTCTCCAGCTGAAGAAGACGATGTCGAGGTCTGCGGGCTCAATGGTCATCAGTTTGGGTTGCTTCGTTTTGCCAATGCAGAGATTCGAGCTATCCTTGGCCAGGATGGATTTCTTGTGTCCAAGCGCTATCTCATGGAAATGCGAAAATGGCTGACCAGTGCTGAGATAGAAATCAGTCTGTCTGATAAGCGTTTATTTTTACGAACAGAAAATCAAAAAGAAATTTTCAGCTTGCCCCTCAAATCCATTGTCTTTTCAGATTATCGTAACTTTATTAATCAGTATAAAGATCAATTTGCATCTTCCTTGATTGTGGATCGTCACGAGTTAACCGATGCCCTGGATCGGATTTTTATTTTTAATACTGAAGCAAATAAAGCCACTTTTTTTGATTTTGCTTCTGAGGAATTGTCTTTATCCTGTCAGGGTCAGGATTTGGGAGAGGGAAAAGAACAAATTGGAGCGCAATTCTCTGGTGAACTCAAGCAGATTGCCTTAACCACCAAGGGAATTTTGGATATTACTTCACATTTTGTTTCTGACTCCCTGACCTTTGATTTTGTAGGTCCAGCAGCACCTTGCCGTATTACAGGTAAAGATGACCCGCATTACATGGTTTTTACCATGCCTCTGGAAATTTCGGAAAATATATACTACAACGAAGAGAGTATGTAATTTTCCTTGTAAGAATCTGGACGAGAGTATAACATTATAAACGCTCAAAAGAAATCAGGATCTTTTTTGGGATTTCATTATTAATCTGTGTAAAAAATAAATTTGGAATTGTATGTCTCAATCATCATCGTATACTGCGGATAATATCACTGTTCTTGAAGGCTTGGCTGCAGTGCGAATGCGCCCAGCCATGTATATTGGATCAACCAATATCAACGGTTTGCACCACCTTGTCTATGAAGTCATAGATAATGCCATTGATGAAGCTGTCGCTGGATATTGTGACCATATTAAGGTCACAATTCATCTGGATAGCTCTGTGTCTATCGTAGATAATGGACGCGGTATTCCAGTGGATATGCATCACAAGGAAAATAAGCCTGCCTTGGAAGTGGTCATGACGGTACTGCATGCTGGCGGCAAGTTTGATAATGACAGCTACAAGGTTTCCGGTGGGCTTCACGGAGTAGGTGTTTCTGTGGTCAATGCCTTGTCCGAGACCATGGAAGTAACCGTCAGCCGAGGTGGGTATCGCCATCATCAGCGTTATAGTCGAGGTATTCCCCAGGGACCACTGGCTATTATTGGTGAGACAGACAAAACGGGCACTTTGGTTCGCTTTCGTCCTGATGAACAGATTTTTGAGGAATTGGATTTTGACTATGATGTGTTGGCCAAGCGTTTTGAGGAATTGGCTTACCTGAACTCAGGCATCAAAATTGAGTTTTTTGATGAAAAGTCACAAAATCGTGATGTTTTCAAATATGACGGTGGGTTACCTCTTTTTATCAAAAATAAGAACCAAGATAATGGCATCCATAAAATTGTTGGTGCAAGTGGAGAAATAGAAGGTGTAAGTATTGACTTTGCTTTGCAATATACGGCTGGGTACAAGGAAAATATGTTCACCTTTGCCAATAATATTCGTACCAAGGAAGGGGGCACCCATTTACAAGGATTTAAGACCGCGCTGACCAGGGCTATTAATACTTATATTCAAAATAGTACTGATTTACCCAAAAAGCTGAAACAAAAGGTTTCAGGTGATGATGTTCGTGAAGGTTTGACCGGTATTATTAGTGTCAAGATTCCCAATCCACAGTTTGAAGGGCAAACCAAGACCAAATTGGGCAACTCCGAGGTGGCTGGCTATGTGGCCACTGTGGTCTATGAAAAGCTGAGTGAGTTTTTTGGTGAAAATCCCAAAGACATTCGATTAATTATTGAAAAAGTCATTGATGCTGCCCGGGCTCGAGATGCAGCCCGGCGTGCCCGTGATTTGGTCCGCCGTAAGGGAGCGTTATCTGATAATGCCCTGCCAGGAAAATTGGCTGATTGTCAGACCAAGGATCCAGCAGAAAGTGAAGTGTTTATTGTGGAAGGAGATTCTGCTGGTGGTTCGGCCAAACAAGGTCGTAACCCCAAGTATCAGGCCATTTTGCCCTTGCGCGGTAAAATTTTGAATGTGGAAAAGACTCGTTTTGACAAGATGTTGCAAAACAGAGAAATCAAGGCCCTGATCACGGCCATGGGAGCTGGTATTGGTGAAGATGATGTGGACCTTAATCGGCTACGCTATCACAAGATTATCATTATGACTGACGCTGATGTGGATGGGGCACATATCCGGACTCTGCTGTTGACCTTCTTTTTCAGACATTACGAAGAGCTTATTCAACAGGGCTATTTATATATTGCCCAGCCACCTCTGTATCGGGTGCATAAAGGATCCTTTGAACGCTATATCAAAGATGAAGATGAGATGCGCCAGTTTCTGATCCAGCGTGCCTCTGAGGAAGTGAGCATTGTTACTGCTGACGGCTCCACAGTGCAGGGTGAGAGCCTCATTGCCGTGCTGGAAAATATAGTTGCTTTTCAGGATGTGGTTATGGATGTGGCCAACATGGGTATTGCAGACTCCTTGTTCATACCTCTGATTGACTATCCAGTTGAATTATCGGCTGAAAGTTTGCGTCTTAATGGCCTTGATCAGAATTTTATGGCCTATATGGCCACGGCTGGGTATGATCTGGAATTACTTTACGAGCATGATGAACCCCAAAATGGTGAGGCATTGGATAGCGAAGCCCGCTGTTATCTACGGTTTACAGATATGAATAATCGTATTTTGCGCCTGGCTGTGGAGTTTTTTAATTCCAAACGTTACCGACAGGCTGTGGAACTTCGCTCTACAATTTATGCTCAGCTGATGGAGCCACCTTGGACCATTACCCATAAAGATGTGGAAACTCCCGTGACTTCACCTTTTGCCTTGCTGCAACAAGCGTTAGATATTGCGCAAAAGGGTGTCAGCATGCAGCGCTACAAGGGTTTGGGCGAGATGAACCCTGAGCAATTATGGAGTACAACCATGAACCCCGAGGCGCGTACTTTACTCCAGGTGAGCGTTGAAGATGCTGTGGAAGCAGATGACCTGTTTACCAAGCTCATGGGGGACAAGGTTGAGCCACGTCGTGAATTTATTGAACGTAACGCTCTTTTGGTTACTGAACTTGATATTTAATCCGTGTTTTTTAATATATTATTGAGGTAGATGTGTCCAACATCAGCATAGAAAAAGAACTCCAAAGATCCTACCTGGAATATTCTCTAAGTGTTATTATTGGCCGGGCCATTCCTGATGTACGAGATGGTTTAAAGCCTGTGCATCGGCGTATTTTGTTTGCCATGCACGAATTGGGTAATGCCTACAACCGAGCCTACAAAAAATCGGCTCGCGTGGTAGGTGATGTTATTGGTAAATATCATCCCCATGGTGACTCCGCAGTGTATGATGCTTTGGTGCGCATGGCCCAAGATTTTAATATGCGTGATCCTCTGGTGGATGGCCAGGGTAACTTTGGCTCCATTGACGGCGATGCTGCGGCAGCCATGCGTTATACCGAAGTACGTATGTCGCGTCTGGCCAGTGCCTTTTTGGCTGATATTGAAAAGGATACCGTAGAGTTTCGTGATAATTACGATAACTCTTTACAAGAACCTACAGTGCTACCCACCAAGGTACCCAATCTTTTGGTCAATGGATCTTCGGGTATTGCTGTGGGCATGGCCACCAATATTCCGCCCCATAATTTGGGTGAAGTGGTGGATGGTACTTTGCGTCTTCTTGATGCCCCAGATATTTCCATTGATGAACTCATGGATTCTATCCAGGCCCCTGATTTTCCCACTGGGGCGTTATTGTATGGTCGTGCAGGGATCAAAGAAGCCTATCATACCGGGCGTGGATCTGTGCGTATTCGTTCACGTATTGAGGTGGAAAAACGCAAAGGGGATCTTGAAGCTATTGTGGTCAAGGAGATCCCCTATGCTGTAAATAAATCCAACCTGGTTGAAAGAATTGCCCTGCTGGTCAATGAGCGCAAGATTGAGGGTATTTCTGACTTGCGTGATGAGTCTGACATGAAAGGCATCCGCATTGTGATGGATTTAAAACGGGGTGTTTTTTCAGAAGTCGTCATTAATCAGCTTTTTAAATACACCGCTCTGGAATCCAGTTTTGGTATTAATATGATGGCTGTGGTCAATAATCGGCCCCAACTCCTCAATTTAAAACAAACTTTAGAATATTTTTTGGATTATCGACGTGAAGTAGTTATTCGGCGTTCCCGCTTTGATCTGAATAAAGCGCAGCACCGGGCCCATATTCTGGAAGGATTGCGTATTGCCCTGGATTTTATTGATGAAGTGGTCGCCTTGATCCGTGCCTCCAAAACTCCGGCTGAAGCCAAGGAACGTCTTAAAGAACGATTTGGGCTCACGGATATTCAAGCCCAGGCTATTTTAGATATGCGCTTACAGCGTCTGACCAATCTGGAGCGGGAAAAACTACAAGAAGAATATGCAGAACTCTTGAAAACCATTGAATATCTGACCAGTATCATTGAAAACCCAGAAGTGTTGAAATCTGTTATTCGTCAGGAACTGGAAGAATTGCGGGATACCTTTTCCACGCCACGCAAGTCGGTTCTGCTGGAATATGACCCCGGCAGCATTGATATTGAAGACATCATCCCCGATGAGCCCGTGGTGATTACCTTGTCGCGTAATGGCTATTTAAAGCGTACCAGTCTGGATAATTATCGCCAGCAACGTCGGGGTGGTACAGGTATTACTGGTGTGCAGGTAGCTGAGGAAGATTTTATCACTTCCATTTTGACCACGTCCAATCATCAATTTATGAATCTGTTCACCAACAAGGGAAAAATGTATCAGATTAAGGTCCATCAAATTCCAGAAGGAGGCCGAACAGCTCGAGGCAGACATGTGGCCAATATCTTGCCCCTGGATAGCAATGAATATATTGCTGCGGCCATGACCAGTCGGGATGTGGACCATGAAAATTATTATTTTTTCTACACTCGCCAAGGGGTGGTGAAGCGTAGTTCCATTGATCTGTACCGCAATATTCGTACTGTAGGTCTTATTGCCTTGGGTTTACGTGAAGGTGATGAACTTATCGGTGTCAGTGAAGTGGAAAGTGATGATGAAATGGTGTTGGTCACCAATGATGGCTATTCCATTCGTTTTGCCTGTTCCGAAGTGCGGGCCATGGGGCGTCAGGCCACAGGTGTCAAGGGTATTGCTTTACGCAAGGGAGATCAGGTCGTGGCAGGAGTGGTCATTGCCAAGGATTCAGCGCAGGAATTGCTTACTGTGGCTGAAAATGGCTATGGTAAACGCACTCAAGTGGAACATTTTCGTGCTCAATCCCGTGGTGGCAAAGGTATTATCAACATGCGCATCACCCCCAAAACAGGGAAAGTGGTCGGAGCCATGATGGTTCTCCCCACTGATGAACTCATTTTGCTCACTTCTGGCAGCAAGATTATTCGTATTGGCATTGATAGTATTAGCCTGGTTGGTCGAGCAACCCAGGGGGTTCGCTTAGTGCGTCTGGAAGATGACCAAACAGTGGTGTGTTTTGATCATGTACCCACAGATGCCTTGGACAATATTTCTGTGGGCCATGCAGAGTAAAACAGACAATTTTGCAGGAGAGCCAGATGAAAGATTCTCTTGTGGTTTCCACCAAGCCAAGGTTTCCTCTGGTCAGGACTGGACGCCAGAAAAGGGCTGGTGTACATATACTGACCATGAAACGAAAATGGCAATGGGTATAAGAATAGCAGGGATCGGGTAATATGCCTGGTCCCTTTTTTTTGGTTAATATTCTAGAAAGTTCCTAAAACATGAGGCTGATTATGCATTGGCGACATAAAGATCTTTTGGAAATTTCCCAATTGACCCCAGAGGAAATCACCCATGTTTTTACCACTGCAGCTCGATTTGTGGAAGTAAATCAGCGTCCGGTCAAGAAAGTTCCTGTGTTGAAAGGAAAAAGTGTTGTGCTTTTTTTCAGCGAACCCTCCACGCGAACCAAGACCTCTTTTGATATTGCTGGTAAGCGCCTTTCGGCTGATACCTTTAGTCTGGCTAAATCTGGCAGTGCCTTGCAAAAGGGGGAAAGCTTGAATGATACTGCCCTTACCCTGGAGGCCATGAGCCCGGATGCCATTGTCATTCGCCATGAGCATAGTGGTGCAGCACGGTTTTTGGCTGAACGCCTTCAGTGTTCCATTATCAATGCCGGCGATGGTTGGCATGCCCATCCAACCCAGGCTTTATTGGATGGTTTTACCCTGTATCAAATTTGGGGGTCCTTTACAGGCAAAACGATCTGTATTTTAGGGGATATTGCCCATAGCCGTGTGGCCAGATCAGACGTCGAGCTTTTAACCATGCTTGGTGCCAAGGTGCGGGTGTGCGCTCCACGCACCTTGTTGCCACCAGCCGTTTTGACTTGGCCGGTAGAGGTTTTTAATGACGTGAGCCAAGGATGCAAGGATGTGGACGCCATTATTTGTCTCCGGCTTCAGTTAGAACGGCAACAAGCTGGCCTGTTGCCAGACTTGCGCGAGTACGCGGCCATTTGGGGATTGGCTCCCAGGCACGTGGCCCAGGCTGCTTGTGATGTAAAAATTATGCATCCTGGGCCTATAAATCGAGGTTTGGAAATTGCCTCAGAGCTTGCCGATAGCCATGCCAGCCTCATTTTGGACCAAGTCAATGCAGGGGTTGCTGTGCGTATGACCCTTTTGCATCTTTATCTGACGCGAAGCCGGGTGCTGGCGTAAAAAGGTGTGGCAGCCCTTGTTGTTCATGGTTGGGATTTTTTGATTTATGCCATCATGGCAGGGAGTAGATCATGGCGCATTTTGATTTAGTGGTTCATAATGTATCCTGGCAGGATGAAGTATATGACATCCTGGTCAGGGATGGCCGAATCGTGGAATTGGCTCAAGCTGGCTCATCTACTCAAGCCTCAAGAACCCTTGATGGAGAAGGACTGGTCGTACTTCCCAGTCTTATTGATGCGCATGTTCATCTGCGTGAGCCAGGGCAAGAATACAAAGAAGACATTGCCTCTGGACTCACTGCAGCCGCACACGGTGGTTTTGGACAGGTCATGGCCATGGCCAATACCAGTCCAGTCAATGACAATGCTTCCGTGACCCGGTTTATGCTCGACAAGGGAGCTCAGGCCTTTCCTTATGGACCGTGGGTGCGACCTGTGGGTGCGTTGACCATGGGGCTTTTGGGGCAGGAATTGGCTCCAGCTGGGGAACTGGCTCAAGCTGGTTGTGTGGCCATATCCAATGATGGCCTCCCTGTGACCAGTACCGAATTATTTCGTCGTGGCATGGAATACGCAGCTGATTTTGGGCTCAAGGTCATTGATCATTGTGAGGATCCCTGGCTTGGTCATGGCGGAGTCATGAACGAGGGAGCCATATCGAGCCGATTGGGTCTGAAAGGTATTCCCACTGTATCTGAAACCATTCAGGTGGCCCGAGATATTTTATTGGCAGCATATCTGGATTTGCCTGTTCACTTGGCCCATATTAGCTGCCGCGAATCTGTGGAGCTCATTGCCCAGGCCAAAGAAAAAGGTGTGCCCGTTACTGCTGAAACCTGCCCGCATTATCTGCTTTGGGATGAAACCTGGGTGGTTGAATATAATACCAGCGTGCGCGTTAATCCGCCTCTGCGTACCAGGGACGACGTTTTAGCCTTACGTCAGGCAGTGCGCACTGGAGTTATTGATATTTTGGTTACAGACCATGCGCCTCATGCGGCGCATGAAAAAAATGTCACCTTTGCGGCAGCACCTAATGGAATTTCAGGACTGGATACTGCCTTGGCCCTGACTTGTGAGCTGGTGCGGGCTGGTGAATTGGATTTTATGGATATAGCTCGCTTGTGGGCCTGGAATACAGCAGATATTTTCAGTTTACCTACGTGTAAAATGGGCACAGGCGATCCAGCAGATTTTATCCTGGTGGATCCAGATTTGGCCTGGATAGCTACGGCTGATGCCTTGAAGTCCAAGGGGAAGAATACTCCCTGTCTGGGGCAAGAACTTTCAGGTCGGGTCATGACCCATGTTTTGGGGGGACGGGTTATCCTTAGCCATCAAGATTTTTCGTGATGGGATACAATTGGTAATTTTTTTGTAGTGAGAAGAGCATGGCCAATATCCTGATTGTGGATGATGATTTGAGTTTGCGCGAAGTTTTGGAAATTGCGTTAATCAAGAAGGAACATTCTGTTTGGGCTGCCCCTGACTCTGCCACAGCACTTTCCTTGCTCCATGCCCACAATATGGATTTGATTCTTCTGGATTTACGGCTTGGTCAGGAAAGTGGGATTGATCTTTTGGTGCGTATCCGGGAGGTGTGGACAGACATTCCTGTACTCATGGTGACCGCCTATGCTGACACCAAAAGTGCCATTGCTGCCCTGAAATACGGAGCCAGAGACTATATCCATAAGCCCTTTGACCTGGATGATTTTCTTTTTACAGTGGAGCGTACCCTGGAGACAGCACGTTTGCAGGAAGAAAATATCTGGCTAAAAGGGCAGATTGGTAGGCAATATGAAGAAATTATTGGCCAAAGTAGCCAAATACAATCTGTTTTTGCCCTTATCAAACGCATTGCCCCCACCAATATCAATGTGCTGGTTACAGGGGAGTCTGGCACGGGCAAGGAGCTCGTAGCCCGGGCTATCCACAAGGAAAGCCTGCGTATGTCCAAACCTTTTTTAGCTATTAATTGTGGTGGGTTACCAGAAAACTTGGTAGAAAGTGAACTTTTTGGCTTTCAGAAGGGTGCGTTTACCAGTGCGGACCGCTCCAAAAAAGGACTGTTGTCCATGGCTGAAGGAGGAACACTTTTTTTGGATGAAGTAGGGGAATTGGCCCCGTCAACCCAGGTCAAACTCCTGCGCTATGTTCAGGAAAGATGCTTTATTCCCCTGGGAGGCACAGAAGAGTTGCGCTCGGATGTGCGGATTATTGCAGCCACAAACCGTAATGTGGAACAAAGTGTTGCTGATGGAAATTTTCGGGAAGATTTGTACTATCGATTGAGCGGAGTCAAAGTTGAGCTGCCTCCATTGCGTGAGCGGCGAGATGACATTTTGGCTTTAGCCGAACATTTTCTAGCCAAGGCGTGTCGTTCCCAAAAGCGGTCCATGCGTGGCTTTGATCCTGAAGCCAAGAAAAAGTTGGTAAACTATACGTATCCAGGCAATGTGCGCGAGTTGGAAAATATTATTGAACGGGCTGTGGCCTTGGCTCCCAATGATACCATTGATCCTGACTCTCTGATTATTTATGAAAAAATTCCCACCCAGGATCATGCCAGTGGTGTGCATAAGGTCCTTTCCGGACAGCTGACTTTGGATGAATACCTGGCCGAGCATGAACAAAGAGTCATTGCAGAAGCTCTGCAGCGTTGTAGCGGACATAAGGGACGGGCTGCCGAAATGGTGGGTCTTAATTTTCGACAATTTCGTTATCGCTTGACCAAGCTGGGGGAAAAGGACGATGAATAAGAGTTGTTGTCCGCACAGAATTTGTTTTTTTACTGACCAACACCAACACACCTCAAGGAGTTGTTGATGCCTCAACCTATCAAGGAAGCTGCTTCTATTTGCAAGACCATTATGCGCAATGGTCATGACGCCTATGTCATTAATGCTGCTTTACAGCGTCGCATTCATGAGCTGACCAAGGATTATGAAGTAGAAATATGCGCGGATATAGACTTTGCTGGTTTTAAGGCACTTTTTCCTGAAGCCTTACCTGGTAGTGGTGAAATAACTGCCAGGTTGGAGCAAGGCAAAATTATTTGTCTTGTGCATCCTGTGGACATCGCTGATGCTTCTCACCCGGAAGCCTGTATTGCTAAAATAACAGCCAATATGGTCAATAAACTGGACAAGATTGAAAATTTTTCCATTCATTTGTCCTGCTCATATTTGCCTCGTTCCAAAGATGTGTATGATGGCTTTGAGCAGCTTGCCAGCGGGCAAATCAAGTTTCAGGGTATTGCTGATGAAACCTTAAAGCATGATTATTTGCGGGCAGTCCGGGCTTTACGTTTTTCCGCCAACTATCATTTGCCCATTGAGGAAAATACCTGGCTGTCTATTGTTCGGGCATCACGTAGAATCCTGGATTATGTTTCTGTTTCCGATATTATGGATGAGTGGCGCAAGGTGGAAGCAGAAAATATGTGGCGATTTGCCGAGCTGCTTTTTGACTCCATGATTCTCCATGGACTTTTGCCAGAACAAGCTGCTTTAAGTCGTGTTTACCAAGTTTTTAGCGAAGAGGCTGGGCCAGAGTCGATTTGGAGCCATACGCTCAAGGTCATGCGCCATTATCCAGAGGAACTACCCTATGATTGGTACGGTACTCTGGCCTGTTTTTTTCATGATTGCGGCAAGTTGTACGCCAGTGAACAAGATGATGGCCAGACCACATTTTACCAACACCATCGAGTGGGAGCTAAACTGACGCGTAAAATTTTAAAACGCTTGCGTTTAAATACCGAAGAAGTGGATTTGGTTGTTCATCTGGTGCGCCATCATATGCATTTTCATTTTATGTTGACGGATAAAGGTATTCGACGTTTTAAGGCTTTGGATGAATATCCACGCCTTATTGAGATGGCCAGGGCTGATCTCAAAGCTAAAAATGCTAAATATACGGAATTTAACCATAATATGAAGATGCTTGAGCGGGCAGATATTCGCGAGGAATTGCTGGAACCTCTTTTAAATGGCAAGCAAATTATGGATATTACCGGGATCAAACCAGGACCAGCTGTTGGGCTCATTCGGGACAATTTGCTGCAAGCCCAAATTGCTGGTGATGTGAATACTGTGGAAGAAGCCAAACGCTTTGTGCTGGCCTATAAGGAAAAAGAACAACTTTGATTGGTACTAATCAATCGTGTGGAGCCATCCACCAAGTCAAGGAGCGCAGGGATGCGCTCTTTGTGCCTGTAGCCCATGAACAATATTCTTGAACTACCCTACCAGGAGTTGGAAAAAGTAGTGGCCAATATGGGCCACCAGACCTTTCGTGCCCAGCAATTATGGCAATGGCTGTGGCGCAAGGGGGAACGTAATTTTTCTAGCATGACCAATATTGCCAAGAGTTTTCAAGAACACTTGGCCCAGTTTTGGTCAGTTACCTGGCCCGAGGTTGTGGCTATCCAGTGCAGTCAAGATGGTACAGTGAAGCTGTTGTTGGAGCTAGAGGATGGCTTGCGGGTGGAAACTGTGCTTATTCCGGACAAGGATCGCTACACCCAATGTCTTTCTTGCCAAATTGGTTGTCCCATGGGCTGCACGTTTTGTAGCACAGGGCAAATGGGTTTTGTGCGCAACATGAGTGGTGGGGAAATTGCTGCTCAAGTTTTGGTAGCCAGGGACTATTTGCGTAAGCACCATCTGGCCCAAGAAATAAAAAATCTTGTGTACATGGGCATGGGAGAGCCGCTGCTCAACTGGCCAGAGGTCAAGAAAAGTCTGGATATTCTTTCCCATCCTCAAGGTTTGGAATTTTCCAGGCGGCGCATTACTTTATCCACTTGTGCCCTGCCCGGTAAATTGGCACTCTTTGCTGCTGAAGGCTTGGCCCTTCCAGCAATCTCCTTACACGCTCCAACTCAGGAAATCCGTGAAAAACTCATGCCTGGTGCGGCCAAATGGCCTGTGGAAGAGCTGATCAAGGCATTACAAAAATTTCCCCTTAAACCCAGAGAGCGGGTAACCATTGAGTATATTTTGATTCAAGGCATAAATGATAGTCTGGAGCATGCGCGCCAATTGGTGCGTCTTTTAGCTCATCTCAAATGCAAGATAAATCTTATTGCCTATAATCCAGCTCCAGGCATCAACTATAAGGCCCCAGCCCCCAAGGATGTTCTGGCCTTTGAAGAGTTATTGCGCAGCAAGGGATTTACAGCAACTTTACGCAAGAGCAAAGGGCAAGATATTGCTGCTGCCTGTGGTCAGCTTAAAACCGAGATGGAGCAAGCAGGCAGTCTGAAACCTGATAGGGAATGTTGAATGGATAGACCTGATTTTCAAAAATGTGGTGGATTAGTTCCGGTCATTGCTCAAGATAGAGCCAGCAAAGAAGTACTGATGTTGGCGTATATGAATGAAGAGGCCTGGGAAATGACCTTGCAGACAGGAGAGGTCCATTATTATAGTCGGAGTCGGAACACCCTTTGGCACAAGGGCGGGACATCAGGGCATGTTCAAAAGGTACATGCTATCCGCCTGGATTGTGATCAGGATGCGGTGTTGATTATCATAGAGCAAGTTGGTGGCGCAGCCTGCCATACTGGACGGCAAAGCTGCTTTTATCGTGAACGAGGTGAGCTGGGTGACTGGGTTGATTGTTCACCCATGATTTTTGATCCCAAGGAGGTCTATAAATAATGGCTGATGGAAAACAGCTGCGTATTGGTATTCCCAAAGGTTCTTTGGAAGAAGCAACCATAAAACTTTTTGCCAGGGCTGGGTGGAAGATTACCTCCCATCATCGCAATTATTTCCCAGAGATTAATGATCCAGAATTGACCTGCTCCTTATGTCGGGCTCAAGAAATGGCTCGTTATGTGGAAAGTGGACTTCTGGATGCCGGTTTGACAGGGAAAGACTGGATTTTGGAAAATGAATCCGATGTGGTGGTGGTGGATGACTTAATTTATTCCAAAGTCAGTAATCGCCCGGCCAAGTGGGTTTTGGCTGTGGCCGGAGATTCTCCCTACAAGCGTCCTGAGGATTTGGCCGGAAAAAAGATTGCTACGGAATTTGTGGGATTTAGCCGGCGTTATTTTCAAGAAGCAGGCATTAATGTGGACGTGGAATATTCCTGGGGGGCGACAGAAGCAAAAGTGGTGGAGGGTTTGGTGGATGCTATTGTGGAAATCACGGAAACCGGCACTACGATCAAGGCGCATGGTCTGCGGATTATTGCCGAGTTATTGCAAACCAATACCCAGCTCATTGCCAATAAAAAATCCTGGGAAAATTCCTGGAAACGGGCCAAAATTGAAAATATGAACACTTTGTTACAAGGGGCCCTGCGGGCTGAGAAACTGGTTGCTCTGAAGATGAATGCTCCAGCTGAAGCCGTGGATAAAGTCATGACTCTTTTGCCGAGTATGAATTCACCTACTGTGGCCCATCTTCATAACTCAGATTGGCTGTCCATTGAAACTGTGGTGGAAATTTCCCAGGTGCGGGACTTGGTGCCGCAACTGCAGGCTGTGGGCGCTCAGGACTTTATTGAGTACTCTTTAAACAAGGTAATCTAACAAGTCTGGTGAGGAATACAACTATGAAAACACGTATTGTGCTTTTTATCTGTTGCTTGGCTTTGAGTGCGTGTGTGACGGGGCAGGGGGCAGGCGGTAAGGGACTTTCCAACTTGTCGGCCAAAGAGGTAGATCTTCGTTTGAACCTGGCGGAATCACATATTAATAATCGCCAGCCCCAACTGGCTTTACAAGAACTTTTTATCCTGGAGCCCTCAGCCAAACATTTGTCGCGCTATCATTTTGACTTGGCCATGACCTATATTGGTTTGGATGAATTGGAAAAGGCACGAGACAGTTTTACCAGGGCTGTAGATATTGACACAAACTTTGCTGAAGCCTGGAATAATTTGGGCAAGATTTTGGAAGCACTGAACCGGGATCAGGAAGCAGAGCAGGCATACCTTAAAGCTTTTAATATTTTAACGTATGTGACGCCGGAGTTTGCAGCGTATAATCTCGGCAGGCTGTACCTGCGTCAGGGCCGCATTGCAGAAGCAGAGCAATTTGGACGCAAAGCTTTGGCTCGTAATTGGCGCTATGTTCCAGCTTATACCTTGCTTGCTGATGCTTTTGTTGCTCAAAATCGCATGGAAGAAGCCGAGGCTGTGCTCAAAAGTGGCCTGGAAGCAGATATGAATAGTTATTCCACTATGCTTGCCTTGGCCGAACACCAGGTACGTCTGGGCAAAAACATTGAAGCCTTGGAGATGTTCCAGCGTATTGTTACCCAAAGTCCTCATTCCAATGAAGCCAAAGTGGCCCAGGATTACCTGGAACTCTTGCAATAACCATTTTCAGGATGGGCCACATGTTCTAGGTATTCATCCCTGGATTCATGATTTTGCGGCCTATGGCCTGTGGTCCAGACCGGCTGGCTTGCTGGCCACCTTGGATGGGCTTCGCTTAAGGGGAGCCCATGTTGCTTTGATGGACTGCCTGGATCAAACTTGGTCTGATATTTCCTGGCCCAAGGCTCGTCCCACGGGCCAGGGGCCTTACCTGAAAACTTCCATTGCCAAACCAGCAATTTTTAAAGGTGTGCCCCGGCAATTCAGTCGCTATGGGCATGATCCTGCTGTTGTGCGTGACGCCTTGCGTGCTCTTGCTCCGATTCCAGATCTCGTTTTGATTACCACCATCATGACCTATTGGTATCCAGGGGCTGTGGAGGCCATAACCATGGTCCGTGAGTTGTGGCCCCAAGTCCCCATTGTTCTTGGGGGAGTGTATGCCAGCCTCTGCCCTGAACATGCCCAAACTTTGGGCGCAGATTATGTCTTGGGCGGAAATTTTGAAGATCCAGAAAACTGGGATAAAATATGGGGCCTAGTGGGCTTGATCCCACCAAGCAGACCACCCAATGCTGGTCTTCATCTGGCCTTGGATCTTTATGCTGCTCCCAAGTTTTCTGTTATTCTTGGTTCCAGGGGTTGTCCTTTTCGCTGTGCCTATTGTGCCAGTCACAAATTGTATCCTGGTTTTCGTCAAATTTCTTTTGACGCTCTTGTGCACACAATCCAGGCAGAATACAGCCGGGGTGTGCGAGATTTTGTTTTTTATGATGACGCCTTATTGATTCAGCCTGAGAATTGGCTATGGCCGCTTTTGGACTGGTTTGCGGGCAAAGACGTGCGCCTGCATACACCCAATGCCATGCATGCTCGCTATCTCACGCCTGATGTGTGTCGTCGATTCAAGAGAGCTGGAGTGCATACTATCCGCCTGGGCCTGGAGACAGAAGATTTTGAACATCGAAGGGATAGCAAGTTATCCCGAGAAGAATGGCATTCTGCCTTGCGAGCTTTAGCTGAGGCTGGTTTTGGAGCCCATGAAATAGGAGCCTATGTACTTTTTGGATTGCCCCACCAAAACCTTGAGGCTGTTGAAAGAACCATTGGACAAGTCTTACAGCAAGGAGTGCGCCCAGAGCTGGCCTATTATACTCCCATTCCAGGCAGTCCGTTATTTGAAGAGGCGTGTCTTGCTTCGCCATGGCCTTTGGCCAAGGAGCCCCTTACGCAAAATAATGCTATTTGGCCTTGTGTTCCAGGGGGTTATACCAGAGAGAAGGCCCAGTATTGGCGTGATCTTTTACGGAGAAGCTAAGGAAGCACTGATGACAATGTTTTATTGGTAACAACTGGTTTGGTATCAATGAGTACTTTCTATGAGAGAGTATTGATTTTCCTATTATTTCGACCGAATACAACGCGTGGATGAATTTCAGATTCGACTTCGTTCAGGGCAGGCTCCTTCACTACGCTCGGGATGACCTGAAATTGTGATGGCCATGATGGTAAATTCGATTTAGCCAGTGCTTTTCTAACCAGTTAAAATGGTATTAGACTTACGTTCCACACAAGTTTTACCAGGAATAAAAGTAGAGCGTAAAAAACGTGGGCAAAAAAAAGACAAGGGATTGGCCATAATGGTGTCGGGCAAGATGTGGTACCAGCGATAACCCAAGGCCCGATAAAAATCTTTGGCTTTGGGACCATAGCCCGCAGTCTGGGCGGCCATGACAGCTGCATCGCGTTGGCAGCGAGACTGGGACACCAGACCCAGGACATGAGGCCGAAAACCATAACGGTGAAAAATACGTCGTATCCGTTGAAACTCTCGATAACGAGACAAGGCATCAGCCTGACATAAAATCATGCCCCACAAAAAAAGACCGGCTCCAACAAACCACAGCCAGCTGGTCCAGGGTATTTCAGGTCCCATCACGGCAATACGCCCTTTCCAGCCACTAACTAGAGCCAAAGCGCTGACCTTGACTGTGGTCAAATGTGGCCAGGGAGCTACACAGAGATAGCGGATCATTTTTTGAAAAATAAACAAGAACATACCTGGTCCTTACTACCGGATACGCTTCTTGGCTACCTGGTTTTCTCTCCCCTTATCATCCGACTGCAAACGCCAAAACCCCGGGGGCTGATTGTCTCAGGCCACGGGGTCTTGTGATAAGAAAAACCACTGTAGTACAGCGGATTATTTACTGGCTCCCCGGGACAGACTTGAACTGCCGACAGGGTGGTTAACAGCCACCTGCTCTGCCAACTGAGCTACCGGGGAATGCTCGTGAGCAAATCTTCTAGGCAAAGGCCTTTTAGATGTCAACTCTTTTGCGCGGCAGCCCGAATTTTTGTTTGGGCGACTTCCTCTGTTTTCCCTTGTTGATCCAGGGCCGTAATGAGCACATCCCAAAAAGCTGGAGTATCGGGTTTTAAGTGCACACTTTGTCGGGCCAGGGATTCGGCAATTTCAGGGTCATCGCCCTGTTCCAGATAAATGCGTGCTAAAAGATGAAAAGAATAGGCATCCTGGGGGTTGGTCGTGATGGCCTGGTGCAAGAATTCCCGAGCAGTATCACCATCGTTACGTCGAAAAGCCAGGCGGGCCAGATAGCGGCAGGCCAGGCGTTCTCCTTCGGGCAGGGTTTTGACCTGTTGGTACAACGTCCAGGCTTGATCCAAATGACCAGCCTCTTCAGCCATGAGTCCCAGTCGGGCCAGGGCATAAATATGGTCTGGAGCAATATCCAAAATACGTTCAAAAGCCTGTTGAGCTGCGGCGGTATCCCCATCTTTCAAGGATGCGCAACCATAATTGTACCAAAGCATAATATGGCCAGGATGGCGTTCGACCAGATCTTGAAAAATGGTTCTGGCCGTGGAGTATTTATTGAGGCGTGCATAACAAATTCCCAAGGAATTGCGGGCCAGAAAATTATGTTCATCGGCAGTCAACGAACGTTTATACTCGGTGATGGCATCATAAATTTCTTCTCGGGCAAAAAGACGATCTGCACTGATATTTAAGGAAATGGAATCAAAGCAGGCAATTTTATCCCCCTGGAGCAAGGTTGCGTGATCCAGGGCTTTGCGGACATTATCCAAAATTTCCGAACGGGTGGAGTCCAGAAAAGGAAATCCAGCCAAACCAACAATGGTATCCACTGCGTCAAATTGTTCATCCTCAAAAAGTTCATGGACCAGGCGCGCGCATTCTTCTTGGCCAACATCCGGGACATGGTAAATGATGCAATTCATGCTATAACGCCCACCCAGGGCATCTGGTCCAAAAAGGGTTTCAGCATTATGGGTCAGGGCCTGAAAGAATTGTTCTTCTTTCATTTGATCCACAGGAGAACGCTCGGATCTGTTGTTTTCCAGGCGCATGAGCACCATGCAAAATTCTTTACATTGCCCTCGGACACTTTGCCATTTTTGCAGAAAATCTCGATATGGATACAGCCCGGTCAGGGCATCTTTTTGTGGAGAGCGGTCTTCGGGCCTTGGTGAGGCCTGTTCTGCCAGGCCGCTGCGTTCATCAAGCAGGGTCAATTTGTCCCCTTTTTCAATAATCCAGTCCGGGTCGGTCTGAAAAAGAACTTCAGCAATGGCCAGATCATCTTGGACCTCAACCAGAGATATCTCCCCTTTGCACATGGGTGGATAATGGCCCAAAATGGTGTCATCCTGGTCATTGACCACCATTTCTCGGCCATTAAATTTACGGGACCAGATTAAAAACCGCTGCCCCTCATGGGCATCTACATTTCGACCCAAATTGATGACCAGCCGGTTCATGGGCATGATTTCTAAAACAACTCCACCCTGGGACAGAATTTGTCGAAAGGAATAGACTTGCCCCCGACCTGTAGCCTGGGCTGTGTGCACGGCTTTGCCCGCTTTTTCCAGGATCAGACGATATTGTTCGGCCGGGGCTTTTCCAAATAGCGCGCCTTGAAAATCCTGGGGATAATTCACAAAACCAATGCTGGCAGAAATATGCACGTCTTCACGCAGGGGGGTAAATTTGCAACTGATCTGGCCAAGTTCCTGGGAAATATTGTGGGCCAATTCCTTAACCCGGGATCGCAGCGCCTGGGGCCAGAAAATGGCAAAAGAATCACCACCCAGGCGACAGAGCAGGGTTTGGCGAGGGCAGATTTCGCGTAAGTGCTCAGCAGTTTGGGTCAAGACATTGTCTCCAAACAAATGGCCGTAGGTATCATTAATGTGTTTGAAGCGATCCAGATCAATGATGATCAGGCCAAAGCAAGCGCTATGACTATGCAGAGATTCATCGGCCACTGTACTTGGGCCAGGCATGATGGAGCTCATAATGTCGGAAATTTCTTTGGTCACCCCTTGTTGCAAACAATGGACATTGTACAGGCCAGTGAGGGGGTCAGTGATACCCTGTTTATATAATAGGATCTGCTCCAAACAAAGGGCAGCCATGGTCGGCAGGTAGGGTATGGCCGGGGTGATAATCTTGGGATCAATACCCCGGGCTGAAAAAATGGCCAGGAGTTTTTGCCCCTGAACCAGGGGCAGCATGAGCCGGTCATCTTCAAGAACAGCTTGGCCATAGGGATGGTCTGTGGTGGGGGCTAAATCTGTGGGGGTTGTTGTGGGAAAAATAAGGCTTGAAGAAGAAAAATCCAAAAAGGATTGCAGGGCTTTTTTCAGCCGCGGCTCATATTCAATAATATCTTGACGCTGTAAAAAGGTGTTTATGGAAACCAAATCCATGTCCATGGTGTACTCCAAAATGTTTTAAGCGTTGTGCATGATGCTTTCAGGCTTGTCCAGAAAGGAGAATTGAGTTTTCAGGTAATTACGACTAGTCTTTAAAAAAAGTAGTTTAAGAGGAGAATGCATGTTAAAGCTGAACACTATGGCCCTGGGGCCTTTGGAAACCAATTGCTACCTTCTTTACTCCCAGAGCCAGGCTCTGGTGATTGATCCTGGTGGAGAGCCTGAGAAGATCATTTCTTTTTTACAAGAGCATGCTTTGGAGCTCACCGCAATCCTGAACACGCATTTGCACTTTGATCATATCCAAGGCAATGCGGTCTTGGCCCAAACTTTTAATCTGTCTGTTTTAGCCAATCCTCAAGATACCTATTTATTGGATACAGAACTGGGCGGGGGCGGTATGTGGGGGTTTCCCAAAACCATGCCTTTTCCCATGGAACCTTTGCACGAAGGCCAATATTTTTTTCTTGATACTCCCTGTCAGGTGTTGGCCACACCCGGGCATAGTCAGGGTAGCCTATCCTTTTATTTCCCAGAGCTGGGCGCTGTTTTTGTGGGAGATGTACTTTTTTATCGTTCCGTGGGCCGGACTGATTTTCCCGGCAGCTCGGAGCAGGTTTTAGCCCAGTCGGTACGTAAAAAAATTTTTACTTTACCAGAAGAGACCATAGTGTATCCAGGCCATGGTCCAGAAACCACTGTGGGTTCTGAACGTTTGAACAATCCTTTTTTTACGGAATTTGTCCGCTAGGAGCAGCCATGATTGGTGAAGGTGAGCATGATTTGCGTGAGCAGTGTTGACATGTGGGCACTGATGCCGGGTGGCATCTGCGCTTTAGTCGAACCGACAAACAAGTGTTTTGGGTCAAGCCTGAGGTGGTGCCCCAATTGGAACATGTCCTGTATATTGAAACTGATTGGACGTTGGCCTTGACCACTCATGACCAATGGGTTCGGGCCGAATTTACCCGCAAGGTACGCTCATGAACACACCCCTTGTTTTATCCCTGAGTCCCCGGGCTGGAGGCAATAGTGACGCTGTGGCCTCCTATTTTGCCAGATCGTTGCAACATCCTGTACCGGTAGAGCGGTTATGTAATTATAAGGTACAGCCCTGCTTGGGCTGTAATGCCTGTGCTGGTTCTGGGCAGTGTATCCTTGCTGACCAGGACCAGGTCGAAGAGATTTATGCGGCCATGGATCGTGCCTCAGGACTGCTTGTGGTGGCTCCAGTGTATTTTTATCATTTGCCGGCTCAGGCCAAGGCCTGGATAGATCGTTCCCAAAGCAGATATTTAGGGCGTGTTGATTGTGATCAGGACCTGCCTGTAGCCCATCCTTCACGACCAGCCTATGTTATTTTGGTGGCCGCACGTACTACTGGGGAGAAACTTTTTGCCGGGATCATGCCTACCTTGCGCTATTTTTTCAAAGGTTTTGGTTTTCATATTCAAGATAGCCTTTTTTTGCGTGGTTTGGATGGCCCATCAGATTTTAAGGCCAATACAGATGCCCAGGCAGCGGTCGCGCTGTTGTCCGGTTTAAGCGGGTGGTAAAGATGTGGCCTGGGCCCTCAAGCCTTACTCAGCGGGTAGCCAGATTTTTGTTGGGGCAGCGCTGTCAGGTTTGTGGTCAAGGGCTTGGGCCTGATGCAGACATCCCCCTGTGCTTGGCCTGTTTCAAGTTATTGCCTTTGCGTCAGGGAGGCTATTGCCCTTGTTGTGGTCAGTTTTATACTGACGCATCAGTTAGGCCCTATGCCTGTCTGTCGTGCCGAACCAATCCACCCCCCTGGACCAGGCTTGTCTTTTACGGTGCCTATGCTGGAATGCTGCAAGAGCTTGTCCATCGTCATAAATTTGGTCGAGATCTGGGGCTGGAAAGTCTGCTCCGATTTTTATTGATCCGGGCCTGGGAAGAACATGGTTTGCAGCGACCTGATCTTCTTGTGCCTGTGCCCATGCGTCCCCGCCCGGTACTGCGTCGGGGTTTTAATCAAAGTGTGGAGTTGGCCAGGATTTTGTCCCAAGAGATCCAGGTCCCCTTGGGCCGTCAGGTCTTGATTAAAAATCGTGATACCCAAGCCCAGTCCACTTTGGGGAAAAAAGCTCGTTTGAGCAATGTGCGCGGAGCTTTTGCAGCCCATGCTGCTGTACGTGGGCAGCGCGTTCTTTTGGTAGATGATGTGATCACCACAGGTGCAACCTTAAGGGCCTGTGCCAAGGCCTGCTTGCAAGCTGGGGCCAGGGAAGTAGAGGTTTTAGTTTTGGCCAGGGCATTATGAGAGCATAAAAATATACTTGGTCTTTGTTTTTAGAGTTGACCACTGAGATATTTCCGGTTAAATACAACATCCCTCTTGATTCAAAAGCTATGCATAAAAATAGGTGGAAAAGCCTTGACGAGGTCACTTTAAACAAGGTAGCCACGTCGTTCAATATTTTGGAGGTCGCAATGTTTGCAATCGTGGAAACGAGCGGAAAGCAGTTCCGTGTGGAAGAAGGCCGTAATCTGAAGGTCGCCAAGATGGAAGCTGAGGCTGGTTCAGAAATCACTCTGGACAAGGTTTTGCTGGTGGGTACTGGCGCGGATGTGCGCATTGGTCAGCCCCTGGTGGACGGAGCTTCTGTGCAATGTGAAGTGGTGAATCATGGCCGAGATAAGAAAATTATTGTTTTTAAAAAGAAACGTCGCAAAGGATACCGCAAAGCACAGGGACATCGTCAGGATTTTACTCTGCTCAAGGTAAAATCCATTCAGGCCTAGTGTTGGGAGGAAAATATGGCTCATAAAAAAGCAGGTGGAAGTTCACGTAACGGACGCGATAGCATTGGTCAGCGGCTAGGGGTCAAGAAATTTGGTGGCCAGGCTGTTTTGGCTGGAAATATTTTGGTACGCCAACGTGGAACCACGGTTCATGCTGGAGAAAATGTTGGTGTAGGTAAAGATTTTACACTATTTGCCTTGACGGACGGGTTGGTAAAGTTTGAAAAATATTCCCGCAAAAATAAAGTCAAGACCAGAGTGAGTATTGTTCCTGCAGTGTAAACATTGCCGAAGATCAATTTTGTTGAAGCCGTCCAAGAGTATTTCTTGTGACGGCTTTTTGTTTATGGGCTGAAAGAATAGGGCCGGGAGAAGGCATGAGATTTGTTGATGAGGCGCGAATCATTGTTCGCTCTGGAAAAGGTGGAAGAGGCTGTGTTTCTTTTCGTCGGGAAAAATTTATCCCCAAAGGCGGACCAGACGGTGGTGATGGCGGTCAAGGTGGAGATATTATTTTTCGTGCCAAGAATAATTTGTTGACCTTGTATGATTATCGTCATGCCGCTGTACAGGAGGCAGAAAACGGACAACCTGGGTCGGGGCGGATGCGTTATGGTCGAGATGGTGCGGACAAGGTTGTAGAGCTTCCCGTTGGAACGCAGGTTTTTGAGGAATTGGAGGATGGGGAACATTGCATTGCCGACTTCACCCATCACGGCCAGGAACTGGTTATTGCTCGGGGCGGGCGCGGCGGGAAAGGCAACGCTCATTTTAAGTCCTCCACCATGCAAGTACCCCGCTTTGCCCAGCCAGGTGAAGAAGGAGAAGAAAAATATCTGCGTTTGGAACTCAAAGTTTTGGCAGATGTCGGGCTGTTGGGTCTGCCCAATGCTGGAAAATCCACCTTTATTGCGGCTATTTCTGCCGCACAACCCAAGATTGCCAGCTATCCTTTTACAACCTTGACTCCCAATCTTGGGGTGGTTGTGGATGATCAAGAGCGCAGAATGGTTGTTGCTGATATTCCTGGCCTTATTGAAGGTGCCCATAGTGGCATCGGGTTGGGGCATACTTTTTTGCGTCATGTGGAACGTTCTCGTTTTTTGGTGCATATTTTAAGTATTGAAGATGTGAATCTTGAGGATCCTTTGGCCGGCTTTCAGATTTTGGATGAGGAACTGCGTTTGTTTGATCCTGCTTTGGCTCAAAAACCACAACTTCGGGTTATCAACAAGATAGATGTGGCCACTACTGAGCAACTGGATGAGGTGCGAGCTGCCTTTGACCGTCTGGGGGTGGCGGTGTACTTTATGTCCGCATTGGAACACGTTGGTGTGGACAACGTGCTGGAGGCCATGTGGGCCAGGCATGAGATATTGTTAGCAAGTGAAGGCGGTAGTGAAGATGGGACAGAGCATTGATTGTGGTGAGCGGCACCATGTTCTAGAAAAAGCCAAGCGCATTATTATCAAGGTTGGTAGTGCGGTGCTTACTACAGATCTCGGCTTAGATGAGCGGGTTATTAACCGTTTGGCAGACCAGATCGCCAGTTTGCATGACCGGGGCCTGGAGATCTTGCTGATTACTTCCGGGGCGGTGGCTGCGGGGCGTTGTGTGCTGGATGCCCAGGCTGTGGGCGGGTGCATGGTCCATAAGCAGGCCGCCTCGGCTGTAGGCCAAAGCCGACTTATGCATAGCTATGACGAAGCTTTTGCACGCTATGACAAGGTCACCGCTCAGGTACTTTTGACCAGGGATGATTTACGGAGTCGGGAGCGGTTTCTCAATGCCCGAAATACCATAAGCCGCTTGCTTGATTGGCGAGTGGTCCCCATTATCAATGAAAATGACACAGTGGCTGTTCAAGAGTTGAAATTTGGGGATAATGATGCTTTGTCAGTGATGGTCGCCAATCTGATTGGCGCAGACCTGATTATTAACTTAACTTCAGCTCCTGGAGTTTATGACGACAATCCTTTGGACAATCCCCAGGCACAATTTTTACCCTGCATTGAAAATATTGCTGATCTGCATGTACAGTCTTTATGCCGGGGGAAAACTGGTGCAGGCACAGGCGGAATGCTCAGTAAACTCATGGCCGCCAAGCGAGCCGCCAAGATAGGTGTCCCAACCTTGATTGTTTCTGGTCAGGAAAAGTTTGCTTTGGAACGAATTTTTGATTTGGAAGAGCTGGGTACCTGGATTGCCGCTGCACCCAAGATACTTTCAGGTCGTAAGTTTTGGCTGGCTTACCATTTAGATCCATCTGGTACTTTGGTGGTGGATCAGGGTGCAGCCCAGGCCCTTTTGACCAGGGGAAAAAGTTTGTTGGCCGCCGGTATTACCAAGGTGGAAGGCAATTTTGGTATGGGCGCTTTGGTGCGTATTGTTGGGCCAAATCAACAAACTTTGGGTGTGGGTCTTTCCAATTTTAAAGCTGCTGAATTACGTAAAATTCAGGGGCAAAGCAGTGCTGAAATAGAAAAAATTCTTGGTCCTTGTCCGCATCAGGAAGTGGTGCATCGCGATAATTTGGTCTTGGACAGCTCTTTGTAAGAACAGCAAGAAGGACAGCCACAGCCCAAAGACGACTTATCCGGCGTATTGATGAAAGACCAAGGCCATGCCTTTTTGTATTTGAACCACGACCTGGGAGCTGGTAAAAATATTGCTTAATCCTTGTGGCGAACTAAAGGCCAAAGTTGCATCCTTTAGGGGATATTGAAGACCAGACAAGGTCACACCAGTGATGGTTGCTTTGACGGGCATCAAGGAAAAAAGATCACCCGGCTTGCCCGTAAGCTCAAGATAGCTATCCACCAGATAAATGCTTTGGCGGTCATCCATAATTTTGGCGGGCACCCCGTGCTCAAGGCAACGGGACAAGAGCAGAACATTGGCCAGGGTGTGATCCAGTCGATCTCCAAGAGCACCCAAAATGGTTATGCGGCTGGGGCTGGAGTCTAGAGCCAGATTGAGGGCCAATTCCAGGTCTGTTTCATCCTTGACGCTAGGGTACATGAGCGTGGGGATATGCTCTTTTTTGTATTGGTTGAGCAGTGCCGTGGGGACGGAGTCCATGTCGCCAATGACCAAATCCGGGAGAATGTGCCAGGCATCCAGGATGCGACAACCACCATCCACACCAATCCAGCGATCTACTGTTTCCAGACGACGTACAATATTTATTGCCGGCATGTTGCCGTTGGCCACAAGAACCCAGTGCATAAGTTTTTCCAAAAAGATATAAAGTTTCCGGTGCCTACAAGCCTAATGGCTCTACTGGGCACTCCATGAGGAGCAGGTCATGTTTGCTACAACTATATATAAAAATCGTCGAGCTCAACTCATAAGCATGGTTGGGCAAGGAGTTATTGTGTTGCTGGGCAATGACCTGGTGGGCATGAATTACCTGGATAATACCTATCCTTTTCGCCAGGACAGTTCCTTTTTATACTTTTGCGGGGTGAACAGGCCAGGATTTGCTGTGCTTCTTGATTGCAATACAGGAGAAGAATTTTTGGCAGGCCCTGAGCAGACCTTAAGTGAGGTGATCTGGAGTGGACCCAGGCCTTCCCTTGCACATTGGGCCCAAAAATCAGGCCTGGCCCATTGGGGGAGCTTTGATCAATTGGCCCATACATTGAATCAGGTCCAGGCTACGACGCGTCCTGTTCATTATCTCCCACCCTATCGTGGGGAGCATGTGCTCAAGCTTGCGAGCCTGCTTGGTCTTGGGCCTGCGGAAGTTGAAAAAAATATTTCCGTGCCCTTGATCAAGGCTGTGGTGGCTTTGCGCAGTGTGAAGACTGGTGCAGAGGTGCATGAAATTCGTCAGGCCATTGCCCTGTCACAACAACTTTATGCCTTGCTGATGACTCATTGCCAGCCCGGCATTACTGAGCAAGAACTCTATGGCCGTTTGCAGGGTTTTGTCTTGGCCCAAGGGAGCCAGGAAGCCTTTCCCACAATTTTAACCAGGCGCGGGCAGGTGCTGCACAACCATACCCGAGATCAGGTCCTGGCCCAGGGTGATCTGCTTCTGGTGGATTCTGGGGTCTGTTCCAAGGAGGGGTATGGATCTGATATTACCCGCACTCTGCCTGTGAACGGTACTTTTTCTTCACGCCAGCAAGATATTTATGAAATAGTTTTAGCGGCTCAGGCGGCAGGATGTGCTAAAATAGCTCCTGGGGTGCCTTTTGTGGATTGTCATTTGGCGGCAGCCAGGACCGTGACTCAAGGCCTTAAAGACTTGGGGCTGATGCGCGGAGATCCTGATGATGCTGTGCGGGCAGGAGCCCATGCTCTTTTTTTCCCACATGGTCTTGGTCACATGCTCGGCCTTGATACCCATGACATGGAAAACTTGGGTGAAGATTATGTGGGTTATGACCAAACTTTTAAGCGTAGTAGCCAGTTTGGACTTGCTGGTTTGCGCCTGGCTCATCAGCTGCAATCTGGTTTTGTGGTTACTGTGGAGCCAGGTATTTATTTTATTCCGGCATTGATTACTCAGTGGCAGGCTGAAAAAAAACTGGATGCCTTTATTCATTACCAAGCATTAGAGGATTATATGGATTTTGGTGGCATCCGGATTGAAGATGATATCCTGGTTACCGAGCAAGGATTTGAAAATTTGAGCCACAATATCCCTAAAAACATAACCGAGTTGTGTGGGGCAATGGGACAAAGATCATGATTACCATGAGTTTGCACGGTGGTCATTCTGGCCAATTTTGTGACCACGCTCAAGATACTTTGGCTGCAATTGTGGCTGCCTATCATGAACAGGGGTTTTGCTGTGTTGGGCTGAGTGAACATATGCCTCCTGTGGATGACCACTGGTTATATCCTGATGAAATGGCTTTGGGCAGAAATGCCGAACAAATGCTGGCCCGTTTTGCAGACTATGTGCGTGAAGCCCGACAATTGGCCCAAAGTTATGCTCAGGACATGACCATCCTCGTAGGTATGGAGACAGAATGGTATCCAGGCTGTGCAACATGGGTACAACAACTTCGAGACAAGTTTGATCTCGACTACCTGGTGGGTTCCCTACATCATGTTCAGGGTATATGTTTTGATTTTTCTTTTCAAGCCTATGCCCAGGTTATGGAAGTATGTGGTGGGCTGGTGCCATTGTATTGTGCATATTTTGATGCACAATGGGAGATGTTGACCGCCATTCATCCCCAGGTTGTGGGCCACTTTGATTTAATTCGTATCTTTGATCCTCACTATACCCAAACCCTGACGCATTCAGATGTCTGGCCAAAGGTGCGACGCAATCTGGAATATATTCAAAAATATGGTGCTCTTTTGGATATCAATGCCCGGGGACTGGCCAAGGGTGCGGCTGAACCCTATGTGAGTGCTTTGATTTTAGAATATGCGGCCACCCTGGGTATTGCCGTGGCTTATGGAGACGATGCCCATGGTGTCAGGGATGTGGGCTATGGACGGGCAGAAGTGGCGGCATTTTTGGTCCGCTATGGTTTAAAGGAGGCCAGTATTACTTTGAGCCCTGATTCAAGGAAGCTGGTGCTTGCTGCCAGGCAATCCACATGAGTCGGCTGGAATACATGAGCCCTATGCCCACCAGAGTATAGAGCATAGCCTTGATGGTGGCTGCCAGAGGAATGGTCCCCAGAATTTTTCCCATCACTATCATGGCCAAAATGAGCAGCCAATTTCTTATGGAAAAAAGTCCGCCCAGGCAGGAAGGTGTATTTTTTAATTGCAGACGGGTGATAATTTTGCTGGCCACTGGATCTAAAACAAATTTTCCCTTGAGTATGCCCAAGCATATCCCACCGGCCATTATTATCAGCAACACACTCCAAGCAGCATAACGCACAAGGCAGAGGCCCTTGGTGGTCAGTAGCAGGCCAACACCAGTCCACACACAAGCTGCAATCAAGAGCTGTGTTTTGGATGAGGTGCGTGGTGTGCAGCGGGAGAAAAGGGCTGATAACATTGGGACTCCTTGGACCTTTCAACCTAAAAAGACTAAAAAGGAAAGTCAAACCCACAAAAAAACCCCCGCCATAGAATATGGCGAGGGTTTCGAGGATGGATGGTCAAAAAACGTATTAGTACATGCCGCCCATGCCGCCCATACCACCACCAGGCATGGCTGGAACAGGATCTTCTTTGGGCTTTTCAGCAATGGCACACTCTGTTGTCAGGAGCAAAGAAGCCACAGAAGCTGCATTTTGCAAAGCAATACGAGTCACTTTTTTGGGGTCAATGACACCAGACTTGAACAAGTCTTCGTACTCATCCGTGGCCGCATTGTAGCCAAAGTCTTCCTTGCCAGCGCGAACCTTTTCAATAACGACCGCACCTTCAACGCCAGCATTGCTACAGATCTGACGGATGGGCTCTTCAATGGCGCGACGAATAACCTGTACACCAGCAGCCTCATCATCATCAGCAGGCTTGACGGCATCCAGGGTGGGTTGGCAACGCACCAGAGCGACGCCACCGCCAACGACGATGCCTTCTTCCACAGCAGCGCGAGTTGCATTTAAAGCATCTTCAACGCGGGCTTTCTTTTCCTTCATTTCGGTTTCAGTGGCTGCACCAACATTGATCACAGCTACGCCACCAACAATCTTGGCCAAGCGTTCCTGCAATTTTTCACGATCGTAATCAGAAGAGGTCTCTTCGATTTCATTACGAATTTGTTTGACGCGAGCCTTGATGGTTTCGGCCTGACCGGCACCATCAACAATGGTGGAGTTTTCCTTGTCAATAACCACACGCTTGGCAGAACCGAGCTGATTGAGGGTGATGCTTTCCAGCTTTACACCCAAATCATCGGAGACCACTTCTCCGCCAGTCAACACAGCAATATCCTGCAACATGGCTTTGCGACGCTCGCCAAAACCAGGAGCTTTGACAGCCACCACCTGCAAGGTGCCACGCAACTTGTTGACCACCAGAGTAGCCAGGGCTTCGCCTTCAATGTCTTCGGCAATGATAACCAGGGGTTTGCCCACCTTGGCGACCTGCTCCAACACGGGCAGCAATTCCTTCATGTTGGAAATTTTCTTTTCATTGATGAGGATCATGGGCGAATCCATTTCACAGACCATTTTGTCAGGGTTGGTCACAAAATAGGGGGAGAGGTAGCCACGATCAAACTGCATACCTTCCACAACATCCAAAGTAGTCTCCAGGCCCTTGGCTTCTTCTACAGTGATGACCCCTTCCTTGCCCACCTTGCCCATGGCTTCGGCAATGATATTACCGATGGTGGCATCGTTATTGGCGGAAATGGTGCCAACCTGGGCAATTTCTTTTTGATCACGAGTGGGCTTGGCCAGCTTGTCCAGACCAGCAGTAATGGCTTCAACGCCTTTATCAATACCACGTTTTACAGCCATGGGATTGCGGCCAGCAGCAATAAGCTTGATGCCTTCATGAAAAATGCTCTGGGCCAGGATAGTAGCTGTGGTGGTGCCATCACCAGCAATGTCGGAAGTCTTGGAAGCAACTTCCTTGACCATTTGGGCACCCATGTTTTCAAATTTGTCTTCCAGTTCAATTTCCTTGGCCACACTGACACCGTCTTTGGTAATCACTGGAGATCCAAAGGACTTTTCCAGAACAACGTTGCGTCCCTTGGGGCCGAGGGTAATTTTAACCGCATCAGTCAAAGTATCCACGCCCTTTTTCAGTTTTTCCCGGGCTTTGGCATCAAATTTAATAATTTTAGCAGCCATGTGCGTTTCTCCTTGTAAATATAATTAGGCTTCAATAACGGCAAGAACATCATCTTCGCGCATGATGAGCAATTCTTCACCATCAATTTTTACTTCAGTACCAGCATATTTATTAAAAATAACCTGATCACCAACTTTGACACTCATGGCGATTTGCTTGCCATCATCAGCATTTTTGCCTGGGCCAGCAGCTACAATTTCACCCTTGATGGGTTTTTCTTTTGCAGAATCAGGAATAATAATTCCACCTTTGGTGACCTGCTCTTCTTCAAGACGTTTGACCAGAATACGGTCGTGCAGTGGCTTGAGTTTCATTCTTTTCCTCCAAGATGTTTAAGAATTTCTTATAGATATGTGTTTATTTGAGCACTCTTGGCATTTGAGTGCCAAAAAGGGATGCCAAAATTCCTTTTTGATCAACCCAAGACAGGGGGTCAAATAATCCTTGCCAAGGAGTTGTCAAGGGATGAATACAAAAAAATCACTTTTCAGTCTCCTGGCTTGTGGTCTGAAGCAAGCCAAGGTATGTTTTATTTTTACACACTTGGATAAAATATCAAGCTCTGACACAAGTACGCATAAGGAACCATTATGTTGGATATTAAATTTATTCGCACCAATACCGAAGAAGTAAGGGCTGGGCTACGTAAAAGGCGTAGCAGTCTTGATGTGAATCAGTTTTTAGACATTGATCAAAAGCGTCGCGATCTTTTGCTGGAGGTGGAAGAGCTCAAGTCCAAACGCAATCAGGCTTCAGGGGAAATCAGCCGGATGAAGAAAACCGGGGAGGATGCCCAATTTTTGCTGGAGGAGCTTTCTGCATTATCTGCTCGTATTAAATCTTTGGACGAGAACCTTAAAAAGATTGATCAAAAAACAGCAGATTGGCTGTTATCCATTCCCAATGTTCCCCATGCATCAGTGCCAGAAGGAGTTAATGAAGAAGATAACCTGGAAGTTAAACAATGGGGAGTCAAGCCGGTTTTTGATTTTACACCCAAAGAGCACTGGGAATTGGGTACAGCTTTGGGCGGGCTTGATTTTGAAACAGCCGCCAAAATTGCGGGGAGCCGATTTGTGCTGCTTAAAGGCTGGGCCGCTCGATTGGAACGTGCGCTCATCAGTTTCATGCTTGATGTGCAGACGCAGGAAAATGGGTACTTTGAGGTCATGCCGCCGGTCATTGTCAATCGGGAAAGCCTGATGGGTACCGGACAATTGCCCAAATTTGAGGAAGATCTTTTTCATTTGGCCAACACCAACTATTACCTCATTCCTACGGCAGAGGTGCCGGTGACGAATATTTATCGGGATGAGACCCTGGCTGAGGCTGAGCTGCCTTTTGGATTGTGTGCTTTTACCTCCTGTTTTCGTTCTGAGGCTGGATCTTACGGTAAGGATACCAAGGGTATGATCCGCCAACACCAATTTGATAAGGTGGAGCTGGTCCGTTTTACACATCCAGAGACATCTTTTGATGAACTGGAAAAGCTTTTAGGTCACGCAGAAAGTATTTTGCAAAAGCTGGGGTTGCATTACCGGGTAGTGACTCTTTGTGCTGGAGACCTGGGTTTTGCCTCAGCCAAGACCTATGACATTGAGGTCTGGTTACCTGGGCAGGGGAAATATCGGGAAATTTCTTCCTGCTCCAATTTCAGAGATTTTCAGGCCAGGCGGGCTGGCATTCGTTTTAAGCCAGCTGGAGCGAAAAAAAGTCAGTTTCTGCACACTTTGAATGGCTCGGGTTTGGCTGTGGGTAGAACCATGGTTGCGTTGTTGGAAAATTATCAGCAAGCTGATGGAACCATCATTGTTCCAGAAGTATTACGACCATATATGGGAGGACAGGATCAAATTACGTCAAATTAAGCGCAATTTTGGCTTGACAAGTTCCACCTTCTCTTACTAGACACACTTTTCCTTTGGGGCCGTTAACTCAGACGGTAGAGTATCTGCCTTTTAAGCAGAGAGTCGAAGGTTCGATCCCTTCACGGCCCACCAAATTGTCCCCATCGTCTAGTGGTCTAGGACGGCGGCCTCTCACGCCGCTAACAGGGGTTCAAACCCCCTTGGGGACGCCAAAAGATTAGTACATATTTCCTGTCCCCATCGTCTAGCTAGGTCCAGGACACCGGCCTTTCACGCCGATAACAGGGGTTCAAATCCCCTTGGGGACGCCAATAAAATTAAAGCCTTACATGAAAATGCAAGGCTTTTTTTGTGGGTCCACATCTTGACCACATCTTTTGTGATTTATTTTTCAATGTTAAGTGAGCGGGCTATTTGGCGGATTGTTTGGGGCGGACTAACTTGGGGAGGTTTACACTTCGTCTTCTTTGATGCGGCGGCGAACAATCTTGAAAGCAAACTTAACGACCTGGATATGCCCTTAACCACCAACCTTATTGTAGGCCATGGTAATAAATTTTTGAATCTGCTCAAAATCAGATTGGGAAGATACGGTAAATTCAATGTCACCAGTACCAAAGTGTCCAATGGAAGTTACATCTCGGTAATTGGGTGTTCCAGCTGGAATGTCTGAAGGTTTTAATTTGAGCCAAAGTTTAATGCATTTACTCTGAACTTCCATGCACACGATGTTTTGAGTAATTTTGTACGCAACATAATATTTTTTGGGAGCTTCTTCGATAGACTCATCTATGTTCAGGATGAACTCACGAATCCTAGCGGTCAGTTCCCGAATTCTGTCATTTTTTCCTTCCAGTCTTTCCTCAAAGGTATAGGTTGCAGTAGCACGGGTTATGGCAGCTTTCTTTCCAGCCTCAACCATAACAGGATTTTTATACCCATTTTCAGCCGGGGCGGTGGCAACAGGTCCAGTTGCTGTTGTTGAAGTATGAAAAATTTCTTCAAGGTACATTGAATCGTTGGCAAATAACCGGTATTTCCATAGTTCGATATTTGCACCCATGACTTGCACTGCGTGCAAGTCATATTTTTTATAGTTGGGAGCAATACAAATTACCCTGACCTCAGACCAATCAACTTTAATTTTACTACCAAGCCTCTTTTGTACGGCAATTTCGAAATCTCCCCTATGGTCTTGAATCCAGTGTAGATAAAAGAGGCTTTGGTTAATCAGTTCTGAGGATTCAACTTTCTTGTACTCAATAATGACCGGATTATCCTCTTCTGATAATGCCAGACTATCAATCCTGCCTGCATGGTGGGTACCAGTGGAGAATTCACTGGCAACGAATCTACAATTAAAAATGGTTTCTAAATTTTTTTCGATGAGTGTCTGTAAATCTTTTTCCAGGGCAAAATTTTTCTGCTCGACTGCAGATAGTTTATCTCCTGAGATAGAGAACATGGGCATTTGATGATTACCTCATTATAAACGCGAGTTCATGGGCACTAGCCAAGGTGTCTGGCTCAAAAAAGTTGGGCTGTACCTGTTCATACCGTCCAGAACATGATGGCCAGTTTGGACTGCACGCTTTCATATACTCGTCCATTGCGGCTTATTTCTACAAGTTTTTGGGTTAGGCTTTGTTTTTGCTGATGAGTGAGAGGTCCTATTTTTTCAAAATGGCGCAGATATATGAGCTCTGCTTCTTCAAGACTACTGTCACTGTCCCAGGCACGCTCCATATATTGTATTTCAGGATAGTAGCCCATTAGCCAGAGAAGATTAAACACGCAGTAAAAACTGCGACTTATTCGCTCTTTGTGCTCATCCCAGCCTACTAGGGGTTTTAGACAGTCACGAACCGAGTGCTGTGTGGCGACCTGGGTAATCATGCAGCAGGATCCACAGGAGGCGTCGATCATTTTTTCCAGCGCTGATCGGTCATTTACGGCCGGAGTTCTGGATGCAAAAACCAATTGAAATTTTTTTCTCCAGCCCAAAGAGTCCAGATCCGCACTGTTCCAGTCTAGAACCTGAAAATGGGTATTGGTACAACCGTCCTGCACAGCATTTTTCTGGGCAAGGGCTATCATGTTAGGGGCAATATCAAAAGCTTCAACAGCTCCTGCCAAATGGGCCATTTCCAGAGCATGGCTGCCCGGACCACAACCAATGTCCAGCACAGCTCCTGACTGGTCCAGTCCAGCTTTACGGGTAATGTTTTCCACCACACGACGACGGAGTTCGCGCGATTCCTCACGTCGTGCATGGTCATTGAAGGAGGGTGCGCGTTTATTCCAAAAATCTGTCATCCGAGCCTCTTCAGGTTGGTAGTCAACCCAAAGATTTTCAAAAATACGCGAAGTTATTGTCATACATCGATCACCTTATCTGTTTTTTGGCCACCCTGGAGCACGTTGGCTCCCCTTGCTTTGTTGTTACGGGCACTATCTACATTGGCTAGTGGCTGGCATACCCTCTGGGATAGCTTGGTTCTTAAAAATTGACATGGTCTTTTTCTTTTGAGGCAGGTCCATTTATAAAACGAGTTTTCTTATCAAAAAATATCTTACAGAAGTTAAAATAAATGACCTTGATTTTTTTAAAGGTCAAATGATTCGGATTTTAAATATCCTTTTTGTCTGAGCATGGGCAATGAGAAGATCTTCTATATAATGTTAAGGAGGACAAGTGATCAGCAGGAAATAAACAGCCTTTCAGTTTTTTTCTATTTTCTTTCTATTTTTTTAAAAATAATGTTTGACAGAAGAATTTGGTATGCATATATCTCCTCTTCTGCGCTGACGAAAATGAGGTGCACGGACTTTGAGTTTGTGTGCCAGTTTTTTTAGCGCAATTTGAA
>Ga0265295_1001226_pt1 | contig 46332 bp, 39 predicted proteins | sample Munlansysbiofilm_FD_192503 | JGI IMG/M metagenome (GOLD analysis project Ga0265295, IMG submission 192503) | Leachate microbial communities from a municipal landfill in Southern Ontario, Canada - Methane capture system biofilm | ecosystem: Engineered > Solid waste > Landfill > Unclassified ...
CCTCCAGGATATTACCCCATACCGTCAGAGCATCGTCACGCCCTACATTGCTGGGATAAAATATACTGCTGCGATGCCCCCCCTGGCCCCAGTTGAGGTCGGTGGTGAGGAGGGATTTGGTGGAGGTGGTGCCATAGTCGCGCGTAAACGGCACGTACATACGCCCGGCCTGCACCATGAGGCTCTCCCCCAGCACCTTGTAGTTGACCCAGGCATCGCGCAGAGCCAGGCCGGAGCCGAGCCCCTTGCCTGAATCGTCCTTGATCTCATCCATCCCCAGTTTATCTCCGGCATAGTGCATAAAAAAACTGAGCTCCGGGGTAACCGTACCACTGAGGTAAAAATAGGAGCGCCGCACCAGAAAATCATTCAGGCGATCATCATATTTATCATCACCATCAGTATCCATATTCGACACGGTCTGCCCCCAGACCTGACCCCACCAGCCGGCATCTATTGAAAGGTCATCCTTGCGATAGATCTCCAGCGCACATACGTTGCCTACCCCCAGCAGCACCAGCAGTGCGACCAGTACAATCTTTCTCGTCATCCATCTTCTCCTTCTTCCTGTTGTGGTTTTGGTGCAATACACGCTGCGCCGCCTCTACTAAAGATATCCGGCGAATATTTTGCCGCATACCCAGACGCAGGTTCAGGTTCCTTAACCTGATCGATTGTGCTGCTTATACCATAGCGCGCATCACTGCTATAGGGTTAAGTTGCTCTTTTTTGCAGCAGGAAGCGTCTATCATTTACTGCAAATAAACCGACCCGCCATTATTGGTGGAGGGGTTTCCACCTGGCGGGTCTGGCGTTAATTCTCTGCATGGTTCAAAAAATAAGAGGTTATCCGCTTTGGATCCTCAGCCACTTTGCCCCAAGCCATCCAGGAAACGTTCGGCGTCCATCGCCGCCATGCACCCGGTGCCGGCGGAGGTTATCGCTTGGCGATAAATATAGTCCTGCACATCGCCGGCGGCAAACACACCGGGGATGCTGGTCTGGGTTGCAAACTCGTCTGCAGAGTGGTTGGTCTTGATGTAACCGTCCTCCATCTCCAGCTGCCCGGCAAAAATTCCACTGTTGGGGGAATGACCGATGGAGATAAATACCCCGTCCACCTCGAGATCCTGCGTCGAGTTATCCCGCACATCGCGAATGCGGATACCGGTCACCCCCATGTTATCGCCAAGGACCTCTTCGAGAACATGGAACCAGGCAATATCCACGTTGGCGTTTTCAGCTTTTTGTTTAAGCTTGTCCGCCAGGATCTTCTCGGAACGAAGCTGATCCCGCCGGTGCACCACGGTGACCTTGCTGGCAATATTGGCCAGATACAGCGCATCTTCCACCGCGGCATTGCCGCCGCCGATAACTGCGACCGGTTTGTTGCGGTAAAAAAAGCCATCGCAGGTGGCGCAGGCGGAAACCCCCTTCCCCTTGAATGCACTTTCAGAGGGCAGTCCCAGATAGCGCGCCGAAGCTCCAGTGGCAATGATCAGGGCATCACAGGTGTAGACGTGGTCACTGCTTTCGAGAACAAAGGGGCGTTGACTCAAGTCGGTCTTTTCGATGTGGTCGGTAATCATTTTGGTCTCAAAACGCTCAGCGTGCTGACGCATCCGCTCCATCAGCTCCGGGCCTGAGATCCCGGCGTGCTCCCCCGGCCAGTTATCCACCTCGGTGGTTGTGGTCAGTTGGCCCCCAGGCTGCATGCCGCTGATGAGGGCAGGTTCAAGGTTTGCCCGTGCAGCGTACACCGCCGCAGTATAGCCGGCAGGACCGGAGCCGAGGATAATTACACGGTGATGTTGAGGCTTTGGAGTTGGACTCATTGCAATTGACTCCTTTTTGGCTAAAGTGTTGAGTAATATGTTCGGTAATATCGGATCGTAAAGTTCAGCTTTTGCCCACAATACCAGATTCAAACCTTAAAAGCAGCGGGGAGACCGTGTGAAGCATACAATGAATTGCAACCAGCGGATTGAACACTGGTTAAACAGCCGCAAAGACACTTTTGAAACGGCGACCCGCCCGTTCGTCACCCTCTGCTACGCGCAAAGCTGGGGAGGCAGCATCACCACTAAACAGGGTCAAGCTGTGGTGCTCAGTGGGGCAGACTCCAATCGCCTGACTCACCAACTCAGAAGTCTGCACGATGGTATCCTGGTCGGGATAGATACCGTCCTGGCGGATGACCCCCAACTGACGGTCAGACACTGGTCGGGGGAAAACCCCCAACCTGTCGTGCTGGATACGTCGCTGCGAATCCCCCAAAAGGCACGTCTATGTCACCACCCGGACAAAACCTGTTGGATATTGACAACCCGTACCCGTGCAGATGGTGAGTATCCCGGCGCCGAAATAATCACCCTGAAAGATACAGGCACCGGATCTGTGCCCCTTGATCTGGCCCTGCAGCTCCTGTTACAGCGGGGGATAAAAAGTCTGATGGTGGAAGGGGGAGCCAAAGTGATCTCGGCGTTCCTGCGCGCACGCCTGGTCGATGCGGTGGTACTGACGGTTGCCCCGGTACTTCTGGGCGGATACAAGGCTATCAATAACCTCGGCACCACCACCTTGGACGAACTCCCCTGCATTGAGCCGCTGTACACGGAACGTCTGGGTAATGACATTATTGTCTGGGGCGACATCCGCTACGGGAGGCGAGGATGACAACGGCACAACAACTCTGGTTTACCGCCCCCTACACGCTGGAATACCGGAAGGAGGTGCTCGCCGAACCGGGCCCGGATGAAATTCGGGTGCGCACCCTCTCCTCCGGAATCAGCGCGGGGACCGAGATGCTGGCATATCGCGGCCAGCTGCCGCGCAATCAGGCCCTCGACGCCACTATGGAAGCCCAGAAAAACCAGGCCACAACTTATCCCTTCCAGTATGGCTATGCCAACGTCGGGCGGGTCGAGGCCACAGGCGCTAACATCGACAAAGAGATGCTTGGAACCAAGGTGTTCGCCCTGCGCCCCCATGCGACCCACTACATCACCAAGGCCGGGGCCGTAGTTAAATTGCCTTCAACCATGGCTCCCGAAGCAGCGGTATTTCTCGCTAATATGGAAACTGCGGTCAATTTGGTTCTGGATGCAAAACCGCTGTTGGGTGAAAAGGTTGTGCTGCTGGGGCAGGGGGTGGTGGGATTGCTGGTATCCGCTATCCTCTCCTCTTTTCCCCTCTTGGACACGTACGCCCTGGAGCGCATCCAACGCCGCCGCGCAGCAGCGCTAACCCTGGGGATCAAAAACGTCATCGATCCAGAGATGGAAAACGCGGTGGAAACACTGAAGGGGGTGCTGGGCACCGCTTATGCCCATGGTGCTGACCTGATCCTCGAACTCAGTGGGTCCCCCGCCGCCCTTGATCTGGCGCTGGATTTGTGTGGCTACAGTGGCCGCATAATAGTCGGCAGCTGGTACGGAAACAAACCGGTCACCCTTGAGCTGGGAGGGCGCTTTCACCGCGAGCGCATCCAGATCAGCAGCAGCCAGGTCAGCAGCATCAGTCCTGAACTTTCCGGCCGCTGGGACCACGCCCGCCGTTTTGCCACCGCCCTCGACTTGATCAGGCAGATCAAACCAGAGCAGCTCATAACCCACAGGATTGATCACTCTTGCGCCCACGAGGCATACAGGCTGCTGGATGAAGCGCCAGAAACGGCGCTGCAGGTGGTGTTGACCTACGCAGATTGATAACCACACAAAGGAGACATTGAATGTACACAATTGCAGTCAAGCGGGATTTTATTGCGCGCCACTTTCTCATCAGGGGTGACTGGGGGGATGAGAACCAGCCCCATGCCCACCATTACATCCTTGAAGTAAGTATAGAACACGGCAAACTGGATCAACATGGCTACTTGGTGGATATTGTCGCTATCGAAGCGGCCTTGAGCCTCACGGTTGCATACTTCCGGGATCGCATGCTGAACGACCTGCCCGAATTTGACACCCTCAACCCAAGCCTGGAGCACTTCTGCCGCATAATCTGGCACAAATTGTACGCCGGCATCAAACCGCCCGGTGCAGGCACCTTGCGGGTCAAGCTCTGGGAAAATGCAGAGTGCTGGGCCGCCTATAAGCACCCGTATTAATTAGCCATATGCGTGTCGGCCTCCTTATCTTCGGAGATATCAATACCCAGAGCGGTGGGTACCTGTACGACCGCCAGCTCACAGCTTATCTGCGCGCGCAGGGAGATACGGTAGAAATCATCAGCCTGCCACCGCGCACTTATGTCGGCAACCTCAGGCGCAAGACCATCCCTGCCGAGCTGGCTGAATCGAAGCTGGATATCCTCATCCAGGACGAGTTGGTCTATCCGCGGATGTTTAATATCAACGCCAAGCTGCAGGCCCACTTGAACTGCCCTATCATCGCGTTGATCCATTTACTCGACAGCAGCAGACCGCAGGGACCGGCAAGGCGTTATCTTGCACGCTGGGCAGAACGCCGGTACCTGCGCAGCGTCGACGGCGTTATCCTCAACAGTCGCAGTACCCACCACCTGGTTAATGAACTACTTCACGGTAAAATGCCTCCCCATGTCATCGCGGTGCCCGCCGCGGACCATCAGATGGCATTTCTCCCTGAAGCGGAGAGGACTGAAACATCCGGGGCTGAAACTTTCGAGGCGGAAACTTCCGGGGTTGCAGCGGCAGAACGACGTTCCGCCAGCAAGCATCCGAGGCTGAATATTCTCTACGTCGGCAATGTCATACACCAGAAGGGGCTCCATCTCCTCTTGAAGGCGCTGGAGGGTACGGAGCGCGATCACATGCGCCTGACGGTAGCGGGGCGGCTGGATATGGAGCCTGGATATGTGAAACATATCCACAGAATAATCAGGCGCAAAAAGTTGGGGCACATGGTGCGCTTTACCGGTTCCTTAAACAGCAGCGCCCTCACCTGTTGTTATCAGGCGCATGATGTTCTAGTGCTCCCCTCGGTGAATGAGGCCTACGGTATTGTCTACCTAGAGGCGCAGCGCTTCGGGCTCCCCGTTATCGGCACCGTTGCAGGGGGAGCGCGCGAGATAATTCAGCCTGGAACCAACGGATATCTGCTTGAGCCGGGGGACAGCAAAACCCTCTTCGCTTATCTGACCCTGTTGCACAAGGACCGGGCGCACTTGGAAATGCTAAGCGCCAATGCCCAGCACTACTATCGGCAGCATCCCCGCTGGGATGATTCATGCGCGCTCATCCGCACTTTTCTCCTCCGCACCAGCGCAGGCTGGAACTCCCCCCATTAGTAACCCCACCACCTGTTCGGCGGAAGTGGGGATTGGGGGGAGCGAGATGGGATGGTGCCGGGGATGGTGGCTGAAGACTGCGTTTCAGGAACGCGCCCTCTTTTTGCCGCCAACCGGGCCATCTTCGGGCGGACAGATGTGGCGAAGCCGGAGCAGGGCAAAGAGGCCGACGCAGAGAATAAGTGCATCCCGCAATCTGATCATTGCGAGAACTGCGGCGGCGCCAGCCATGGGGAGTCCCAGCGCGGCAAAAGCCCAGAACATCACAGCCTCCAGCGTACCGATCCCCCCCGGCAGGGGCAATAAAAAAGCAAGGCGCATCCCCACCAGCAGCAATACCAGCGTGGTAAAATCGGCCTCTATTTCAAAAAACCGCAGCAGCAACCAGATCTCAAAAATCATTCCGCTCCACCCCAGCAGCGCCAGAAGCAAGGCCAAGGCCAGTGAACCCTTTTCTGTCTGAATTAACGTCCGCAGCCGCGCCCCAAACTCATCCCCACCCCCCTCAATCCGACGAAGGTGGGGGCTGTGCTGCCAGCGACGTCCCAGGGTCTTTATCCAGACCGATAACCGCGCCTGCTGTGAAACAAGAAACCAGCCACTGCATGACAAGCCGAAGAGAATCAGGGCTACGCCCAGGGCCAGAGCTGGCCAGTCGGCCAGCCCCAGCGCCGGGGTCAACATCAAAACAACCAGCCCCAGGAGCAGAAACGCAAAGTTTACCCACAGCTCATAAAACCGATCCAGAGCCACCCCCAACAGGGCCGCTGCCCCGGAAGCTGAAAATCTCTTCCAGAGCCAATACACCTGGAAGGGCTCACCCCCGAACTGGGGGCCAGGGGTAATAAAACTGATCAACTGCCCGGCCTGCCGCAGCAGAAACACGGAGCGGAAATCGATCTGCACTCCCGTTGCTGTCAACAGGCAACGCCAGCGCTGCACATAGACCACAAGAATGGCCAGATTCAGGGCTGTCCACAAGAGCCACTGCGCCAGGGACAGCCCTGCCAGCGATGCCCGAATAGTCGTTAAAGGGAGGCGCGCCAGGATCCAGACAGCCAGCCCCAACGCGAAGAACCAGGTAAGCGCCTGAAACACTCTGTATCTATCCATCAGGCACCATCATAGCGCTTGACCCAGACCTCATCCTGCGGGTACACGCTGAAACGACCCGTACCCAGGATCAACACCCAGATTGCGGCGGGCAGGATAACGTAATCCAGCGGCCCCATCAGATATGTCGTGTAAGACCAACCCAAGAGTAACACCAGGAGCAGAGCAAATATCCGCCCCAGGATTCCCGTCAGAATCAGCATGCCACAGCCTGCCATGGCATACAGGAGTAACGGAGCAGCATGAATGAGGGTAGAGATGTTTTCTGTATAGCGCAGCACCACTGCGAGCAATGCGCCGGCAACGAGCAGGCGAAGCAAAGGTTGGGTGGCGTAATTGATGACATCCTCCCCTCGCGCCAGAGTATCCTGATTTAAAAACGATTTTTTCGTTATCGCGCCACTTACAGCGACCCAGTCAAGCAGGAACCCCGCCAATACCGGCAGCATAAAGGCGAAACCTGCAATCCGGGTGGCTGGTGGTTCGAAGATGGGAAATAGCACCACGGCAATAAACCCCATCTGGAATCCGGCGATGGTGCGTCGCGAAAGCTTGGGCTGGAGGGAGGACACCGGCAACCCGGCTTGGTGTCGATAGCTGACCCCCCACTGGAACAAATAATACGCACAACTGACCAACAGATAGGACCAGTGGATCTTCCCGTACCAGACCGCAAGCAGCGGTGCGACCGCCAGTCCCAGAGCGTCAAACACTGTATCCAGTTCCATACCCATCCGGCTTATCTGCCCCGTCCTGCGTGCTGCATAACCATCGAGGCGGTCCACAATAGCGGATACCGCATATAACCCTGCAGGAACAAGGACGAGGAATCCCGGCGGAAACGGCTGAAACAAAAACCCGCCGGTACACGCAATAAGCCAGCCGCGCAGGATAGTCAGGCGATTGGCCAGCCCCAGGTGTGCATACGGAGTGCTTGCAGAGCCATTGTGGTTAAGCGGCAGATATTGTCTGGTCTCGTATAATACTAAAGTCCAGAGTATGCCGGCCTGCAATATCCATTGTAATGCCGCAGCCCAGTACCAGGCGCCCCACACCCACAGCGCCGCAAAAACGAGCACAACCCAGCCATAAATGGAAACACGCCAAAACTCCCGCAGAGTAGCAACAAGCACAACGGTTTTTTCGGGACAAGGGGATGTGCACAGATGGGTTCGGTTCATATAAATATCCATAGAGAGGCAATGATGAACAGTGCTACCGGGATTGGGGTGTAAACAGTTTACCATTTTTTATGCTAGTGTTTAATCAGGTCTGCATAATTTCACCGTCATTCGCTACTTCGCTTAAGATCAAGTTCAAGAGCAAGACCGCCGGGTCTCGTCCCGGCAGCCGCCCAGAGCATGTGGGTACTAAGGGGGATGCTGCAATAGAGGGGGTAATCCGCTACTTATGCATTCCCACGCCGGAGCGTGGGAACGAGGAAAAACGAGAACTGTAGGGGCAGACCCATGTGTCTGCCCAGGTTCGCACTCGCACCCCAATCCCCTTCGTGCTGTAGCCGGAGTGTTGCAGGACAAAGGGCGAAAACCCAACCACCCCTAGCCCCTTCTCAGGTAAGGAGGGGAATGTTGTTCGCCAAGGTTAATTTTAACCACCGGGAGGATAACCATGAAAACAGCTGGAACCAGCTTGAATGGATTCAGGCGGTGAACCTGCGCTTAACCGGTGCGGTATCCATGCCGGAATCTGCCCTGCCAGGCGCTTACCCGCGCAAATGTCTGGCTATTCTGGTGCATGGATTTTTCCGTACCCGCCGGGATATGGCGTTTTTGGAACGCGGGCTGAAGAGGTGCGGGTATCAGACCCTGCGGGTCCATCTGCCCAGTACGCGGGGCACCATTGAAGATGGGGTCAGCGCCCTGCAGCGACAGCTCGAGCTCCCCATGCAGGGGGCAGAGCGTGTGGTTTTTATCGCACACAGTATGGGCGGTCTGGTGGTACGCACATTTCTGGCGCAGATAAATTCACGCGCTAATATCACCCACTGCGTTTTTATCGCCACTCCACATCGGGGGACACCGTTGGCGGACCTGCTGCTGAACATTCCATGGTATGGCGCCATCTTCCCCGTAGTTAAACAGCTGCGCTCAAAGCCTCCCAACACGTACGCGGCGCCGTTGCTGCACCCGGATGGCCACCAGGGCGTGGCGACAGATATCCGGATCGGGGTTATTGCCGGAGACTATTCCCGGCGAGGTCCCTTGCGTGGCCTTTCCATCGGAAAGCTGCTTATCCCAGCGCGCAGCGACGGCCGGGTGCCTGTCGCCTCCGCCGTTGCTCCAGATGCTGATGCGGTATTGGTCGTTCCCTTCAGCCACACCCGCATCCACCACCGGAAGGCAACCCTGGATGCGATAATACATTTTCTCGCCAGCGGACACTTCAACAACAACTATAAAAAGCCCAACAGCATCCGTAGCCCCATAAGGAGCAAAAAGACCGCAAACAGCTTCTTAAGGCGTTCCACCGGCAGGCTGTGCGCCAACCGTACCCCCAGGGGTGCGGTCAATACGCTGGCGAAAGCGATCCCCACCAGAGCCGGCATATAGATAAACCCCATACTCCACGGGGGCAAACCCGGAGCAGCTAAGCCGTTAAGCAGATAGCCAACGCTTCCGGCCACTGCGATGGGAAATCCGATGGCGGCCGAGGTTCCCACCGCGCTGTACATTGGCTGATTCGAACGGATCAGAAACGGAACCGACAAACTGCCGCCACCGATACCCACCAGACTCGAAATCCCCCCAATCAGAGTTCCTACGCCAAACATCCCCACCGCCCCAGGCAGGGTGTGTTTCGGCTGCGGGCGCACATTGAGAAACATCCGCGTCGCTACATAGAAAATAAACAGCATGAACATTACGCTCAAAAATTTGCTGCTAAGCTGCGCCGCTACCCAGGTACCCAGAAAAGTACCGCATAAAATCCCCGGTGCTACAGCACGCACCACTGGCCACAGTACCGCCCCCCGCGCATGGTGGGAGCGAAAACTCGATACGGACGTAAAGGCGATTGTGGCCAGAGATGTTCCCAGGGCCAAGTGGAGGATATAGCTTTCGGGAAACTGCTGCGCCGAAAACAAAAACGCCAGCATGGGAACCACGATGATCCCTCCTCCGACTCCAAACAATCCCGCCAGAATCCCTATAAAAGCCCCAGTAAACAGGTACATCAACCAAAACATATCTCAAAAAACTCCCATAAGTAGGATGGAGGCAGGGCGCACAAGCTAACCGCACAAGCTAACCATATAGAGGATTTGCCCAGGTTTTTGAAGCCAAAAAAGTGGCGGTCTTAATGCTGCCATTTTTGTTCAGATACGCTACTATAAAAGTCCGCATTGTCCTGCTAATATGATTATTCGCCCCCTGCTTCTCAAAGCCCTGCTATTGAAAACAAACCAGAACAAGCACGCCAATGTGCTGCAGCATATTATGGGATAGTTCAAGCATGATCTGAGCAGCGCTGAAAAGCAGGAAGCCCATGAACCTTATCCGCGGCGACAAACAGGGGGTGGTGCCATTGATCGTGCCGGTCACCCTGCTCAACCACTTGGGGTGCAAATTCAAGCATAAATCATTTGCTGAAACAGGTGTATCTGAACCCTCATCCGCTGGAGCGCAAACTACTCAACCACGGGTAAGATGGGCACCTGAAATTTGCACCCCAGCATATTTGAGATAAAGTAGGAACACAACAGGGGGTACAGCCCTTGCGCCAACTATCGATTTTACAAACCCAACTTAGAGGAGAATGTGATGAATCCGCGAAAAATAAAAGAAAAAATCCACTGGATGGGAAGTATAGACTGGAATTCGCGCCTCTTCGATGAGCTTATCCCCCTGCCGGACGGGACAAGTTACAATGCATTTTTGCTTGAAGGGAGCGAAAAAACCGCCCTGATTGATACCGTTGAAGCACCGTTTTTTCCTGAGCTGGAAAATCAGCTCAAAGATGTCACCAAGCTCGACTATCTCATTTCCCTGCATGCCGAACAAGACCACTCCGGCAGCATTCCGGCAGTACTGGCCAAATACCCGGAGGCAAAATTAGTCACCACCCCCAAGGCAAAAGAGATCCTGCTGGCGCTTCTCGACATCGCTGCGGATTCCATAATCACGGTGGCAGACAAAGAAACCCTGAGCCTGGGGGATAAAACCCTGGAATTCATCCATATGCCCTGGGTCCATTGGCCCGAAACCATGGTGGCCTACCTTAAAGAAGATAGAATGCTCTTCAGTTGTGATTTCTTTGGTTCCCATATTGCGAGTACCGATCTGTTTGTCACCGACGAAGCGCGCATCTACGAGGCGGCGAAACGCTACTATGCCGAGATCATGATGCCCTTTCGTCTGATGATCAAAAAGCATCTGGAAAAACTTGATTCCTACCCCATTGACATCATTGCCCCAAGCCATGGCCCTCTGTATAAGCGCCCAGCCTTTATCTTGGATGCGTATAAAGACTGGGTCGATGGCACCCTGAAAAATACGGTCGTACTGCCGTATGTTTCCATGCATCAGAGCACCCAGAAGATGGTGGACTATCTGATTTCCGCCTTGGCCGACCAGGGTGTCAAGGTTGAATTGTTCAATTTAACCGTTACCGATATCGGCAAACTGGCGATGGCCCTGGTCGACGCCGGGACAGTCGTGGTCGGCACCCCAACAGTTCTGACGGGTCCGCACCCGGCTGCGGCATATTGTGCCTTTCTTGCCAATGCCCTACGTCCACGCACGCAATTTCTATCGATAATCGGCTCATACGGCTGGGGGGGGAAAGCCGTAGATATCCTGGCGGCGATGATGCCAAATCTCAAGGTGGAAATTATTGATCCGGTCCTTTCAAAAGGCTATCCCACGCAGGATGTGTTCAGATCACTCCAGAATCTGGCGGAGACGATCGCTGCCAAACATAAAGAGCAGGGGTTTGTATGAGCCACCGGAAAAGCACGGAGGGGGCATTTCACCTCACTTGTAATTACAACTTGAATTTTTGATTAAATCATCCTCGCCATGGGCAACCAAAGCATAGGGATGTTCCATAAAATGATTGATTTGGATACTTGATTCTGTGAGCAAGGTTTAAAATCTTATTTTTGGCTCGCCAAGACATGCCTTTAAAGAGGGAAAACCCATATGCACCCCAGGCATAATCAGGCAGAGAGAAAACAGATTCTGATCACTGGTGCTACCGGCTACATCGGACGCAAACTCAAACAGCGCCTGCTCACCCGCTGCGACCTGCAACTGCGCCTGCTGGTGCGCGATCCTACTCGCATAAGTGCGGCCGCCAGGCAGGGGACCGATATCATCAAAGGGGATACCTTTGATCAGGGGGTGCTGCAAAATGCGCTGGCCGGGGTAGATACAGCCTTCTATCTCATCCATTCCATGGGAGCCGGGGGTGACTACGCCAGCAGAGACCGCCGGAGTGCGGAAAACTTTCGCAGCGCCGCTGAGGCCGCCGGAGTAAAGAAGATTGTCTACCTGGGTGGGCTCGGTGAGCGCGAAAGCGCCAGTGAGCACCTGCTGAGCCGGATAGAAACGGGGGAAATTCTCAGCGCTACCGCTTCCGGCGGCCCCCGTACTCTGTGGCTGCGCGCCGGCGTAATTCTTGGGGTCGGAAGCGCCAGCTTCAACATCATCCAGGATCTGACCCGCAAACTGCCCTTTATGCTCACCCCGAAGTGGGTCACAACAAAAACCCAGCCCATAGCCGTGGAAGATGTTCTGCGCTATCTCGAGGCCTCTATCGATCTGGACCTGCAAGAAAACGTGCGGGTGGATATCGGTACGGATATCACCGACTTTAAAGAGTTGATGCAGCAGGCGGCCAGAAGCATGGGGCTGAAACGCTGGCTCCTCCCCCTCCCTTTTTTCAGTGCGCGCCTGTCTTCATACTGGCTGGTATTTATTACCAAAGTGCCGTTCAGTATCGCCTCAGCGTTGGTTGAAGGGCTGAAGTCAGAGACCATAGCCACCAACGAAAATGCGGCCAAATACTTTCCCGATATTCATCCCATGTCGATGCAGCGGGCCTTCGACAAGGCTCTGCGCGAAACCGCCATGGACTGAAGTGGCCCGATGCCGAGACAAACCAGGTCCACTGCAGACCTGCCTCAGCCGTGCCAGATACCAAAAACACCCAGCAGAATCAATGTGGCAAAACCCAAGCGGATGCGCCCGCAGGTTTCCCCCAGAAACAATAGCCCGATGCCAACACCTATCAGCAGGCTCACTTGCCGTACCGGCACTGCATAGCTGACCGGTGCCAGACTCAGGCCATAGCGAAAGCTGAGAAACGAAGCCATGATAACCGGACCGGAAACCAGCACCAGACGTGGATGATGCCGCGCTTCGGCCATAACCCGCCCGCGATAACAGGGGCGCAACAGATTGAGTGACATGAATAGCAGCATGAAGAACACCAGCACATAGGTAAAATCAAAGGGAGGGTAGGAGTTGACTCCAATTTTATCCAACACAGCCCCGACGGAATAGATAAACCCGGCTAACAGGGCCGCCCGCACTGAGCGATCCTGCAGACAGGTGAGCGGATACAACACATCATGCCAGCTCAGGCGCCGCAGCTGAATTCCGTAGGCACCCACGGCGATGAGGACGATGCCTGCAATCCCTGCGACGCTGAGATGTTCCCCCAGAATGAGGACACCCCACAGGGGGACATACAACATAGATGTCTGCACCAGAGGGTATGTTACCGAGAGATCACCGCTGCGGTAGGCATATCCCCCAAGCCAGTGGTATAATACAAAACACACCGCCGCAACTGCGCTGAGCCAGCCCAGCTCAAAGGTGACCGCCAACGCTCCAGAGCGCAGCCACAGCACCAGTGTCATCAGGATCCACGCATTGAGAAACATCCACCAGATGAACACCGTCTTGTCGCGGCTCTGCTTTACCAGCAGATTCCACAGGGCATGCATCAGAGCGGAGCACAGAATTAATAGTAAAGCTAAGGTTTCCATGCGCTTATTTTAGCCGAAATGAATTTCGATTGATAGACCTTGATCCCATTCCAGGTGCAGCAACACCGCAACGGCGCAATTTTACGGAAAAAAGCCATACTTATCAGGCAGGTAGGCCATACATGTGATCCTGCGGTCTATTGTAACCGCGGAATTACGTTAAACAAAACATCACGACTTAACCCACCTGTTTTTATCCTCACTTAAAACTCTGACCGAAGGATGAACGCCATGGACAAAACCCGTACCGAATCCGACTCCCTCGGCCCCATGCAGGTTCCGACCCAGGCTCTGTACGGCGCCCAGACTGCGCGCGCCATTGACAACTTTCCCATCTCGGGGATCTGTTTGCCACGCCCCATGCTGCGTGCCCTCGGGCTCATCAAAAAACATGCGGCAAAAAGCAACAGTGCGCTGGGGTTGCTGGATAAAGAGATTGCAGCTGCGATCCAAGCTGCAGCCGCTGAAGTTGTAGAGGGGATTCACGACCGTGAATTCCCGGTGGACATCTTTCAGACCGGATCCGGCACCAGCAGCAACATGAACAGCAACGAAGTTATTGCCAACCGGGCCACAACCCTGCTCCGGCAGGGTGAACACACCGAACAAATCCATCCCAACGATCATGTCAATATGGGTCAGTCGAGTAACGACGTCTTCCCCAGTGCTATCCACATTGCATGCGCCGAACAGCTGCATTCGGCTCTATTCCCGGCGCTGCAGGAACTGCATGCCAGTCTGCTGAACAAGCAGGAGCAATTCAGGGATATAATCAAGATCGGGCGCACCCACCTGCAGGACGCAACCCCGATCACCCTGGGGCAGGTATTTTCCGGCTATGCGCGGCAGATCGAACTTGGCATCGAGCGCCTGGAGCACGCCGCCCAGGGATTGCTTGAACTCCCCCTCGGAGGTACCGCGGTAGGCACCGGCCTCAACACCCATGTTAAATTCGCCCCACGCACTATTAAGAGTATAGCTGCAGAGACCGACCTTGAGTTCAGAGAGACCCGCAACCATTTTGAAGCGCAGGGGAGTAAGGATGCCGTGGTCAGCGTCAGTGCGGCTTTGAAAAACTGCAGCGTCAGTCTGTTCAAAATAGCCAACGACATCCGCTTTCTGGCCAGTGGACCGCGTTGTGGCATTGGCGAGTTGATTCTGCCGGCGGTGCAGCCCGGAAGTTCCATTATGCCCGGCAAGATCAACCCGGTTATGGCTGAAGCGCTTATGCAGGTGTGTGCCCAGGTGCAGGGCAATGACGTCACGGTCACAGCCTGTGCCCTGGCCGGGAACTTTGAGTTGAATGTGATGATGCCGGTGATGGCGTACAACACCCTGCAGAGCATTGAACTGTTGTGCAACGGTATAACCGCGTTCAACAGCAAATGCCTGGTGGATATTGAAGCAGACGCAAAGCGGTGCGCTAACCTGCTGGAAAAAAGCCTCGCGCTGGTAACAGCGTTGGTTCCCCAGATCGGGTACGACCACGCCGCCCGGCTGGCCAAAGAAGCACATCAGAGCGGTGCAACCCTGCGCGAACTTGCGTTGCGCGATGGGGTTGATGCCGCGACGCTGGACCGACTTCTGGATCCAACCCACATGCTGACTCCGGAGCAATAACGCTATGCAAAAAGATCTATGCACCGAATCAGCTGGGGTGGACAGGATCTGCTTCAGCCTCCCGCCATGGGTAGAAGAGCTGGAAAACGGGGTAGACACTGCCAGCTTTACCGCAGACGCCGCCAAAATGAACTGGGTTTTGAAATTGGCACGGCGCAACATCACCGATGGTGGCGGTCCCTTTGCGGCCGCGATCTTCGCGCTTGCTTCCGGCGAACTCGTTGCCGCCGGTGTCAATCGCGTGGTGGCGCTGAACTGCTCTGTCCTCCACGCCGAAATGCTTGCCATTATGCTGGCGCAGCAGCGTCTGAGCAGCTACAACCTCACCCCTGCATCAGGTGCCGGCTATGAACTGGTCACCTCAACCGAACCCTGCGCCATGTGTCTGGGGGCAATCCCCTGGACCGGTCTGCAACGCCTGGTATGCGGCGCGCGCGACCAGGATGCGCGCGCCGCAGGCTTTGACGAAGGGGATAAACCAGAACACTGGGTCGATAAGCTAGCACAGCGCGGCATCAGCGTGACCCGCGATATCTGCCGCACCGAAGCCGCCGCCCTGTTGCTTGAATATGCCCGCAATAATGGTGAAATCTACAACGGAGGATAGGTAAAAAATAAAGCTGGTTTTTATACCTCTGTACAGGTATAGTTACCAGCTCTATCTCTGCCGCCACCCCGCCTCTGGCAAGTCCGGCCTCCTCCATCAGCAAGGTACATGCTTAATGTTTTCCCCCGAATTCAGCGCTCTGGGTGTCGCCCCGGAACTCTTAGCCGCCCTGTACGATCTCGAATATCAACATCCCTCTGCCATTCAGGAGCAGAGTATTCCGCTACTGTTGGAGGGGAGAAACCTGCTTGGCACTGCCCAGACCGGCACCGGCAAAACTGCCGCGTATGCCCTGCCTCTGCTACAGCGTCTGAAGCCGCGTAAGGACAAACGCCCTCAGGTGCTGGTGGTAACCCCGACCCGCGAACTCGCCATTCAGGTGGCGCAGGCGATGGAGAGCTTTGCGCGCAAACTCTCATGCACCATCATACCGGTTTACGGCGGCAGCGCCATGATGCCTCAACTTAAGCGCCTGAGCGTCGGTGTCGATGTTGTAGTGGGTACTCCAGGACGTCTGATCGATCACATTCGGCGCCGCAGCCTTGATTTGAGCGCCATTGAAGCGATCGTGCTTGATGAAGCGGATGAGATGTTGCGCATGGGGTTTATCGATGATGTGGAAACCATCCTGGCGGCGGCACCGCCACAGTGCCAACGCGCCCTGTTTTCCGCCACTATGCCAAAGCAGATCAAGCGGGTGGCAGATAAATATCTAGGCGACGCCCGACATGTGCAGATCTCCTCGCCCACCACTACCCTGGATCAGATTGAGCAGTACCATCTGCTGCTGCACAGCGGGCAAAAAGTTGAGGTTCTGAAGCGCCTGCTGGAAGTGGAAAAAATAACCGCTGCCATGGTCTTTGTGCGCACCAAGGAAGCCACTACAGATATTGCCGCACACCTGAGTAATGCCGGATTCAAAGCCGCTGCCTTAAGTGGCGACTTAAGCCAGCAGATGCGTGAACAATGTATCCAGCGCCTGAAACAGGCACAAATCGACATAGTGGTCGCCACCGATGTCGCCGCACGTGGGTTGGATGTGGAGCGGATCAGTCACGTTTTCAACTACGATATCCCTTTCGATACCGAGGCGTATATCCACCGCATCGGGCGCACTGGCCGTGCTGGGCGTACTGGCAGAGCTATCCTGTTTGTCAGCCCCAACGAACGCCATCTCCTGCGCGGCATCGAGCAGGCCACCAAGCAACAAATTGCCCTGATGCCGGTCCCTGACAGCAAACAAGTCAGCACCTGCCGCATCAACGCCTTTACCGACACCCTCCACACCACCTTGACTTCACGCGAGCTTACCAGCATGCGAAGCCTGGTTGAGGAGATCGCCGCACGGGACAATATCGAGATGGAAGATATTGCCGCGGCATTGGCGTGGCAACTCCAGCGCGAAAAACCACTTTACCCAAAATTTAAAGAGGTGGCTCCGCCCGCTGCCGCTCGGCGCAAAGAACGTACCTCAGTGCGTGAGTCCGGCGCTCCCGCAGGTGCTGCCGGAGCCATGCAAGGGTATCGCATCAAGGTTGGACGCCAGCAGCAGGTCACCCCGCGCGACATTGTCGGCGCCTTCACCAACGAAGCTCAGCTACCCATCCGCTCCATTGGCAGGATTAAAATTGAGGCTGAAAGCAGCTATATAGAGCTTTCCAGCACCCTGCCGGCCAGAACTATAGCCAAGCTCCGTACCCTGCAGATCCGCCACAACCCCATTGGCCTTACGCCAGAAGACTCCGGCGCCAGTCAGCCCCCAAAGGGTAAATACAAGAAATACGCTGACCCCGCTGCCAGAAAACCTTCCGGAAAGGTCTCTGACAGCAAAAAGGGGCCCAAGGGGGGCAGACGTTCCTAGCCATCCTTGCTCGTGTGACAAAAGAAACATCCCGTGTGGGTCTCGGAAGGACTTGGCTCGCCACTGATCTGGGCTGAATAATCCCAGCGCAGCATATCCGGATAGGGGCTGCCGTGCGGGCGGTGACACGAAAGACACATAACCATATCCCTACCCGGAACAACTGAAGCATTTGAGCTGTCTGGCACACTTGGACGCCCTACCGGAGTGAGTGGATCATAGGTCGTGGCGTACTGATACTCCCCCGAGGCGGGAATTATGGCATCGGAAGGATGCCTGATCCACATGGCGTTAGCATCCTGCTGCTCGGAATGAAATATTCCATGACAGCCGGTACAAAACGCCGTAGTGGTATGGCCAAGATCACCGGTGCCAAAGCCAAATCCACCCTGGGTATCTACCCTGCCTAGGTATTCGTTGTGTGCGGCACTGCCGCTGTGATTTTCCCCGTCATGCAGTCCCGCCTCCCAGAGACCATCCTCATAGCCCTCGACTCCGGCACCGGTAAATTTATGCCCGGCCAGAAAACGGTACCAGCCCTGTTCTTTGCTGGTGACCGCACCAGAGACTCCGTTGGGATGGTCCTGGGCATGATGCCGGACATTCAGATGGCAACCACTGCAGCCATATTTACCTGACAAAGAGAAGCCGCCCATCCCTGCACCGCCAAATGGTTGCGACAGATTTTCATGGCAGGAGTTTGTCCCACAGGTAACAGTAGCCCCGGGAGCTTTAGTAAGATACTGGTCATCCTCCCCCAGAAATACGTTGTGCCCCTTGGTATCATCCCCCCCAAGCCCCTGCTTCACCCAGTAAAAATTTCCTCCGGCCAGATATTCCGTGGGCTCGCCGCCAGTAAAAAGAACTACCGGCACCTTGCAACCTTCCATGTCATAGTAGGTGCTTGATGCATCCGAGGAATGACACCCCACACAGTCAGTGGTGAGCAGCGTCGAGCGAAGCTGTTCAGCCCCGACCACAGCGTTGTCCTGACTATTATGCATGGTATGGCAATTTGAGCATGGCCCACTGACACTGGCACGTGTCAGCGCTGCAGATATATGCATACTTGAAATAATAACAACAAAAACGATAAATGTTTTTTTCCACCCATCAGGAACCGCACACTTTCCCGGCAGGCACAGCATTGTCTTCCACATAGAGCTTCCCCTGTTGCGCATAACCACATATACAATCCACAGCAAAACCTGCAACCACCCTTCTAAATAGCGCTGTGATGGCAGCTGATTTCCCCACAAACGAACCACAGACTAGTTACATGAACAACAGATGGCTATGCAGGGTATGTACCAGTCGTGTTACACGTCAATAATATTATGGCGGAAGAAAACTACGAAAAAGGACTTTGTTTAATTACAATAACTTATGCTTGGCAGGGGAAAGCAGCGGGGTTGTAAAAAATCTCGGTAGCATAATGGCATTGCATAAGTGGGGGATAAGCGCCGAAAGTGGGGGAGGCACTGCGGGATATCACCCACCGCACTCCGCAGCACCAGCAAGTGATGCGCGCTCGAGCCAAACTGAACTGGATTCAGGACCTGACCAGGCACAGGGCAGCAACCGGAAAGTCACACAGGATCCGCCCAACAGGCAAGCGCCAGACCTCCCCGTGTCCTTCGGCGCACAGAGGCTGATCGGTGAGCCAGTTCGTCCATTTGGCATGGGGGACCTCGACCCAGGTTTCGCCCCAAACATCCTCCCCCAAAGGGGCTTTTCCCTCGGCCAGGCGGAAGATTAAACGTGGCGCCAGGGTAAGGACCAGCATCCCTTTATAGCTGCGCGCATAGGCGCACAGGTGTTCGGCATGGGTTCCGAAAAGCCTCAACGCCTGATAATTACCGTGACGGAACAGTTCCGGGTGCGTGCGCCGCAACTGTAATCCGCGCCAGGTCAGATAAAGCTTGGCACACTCAGCAGCAGGAGGCTGTAGCAACCCCCGAACCACTCCGCTGCGTTTTTCCCCCGCGTCCAACCTCCCCTTTAACTGGTCGAGAAGCTCAATCCGACGCCGGTAGTCGACAGGGCGCCGGTTATCCGGATCTACCAGGCTGAAATCTAAAAGTTCATTTCCCTGGTAAATATCGGGCATTCCCGGCGCAGTCAGCTTCAACAACGTCTGTGACAGGCTGTTGAACAGGCCAACCTGGCTGACCAGCTGTTGAAAGGGGAGAAAGTCTTGCAGGAACGGATTATTCGCGGGCGCGCGGAACAGTGCTTCGACAAAAGTTGAGAGCGCGGCCTCATAATCGGGGTCGGGGTGTTCCCAGGAGGTGTGCAGTTTAGCCTCTCTCCCTGCCTTCAGCAAACTTGCGCTTACCCGTGAGCACAAGGTCTGCAACTCCGCAGCACCGGGTTCGGTCAGCGGCCATACTCCGAGCAGGGTCTGATATAAAAAATATTCGTCATTGGGCGTCACACAGCTCTGCCCCTGCGCGCCACACTGTCCCCTGTCGTGTCCCCTGTCGCGATTTATCCGCGCCCATCGCCGCACTTTTGCCTGCCATTGGTCCGGCATCTCTGAAAGAACATTAATCCGCGCACGGACATCCTCGCTGCGTTTACTGTCGTGGGTCGAGCTGCCGAGCATGGCGTGAGGCCAGTTTTCCGCGCGGTGCTGATTCTGGGCGTGAAAGGTGGCGACAGAGACCCCGAAACTTTGCGGTGCGCCCCCCACCTCATTTAACGACAGCAAGCGGTTGTAGCGATAAAAAGCGGTATCCTCCAACCCCTTCGCCATAACAGGGCCGGTATACTGCTGGAATTTCAGGGTGAAGGTGATCACCTGCTGACGATAGTCGGAACTTTTTCCCTCTGCAATCTCAGTCGATAACACCTTGCGGATAAAATCAAATATCGCGAAGTCGGTCTCACGGGTTTTCTTTTTCGCCGCCGCCACCGCCAGATTTATATACCGGAGATCCTCGGTCTGAATGCTGTCGGCCTGCACATAGGTACGGTAGACGGGAAAGACCGCGATGATCTCTCTGAGGGTGTCACGCAGGCTGCTCAAAGTGAAATCACAGGTATGGCGATCCATTTCGGCGATCCGGCCTAACTGTTGTGCCAGAACATGGAGTTCGCTGGAGAGTGCCACACGCATGATGAGCTTCTTGGCCTGATAGATAGTCTCCTGCAGTGGAGTAATCTGTCCGACAAAATCCGCGTAAATTCTGCTCATCTGCGCTTCAGCGCCACCATCAACAAACAACCCGTTGACCAGATTGGCAAAATCGTAGCCGGTGGTGCCGGATACCGCCCAGTTCTGGCGCAACTGTTCAGCCCCAATGAGGATTTTTTCAACCACCACATAGAAAGGACGCTCCGGGGTGGTCAGGTCTTTTGCAGCGGGACTGCTATCCTGCAGGTGTGGACTGACCAGGCGGGAAGCAACCTGTGCCTGGAGCATGTTGAAATAGCCGGCCGGATCGTAGAGCCCATCGGGATGGTCGATGCGCAACCCCTGCACATCACCCCGCGCAATCGCATTGAGAACCAACGTATGGGTGGCAGCGAAAACGGCTGGATCCTCCATGCGCAACCCCGCCAGATCATTAATGTCAAAGAAACGCCGGTAGTTGATCTCATCTGCGGCAACACGCCAGTAAGAGACCAGCCAGGCCTGATTTTCGAGCAACTCGTGCAGTTGGTCAATACCCTCCTCACTGTTGAATAGCTCCAGGGTTTCATCCACAACATGCGCGATATCGGCGTCGCAGAGCAATCTCGCCAGCTCGGCCTTATGCACCTCTTTGTTCCGGTTGCGCTCAGCCACCGACTTTTGGTCACGAGCTTGCCGGGAAGGCAGGTTGGAAAAAGCGCAGATCAACCTTTGGAATTCCACCAGGCGCTGGTCCTTGTGCCCCAGGCTCTGCTCCAGGCGCGCGAGGGCGCGGGTGAGGATGCGGGGATATTCGCGCGGATCGATCGGAAATTGATGCTCAAAATAGTAGACCGAGAAAGCACCCCGCTCCACGTCCAGACGCAGGTGGAACTCGCCTGCTTCAAGCACGTTGCCATAATAGTCGCCGAGCACAGGCACCAGCACCTTTCCTTGCAACGTTTTTTTCAGCGGCGCCCAATCAATATCGAAAAACGCTGCATACCGCGCTGCCTGGCCATTCTCCAATACATCCAGCCAGTAAACATTGTCGGAGCCCATAATCCCCATGTGGTTGGGAACAATATCGAGAATAAGACCCATGTTCTGCTGGTGCAGCGCCGAAACGAAACGGGCAAAAGTCGGCGCCCCCCCGAGTTCGGAGTTAATTGCATTGTGATCGATGATGTCATAACCATGAATGCTGCCGGGGCGGGCTTGCAAACAAGGAGAGGCATAGCAGTGACTGATACCCAGCTGCTGCAGAAACGGGAGAATCTTCAGCGCATGCTCGAAGGTGAACTCGCGTCGAAACTGCAGACGATAGGTGCTGCATGGAATCTCCGGCACGGCAGGGTTGACTTTACCCTCCTGCTGGTGCGGCAGCGTGGCATGATGGACTTCAATACCGTGCGGTGTGGCCTGCGCTGGTGCCATCTGCACCGCTGCCACGGTCCGCTGCAAAGCGGAGTTCGCCGGACGGCAGGCCGCGTCCAAGCGCGCGGTGGGTTTTATCCGCTTCATGCCATCTCCCCCTCAAGCGTCCAGGCCACCATCCAGGGCGGTAAGCGCCCCGCCGCCAGTTCGGTCGGCAAGGTCTCCGGCTGCATGTACAACAGCTCGCCGGGCGGCAGCCTCACTTGGGTCACTGCCTGCGCCTGGTCGCCCAGATTGGTCAACAGGCGCAGTTGAGAACCGTCCCCAAGTATCCACTGGACCAGCAGGCCCGTTTGCCCCAGCAGTTGAAATTCTGCCCGCCCGGACCCCTTTGTCATGTGTGCCAACCGGGGGATGATCTCCCGCTTTCGCAGCGCAATCAGGGCCCGATAAAAGGTGAGCCAGCTTTGATGTTCGGGAAGTGCCAACAGGCTCCAATCCAACGTGCTGCGGCGGAACGTCTCAATATCGTTGGGATCAGGAATGGTTTCTCGCAAGGCGGGATCGGCAAACAAGGCGAAGCGCGCAAACTCCTGCCGCCGCCCGTTCCTGACGGCATCCGCCAGCTCAGGGGATAAATGACTGAAGTACAGGAACGGTTGCGGGGTTGCAAACTCATCTCCCATAAAAAGCAAAGGGATCAGGGGACAGAGCAGCAGCACCGCGACAGCAGCGCGTAACGCCTCGGTCGCAGTCAAAGTGCTGAGACGTTCTCCGAAGGCGCGGTTGCCAACCTGGTCATGATTCTGCAAAAAGGCGATAAAAGCCGTAAGGGGCAGATCGCGGCAGGCCTCACCCCGGCGATGGCCGCGCCACTCGGAGAATTCGCCCTGATAGCTGAACCCTTCGGTCAGGCACCGTCCGAGGTGCCAGCTGGGACGTTTAGTGTAATCGAGGTAATAGCCATCAGATTCGCCGGTGAGAAGAATGTGGAAGGCATGGTGGATATCGTCATTCCATTGCGCCACATAGGACGGTGGCCGCCCCTTCCCAGTCTGACGCAAATAACCAGCGGCGTTATGGTCGTTCTCCAACATCAGATGCACGTGACGTTCTCGCCCCGGTCCACAATGAACCACCGCAGCCAGCTCTTCGAGAATGTCAGGGGTGGAGTCATCCAGAAGCGCATGAACCGCATCAAGCCGGAGACCGTCGAACTGGTACTCCTCGAGCCAATAGAGGGCGTTGTGGATAAAAAATTGGCGCACGGTGTGGCATTCCGGACCATCGAAGTTGAAGGCTGCCCCCCAGGGGGTATGATGGCGGGGGGAGAAAAAATCGGGAGCATAAGCAGAGAGATAATTGCCCTCGGGCCCGAAATGGTTGTATACCACGTCGAGAAAGACCATCAGCTCCAGGCGATGTGCGTGCTGAATAAAGGCTTTAAGTGCCTCAGGCGGGCCATAGCTGCTCTCCGGGGCAAAAGGGAGCACGCCGTCGTACCCCCAGTTTCGCTGGCCGGGGAAAGCGGCCACCGGCATCAATTCGATAGCGGTGATTCCCAGTTTCTGCAAATAGGGAAGACATTCCTGCGCGGCGGCAAAACTCCCGACGGCAGTAAAGGTGCCGAGGTGAAGCTCGTAAACGATTACCTGCTCCCAGGGGAGGCCATGCCAGCCGAGCGCGTCCCACTCCCAACTGCAGGGATCAACCACCTGACTGGGGCCGTGGACATCCTGCGGTTGAAAGCGCGAGGCGGGGTCCGGCACCCACAGGCCACCATCAATCCGGTAGCGGTAGTGGCTGCCGTTGCTGGCCGTGTCTGTCACCAGCTCATACCAGCCATCACCCTCAGGACGCAAAGGTAACAGAAGGGCCTGCCCCTCACCTTCAAGGGAGAGTTCGACCTGTGCAGCCTGCGGCGCCCAGAGGCGAAAGCGTACTCGGCCATCATGCTGAAGTTCAGCGCCAAAAGGCATGCGATGGCAGCGTTTCATCAGCCCTTCCCTTCTGTCGGACAAAGCTCTGCGCAGCAATACTCACAATCACAACCCTACCTCAAGGCGATCCTCCTCCATATTGGTCAGACCGAGCATCAGGGTCAGATATTCGCGCAGATGGCGGGTAATAAGAAAATTTTCCAGAACAAAGCGCTGCGCTCTCTCCCCCATCTGTTGCAGCATATCCTGCCGGTGCAGCAGATAGCGGGCTCTTAGCGCCGCACCTTCCGGGGTATGAACCAGAAAACCAGTGTAATAATTGATCACCTGCAGACGGATGCCGCCGGTGTCGCCCCCAATGACCGGTTTCCCTTTCCACATCGCTTCGGTGACCGTCAAACCGAACCCCTCGCGCAAAGATTTCTGCATAATGATATCAGCTGTCCGCTGCAGGGCATTAATCGTCCGGTGCGCATCAGGGGGCAACAGGAGGATGTGGACATCCGGATCGTTCTGCGCCGCCTGGCGCACCTCGTTCAGGACGGCCTCACCCTCGGGGTCGTCCGTTGCGCTCCCTCCCGCCAGAACCAGCTGTATTGGAGTATGTTTCTTGATCAGGCGGTAGGCTTCAACCACCCCCAACGGGTCTTTAAAGCGGTCAAAGCGTGAAACCTGCAGCAACAATGGCAGGGTTGGATCGAGATTGAACTGGGAGCGAACTGCGTTGATCTCCTGCGCCGACAGCTCGCAGTTTTTGTCGGAGAGGGGATCAATACTGGGCGCAATTATGTATTGCGGATGGGGGAGCGGCTGGGCAAACTGCGCCAGCGAAAAAATGCTGGCATCATAGTTCGTGACAAACTCTCGCAGATATTTCCACACCGGGCGATAGGGGCGACTTGCATCAATATGAAACCGCCAGAGCCACTTTCCCTTGCGGGCGGGGAAATGCTGCAACAGGGCTGCCGGTTGCGGGTCGTGGATAAAAACAAAATCGGCATCATTGAGGAGGTCATGGAGGCGTTCGGCGTTTTCGCGGTTGGTCTTTTCATATTCACGCAGCATCTCCGGGCTCAAGACAACCTTCATCCCCTGTAAGGCGTTGTGAAATCCTTTGGTGCATTGATAAAAAAGATCATCCCCCTGGATGATTTCCCATTGGGCATCGAGCCCCAGGGCGCACTTGAAGGGGATCAGTTTATGTAGAATCTCCGCGACACCGCCCCCTTCACGCGTAGAGTTGATATGTACCACTTTTGCACCCTTCAGAGGCGCAGCCAGTTGTTCGAGATGGTGGATAATTTCCTGCCCCGCCGCGCGCGCATAATCCTTAAGAAATTGATTCAGTTGTTCCTCAGACCAGTTATTCATGGCGCTCTCCCTTAAAATAGGCGCTGAAGATCCGGACCACCTGCTGGCGAATCCCCTTTAAGGACGAGAAATAAGGGTCAAGGCTGTTCAAACTGACCGCCAGCTCACGGTACGCATCTCCAAAATCTGACAACCAGATGCTGAAATCGTTGGAGCGCTGCTCAGTTCGGGACCGGGCATCGATAAAATGATAATAGATGGCTCCGTTCGAAAGGCTGTCGAGATAGGGGATTAGATCTGTGGGCGTGGTAAAGCTCTGGCCGGAATCGAAGATTACCATTTGCCCCCGCTGAAAGTAAAAATGCTGTTCTGCCTGAACCCAGGATGCCGCCTCCTTTTCATCAAGACGTTCGTCAATCAGATCCAGCAGCTCCTGGCGCAGTCCCTCCAGATCGGCGAAATCTGTCGGGGAAATGACACTGAGGCGCTCAGCCAGGGTTTTGTCATGCAGGGCATGATAAGCCCAGGAAGCAAAGTCGTTGTTGTATTCGGGTTCGTCAAATTGCGCCCGCAACAGGCGCTCCCAGAAATGGTGGTAAATGCTGCTCGCCGGCACCCGCCCAAGCTCGGCGTGGAGTTCCCGCAGATTCTGGGCTTTACGCCCGGTGGCAATCGTGATCAAGGCACAGTCCCGTAATGTGAAAGGTTGTGCATCTACGTTGGCATCTACTCGTTGCGACGTCATTAATTCTCTCCTTCTGTCCAAGAAACAGCGCTTATGTACAGCAGATTCCCCATAACCTGACAGCCTTTTAGACTCTAGCACAGTGAATATGACGCGCAACTCCAAGGGAGGAATACGGGAGTTCCTCAAGCGCTATTCCTCGCAATCTTGCGGACCTTTTGTCCCTGTCTGACATGGTGGGAAATAGTAGTGTGGGGGGGGATGTCTCGTCTGGAAAAGCAGAAGGGGAGCCGGAACAATTGATCTCGGTAAAACGCCAGGAGCCGATTCACACTAGGTGTGAATCGGCTCCTGGGATCTGATATTGGTAGCGGGGGAAGGATTCGAACCTCCGACCTTCGGGTTATGAGCCCGACGAGCTACCAAACTGCTCCACCCCGCGTCATATATGTACTCTGGGTACTCTGGTTGTGCTTTGTTCTCCCTGCTTAAGCTGCTTGCGCTATCAGGTGAGGTTGTTTGTAACAAAGCTGGTAGCTATTGTCAAGCAAAGCTGTAATTTAGTTTTACGGAGTATCAACAAAGCTCTTCAGGCGCTTGGCGCGGCTGGGGTGGCGCAGCTTGCGCAGGGCCTTGGCTTCGATCTGGCGGATGCGCTCCCGGGTTACGCTGAAGTCCTGCCCCACCTCTTCGAGGGTATGATCCGACTTCTCGCCAATGCCAAAACGCATGCGCAACACCTTCTCTTCGCGTGGACTCAGCGACGCAAGCACCTCGGCAGTCTGGGCCGACAGGTTCCCCTTGATCGCCTCTTCCAGGGGGGAAACTGCCCCTTTATCCTCGATAAAATCGCCAAGAGATGAGTCTTCTTCTTCCCCGATAGGGGTCTCAAGACTTATAGGCTCCTTGGCGATCTTCAGCACCCGGCGCACTTTTTCCAGCGGCAGGTCCATGCGCTCGGCGATCTCTTCGGGGACTGGCTCGCGTCCGAGTTCCTGCACCAACTGGCGACAGGTGCGGATCAGCTTGTTGATGGTTTCAATCATATGCACCGGGATCCGGATGGTGCGCGCCTGGTCAGCGATAGCACGGGTAATGGCCTGGCGTATCCACCAGGTGGCATAGGTGGAAAACTTATAGCCGCGCTGATATTCAAATTTATCCACCGCTTTCATCAACCCGATGTTGCCTTCCTGGATAAGATCCAGAAACTGCAAGCCGCGATTGGTGTACTTCTTGGCGATAGAAACAACCAGGCGCAGGTTGGCTTCCACCAGCTCTGTTTCTGCAGTTTTGGCCTGATATTCTCCCCGGCGCACCTCTTTGATCGCCGCGATCAGCCCTTCGGCCGTAAAACCACTCTCGTCTTCTACCTTTTTAAAGCGCCGCTGCGCCCCCTTGAGGCGTTTTTCAATAGTGAGCAGTTCATCAACACTGGTCCCTAGCTCTGCAGCAACCTTGACCGCGTCGGCATCACTTTTATGCATGCGGCGCAAATGACTGCGAATCTCTTTGTGGGTAAGCCCGAGTTTTGCTTCACACGCGGCGACCTCCTTCTGGCTCATCCGCACCTGCTTGGAGAGGTCTTTAAGGCGTGAAGTGACCCGCTTAGGCACCTTCTCCTTGAGTTGCAATTGGAGAATAGTTTCGTACAGCTCCGCCAGAATCGCATCGATTTCCTCTTGCAGTGTTTTGCCTTCTGCAGCATCTGCGGTTTCTTGCATCCGCGTTTTCAGCGCATCCAACTGCTCTTTTTTACTTACTATCTCTGCAATCGACTCAGCGATCTTGTCCCTCTGTGCTTCGAGCTCTTCCGCTGAGACTTCATCCTCTTCGGCTGTACTGGTTTTAATAATATCCGCCACAGTTATATCGCCGTGTGCCAGTTTTTTCCCCAGCCTTACCATTTCGTTCAATGCAATGGGGGTGCACAATACCACCCGGGTGATCAGGTTTTCCCCCGCCTCAATGCGCTTCGCAATCTCCACTTCCCCTTCACGGGTCAGCAGGGCGACCTGTCCCATCTCACGCAGGTACATGCGAACCGGATCACTGGTACGTCCAATGACGCCTGCTTCAAGAGCCGGGGTTGCTTCCTCTTCCTCCTCTTCTGCATCTGCCCCACTGGCAGCGGAGCGCTTTGCTCCTGCATTTTTGGAACCTGAATCGATAATCTCTATATCCAATTCACCAAACATGGTCATCACATCTTCCAGTTGACTGGCGCCAATCATATCTTCGGGAAGAGCTTCATTTACCTCATCATAGGTCAGAAACCCCTTTTCCTTCCCGGTCTCGATGAGCTGTTGGAATTCCTCTTCTTTGGTTTTTTTTGCCATAGTATGCATCTCCTGTCCATCGGTATGCAGCCGATCTATTTTAATGCTATGTGCCAGTTTCAACGCTTGATTTTACGGTTTATCTCCATCAGTTCACGCAAACACTCATTCTGCATGTGTGTATCGCCGTTGCGTTCGGCTTCGCACATCTGTGCATGCAGTTGTGTTCTGCGCTGTTTGAGCTGACTGTGATTCACCGCTTTCCGGCAATCGCTGAAAACTTTTTCGACAATTTCTGCGGCAAACTGATTTTTATCCACCAGCGCCGCCGTAAGAATTTCCTGTACTTCACTGTCTTCACACTGATCCAGCAGCCACAGTCCCGGCTCTTGTCCCTGGGAGAATGCCTTGCTGATGAGCTCCGCACATTCGCGGCATCCATGATGTGAAAACAAACCCTGAATCCCGACAGTCATAACCTCAGCGGCAACCTGGCTGCGCTCACCCATGAGGGCCAATAACATTTTCTGCGCTTTGAGTTCACTGTCTTCCCCTGCCCCTGACACAACCGGACGCCGCACTTCACGTCGGGGTGATAAATTCTGTACCTGCGCTACCGGTGGCACCTGGCTGGAGCGGGAGCGCTCGGTGCGAAGTTGATCCAGCTGACGTTGCAGTACTCCGGTATCGACCCCGGTACGGCGCGCCAGTTCCTGCAGATGGAGGCTGGTCTCAATCTCGCCGGGGACATACGCAACAACATCCAGGATTTCAGCAATGGCGCGGGCTTGTTCTTCCGCGCTATCTCTTCTGGCAGCCAGGGTTTGCTGCATGAAATGTTCCACCGCTGAACCTGTTTGTTCCAGCCGCGCCTCGAACGCCTCTTTTCCGTGGCGGGCCAGATATGAATCCGGGTCTTCCCCCTGTTCCAGACTGAGATTCTGCACCTGCAGTCCGGCCTGGAGCAATAGCGGCAAAGCTCTGAAACAGGCAGCTTGTCCGGCTTTATCCTGGTCAAACAATAGCACCAGCGTATCCACATAACGCTTCAACAGGGTGGCGTGTTCTGCGGTCAGGGCGGTGCCGCATGTGGCCACCACATTCTCCACCCCCGCCTGTATCAGCGCAAGATGGTCAAAATATCCCTCCACCACAAGCACCCGGCGCTGCCGCCGCATGGAACTCCTGGCGTCATACAGGCCATACAGGATCCTGCTCTTGTGATACAGGGGTGTTTCGGGGGAGTTGATGTATTTGGGCAGGCTGTTATCCAGCACCCGTCCCCCGAAAGCCACCGCGTGCCCGCTTGAATCCTGGACCGGGAACAACAGGCGGCGCCGAAACATATCGTATTCACGCCCGTCGCCACTGCGCCGTACCAACCCGAGTGCGATCGCCTGCTCCAGGTCAATCTGCTTGCGTTTCAAGTGGGAACACAGGGTGTCCCAACCCGCCGGTGCGTAGCCGAGGCGAAAACGGCGCACCATCTCTCCAGTATACCCACGGCGGCGCAGATACGCGCGCGCCTCGGCCCCCTCGGCCTCACCCAGGAGGATATGGTGGTAAAAATCCACCGCCTGTGCCATTATCTGCTGGAGCCGCTCACGCTCTTGCCGTTGTTGCTGGCGCCGGGGGGAGAGCTGTTCGGTCTGAATCTCAATCCCTGCCCGTCCAGCTAATCTATGCACTGATTCGGCAAAACCCAAGCCCTCGATACGCATTAAAAAATTAAAGACGTTTCCCCCGGCGCCGCAGCCGAAACAGTAAAAGAACTGGCGGCTGCTGTTTACACTGAACGACGGGGTTTTTTCGCCGTGAAAGGGGCACAGTCCGAAGTGGTTATCCCCACTCTGTTTCAGCTTTACATAGTCCCCCACCACCCTGACGATGTCGCTTTGTTCCCGAATCTGCTCGATGGTTTCCGGGGGAATCTTCCCTGCCATCATTCGCTCCTGCGCTGGGGGTGCTCCCCCAGTTGAATCAGCGTGACCGCATCTCCACCGTGGGCATTATCCGCTGAATGAAACGCGGTCACGGCGCGATGCTGTCCGAGCAGCGCGCGGATGGCCTGCCGCAGCGCACCGCCACCACGCCCGTGGGTAACCTGCAGATCGCGCCAGTTGTGCAGCAGTGCATCATCGATTAAGCGCTCTACCCTGGGCACAGCTTCCTCCACCCGCATCCCGGTCACATCCAGGTCGGGGCTGAAGTCGCTGCTTTCCACGCTGGTGCGGCTGTGGCGCACCCTGGCTGCTGTCGCGGCGCTGAAGCGGCGGGGCGCAAACGCTTCGAGCGCATATAAGGGCAGACGCATCTTTTTCCCCTGCACACTGAGGTCAACCTGTTGATTTCTGATCTTCTCTACCCTGGCCTCGGCAGCAAGGGCTGGAACCCGGACAATTTCACCGGGGGCAAGCTCCTGTGGTGGGTTGGCAGCACGAATTTCCCGCCTGGGTTCATACGCCTCCACACTCTGATGCACCGCGCGCATCAGCTCCGCCTGCGCCCGCCCCGTGCCAGGCTGTTCGTGCAATTCTCTGGCTTTTTTCAGTAGTTCCCTCACCTTCTCGCGTGCTTCGCTGACTATCTGCTGCGCCTGCTCCCGGGCTTTTTGTTGCATAGCATCACGCCGGGCTTCAAATTCGCGCAGCAATACCCGCCGCTTTTCCCGTTCCTGTTTGGCCTGCTGCAACAGCTGGCGGGTTTGCTCCCGCTGGGCTTCAAGTTCAGCATGGAGCTGATTCAGACGTTCCACCACCGCCAGACCGTCGCGCTCTTCACTCCCGAGATATGAGTGCGCCTGTTCTATAACGCGGGGCGGGAGCCCCAGCATGGCAGCAATGGTGAGGGCGCTGCTGCTGCCCGGAACTCCGTAGTGCAGGCGGTAAGTGGGGGCCAGGGTTTCAGGGTTGAATTCAACCGCAGCATTTTCCACCCCTGCGTGTAAAAAGGCGTATCCCTTGATGGTATTGAGGTGTGTTGTTACTATGGTGCGTGCACCCTGTGCGCGCAATTGATCCAACACCGCCAGGGCCAGTGCCCCCCCCTCTGCCGGATCGGTGCCGGTGCCGGCCTCATCCATCAGCACCAGCGCTTTTGCATCGGCATGTTGCAGAATATGTCTTATCCGTACCAGGTGACCGGAGAAGGTGGACAGATCACCCTCGATACTCTGCTCATCCCCGATATCGGCAAAGATCTTCTGAAACAGGTATACCCTGCTGCGCGCCGCGCAGGGCACCGGAATTCCGGCGGAAACCATGAGAAACAGCAGACCGGCGGTCTTCAGTGCCACGGTTTTACCCCCGGTGTTGGGCCCGCTGATAATAAGCGTATCGTGTTTATCCCCCAGACGCAGATCTACGGGCACGGTGTTATGGGTACGCGCACTTCCATCCTGATTGAGGAGCAACAGCGGATGGCGGGCCTGCAGCAGCTCGATCTGGGGGGAGCGCACCAGTTGTGGTGCAACACTACCGGTTAAACGTACAAAACGTCCCATGGCGCAGCTGGCATCGAGCTGGGCCAACACCGCCTGATTATGCCGCAGCACCTTGGTCTCGATGCGCACCTTGTCTGTCAGGGCTTCGAGAATGCGCGCAATTTCACGCTGCTCTTCGCGCTCCAGGCTCTGGAGTTGATTGTTATCCTCCAGCACCTGTTCGGGTTCGACAAACAGCGTCTGACCGCTGGCCGACTCATCATGGATAAACCCCTTGATCTGCCCCCGATGGTCCGCTTTGACCGGCACCACATAGCGTCCGTTGCGCTCGGTTACGATCTGGTCCTGAAAGGCCGGTGCCAGAGCATGATTCTGCAGCATCCGCTCCAGGGTCTGGCGTACCTTGCGCTGCACATCACGCTGCTGCTGGCGCAGATCGGCCAGTTGCCATGAGGCACTGTCGCGCACCTGGGCTCTGGAGTCGATGCTGCGCTCGATCCGGCGCCCCAGCTCTGTGAGAGGAGCGAGTTGCGCACCCAGCTCGGTTAACTGCGGCGCCAGCTCCGCGTGGTGGAAATACTCCGCGCAGGCATGTGCCGCAGCGATACTTTCTCCCACTTCGAGCAGCGCCTGCGGGGTCAGACGCGCCCCCGGCTTCCCCGCCTGGTGCAGATACACGCTCAGATCGTGCGCCCCACCCAGAGGGGGCGCCCCCTTCTGCATCAGGAGCTGCGCGGCCTGTTCCGCCCGCTGCAGCGACAGTTCAACCTCGCTGTGGCGCTGAAACGGACGCAGCTGCTCCAGGCGCATCCGCCCACACACGGTGACGCTCAAGTGGGCAAGCAGGGCTACAATTTTGTCAAACTCCAGGGTTCGCAGCGTCTGATTGAGCATGTGAGTGTTATTTCTGATATCAGGATACCTGAGTAAAAAGTTTCTGGCTGTATCTGACCAGGTCGGCGCCAAGCTCTACGAATGGTGGGCGCAGGCGTGAAGCCGCAAAAGCCGATTCCACTGTGCGCGGCAAGGCGCTGTGAGACAACCCGTACAAAACCAGGGCCAGGATCATCGCCCCCTGCAGCAGACTGAACAGGGCTCCAAGCACCCGGTTGAATCCTCCCAGGAACAGGAGCCTGACAAACCTGGACAGAATCGCCCCCAGGAGGGAAAAAAACAGCATGGTAAGGACGAAAAGCAGGATGAGGACGGCAACCACACACACCTGCAGGGGCAGGTGCAGCCAGGCGCTGAGGCGGGCGGCCAAAGGGGCATAAAAGGTAAATGCAATAACCGCCGCCGCTACCAGCCCCACCAGGGAACAGACCTCCTTGAGCAGTCCACGCAGAGATCCTTTTAAGGTGAAGAGGAACAAAATCGCCAGGATCGCAATATCAAGAACATTCATGCTGGTTCCTTACCGCTTGTCGTTTATTTCCGCCTGGAGCAAAACCCATCTGCTCCCGCCAGCACCCACATCTGCACAGGGGCTAATTCTACCGTGCCAGCCGCTGTTTAACCATCTCGCTGACCACCCGCCCTTCGGCGCGGCCCCGCGTAGCGGCGCTGACCTGTTGCATAACCTTGCCCATCTCCTGCATGGAGGTGGCGCCTAGCTCCTGCACCGCTGTTTCGATAATTTCGCCGATCTCCGCTGCACTTAACGGGGCGGGCATGAATTCCTGCAGCACCCCAATTTCGACCTCCTCTTTATGTGCCAGCTCCTCACGCCCGCCAGCGCGGTACACCTGCGCCGCATCACGCCGCTGTTTTACCTGCGTGGCGAGCAGGGAGATAATCTCCTCATCGTCAAGGTCCTGTTTTCGCTCTATTTCGGCGTTTTTAATCGCACTGCGCAGCATGCGGATCACTCCGAGGCGTTCGCTCTGTTTACTGCGCATCGCGTCTTTCATGGCGCTAACCAGCGTCTCCTGCAAGCTCATGTTGTAAATTCCTTCATTATAAATATGTGCACAAAAAAATTACTTGACGCGCGCTTCTTTTTCCTCGATCCCCGAAAGCCCAAAACGGCGGCGCAGTTCGGCGTAGATACGCTCCGGCGGCAGCTCGTAGTAGCCCAGCAACAGCAGGACATGGAAAAACAGATCCGCCACTTCGTAAATCACCTCAGCGGGGATTCCTCCCTTGCCGGCAACGGCGGTTTCGGTGGCTTCTTCGCCAATCTTGCTCAGGATCTTATCCAGCCCTTTGGCAAACATCGCGCACACGTAGGATTTCTCCTCAGGGTTGCGGCGCCGGTCCTGAATGACATGATACAGCGCATCGAGGATATCCTGCTGCGCATAGATGGCGGCAGCATCAACTTCCGGCTCCCCTTCCACCTGCACCTGCTTCCCATCCCAGACGGAGTAAAAGCATGACCTGCGTCCGGTATGACATGCCATTCCCACCTGTTCTACCTGCAGCAGCAGGGTATCGCCGTCGCAGTCGTAGCGAATCTCGCGCACATGCTGGACGTGCCCTGAGGACTCCCCTTTCATCCACTGGCGGGCGCGTGAGCGGCTGTAGTAGTGTGCTCTGCCGGTTGCGAGGGTGTTTTTCACCGCTTCGGCGTTCATATATGCCAGCATCAGCACTTCTCCGCTATCGATATCCTGAGCAATACAGGGCAAGAGTCCGTTAGCGTCAAACTTCAGCTGTTGGAGCAAACTTTGGTTTTCTTCAGTCATCATCGCAGCATTCAATCCTGTGGCGTTACCAACGGGCGCACTTCAACCCCATGTTGGCGCAGATATTCTTTACATTCGGCGATGGTATATTCCTGGAAGTGAAAAATGCTCGCCGCCAGCGCGGCGCTGGCCCCCCCTATGGTGAGGCCATCCTTGATATGCTCCAGATTGCCTACCCCCCCGGAGGCAATAACTGGAATCTGCACCGCGTCACTGACCGCGCGGGTCAACCCCAGATCGTAGCCCTTTTTGGTGCCGTCACAGTCCATCGAGGTCAGGAGAATTTCACCAGCGCCGTTATTCTGCATACGCTGGGCCCACTCTATGACATCAAGACCGGTAGCAGTGCGCCCACCGTGGGTATAAACCTCCCAGCGCGGCAGAGAACTGCCTTTGACCCGGCGTGCGTCGATGGCCACCACGATGCACTGCGAACCGAAACGCTGCGCCCCCCGGCTGACAAGCTCGGGATCGTGCACCGCAGCGGTGTTGATGGAGACCTTGTCCGCCCCGACATTGAGCAGGTTGCGGATATCGTCGGTGGTGCGCACCCCTCCACCCACGGTCACCGGCATAAACACCGCTGCCGTGGTGCGCGCGACTACGTCCAAGAGGGTGTCACGCTGGTCGCTGGAGGCGGTAATATCAAGGAAGGTCAGTTCATCCGCCCCTTGTGCATCATAGGCGATGGCCGCTTCCACCGGATCGCCGGCGTCACGCAGACCGACAAACTGTACCCCTTTGACTACGCGCCCGTCCTTGACATCCAGACATGGAATAATCCGTTTACTCAGCATGAAGTCTCCTTCCCGGCGCTATCCACCCCTTTGGCACAGGCAATAGCGGCGTGCAGATCCAGGGCTCCGCTGTAGATGGCTTTTCCGGTAATAGCGCCGCACACTCCGCAGCTCTCGATAGCTTTGAGGTTCCGGATATCCTCCATGTTCGACACTCCGCCGGAGGCGATTACCGGGATGGAGACCGCATCGGCCAGTGCAGCGGTGGCCTCAAGGTTCGGCCCCTGCATCATGCCGTCGCGGGCGATATCGGTGTAGATGATGGCCGCGACCCCCATCCCCTCGAACTCACGCGCCATATCTACTGCCTTCTTTTCCGTAATTTCGGCCCAGCCGCGCACCGCTACCATGCCATCCCTGGCGTCGATGCCAACCACTATCCGCCCTGGAAACTTAGCACACGCCTGGCGTACCAGTTCGGGATTTTCCTTGGCGACAGTCCCAAGAATAACGCGCGCAAGGCCAAGTTCAAGATATGCCTCGATGGTCGGCAGATCGCGAATGCCCCCACCGAGCTGCGTTGGGATATCCAGCGCAGCGACAATAGCCGCGATAGCTTCCCGATTGCGGGGGACGCCGTCAAAGGCACCGTCAAGATCCACAATATGGAGCAACTCGGCTCCTGCCTGTTGCCACTTGAGTGCCTGCGCCACCGGATCGGTCGAATAGACCGTATCCTTGTGCATAAGTCCTTGTTCGAGGCGCACACAGCTGCCCTGTTTTAAATCTATCGCGGGAATTACCAGCATCTACAGCTCTCCAAAATTTTTAAGTATTTTCAGCCCCACCGCCTGGCTCTTCTCGGGATGAAACTGGGTCGCCATCACATTTTCGTGCCATATCGCCGAGCAGAAGGGGATCCCATACGTCGTTGAAGTCAAAACCACCGCCTGCTCTGCCGGTACCACCCGATACGAATGGACAAAGTAGACGTAACTGCCGTTCTCTACCCCACGCAGCAGTGGGCACTCACGCTCAATCTCAAGCTGGTTCCACCCCATGTGAGGGATCTTCAGCGCTTCCCCCTGTTCCTGCATCTCTGCGGGGAAGCGCTGTACCGTCCCAGGGATCACCCCCAGGCCGGCATGGGTACCAAACTCCGTACTGGAGTCAAACAGCACCTGCAGCCCCAGACAAATCCCCAGGAAGGGACGGCCACTCTCGATATGCGCATGGATCGCCTCAATAAAACCTCCCTGCTGCAGATTTGCGATACAATCACCAAAGGCTCCGACGCCGGGCAGCACCAGGCGCTGCGCCCGCTCTACCCTGCGGGCATCCGCGGTGACTTCGGCGCTGTAGCCTAAGTGCTCAAACGCTTTGTGGACACTGTGCAGATTGCCCCTTCCATAGTCTACAATGGTTATCATCGACGTTATTCAAGCCTGCCTTTAGTAGACATTACCCCGTCAATGCGTGGATCCTGTGCAACGGCCTGCCCGAGGGCACGCCCCAACGCCTTGAATATCGCCTCTATGATGTGGTGCAGGTTGCTGCCGTACTCGAGGTTGACATGCATATTGACCCCGGCGTGGTTGCACAGCCCGACCAGAAACTCCTCAACCAGTTCCACATCGAAGGTGCCCACTTTCGCTTTGGGCAAGTCAACATTATAGACGAGATGGGGACGCCCGGAAAAATCCAGGTCGATGCGCACCAGCGCCTCGTGCATGGGGATAGAGACACTGCCATAGCGCTGGATTCCGCCCTTGTCTCCTAGAGCCTGACGCAACACCTCGCCCAGACAGATGCCGAGATCTTCGACGCTGTGGTGGTCATCCACTCCAGTATCGCCGCTGGCCTTGACCTCAAGCCCGAACATGCCGTGCCTGCTCATGAGGGTCAGCATATGATCCATAAAGCCGACCCCGGTGTCGATCGGTGCTGCCAGCGGCCCATCCAGGTTGAGTTTCATCTTTATGCTGGTTTCGCAGGTGGTACGTTCGATACCGGCGGTCCGCGCCGTGCTCTTTTTCGCCATGGTTATCTCCCTGATTATCTCCTGATATTTAAGCGCCCCGCGTGGGTTGGCGTCAGCTTTTTTGCGCTCAGACGTCACGATCCTGCAGCCGCAGAGAAACCGAGCGTGCGTGTGCGTCGAGACCTTCCATTTCCGCAATCTGAACCGCGGCTCCCCCCAGACGGCGCAGCCCGGCTTTGGAACAGTAGATCAGACTCGATTTTTTCACAAAATCATCCAACGCCAAAGGGGAGAAGAAGCGTGCGGTACCTCCCGTGGGTAAGGTGTGGTTGGGTCCCGCCAGATAATCCCCGATGGTCTCAGGGGTGTTATGTCCCATAAAGATAGCGCCGGCATGGCGAATCAGGGGCAACAACTCGTAGGGATTGTCCACCGCGAGTTCCAGATGTTCCGTGGCGATCCGATTGCACAGCTCGGCGGCCTGCTCGATCTGCTCCGCGACAATGATGGCGCCGTACGTGTCGATGGAAGCACGGGCGATTTCATGGCGTGGCAGTTCGCGCAGCTGGCGCTCCACCGCGGCCTGCACCTGCAGCGCCATCTGTTCATCGGTGGTTACCAGCACTGCTGACGCCAGTTCATCGTGTTCCGCCTGAGAGAGCAGATCCGCCGCCAGATGTTCCGGGTTGCCGCTGCCGTCGTTGATAATCAGGATTTCGCTCGGGCCTGCGATCATGTCGATATCCACCTGCCCGAACACCATCTTTTTTGCCGTGGCCACATAGATGTTGCCGGGGCCGGTGATTTTATCCACCCGGGGCACGGACTTGGTGCCATAGGCCAGCGCTCCTACCGCCTGCGCTCCCCCTAAAGGAAAGATTCGCGTCACTCCGGCCAGATGCGCCGCCGCCAGCACATGGGGGTTCACCTCCCCATCCGGCATGGGCACCACCATGATAACCTCTTTTACCCCCGCCACCCGCGCGGGGATAGCGTTCATCAGCACCGAGGAGGGGTACGCGGCCTTGCCACCGGGGACATAGATCCCCACCCGGTCAAGGGGGCGCACCAGCTGTCCCAGCTGAATATCATCTTCATCGGTGGAGATCCAGGTCTCCTGTTTCTGGCGGCGATGATACATACCAATCCGCTGTGCCGCCAGCTCCAGCGCGGCCAGATCCTCCTTGCTCACCTGCGCTCTGGCCGCATCAATTTTGGCAGCGGAGAGCTCCATCCCGAAGGTGCTAAGATCGAGACGATCAAAGCGCAGGGTGTATTCATGCAGCGCCTCGTCCCCGCGGGCGCGCACATCCGCAAGGATCGCGCTTACCGTCTCTTCTATCCCGGGGGGCATCTCTTCGGCGCGCTGCTCTATGCGGCGGAAGTGCTCTGCAAAATCTACATCGGTAAAACGCATCAGGCGAATCATAAAACCCTACCTTTCTGCTGGTTAATTCATACGAGATAAAAACCGAACCTGGCGCATCAGGTTGAAATCCTGGGGGTTGTCCCTATGACTGCTTCGAGATCATCGATAATCTGCCGGATTCTACGATGCTTGGTCTTCATGCTGGCGCGGTTCACTATCAGGCGCGTGGTGATCTCGGCTATGGTTTCAACTTCAACCATACCATTGTCCCGCAGGGTGGCTCCGGTGGAGACCAGATCGACGATGCGCTCGGCCAGCCCTACCAGCGGTGCCAGTTCAATGGAGCCATACAGTTTTATAAGTTCAACCTGAATTCCTTTGGCGCTGAAGTACTTTTCGGTCAGGTTTGGATATGAGGTTGCCACCCGGATATTAGACCAGCGCGTTGGATCGCCATTTTTTTCCAGATCGCGCGGTTCCGCCACCACCAGGCGGCAGTAGCCAAAATTCAGGTCCAGGGGTTCATACAGATCTTTTTCCTGCTCCAGCAGGGTGTCTTTGCCCACCACGCCGATATCCGCACAGCCATACTCTACATAGGTCGGAACATCGGTGGCGCGCACTGCAATAAAACGATACCCGGCCTCGCGATTTTCAAAGACGAGTTTGCGGTTTTTTTCTTCCATCTCAGGGCAGGTGATCCCTATCTGGCTGAACAGTTCCATGGAATCCTGCATAATGCGCCCCTTGGGCAGGGCGAAGGTGATAACGTCGCTCATGCTGTTCCTCGTCTCTTCTCTGCTATGATTTCTTCTGCCATAATTTCTTCTGCTATGGGGTGCTATGAGGGTCAACGCACCCGTTTAATATCCGCACCCAGCTTATTGAGTTTCTCTTCGAGCTTTTCGTAGCCCCGATCCAGGTGGTAGATGCGGGAGATCTCGGTAGTGTTCTCCGCCGCCAGAGCCGCCAGCACCAGTGAAGCGCTGGCGCGCAGATCGGTCGCCATTACTGGAGCGCCGAGCAGCTCCGTCTTGCCCTGGATGGTAGCCTGACGCCCCTCAACCCGGATTTTGGCGCCGAGGCGTTGCAGTTCACTCACATGCATAAAACGGTTCTCAAATACATTTTCACTGATAACGCTGGTGCCGTCGGCCTGGGTCAGCAACGCCATGAACTGGGCCTGCATATCTGTGGGAAACCCCGGATGTGGGCTGGTCTTGATCCGCAGCGGCTGCAGCGTCTGCTTGCATTGGACCCGGATCCCTTCCGCCACACAGTGGACCTCGGCCCCACACTGGCGCAACTTGCTGATTACCGCTTCGAGATGCAGGGGCTGCGCCCCTGCGACCAGAACATCGCCGCCGGTAATCGCCGCTGCGACCATGAAGGTGCCCGCCTCAATCCGATCACTCATAACCGTGTGGCTCATCGGGCTTAATTTTTCCACTCCGTGAATCGTGATGGTATCGCTGCCTGCCCCTTCTATCTGCGCTCCCATGTGTTGCAGCGCCAGCGCCAGATCTTCTATCTCCGGCTCGCACGCGGCATTTTCTATAATGGTACGCCCCTGCGCCAGGGTTGCAGCCATGAGGAGGTTCTCGGTCCCCCCCACGGTGGGGATATCCAGATAGATGCGCGCACCTTGCAGGCGCTCCGCCCGCGCCTCAATGTAGCCGTGCTCAAGGCTTATCTGCGCCCCCATCGCTTCAAGCCCGCTCAGGTGCTGATCCACCGGGCGCGCGCCGATGGCGCACCCACCAGGCAGGCTCACGCGCGCATAGCCAAGTCTGGCCAACAGCGGCCCCAACACCAGCACCGAGGCCCGCATGGTGCGCACCAGATCGTAGGGCGCTTCTGCGCAGATTATCTCATCTGCATTGATTTTTAAGGTGCCGGGGGCGCCCGTTGCTGTCCGCGCCCCCATTATGTGGAGCAACTGCACCGTTGTGTCGATATCCCGCAGCCCCGGCAGATTCCGGAGTTCGTGCGTTCCGGCGGCGAGCAAGGTGGCACACAGCAGAGGCAGCGCAGCGTTCTTGGCTCCGCTGACCTGCACTTCTCCCTGCAGCCGGTGCCCTCCATGTACAATAATTCTATCCATCGTGTTCCCCGTCACTGCCGCTACACGCCCCAACAACCCTGGCTGTTCCAGCGTAATCGCGGCGCTGATAACCCTGCTTCAACCCTGCCGCGCGGAAAATATCCGCCACCGCGTCTGCCTGCCCCTGCCCCACCTCCACCACGAGCCAGCCGCCGGGTTCCAGCACCATTGGAGCTTGACGTGCCAGACTTCGGTAGGCATCGAGGCCATCTTCTCCCCCATGGAGAGCGAGCGCTGGTTCATGCTGGGCCACTTCGGGCATCAGCTCCTGCATCTGTGCGCTGGTTACATAGGGAGGATTGGAAACCAGCAGCCGATATGAACCCGGTTCGAGGGTATGCAGATCGGCCTCGGCAAAGGTGAGCAACTCCGCAACAGCATTGTTTTGTGCATTGATATGGGCAATCTGCAGCGCGGCAGTACTGATATCGACCGCCTGCACCCTCACTTTGGCGCTATGCGCCAGTGCTACCGCCACGGCGCCGCTGCCGGTACCGACATCGAGCACCGTCCCGCTTTGCTGCGCCAGGACTTTGAGCCCCTCCTCGACCAAAACTTCTGTATCCGCGCGCGGGATAAGCACCGCCGGGGTTACCTTGAAGGGGAGCGCCCAGAATTCAACATGCCCCAGAATATACTGCAGTGGTTCACGCAGGGCGCGCCGCTTTACCAACGCACGAACCGCATCAAGTTCAACCTGTTGCAGGGGTTGGTCATAGGATAAATACACGCCAACCCGGTCTTTGCCCAGCGCCGCTCCGATGAGCAGTTCCGCATCCAGGCGCGGATTTTCGACCCCCTTCTCCTGCAGATAGGTCGTTGTCCAGCGCAACACCTCAAGCACGGACCACAATCTCGCCATTTACTGCTCCTGCTGCCCGGCGAGCTGCGCGCTTTGGTAGTGGGTGCGGAGGGACTCGATCATTTCATCCAAATCGCCATGCATGATGGCGTCGAGCTTATACAGGGTGAGGTTTATACGGTGGTCGGTGCAGCGCCCCTGGGGAAAATTATAGGTTCTGATCCGCTCACTGCGGTCTCCGCTGCCCACCTGGGTTTTGCGCTCCGCCGCCATCTGCGCATGTTGCTCATCCTGCATGGCATCCAAAATGCGCGAACGCAGCACCTTCATCGCCCTGGCCTTATTTTTATGCTGGGATTTTTCATCCTGACACGCGACCACCACCCCGGTAGGGATGTGGGTAATGCGCACAGCTGATTCGGTCTTATTGACATGCTGTCCCCCCGCGCCGGAGGCCCGGTACAGGTCGATGCGCAAATCGCTAGGGTCGATTTCCAGGTCGACCTCCTCGGCTTCCGGCAACACCGCGACTGTGCAGGCGGACGTATGCACCCGCCCCTGGGTCTCGGTGTCGGGCACACGCTGCACCCGGTGGGTGCCGCTTTCATACTTAAGGTGAGAAAACACGTCCTTGCCGCTGACCACGGCGATCACCTCTTTAAACCCTCCGGACGCAGATTCCGAAGAGCTCAGGATCTCCACCTTCCAGCGGTGTCGATCGGCGTAGCGTCCATAGGCACGGAACAGATCCCCGGCAAACAGAGCCGCCTCATCGCCACCGGTACCGGCGCGGATTTCAAGGATGGCGTTCTTGCCGTCATTGGGATCGCGTGGCAGCATGAGCTGGGTGAGCTCCTGCGCTATTTTTTCATGCCGCTGTTCCAGCGCAGGCAGCTCCTGCTGTGCCAGCGCGCGCATCTCCGGGTGTTCATCGTGGGTGAGTTCGCGCAGATCGTCCATCTCCTGTTCCAGCTGACGATAGGCGCGGAAGAGCGTCACCACCTCACTCAACTCGGAGTGCTCACGGCTCAGGTCGCGATAACGCTTCTGGTCGGAGTGGATATCAGGCTGGGCCAGCAGACCTTCCACCTCCTGAAAGCGATCTTCGACATCATCGAGCTTCTCAAACATGGTTACCTCGGTTCGCTGGATTAAAGATTACAGGCTGCTGCGTACAGGTGACCTTTGTGCGCTGGGTACGGTCGAGATCATTCTCCAAAAACTTGCGTCATCCAGCCGGAGAGCCACCTGGCGTGGGGGCACCTCTGAATTCGCGGCGGACGGCCTTAATCGCACCACAAGTCATGCTCCCCTCCGGGCACTGGCCCACAAGACAGGGGGGACCTGCGTCTGCGAACAACACGGGGGAGAGGGCGCGACACTGCTGCAGCATCTGCGTTGCCATGGCGCGAATCTCCCACTGGGCGCGGCGGCAGCAGCGCAGCGCAAAAAAATGGTGTAATTCACGCGCATTCATACTGATGATTATTTTTGTAGCTGCGGCGTTGGGCAGAACAAAGCGTGCGTCCTCGGCCGGGATCCCGGCGCTGAGAAATTCTGCATAGGTGGCGTGAATCTGCGCCATGAGTTCCTGATAGCGCGAGAACAACCCGGCATCGGCGCGGATTGTGTCAGGGACTACCGCCACAAAGGGTTCGGCGTGGGATACATAGCGCTGACTCTGCTGTGAATACGAGGCTACGCGGTGGCGTACCAATTGATGACTGCAAGCACGACTGATCCCTTCCACTCCGAAACTGCAGGTGACGTGCTCAAGCACCGACAGATGGCCCAAACCCAGCACCTTGCGAATCAGGCGCGCAGCAGCGGCCTCATCCTGCTGCATCAGCGTGGCAATGCTGCTGGCGGAATAGCACAGTCGTGCTGCCGCGGCGACAACCTTTTCAGGCTCGGGGGTATGGCTTAAGAGCTTTACCTGCATACAAAAAACCCAGACAGCGGTGTGGCCATTTACATCCTTGGACGCTCTGAATACAGCAACGAGAAACAGCCGCAAAAGCAATAGACGCTTCTGCGGCTGGGACAGCAAAACAAAAACGCAGCCAAGTGGCTACTTTTGGGCATACCTCTTGCGGAAGCGCTCGATCCGTCCTGCGGTATCCAGCAGTTTCTGGGTTCCGGTATAAAACGGATGGCAGGCGGAGCAGATTTCAGTGCTCATCTCGCCTGTTCGGGTAGAACGGGTTTCAAAACTGTTACCACAGTGGCATTTCACCACAACGGCATCATACTTGGGATGAATTCCTTCTTTCATATTTTTCACTCCTTGGGCGCCTGGCGCGGTACAGGCAATAGTTTTATACAATATTGAACGTTATTTTGTGACAATCGGGCATTATTGCAGAAGGGGTATGGGTTGGCAATACAAAACTTACTGATTCATAGAGTCCAGAAATTCCTGATTATCTTCGGTTTCTTTCAGTTTTTCGCGCAGAAACTCCATGCCATCAACTACGTTCATGCTGCTGAACACCCGGCGTAACAGCCACATCCGCTGCAGCGTGGTGGGATCCTGCAGCAGCTCCTCACGTCTGGTGCCGGATTTGTTCACATCGATAGCCGGGAAGGTGCGCTTGTCTACCAGACGCCGGTCGAGAACAAGTTCCATATTACCGGTACCCTTGAACTCTTCGAAGATAACTTCATCCATGCGGCTACCAGTATCGATAAGGGCGGTAGCTATGATGGTAAGGCTGCCACCCTCTTCCACATTGCGTGCCGCGCCAAAAAAGCGCTTGGGCTTGTGCAGCGCGTTGGAATCAACCCCGCCGGAGAGGATCTTGCCGCTCGGCGGCACCACCGTGTTGTAGGCGCGTGCCAGACGGGTAATGGAGTCGAGCAGAATAACCACATCGCGTTTGTGTTCCACCAGGCGCCGCGCTTTCTGGATCACCATATCTGCGACCTGAACGTGACGGGTGGCGGGTTCGTCAAAGGTTGACGACACCACCTCGCCAGCGACAGAGCGCTGCATGTCGGTCACCTCTTCCGGACGTTCGTCAATCAGGAGGACAATCAGGTAGGCATCGGGATAGTTTGTGGTTATGGCGTTGGCAATGTTCTGCAGCAACACCGTCTTCCCGGTGCGTGGCGGGGCCACAATCAGACCACGTTGTCCCTTGCCGATGGGTGAAACCAGATCAATGATGCGGGTGGGGAGATTGTCGCTGGTGGTCTCCAACTTCAGCCATTCATCAGGGTGCAGCGGCGTCAAGTTGTCGAACAGGGTCTTGCGCCGGGCAACGCTCGGATCCTCCATATTGATCAGCGCCACCTTGAGGAGGGCAAAATAACGTTCTCCCTGTTTGGGGGGACGAATCTGCCCCTCGACGGTATCACCGGTGCGCAGATTGAAGCGTCGGATCTGGGAGGGCGACACATAGATATCATCCGGACCGGGCATGTAGCTGGCGTCGATTGCGCGCAAAAAACCGAATCCATCCGGCAGGACCTCGAGCACCCCTTCGCCGAAGATGGCCCCTTTCTGGTCTGCCGTAGCGCACAGAATGGCAAATATGACATCCTGCTTGCGCATCCCCGCCACCCCTTCGATCTTCAAATCGTTGGCCATGGCGGTGAGGTGGGTGATTTTGAGTTCTTTCAGATCCTTCAGGTGCATGGACGTACCATCACCTGTCTCTACCTTGGTTGGTTTACTCTCGTTTTTTTTCATTTCTCTGGCGTTGCCTGGTCTCTTCACCGCCAACAAGGCTGCGGAAGCAACGAGCTATGCGGAGGGTCAGGATGTTGGGGGTATGTAAGAATTAAGCTAATAGATAACCGTGGGGGATTAGCAGGACACACGCACGCGCATCGAAAGGATTTGTCGCGCTGCTTCGTGTGCTTCTGTGTTTACACGCTTTGCGCCATGCTGTCAATGAGATTATTCTGCAGGGCGACGTTTTCAGCCGCGCCATTGTACCCAGGGTGTATCCCCAATTGCCGGGACAAGCCGAGGCTTGCGACACTTTTTGTGTCGGCAAGGCGCGCAGACTGACTTTCTATGGTGGTTCTATGGCGACGCTATGCAACACAGCTTACCCTAAAAAGCGATTTACGGATGCAGAATATCTAACCGCCGGTTCGGTGGCGTACAATATTGCCTTCAACCAGATACACCACGTTTTCAGCGATATGTGCAGAAAGATCGGCAATGCGCTCAAGATGCCGTGACACAGCGACCCACAACAATAGCGCCTGGAGATGGGCGGGTTGTTCCAGAATGCGTTTTTGGGCGGTGTCATAGGTTAAACGATGGATATCGTCGATCTCATCATCTGCGGCAATCACTGCGTTGGCACCTACAGAATCGAGCTTTACCAGAGAGTCAAGGCTGTTTTTCAGCATCAGCAACACCTTCTCCACCATCACCGGATAGTCAAACGGTGCATCAATCTTCTTCACTTCGCCAAACTGCAGGGTACGTTTGGCAATATTTACCGCGACATCGGCGATCCGTTCCAGGTCGCTGTTGATCTTAATCACTGAGATAATGAAACGCAGATCTGCAGCCACAGGCTGATGCAGCGCCAGAACCTTGAGGCAATCCTCTTCGATATCCACCTCTTTGGCATTGATAACCAAATCCGCATCGATTACTTCACGCGCCATGACGGTATCGCTGCGTTCAATAGCCTGCATGGCCCGCTGTACCTCACTTTCGACCCGGGCACTCTGGTCGAGCAACGCGCGCTTGAGTTTATTGATCTCTTCTTGCATATGGATTGCCATCATATCTTTTTCTCCTGTTGCGTGATTCCTCCGCCTCGAACAGAAGCGCCATATCTGGCTCCGTTTCCCTGTACTTCGATTCCTGTGCCTGGGATGACCCGCGTGAAGACACGGCGGAGTCCCTGCGGCGTCAACCAAAGCGTCCGGTTATATAATCCTCAGTCTGCCTATTCTGCGGCTTTACGAACAATTTGCTGGTTTTGCCGAATTCCACCAGAATCCCCTCGTATAAGAACGCGGTGTAATCGGAAACGCGGGCGGCCTGCT